>Ga0315280_10002231_pt1 | contig 31646 bp, 34 predicted proteins | sample YL17G06_40_MG_FD_203697 | JGI IMG/M metagenome (GOLD analysis project Ga0315280, IMG submission 203697) | Sediment microbial communities from Yellowstone Lake, YNP, Wyoming, USA - YL17G06_40 | ecosystem: Environmental > Aquatic > Freshwater > Lake > Sediment | place: USA: Wyoming | collected... | reverse complement strand
GCAGGTGTGCCAATTTGAGAAGGAAGGATACTGCAAGAGGGACAGAGAACCATGAGAAGCGGAAATCTGCCCCCAAATCCTAAGAAAGGAATAAAAACCATTTAACACCAATTTCTAAACAGCCTAGACGGTATGAGAAACGTTTTCTGAGGGAGGCGTGAGGGTGTCACAGGGTGGCTCAGGCCCTTCGCGCGCTTGGTCCATCTGAGACCCTCGCCCTAGACTGGGCCGAACCTTGAGCGGCTACCCGACTGGTCCAAGGAGACCCTATAGGAGCGTGCCGCCCGCAAGCCACCCAGAAGGTGACACCCGTGAAGTATGTGGGAATAGATGTCCATAAAAAGATGTGTCAGGCAGCAGTCCTCGATGAGGATGGCAGCCTCCTCGACGAGATGAGGTTCCCAAACGATGCCAAAGGCATAGAGGACTTCACCCTTAAGCTCACTGCCTTTAAGGACGAGGTTAAAGCTGTCGTCGAGTCCACCGGAAACCTCTGGATCCAGATCCACGACAGGCTCGAGAAGCATGGCTTCACAGTCAGCCTCTCCAATCCGGGGAAGACGCGTCTCATCGCAGAGGCGAAGGTGAAGACTGACAAGGTGGACGCCAAGACCCTGGCAAGGCTGCTGAGGGCTGAGATGCTGGCTACGTGCTATGTCCCCGACGAGGAGCAGAGGAGCCGGAGGGAATTGCTTCGCCACCGCCTCAAGCTGGTGAAGACCCAGACAGAGGCGAAGAACAGGATCCACAGCCTCCTCGACAAACATGGAATACGGATACCCTGCAAGACCCCTTTCAGCAGGAAGAGCATCGAGTGGATCAGAGGGCAGAGCTTCGGCCTCATAGATGACGCCATCCTCCGTAGTGACCTCGCCCTGCTGGAAGCGCTCGACGAGCAGATAGAGTTCATCGAAGAGAGGATAGCCGCCCTAGCAGTGGAAAGCCAGCAGGTACGCCTCTTGATGACCATGACTGGCGTAGGCTACTTCACAGCCATGCTCATCCTCACAGAGATATGCACCATTGAGCGCTTCCCCAGCGACAAGAAGTTCTCCTCTTGGATGGGACTCGCACCCAGCGTACACCAGTCTGGCGAGAAGACGCATATAGGAGGCATAGCACCGGGGAACAAGAGGATGCGGTGGGTGATGGTCCAGTGTGCCCACGCAGCAGTCAGGTATGATCCCGAGCTCAAGGGCTTCTACGAGAGGTACTCGAAGCGGAAGAGCAAAAAGGGGGCTGTGGTGGCCGTTGCCCATGAGATGGCCCGAATCCTCTACTATATGCTCAAGTGGAACGAGCCTTACAGAGGTGAAAACAGGAGGCTGACGGAGAGAAAGCTTAAGAACATGGAGAATAAGGCCTTAAACGGCTTGCGGAACTAGTAAGGTGCTGCCCATCACCCTCAATTCCTCAGGCGTTTCTCATAGGAGCGCGCTAGACGGTTGCCATCTAGCCTGTCTTTCGCCTTCTGCTCCGCCAAGATGCCAGCGGTTAGGAGAACATTGAAGCCCTGTCGGCCGCGAGGATGGCGAGGCCGGTAACGGAGAGGCTGAGGAGGATGATCGAGGAGGAGGCCCTCCGCCTACTGAAAGAGGGCAGGTCAGAGGAGGAGATCCTTGCCCAGCTAGCTAGCTTAAAAACCAGGCTAGGGTTAGTAGGTGAGCATATAGATTTCATAGGGATTTCCATCTATCTCCAAAGTCTCAGTTTTCTTACATCTAGTCCTGTGTGTAGTATAAAGCAAATCCCACATATTCCTACCTATAAGAACCTCTTCAGGCTCTGCTTTGCTGAGTATTTTTGAGGTGACATTCATAACGTTTCCAAAAACATCGACGCTCATATAGATGTCCTCGACTCCAACTTCAACAACCTGTACCTCACCATAATCTAAAGCAATTCTACAACGCATAGGTGGTAACCCTTCTGATTCCACTGTTGGGCTTATTGAATGTTTCATTACATTCTGCATCATCTCGGCGCAAAGAATCGCACTATCCACGTAAGGTATCCAGCCCACATTAGGCATGATGAATAATCCTATTATACAATCCCCAACGAATTTCAGAATATGTCCTCCAAAATCATCAATAACATGGGTCATCTCATCCAAGAATATCTTGTAGAAACGCTTCACTTGCCTAGGCTCTAGGCTCATTACCGTTCTTGTGGAACCAACTAAGTCACAATATAGCACCAAAAGGTCTATCTGTCTCCCTTTGGAGATTGTTATGACATCATTCTCCATTCTTGGTCCTTACCCGCTTCCTGCTTTTTTCAATATACTCTTGTGGATTCCCAATCTCTGCTCTTGATACTGTAATTGGGATTCCTTTCATTGTTTTTGCTGCTTGTGCCATCTCATCATCTGATATGAAGATGTTCTCGAGTGTATTGAACCATCCCTTAGTCCCGTCAACTTCCCTATGTTCCCATGTGCGTTTATCAGGAACCATTCTGATTTTGTAGTATTTCGCATCTTTGTCTTCTCCAATTGGTGTGATCTTCTCAACCGTCCAGTCAATTCTGAACCTCTTGCCAGTTTTCATTATGACATGCCTCTACTGAGATGTGCGCGGCCTGTTAGTTATTTAACTTTTCCGTGCGTTGGGGAGAGGAGGCGAGTGTGCGTGCGAGCGAGAGCGAGCGGGGAGAGAGGGAGCGAGGGTTTGGGTTTGGGGATTAAACTTTAACGTCACCAGCATGCATACGCAACCGCTTCAGCTTGGCTACGCATCGGTACTCCAAGAAGTCATAGCTCAGAGGCGTTAATGCAGTAGTGGAAAAAAGTAGTGGAAAGACGCGGTAGCTATGAGATGCGGTAGTACTGAGAAGCAGCTTTAAAGAACCCCTCCCTGCTTGATTGGGCAGAAAGACCCTGCCCTGCCTGCCTATCGGCCTCACGGCCTGACTCAGTGTGTCCCTCTCTCTCCCGCTCTGTCGGTCTGTCTCTGTCTGACTGTGTCTGTCTGACTAGCAAGCTTTCATCTCTCTGACACTACCTTAGCCGAATGATGGTAACAGATTTCAAGAGAATTGGGCAAGCTATCGAGCCCAAGACTTAAGAGATTTGAAAGTAAGAATGGTTCGAAAATGCTCCCGAATCTGTCGTTGGCAAGGCTTTTTAACCAAAATCCCTCATACTATGTCCTTGCGTGAGTGAATACGCCAAAGCGAACCCTGAGCCGCCATCCGTCCAAAAACCTATATCATGGACATAGTTGCTTTCAGGAGACCCAAGAAAGATGAACCCTTATCAGGAAAAAGATCGGCCAATTAAGATTACTTCGAGTTTCATAGCAAGGTGGGGACTTCCCAATGAAGGCATTCCTATTTACATATTATGGGAGGATTCTGAGGAATTTGATGCCATAAGAATTCATATGCCCGAACAAATTGTTATTAGAGACTACTACAACGTCTCAAAAACCCAAGCGGATCCTCGCCAAATTCTGAAAAGCGAATTGAAAACCCCCAACTACCTAGGCCTAGTCATTTCATCTCCATTGATAGATGATGTTGCTCAAGATGTAACCATTAAGCTTGAATTTGTCAAAAGTGATCAAATTCTACAAAGCCAAGAATTCCAAACCAGAATAGTAAGACCAAAGATAGAACTCAAAGTCCCAGAGAAAATAGAAATCGCTTCAAATGATAAGGCAGACGTCGAAATAAAGCTACGACGCATAGGCTATGGAAACATTTATGGGAAAATAATAATCGCAGATGATAGACGGAAGTTAATCCTTGATGTCAAGGATTTGCGCGATCTATTCCTAGTAATGGCTAGCTCAGTAACGTTCAAAAAATTTGTAGCAGAACATCGAGCATTTGAAGATGTTCTCCCTCTATCTGAAATACCAGAGGACCAGTATGATTATAGAAATTTCTTACTTTCTCATTCAACAATTAGTGAATTCACCCCAAGAGACTTCTTCAGCGCTATCCAAATGATATTGAACAACCGAAAGCTGACTGAGATCTTGGAGAAGGAAATTTCTACTCCAAGAGATATTGCTGCCAACCTTTTCGAATCAGTCATTGACTTCATTGAGAAACGTCCAGTTGAGGGAGTTTATCTGGCCGATATGGGAGCTCAGTCCTTGGAAATTGAAGCGGGAAAAAGACATCTATTTGTAGGTATTTTGTATGTAGATGACATTGGAAACTACTACTCCGAGAGCAGGGCGATTCCAATCATTCTTGAGAGCAAGAATCGCGTTATATTTGGTAAAGAGTGGGAAGTTGAAGAGGGGAACTGGAAATGGCTAAAGAAGCAATAGATGTATCTGGATCGACCTTAAGATTGGTTCAAGGGACATATGACTTTCTTGACAAGATATGGGAAAAAATTAATATAGGAAGCCCTATTGCTACAACGGTAACCTATATTTATCCCAAATCCCAGATGAAAACCACTCGATTGTACCATCTTCCTGTTCGACGACGACAAATTCAACGAACGAAGATAGAATTGCCTAGAGGTCACAACTTTAAGATACTTAACATCTGGGATATTGATTCTGGTATTGACTGCACTAATACGGTTGTCAGAGATGAAGAAGACAGAATAATCATTGATCCTTCCAATCTCCCCTCTGATTCCGAAAAACTCATGATCGTTACCCTAAATGATGTCGATCAGAGGTTCTTGAAAGCGTTAGTTGATGTTAGAGTATCTGAAGTGTCAAGCAAGGAAGACGAGAATAATGAGAAGCATTGGATCGTAGCAGCAATAAAGGACGAAAAATTGCTTATTGAACTTTATAGACATGCTACGCTTGAAGATGTTGACGTGGCTGTTGGAATAAACGTAGATCGACATTATAGCACAGTATTACGCACTGTTGATAATCCTCTGCTTGAACTAATGCGCGCCAATCAGGATATTTTCAAGGGCATTGATTCAGATCGACGGAGCTTGCAGAGAACGGGAGAGGAACGGAGAAGAAGGATTCTTAGGCAAAGTATGAAGCCGACAAAAGAAGATCTCTTTTCCGTTTTGACCGCTTTATGCATGCCCCAAATGTTTAAGAATTACATTTTATTGGACAATCCTAATTTTCAATATATAGATGCAAGGCGTTCTGAAAGTTTGATGACCCTAGGAAATATAATGCTACCAATTCCATCTGGGATGAATGTTACAGTTTATACGACATTGAAGCTTGACGACCCCGCTCAGAAAGGCAATCTTATCTTCAATAGAGGAGATTTCCGTAAAGATATTGAGAGAATTCTTCGTAGGCATTTCAAGTAGATTCGAGGTGTAGGGCTAGTTTCCGAATAGTTTGGGTTTGGGGGCTTAAAGTTTAATGCACACACACATATTCATGGGGCGTTTCAGAACTCAGGTGCTTGTCTGAGGAAAGGGTGCTTTCGGTATAAGGCCAGAGCAGTCATATAGAGGCTGAACTGACTCAGTAAAGTAATTCCTTACCCTAGTGCTGAATCATGGAAAAAGACTCCTCTTGAGGGGAGAGAGCCCGTATATCCTTCTCGTCAAAAGGGTATACTCAACAGGATTTCAAAAAAGCGTATTCTATTCGTATATCCTTTCTACGAAAAGGGTATACGCAATACCCCGTATATCCTTTCCGTGAAAAGGATATACTCGATAGGATCGCCACACTTTGTATGTCCTCCTCACAAAAGACTATGCTCGTTCCAGCTATTCATGTAGTTCTAAGCAGCGCTGGTTGGCACGAGATCAATCTCTCCGGATATGTGTCACACTGACTGAGCCTTATTGTGGGCTATCACCGTGTTAGCAGTTGCTGGAGTGAGTAGCTGTGGGCGGAGAGAACGGAGGCTTATATGACCGCGGTTATGTCTTGGCTTTGCGGGGAGAGTATCGCCGTTTCCTCGTGAGGTCACGATAAGCCTTCATGTATTTCCGCATATACTCTCGTTTTCCCCGCTTGGTCGTCGTCTTGTACCGAGTGTAGAAAACATTGTTCCCCAGAACAGTGCGTCTGCGTTTTCCCTTAGTGGACATCGTTTACTGTTCAACAAATCCCTCCTAGCAGATTTAGGGTTTTTGGTTAGATTTTCTTACCGCTAACTTTATATGCTAGGCAAGTGGAGTTATAGTTAGAAATTCTTACGACGGGAGCGAAATAGCGTGCCGGATAAGAAGCGCCAAGTCAGAAAGACATGCTCTAGGGCATCAACGCTCAAAGGTGTCGAATGTTGTTTCCTGAGCAAGGGGTTCTCGCCGGATCCACTACTTCAGAATTCCCGGGGCGCTGACCGCAGCTTTCAGAAGGTACTTCCGTCTGGAGGTCGCAAACACTCGCTCGTCTACGACGGAACAAAGTACATTACAATTAGGGAACATGTGGACCGCTGCGACCCTATGAAGAACCCAATAGGACATCTTGAGGATATCTTGGACCCTCCCAAGGAAGTGAAATACAAGCTTACCAAGAGGCGCACTAGAAGGAGAGTGAGATGATTGGAGGTCAGAGAAGCGCGTAAGGATTAAACTTCAAGGCCCTTGCTGCTACGCAACACACGCCCCACTCCACCCCAGTCGATAAGATAATCTGAAACAGATCAGGAAGAAGATGGGCAAAGAGGAGAAGGCGAGTTGGTCAAACGAGCGGAGCAACCCCGGTACGAATTCTACTATGGCTTCACTAGCGTCAGCCGACAAGGTTCGCAGCAACTAAATTCAATAGTGCCGCCGCGAAGCACGCACATCTAGGAGGAGCTCTAGGGTCTACAAGCATCCGCGGCGCGCTGCTTCTTATCCGGCTGTCCAAGTGCATTAGGGCATGGTAATTGTTTGCACACACATGCCACTTGGGTTCGTCATCACAATGAAAGTCATAAATATTCCCATCACTGATCTACCAATGAGGGGCGTGGGAAAAACTTGGCTGAGGATGACAAGAAGATATTTTCACTATTGCGCAGGATAAAGCTATCATCCCTCCTCTTCAGAGCTGATGTCCAATCAATTCTTAAGTCAGAATTCCCAAATAAGTCCGAAGTTGAACTAAGACAGCTTGAGACGAACCTTATTAAACGTTATTTTTGGGCGTTCAATCCTTCACTCTATGTCAGGTACCGCAAGAAGTATCGAATCATATTCCTCGATGCAGTCAAGTTCTTTGATACAAAAACTAGGATTCTCAACGAGTTTCCCGGTCTGAACGTATATACTGTCTATGGGGAATTCGATTATGTGATTAGTGGCTTTGTTTCAGATGAACTCTTGGATTCTATGATGGGATCTTTGGGGCAATACTGTGTTCGCAAGCCAGTTTTTACAGTTGAAGAGTTCTACAGGTATAGGCTATTTGACTGTATTCCCAATGGAAAACTAAAAGGCCTTAGTGTTCTGGTTAACAATCACTATGCAATTAAGGCCTAAAATAGTATACAAAGAGAATAGGACCTATAGCGACGAGCACACCTAACATCAGTATGACGGAAGCATAGAATAGACCGATTGTCAAATTGTACTTTTTCCTTAGTTAATCCTATACAATCCCCGCTCCGCACGGGATATCTTGCCTGCATGTCGGAGGCGCAGTAGTGCGTACCTGACTAGGTGTTGCCACTCGGGACCAGGGTATCGTTTTCCCTCATGAAGGCAGGGGATTGAGTCGTCACAGCATTCAGGAATTTTCGCTTGCACTTTTCCATAGATCCATTGGATGGGCATGGGGTTGGAGCACTCTCTGAGTGTTTCGAGTATTGCTTGGTCAAATTTCTTGTATATTGCGGGAGGGTTCATGCATTACCAATGAATGAAACCATATTCTGTCGTATAACCTTTTTCAAATTCAATTCTTGATAATGAGACAGGCCTTCATCTCTTTGTCCTATAGAAGACCGATCTCTCATCTGTTCGAGAACATGCTCATGATGCAGATAGAAGCCCAAGCACGTTTAGCTCTGCTCCTGAAACAGTCAGCAACGATGGTAGATGTCGAGCTTGCGAAGGCCGATCTCACGGATATTGCGGAGAGAATCATAGGGTGTTACTCCCGGGCGACAGGAAAAAAGGTGGTTTGAACTCACAACAACTCGCTGAGAAATCGTCCGAAGTGGTGAACAGTACTCTCGCTGGTCCGAATGTGCAGAAGATGGTCAGTATTCTGCAAGAAAGTTACTAGCAGTGGAGAGCAGCACGTCCTCTTTATGGATATCTCCAATCTAATGAAGGCCTGACCCAAACCCCTCATGATCCTAAGCCCCGAAGGCGAGGTCCTAGCCTACCTACATCCAAGGAGACAAGGCGATGTGGCGCGCTCTAGGCTGTTTAGAAATTAAATAAGTCATAGGGCTTCTCTTTCTTGAAGGGAGGTTGAATGTAAAGCAAGTGCTTGACTCCCTCAACATCAAACACATACAAGAAACACTAGTATGCCGATACCACCAAGAAGGTCCAGGAAGAAAACCAATCAACCCACTCTCCATGCTCAAAGCCCAGCTCCTCAAACACCTCCTACAAATCCCAAGCGACAGGAGACTCGCCCTACGGCTGAGAGGCGACAACGAGACCGCCAAGGCCTGCGGCTTCAAGAAGCAGACGCCCAGCCACGGACTCTTCACCCAGTTCAGACACCGTCTCGGAGAGAAGACCTACTTCAGCGTATTCAACCATCTGCTCAGACAGCTCCGGGAATCAGGCGTGGTCAAGGGCGAGGTCATAGCCGTCGACAGCACTCACGTCAAGGCGTACAGCCAGAGGAGCTTCGACAACCGCACCGGGAAGAGCGACCCAGACGCAAGGGTCGGCAGAGGCAAGAGGGGCTTCATCCTCGGATATCGGGTGCACACCGCATGCTGCACGGAGTCCGAGCTCCCCCTAGCCTTCACCGTGGCCCCATGCAACGCGAACGACAAACGCTTCTTCGGGACCCTACTCGAGGCAGTCCACCGCCTAGGAATCAGATTCAAGACGGTTCTGGCCGACGCCCAGTACAGCTCCGGCAGGGTCCGGGAGGCGGCTGAGGGGTACGGTGCCGAGCCGATTATCCCAGTCAGGAAGGACTCCAAGTTAAGGGAGGCTCTGCGGGTTGGCAGAGACTTCGTGGCGAGTGGGGCGAGGAGGCTTGTGGAGCTGTTCAAGGGGCGTTGGAGCGTGGAACGGCTGTTCAGCAGGGCGAAGGAGTGGCTTCTCCTCGACGGCCTCAGGGTGCGTGGGCTATGCGAGGTGACGATTCATGTTGCTTTAAGCCTGATAGCTATGCTTGCGGTCGCGTTCGCTGCTGTCGGGTTCTCTCGGCCTGATTTGGTTAGGAGTATCAAGCACTTTACGGCCTGATTGCTGTTCTAAGAGCCTCAGGGAGGAGGCTGATCCAGGGCTGCCCATCTCTAATGGGGAGGGTTTTCATCTGCCTAGAGGCTTCGTATGTGTGATGTGGTGGGTTCTGGTGGTGGGGGTTTCGCTGTTTGGTCTCAGAAATGAGGGGAGATCACCGAGTCCAGAGAATTTCTAAACAACCTAGCTCGCGCTTTGATCGAATTCCATATTAGAAGATAGGGAGTACTGAAAGGCTTTGAAGATGAAGAGTTCTTTTCTCAGCTCCCAGTTCAAGAGGTCTGGTGACATCCTCCGCAGAGGGGCCTCAGACCAGATCGCGGACTACACGAAAAGGTTTGATTCAATCAAGGGCATGTATGATAGTTTTCTCAAGAATCTGGTAAGGAGGGATTTCAGCGCTGATGGAGCGGTTGCTACGGCGAGGGATTTCTTTGGCTCTGAGAGGGTTGACTTTGCTTTCGCATAGAGGACAGTAGAGATGTGATATTTGCCTTCTAATCACTTCGGTATCGGGAAAGCGTTTGTGACATCGCTTACATCTATATGTTCCGCATCCTTCCGATACTGCTCCCTAGCCAAGCCTTCCTTCCTGTTCTGAGAAGGACCTACGTAACGGTGACCGTCTGCTGATCCTGACGAGGACTCGTACATGCCGAATTCCGCATGTCTCTCCGATTCAGCAGCGTCATCTAGGTCGTACTTGCTCGGGAAGCTTTTGACGTCGCGCGCGCCTTAGTACACACTCTCGTTCTCCGAAGCGTCTACTGCAATCCTTTTAGAATATACTCAGTGATCTTCGGGGTATCGAAAGCATTGATAATAGGTTGAACAACTCGATATACTCCAGACTGAAAACTAAGCATGGCATCTATGTCATCGCGTGGAATGAATTTCTTGTCCAGCGAGTACTGTCCTGTCTTCAGAATATGTCTTGTTGCCCCTCCTGTTAGAAAAGCGGAAAAAGAATCACTTTTCAGTCTGCCCCATAATTCTGTCGAGTGGAATGGATAAAGTGTTCTCAGGTAGTACTCTTTTTGTATTTCTTTCGTTTTGACAGGATTAACATACCACCCAATAATATCGAAAGCGCGACAGACTGCATTCTGCAACCCTGTATATGGAAAGGATGAGCGAACCTCAATCGTTCTTCTAGTCCCGTCTTTATATGTTATGGTTATGTCAACGTGTTTATCAAATGATTCAAATATATTAGATTCTATAGTGGCTTCTATATTCAGAGCTTTCGCCTGAGATCTCAACCAATATCGCCAGCAGTATTCGGCAATGACTCCTGCGACCGAGTTTCTAAGAATGGTTTCATATTTCCTTTTCCTAGAGGCGTCTCTAGCCAAAGTTGGATTCACAACGGTAGCCAGTTGTTTACCTTCATCGACCAGTTTGTCAAGCAGTTTCTCATCTTCTGAATAAGAATAATCAAATATGAACTCAGCATAACTAAACTTCTTCTCGTCACATTTCAAAGACTCCTGAGCCATTAGTCTCATACATATATAGTACGAGACAGTGACTTAAAAGTTTTTCTTCAGAATTAGTTTCATATCTCGTCAACCCAAAAGGATGGAAACATAGCGTGTGCTAGAAGAGAGCCATGACCCCAAAAACCGATAGGCCAAGAAGAATCTTATTAACCAAGAGACCATTATACAGAGATTAATATGAGGAGAGAGGACTAACAGCTCATGGGCGGCTACAGGACACCGGCCGTTGAACAACGCTTCTCTAGTCTGAGGAATCGTTTGCGAAACATGTTTGATTCACCTAAATATCTACATGGTCATTTTATATGTCTGAGCGAGCGCGGAAGAGGGAGATAAATGTCAACTTCAAATCATAGAAATATTACTGAGTCCGAAAAGAACATAATAGGTCAGATCCTGAAAGACCTGCAATTCATATTCAATCTAAACGAAATCAAAGCAAGCGAAGTAAAAGATGTTCTTGACTCTATAAAAAGTGAAGAAGTCCGAACGTATATATTCTCATTGGTGCAAGGGGCTAAACCTGAGAGTGCTCTTCGTGAGGCCTTCCTTGCAGGTAACTCTCTACTCACACGATACCTATTTGGTGAGATCTCTCCAGAAATCAACCTCGGACCGGGATTCATCGATTACATTATCAAAGCCAAGCAATTGATATTGTTGGAACTTAAATCACTGTTTGAAGCTGAAATCGAGGAAAGTTATGGTGCACGGAAGCTTAAGAGGCTACGCCAGAAACCGCTAAAGTGGGATGAATATCTGGATCAAGTTGTCAAGTATATTCAGCGCGGTGGAGAATTTGTTATACTAACTAACCTCAAAGAATGGTACTTCTTCAATAAGACATGCAATCTCGCTGAATGTCGCTATTTCTACACATCAGATCTCACCCAATTCGTTAGAGACTTCGATGTCGTAGGAAGTTTATCCGACTATCTCGAACGGCACGAAATTCAAGCAGTTAGAGAGGACCTCGACAAACGATTCTTCGAGAGTCTCAAACAGTGGGTTAGTAAACTGTCAGATGTAAAGTTTACCATAGACGACCGACAGAAAATTGAGCTAATAATAAGTTTGGTAAATAGATTTGTATTCATACAGACATTGGACGATTATGCTGTTGTAGATGTTCGTTGGATCAAAGAGACATGGGATAGGATAGAACAGCGCTGGGGTCCCAAAGGTAAATATGCTGTCATAAGAGAGTTCTTTAGAGAAGTAACCGTCTGGTTTTACGAATTTTACGATACTGAGCTTTTCCGTGGCGACATACTTGAATATGTGGATAAATCTCCAGATAATATTCAACTGTTATATAGTAATCTTCAACTAGTTCTTGGTATTACTTATTGGGCGACTGTCGTTAGCACATTCAAGGGAATCATGCAGTATAAGTTCAAATATATAAACGAAGACATATTTGGCAAGGCGTATGAGACCTACCTCGCTGAGGTTCGAAAGGAACAAGGGATATACTACACGCCGCGCTTCGTGACAGAATTTATCGTCAATGAGACCGTTGACAAGATTTTCGCTGACTTGACTAATAGAATCAAGATGCGAATCGAGGAAGAAAACTTCCTCGAAGCAGATCGTCTTATTCATGAGTTCTGCAACATTAAAGTTGTCGATATTGCATGTGGTTCTGGTTCGTTCTTAATCAAAGCTATACGAAATATAATGCAACATTATCGCGATCTCTCAGAGACGCTTACGAATGCTGAATTGAAATACAATCGTTATAACGGGTCATTATTGAGGTCAAAAGATATCGAAGAAAAGACGTCCAGGATATGGGAGCTACGAAGGCTTCTTGGTGCTACAAACGAGAGGGACCTTATTGGCAAACTGCTTGTTCGACATATTTATGGAAACGACTTAGACAATAAGGCGCTGGGCGTTGCGAAGGTCAACATATGGCTTGAAGCGATCAAGCTGGCCCCTGCTGAATTCAGATTCGACAAGCTACCAGCCGATACGAATCATGTTCTTCCAGATCTAGAAATGAACTTAACTAATGGAGACAGCCTTATCGGCCTATCTCATGATAAGGCGATTCAAGCGCTAGCGACAAAGCACAAGGCCGAACTTAGAGAGTTAAGCATGCTTAGGGATAGATATCTTAACTCTCCAGCAAATTCGGAACTAGTTGGAAAGATTGAGAGAATCAAAGCACCATTACGACATGAGATGAATACTGCTTTCCAACAATACTGTACAGAAAACCAGCTACCGAGAGACCTAGCAGAGCACACCATACCGTTTCATTTTGAGCTCGAGTTTTGGTTCATCTTTTTTGACCAAAATGGCAATCCACTTGACCCGACTCAACAAGGCGCACACGCTATCATTGGTAACCCGCCATATGGAGTAGAAACAAACGCTAATCTTGCTAGCTATATGAACAAGGAGTACAATGTCTATGCAGACAGATATTGTCTCTTCGCCGAACGAGCATTACAACTGATCAACGAAGGCGGTTTGCTAAGCTACATAACTCCAGTCTCGTGGCAGACAGGAGAGCGATACCTGAAAACTCGCCGGTATCTCTTCAGACAACAGCCTCTTCTAATACTAAATCTTCCATACGATGTCTTTGAAGACGCCTACGTCGATACAGGGATAGTCGTATTCGAGAAAGTAGCCAAAATCGATCCAACACAGGTTGTCAGAGTCTATGGGTTTCGGAAGAAGGCTAATATCACGGAACTCACTAATATCCCTTGGAAAGAATTCAGAGTTGAACAGGCGCTTAAAGATCCCACTCTGAAAATATATGTTGACACAATGCTGTACGACCTAACAGAAAAGCTATCCAAAGGCTTAGCAAAAACTATAGGTGACTTTACCGAATCCAGAATAGGAGTCCTAGCATCTCAGTACAGAATTGCTAGTGAAGCAAAAGGAGACGGTTGGCTACCCTTCTTTGTGGGAAATGTATATCGATACGAAGTTAAGCTCGACCATTACGAATATATCGACTTTAAGAGTGAGCCCAAAAGCGACTATGCAAAATTCTTTACCACGATTCCGCGAATTCTAGTGCGTAGAATTGTGAATCGGCAAGACAGACTTATGGCTTGTATTGATGAATATCCATCGGTGGTCAAGAAAGATCTATACGTCTTTCTCGTGACGGATCCAAAATACGACGTTGGATTCCTTCTCGCGTTTTTCAATAGTATCCTATGCTCGTATATTTACCTTCAGACTTCAACAATATCGGTCAAAGACGATTTCAGACAGACCACATTGGCTGAGCTTCGGCGCTTGCCAGTCCAAGAATGTACCAGAGAGGATATGACCAAGATATCCGGATTAGCTACAAGAATGATCCAATTATTGAGGCAAAGAGAGTTAGTAATGGAGGCCTGGCGAGATTGGTCTGACAAGCTGAAGACAAGCAGCTTAACATTTGAGGATATACTGGCAAACGATGCAAGGGTCACACGTTCTGGTGAGTTTGACAAGAGTTGGACCAAGAGTGTTAGTTTCTATCCGACAGGACGTTGGAAGGACGGCATTCGTGAATTTCAAAGAGTATTCATAGATTCAAATACCAACAACCTTGAGATAACCATAACAGGACTAAATCAGGACGATGAAGAACAAACCATTTACAGGATGCAGTTCAAAAATATGTATCTCTTAGAACACATATATGCAAGCTTGACCAACACGTTAGAAAAACGTTTAATACGCAATCTCTCGCAATTGCTAGAAAGGACTACAGTTCCGGTCATAACGCCCAACCACTATGAAGCAACAATAAACATAATTGCTAAGATGCACCAGATCCTCAAGGATGAAAGGCAAATAACTTGGAGCCTTCCACAACTAGATAACACTATAACAGAAACTGAGGGGATAATAGAAGCTGAAGTGTTCAAGCTATATGCACTGAACAGCGATGAAGCCGGAACAATAATGGAATCATTGCCGATGCGACCGGCTTTTCGTTCACAAGTCCTATCACTATTATAAGGTTCCCCCGCGCGCGCTTAGCGCTATCTCTCGCTATGAAAACGAGAGATTTCCATGAATATTAGATAATCAGAACCGGAGCGGCTGTCGTTATCCCTAGTGACCAAAACTTTAAAGCCTAATGGGGTCGACTTAATGATGCGCGTATTGGAAACATAGGATTCGGAGGAGAACCAGATTTGGTAAAATGTCCATTTTGTGGTAACGACCAGAAACTTGCTAGCAAAGAATGGGACTATGCTGCTTTTCATGTCAAACTCTTCGGCTGCCCTAGCTGCGGGAATACCTTTAAGGCCTATTATCGAGGCGACGAATTAAGCCACACGATCCCTAAAGGCAAAACTTAGCTTATCGCGCTAGGCTCAGGAACGGTTCTAACTAGGACGACGCCACAGATTCCTAACGCTAAGAATAGGCAGGCCAAGTACCACAAACAGTCTCACTCTGTTCATCCTTTAAGCGCTGGTAGCATCCTCTATCGTGTTCAGTATCTCAGTATATCCACCCATTAGAAGACATTGGAGTTCGGCCCAGGCGAGTGGCTCCTCTCCAGCTACACGGCAACGGGGATAGAGAACGTCCCGATCTTCATAGAGGCTGATGATGCCGAGAAGGAGATAGAGGCTTTCCTAGTAACAGCTTCCGCAAGATGACGACAAGAACCGGTGAGTTTTCACTTTGCCAACCTAACTTTCAGCCTTCCCGCTATCTCAGGGTTGTGGAGGGATTCATGACCTGTGAGAACTGGAGCGAGCGAAGGTAGGTTAGCCCAATACGGGCTTACAAAAACCACAGTCCCGCACTGCTCTTCTGCGCAATCCAGCGGCATGATCGTATGCTTGCTTGTACGAGCTGAACGGCCCATGCCATCTGCCATTCCTCCCCTCCACTCTCAGAGAGTGAATCCCCCTTCCGTCTCGGCAAAATGAACATTCACTCCGATGGATCACCGCCTTGCTCTCCGCCATCCAGTTCTCATACACCCAGAAACTGGGTATCACGCCCTGCACCTCCTCGCTTAGGTTCCGACTGGCCTCAGTAGCTCCGAGGCGCGAAGGTCATATACGTTCTCCAATTTTCTGGAATCCCCGCATGTTTCAACGGGCTTGCCGACTAGCGCATGCTTTAGGGTAGCCCGACCATCGGTGGGTAGACATGGCCTGTAGTAGTGTGCAGATCGACTTCAATTGTAGTGCCTGCCTGTCTGCCTGTGATAAAGATCCTAACAGTACACGTTGTACCTGCGGCAAGTTCGTTTGTAGGCGAAAAGGTCACGGCACTAAAAGACGCTGAGCCATGAGCTTCCGACCTTTGATGGTGAATTGATGGCTGTGATCTCTAGTCTTTCAGAACTCGGAGATTCACCCGTATTCCTCAGAAGGTCACCCCAATATCCCAGCCCCCGAGTCACGGTTGAAGCGATTGCAGCTACCGTTATCGCCATGTCCGGGGACTCGTTCCACCGCGCTCAAGCTCAGCAAGAAGTAAAGATAGAGCCTTTATCCCATCTTCGAGGGTGGGAGCAGGCAATTCGTCCCAGAGGTCGCAAATCCAATCCACATTCTCCCAATTCACACTCATTCTCTGTTATCTCCCGCCTTAAAGTAGTCTTTCGAGCTTAAGCTCCTTATCAAAAATCCATATCAAGACTCCGTATTCATGAATCTTAAGGAATTAAATCTTAAGGAACTAAAAATGATTTGAATATGAATCTTAAGGAATTAAAGAGGAATTGGAACGAATTTGGCAGAATAGATCCGCTGTGGGCAATACTCACCGATCCCGATAAAAAGGGAAACAGATGGCAAATAGACGACTTTTTCAAGACTGGCGAAAAAGAGGTCAAAGAAGTTTTTGAATATGTTGAATCGTTGAGCATTGTTGTTTCACGTAGAAAAGCGCTTGACTTTGGTTGTGGTGTTGGAAGAGTAAGCCAAGCACTTGCATGTTATTTCGATGAAGTCTGTGGGGTTGATATTGCCCCTTCTATGGTGGAGTTAGCGAAGAAACACAAACACCATGGTGACAAATGCAAATACTATTTGAATGACACTAATGACCTCAAGTTTCTCAATGATAATAGTTTCGATTTTGTTTATTCTAATATCACGCTACAACATATAGAGCCACGATATGCCAGAAACTATATAAAAGAATTTCTGAGGGCGCTCGCCCCGCATGGATTGATAATATTTCAACTACCAAGCGAACCAATACTAGATCGAGACTGCAAACCTACTAGGAAGTTAAAGCAGTTGATCAAATCCCTGATTCCAGAACCTTTGTTGGAGTTATATCGCGAGGTAAAGATAAAAAGGCTTAGAGTATCCTCACGCGGACAACCAATTATGGAACTTCATGGGATAAAGCGGGAGGAAGTTGTAACGTTTCTCAAGAAGAGTGGGGCTAAAATCGTGGATATATTACAAGATCAAAGCGCGGGCCCGCATTGGATGAGCTTTCGGTATTGTATCACTAAGGAATGACAATTGTTTTTTCACTGGACCTTGATGCTCTTCTTATCTGTGCGCTCAGCATAGTTGGCGGGCCTGGCAGGATTTGGTATGCTTGAACTCTACATGCCGACAGATGATCCCCCTGGGTCGTTGTTTACTTAGTGAATGGGTTTAAGAGACACTTCGATCTGGATTCTCCGCTCATGGCAACTGACCTTCAACCCAGCCTCCTCGATGGCTGCGACAAGCCTTCTGGTGGAATCCAAGTAGTCTTTAAGGGGCTCATCGGACTCCAAATCCGCCGTGACACTTGTTAGCATGGTTTCCTTACCGTTCAGCGTTTTTTGACGGTCAACTTCAACCCTGAGGCTCCTCACGAGAAGGCTCTCTTGCGAGAAGAGAACGTTGAAGAGCTGGTTCAGGGCCTCGACTAGGCTCTTCAGACGGTCGAAAGGGATGGCGTTCTCCTCCAACTCTCCGCCCCTCACCCGATGTCCCTTAGAAGAATCTATGTTCAATCATATGTTCAGGCATGACCTTATTTAGCTATCCGTGAACATCCCATAACGAGATGTCATCATGAAGTCTCATAGTAGAGAACGCGGCGGAGCAATAGACCGGGGAATCCTCGAATACTTAGCTGGGCAAGACTGGCCCGTAACGACGGAGATGGTTGCCAAGCAACTCGGGGTCTCATGGAACACGGCTCAAATGCACCTGTACAAGCTCATGGCCGGGGGCTCGGTGAAGGGCAGGAGGGTCGGGAGGCAAAACCAATGGACAATAAGCAGAGAGAAAGGGTAAGGAACCCCCACTCGACCCCAGTAGATAAGATCATCTCAGCCAGACCATGAGGGGGGACGTGCAAAGAGTAGAAGGCGGGTTGGATTGCGGATGGAGACTCAACTCGCCCGGGGCGGTAACCCCTCAAGATGGGAGTTTCCCTGAGGCTATGCCGTAAGTTGTCTCAGAGCTTAGGAGTCTTGGCTGACGGCTACTTTCTGCTTGTTGATTCTTCCTGTCTAAGCCATAGTCGGATTGCCTCGGCGATGGCTTTAGTGAGGGCCCCCTTCTTGCTCCCGTGCTTCTTGAGGACCCTGATCCTGAACTCCTCGTTCAGGTCGTCTGGGATGTCGATGACGAATCTGGCCATACGTATTCTAGCTAGAGCTTGATGAGTAATTATTGTTTTTATTGGTCTAAGCCCTCACAGTAGCGAAAAGCGGATTAGAAAGCCTGGTCAGATCCCCAACAAGGCTCACAGCATAACGTCAAAAGGAGAAAAATAAGCAAGAAGATGGAAAAGCCAACAATTACTCATCAGCCTCTAGCTAGCTAGCGCCGAGACTGATTGAGCGTCTGCGTTGCCATCTCGCCCGTCTTTCGCCTTCTGCTCCGCCAAGATGCTGGCGGTTAGGAGAACATTGAAGCCCTGTCCCACGTCACCGTATTAGGCGACAATATCCGCAGCGAATGAGACAAGTTTTGGACATATTTTGTCTAAACAACCATAATCAAAGCTTCTTTTGTCTAAATAGCCTTAAATCACTCTTTTACCATAACGTATGGGCTGAGGATTCACCGGAACTGAGCCCGTGACCATCTTGACAACCGATGACAGCGGAGAGAAGAAGACTAGAGAGGAAGGCAGGAGACGCAGAACCCCCGGGACGAAGGGCCGAGCCTCAACACTCTTGGAGTGGCGGATCCTGGAGACCGCAAGGCACTATACGAGGCTCACCGTCCGACAACTCTACTACATCATAATAAGCAAATATGGGTACACGCCTTCCAGAAAGTTTTACAAACTACTCGACTACCACCTAACGAAGATGCGCAGAGTGGACAAGGAACTGCACGCCAAGTTCGTAGACCCGACAAGGCACTTCATCCCAGCACCCGTGCCATACCCGGAGATCGAGCTCTGGGTCGAGAAGGACAGCATCCGAAACTTCCTAAACGACCTAGCAGCCAAGTACAGGCTCTCGATACAGGTTCTCAGGGGCTTCGCCTCCCTATCCATGTACCGCAAAGCCCTACTGAGGGCGGAGAAGCGGGGCGTGAAGAAGATACTCTACATAGGCGACTTCGACCCCAGCGGCCTCCTAATCGAGGAAGTCGCGGAGAAGGAGATGAAGATAGAGGTCAAGAGAATCGCCCTGACCTGGGAGCAGGTGAGGAGGCTCAGGCCCCCATCCCTACCAGTCAACCGAAGAGACTCCAGGGCCAAGGACTACATAGCCAAGTACGGGAGCCGCTGCTGGGAGGTCGAAGCCGTGAGGCCCAGAACACTCTACAGGCTCGTCGAGGAGAAGCTCAGGGAATACGTGCCCCGCGAGTATCTCGTCGAGGCCGAGAAGATGGAGAGGGCCGCGCGGATAACTAGGCCAGTCACGGAGATGATGAGGAGGACGATCGAGGAAGAGGCCCGCCGCCTAATAGAGGAGGGCAAGTCTGAGGAGGAGATCCTCGCAGAACTCGCCTCGAAGTACGGCCTCCGCATCAGAAGGCGAAGACGCCCGAGAGAGGCCACCGGAGTCTAAGCGAGCTACTCGCCTTCCTCGTGGATACAACCGCCCCTGGCTTCTAGAATCGGCAAGTACACAGGCCCCCGCCCCTTTCTCTATCGCCTACTCCGGGGGCTCCCCATTCCCCCTGATTCTTAAGCAACTATGCGCTAAATCGGATCTGACCCCTTCCCTCTTCTCTTCTCCCCCCTTCCCACTTCCCATCGCCCCCTGCATGGTCTCCCGGGCTTCGTCTAGGAGGGCTCGCGTGGTCTCCCCTGTGCTTCGGTGTGCTCCCCGTAGATTCTAGAGTGGCGTCATGGGAGATCAGCCAATCACACCCGCTCATACCTGGAACCAGCATCCGCATCCGTGCCCCTTGTTTGGTCTAGACCAAACTTGGCGCGCGCTAGCACTCGTGTACCCGCATCGCACCTTGAAGAGCATCCTCCCTAGGCTACTCGGACTCGGTGGCTCCGATAGCTGGTACTATAGGCAACATCGCCAAGGATGTGATGGCCTCAGGAATAAGGGCGTACTCAGTGAGGATGGAAAGCCGACCGATTCAGCCTTCAGGATTCTGCCCCCCGAGGTTCTGACAGATATGGCGAGAATCATGCGTGACGAAGTTGTTGCTCTAGCGCGCGCGATCACGGGTCATGGTTGTATCTTGATAGTTTGGGGCGGTAGTGGATAGAGGTCTCTTGACATATGGAGTAGACAACAAAGAAAACAGCCTTAAGCGGTCTTCGCACTACCGCGTTCGGTACTACACCAAGCTACCGATGGCGGCCACCGGCTGGACACGATATGCCTGCTGTAGGCTTAGCGCGCGCCTGCTGCAGGCGGCTAGAGCGCGCCTAGTATTATGCTGTGAAGATGCCACCGGTTTCTCCGGGTGATAGGAAGGCTGCGATGAGGTCTTCAGCCTTCTCCCGCCGTGAGGCGTCCTCCGAGTCTGCGTTCCTGAAGAGCCATTCAAGAACCCTGCCTCTAAAGTCCTCAAACCCCTTTTGAGAGCATCTGTAGATGACGGGTTTCATCGCAACATAGAAGCTGGATCCTAGAGTCACCTCCGGCTCCATACAGGCGCTGTAAGTCGTCTCGATGATTTCGCCCCTCTTCTCTTCATCGAAGACGAAGATCCAGTCGAGCATATCCATGTAAGAGGCCCTCAACTCAAGGTCCAGCCCCCTGTGCCCCACGTTCTTCAGGATACCGGCGTATAGATTCTTCACGGCCCAGTCCCTCATCTTCTCGTCCTCCAACATCCTTGGTACGGCTTTTTTCAACCCGAGTCGCATGTATCCGCCCGATTCGTCCAGAAAGTCCTTGGGGCTTTCAACGATCCTCTTGAAAACATCTTCGACCCGGGGATGGTCCCAGACCCTCGTCTTGGCGCAGAGTTCAGAGAACCTACTAGCTAGCCTAGATCGCAGCTTCTCGTTTCGCAGCTCCGGATCAAGGGCCCGCAGACACAGCTCGACCAAGTCACGGTCAATGGGCTCGAGGACGGATCCACCTCTCCTCTTCACGATCCTCTCGACTGTTCCAAGGATCTCCTTTCCATCCGCAGTCAGCCTGTAACATGATCTCTTTCTGCCATCCTGTAGTGCCTTTCTCTCTTCCAGTGCAATAAGGCCTTGTTCCTTCAGGTCCTTCACGTACTCTGACAGATTTCCTTTATCCACACGGGTCTCCTTAGCGAGTTCACTCTGGGTCATCTCCTCGTCAGGGAAGAGTGCCATCAAGACAACGTACCGACTAGCCGCGAGTTTCAGGAGTTCTTGGGCATCTGACATTGTTGTAGCACCATAGCAGATAGTTGTTAATTGTAAGAACAACCTATATAGCCTTTATGCCTCACTTAGGAGATCGAGCGCCGTTGCGCTCACGGCAAGAGAGAGAAGTCATCTCCGAGAAGGGATGTGGCTGATGGTTCCCGGAGGCTAGGTGTTGAGCGGAATCGATCCCCTGAGGAGGGCGCCGGAGGCAAGGGGTGAAGTTACTCCCAGTAGTACACCGGCTCCGAAGAAGATTCAGGTTCACTTTCAAATTCCCGAAGATCAATGGGCAAAATTCAAGAAGTGGTTGGCGAGATCAGGATACTCTGCCTCATTCTTCTTTCGTAAGAAAGTTAGGGAAGCGCTGGGTGAAGAGATAGCGATCGAACACAAGGTAGAAGCCTATGGGAAGGCCCAGATTAGTGAGGACGTCCTTGAAAGGCAGAAGGGTCCTGAGCCTGAGACCTATGAGAGGCCTGTAGCCGAGACCGGAGCGGAAGAGCTCATCTATATCCGATACAAGGATCACGTCCTCTACCATCGAGGCGACCCCGTGGTCATGGCGCCCCAGATCAGGGAGACGATAGGCTGGCTAGTCCACGAGGCCCCGGACTACGTGATCATAAGCTGGGACAGGGACGCCGGGCCCCCAACCCTGAAGGGCGGAGATCCCAAGGCCTCGGGGCTGGTCATCCTTAGGACTGACATCCTGGAGATGAGGAGGGTCTAGGTTTTGGTCGCTCACGCTTTCCTGAGGACGAGCTTGCCGTCCACGTCTAGGAAGAGGACTTTGTCCCCGAGCTCAAGGTTGAAGGCCCTCCTCACATCCTTGGGTATGGTCACTTGGTACTTGGGGAGGATCTTCGCCAAGCCTAGAGTCTTCTCCAAGGCAGCATATCTCCCGCGTTCCCTAGATATAGGAATAATCTTATATCTTTCACCTACGACTAATAGGATACGCTGGAAATGTAGGGGAAAATAGCCCATGGCTCAGCGAAGCAGCAGATCAGCAGCTCCCACACCCGCATCGGAGTCGACTTCGCCGACACCGCCAACCCTGACCCTCCTCACCAAGTCCCCAGCTGGAAAGGCCTTCAAGAAGCCCATCGCCCTGACCCCGGCCCAAGCCGGGACGGTCGATAGACTTGGGAAGGGGCTCTCCAGCTACATCCTCGAGTCTCTCAGCGCCTTCATGCCCTCCCTGATCCCCTTCGCCCTAGACAACGAGTCCATCGTAAGCATGGCCAAGTACCTCTACCGCTACAAGACTCAGAGCCGCGGAACCCTAGGCTACTACTGCTACTACCTCCGACGGTTCACTCATTGGACTGGGAAGGGCCCCGACCAGATGATGTCCGAGTGCAGAAGCCTAAATGGGGACATTGACCAAGCGGCAGCACGCAGGATCTCGAATCTCATGGAGGAATACCTTGGTATCCTACAGGACGAAGGCCTCAGCCCCAAGACGGTTGCGACGATCATCGGAGCCATAAAGACCCTCTTCTCCCTCAACGGAGTCAAAGCCGACCTACCATACCCACTTCCCCAGCGAGTTGTCTGCAAGGATAGAGCGCCGACCCCAGAAGAGCTCTCGAGGCTACTCGACCTCGCGGACCTCAGGGGCAAGGTCGTAGTGAGCACTCTGGCCCTAGGAGGCTTCAGGGAAGGAACCCTGGTGCGCCTCAAGTATCGCCATGTAAAGGATGACTTGGAGAAAGGCATCGTCCCTCTTCATATCCACGTCGAGGCCGAGATCACGAAGGGCAAGTACTGTGACTACGACACCTTCCTAGGCAGAGAGGCAGTTGACTACCTCAGGCTGTACCTTGAGGAGCGTCGGAGGGGCTCACCCTGCGGCAAGATCCCGCCTGAGACCATAACGGATGAGAGCCCTCTCATCAGGAACGAGCGTTCTAGGACGCCGGAACCGATCTCTGAGAACTGCGTCTACAAGGCCGTCCACGACCTCTACGCCAGAGCAGGGCTGCTGAAGCCCAAGGTCGGGAAAAGGTACGACCTCAGGGTCCACAGCATCCGCAAGTTCTTCAGGACCCAGCTCACGGCCCTAGGCGTCCCAACGGACTACATCGAGTACATGATGGGCCACAGGATCAGCACCTACAACGACGTGCAGATGAAGGGCATAGAGTTCCTCAGGAACGTCTACGCCGCCTCAGGCCTGTCGATAAGGCCTAAGACGCAACTGGGCCGCATCGATGTGCTCAAGGAGATCATCAGGGCCTGGGGTATGAACCCTGAGCAGATCCTCACCAAAGAGGCATTATCGCAGCCCCATAGAGTATGCGCCGGACCAGCAGGCGACGAGGAAGACCAAGTGAAGGCCCTCTCCAGTGCCCTCAAGGAGATGATGAGGAGGGAGCTGCTGAATGCAACGGACCACAGTAGACCTGCTTAAATTCGCATCCAGAAGGCCACAAGAGAATACTTAAATGACTTGGCTAGAAACAGATAAGGCCAAGATTTCAGGCGGAACCTCTCCGGTGACTACAGAGAAATGGGTCAGACTATAGTTGAGAAGATCCTCACCCAAGCAAGCCACGGGAAGGCAGAGACAGGAGACATCGTCGTCGCCGACGTAGACTACATCATGGCCCATGACGGCACGGCTCCCCTCGCCATCGAGGCCTTCGGAGAGTTCGGCGCCAAGAAGGTCTGGGACAATAAGCGGATAATCCTCTTCATCGACCACGACTCGCCCAGCGACTCAGAGGAGCTGAGCGCCCTCCACGAGATGATGAGGAGCTTCGCCAAGGAACAGGGCATCAAACTCTACGACGTAGGCCAAGGCGTCTGTCACCAACTCATGCCAGAGCAAGGCTACGTCCGCCCCGGATACGTCGTCGCCGGCGCAGACAGCCACACCTGTACCTACGGGGCTCTAGGCGCCTTCTCCACGGGGTTGGGTTCTTCGGATGTGGCCGCGATATTCCTGAGTGGGAGACTCTGGTTCCGCGTCCCCGAGACTATGAAGTTCGTTCTACAAGGCAAGCTTCCTCCTATGGTCGCCCCGAAGGATGTCATCCTATACCTCGTCGGCGAGACTGGAGCCGATGGGGCAACCTACAAGTCAGTGGAGTTTACCGGCTCGATCATAAGGGCGATGTCCGTTGATGGTCGCCTAACGGTTTGCAACATGGCTGTGGAGATGGGTGCCAAGGATGGAATCGTCGCGACGGACGAGGAGACCTTCCGATTCCTCGGAGGCAAGAGGACTGGGGAGGACTACGTCAGCGACGACGCTGTCTACGCCAGCGTCAAGGAGTATGACCTAAGCCGCCTCGAACCCCAGATCGCCTGCCCAAACATGGTGGATAACGTTAAACCCGTTAGCGAGGTGGGGAGGGTGGAGATAGACCAAGCGGTTCTGGGCTCATGCACGAACGCACGCCTAAGCGACCTAGAGATCGCCGCCCGAATGATCAAGGGGAAGAAGGTCGCCGAGGGGGTGAGGTTCCTCATTATCCCTGCTTCGCAGACAGTCTACTTGGACGCCCTTAGGGGAGGATTCATCGAGACCTTCCTTGAGGCCGGTGCTACTGTCTGTAACCCTGGATGCGGCCCATGCTGCGGGTTGCATCAGGGGATTCTGGCCGCTGGGGAGGTGGCAGTCTCCACGACGAATCGGAACTTCGTCGGGCGTATGGGGAGTAGGAAGAGTGAGATCTACCTCGCTTCACCGGCGACAGTGGCGGCCTCCGCTTTGACGGGCGTTATTACCGATCCAAGAGGTGTTTAAGATGGTTGATAGGATCGTTTCCAAGAACCTCCACTTCTTCGGAGACAACATAAGCACGGACCTCATCATCCCTGGCAAATACAAGTTCAAGACGACTGACCCCAAGGAGTTGGCCCAACACGCCATGGAGGACGCCGACCCAGAGTTCAGCAAGAAGGCGAGGGAGGGAGACATAATCATTGGTGGCGAGAACTTCGGCTGCGGGTCGAGCCGCGAGCAGGCACCTCTCGCCCTCGTCGGTCTTGGAATAAGGGCAGTACTCGCAAAGTCCTTCGCCCGAATCTTCTACCGCAACGCCCTCAATCTTGGTCTTCCCGTGATAGAGAATCGGCAGGTGGTGGACGATCTGGTTCCAGGTGACACCCTAGAAATCGACCTTAAGAAGGGTGCGATAAGGAATCCTCGACTCAACAGAACCTACCCCATCAAGCCTTTGCCTCCCTTCCTACTGGAGATGCTTGAGGCCGATGGCCTCGTAGCCTACTACAAGAAGTATGGCAGGCTTCCTTGGCAGAAAGCCTAAGACCTCGTCGAACTCCTTTCCTCCTCTTCTCTCGATGATAAGTTCTAGCGAAGCGAGGAACTGCTGACCTGCCCGAGAACTATAAGATAGTCTAATGGTGCTTCTGTCTCTCGAATTCGTCGTATAGGAGGAGGCCTACGGTGGTCTTCGCGTCCATTATCTCGTTCCTCCTTACCATGGCCAAGGCTTCCTCCAATGGCGTAGGGTACACTCGAATCACCTCATCCTCATCAAGATGCTGTGGCCCAGCCTCCAACTCTGTAGCTACGTAGAAGTGCATGAGCTCGGTGCTGTAGCCGGGAGCAAGGTAGCACTGGAAAATCTTTCTTAGCTTACCGGCCTTGTATCCTGTTTCTTCAACGATCTCCCTTTCAGCGCAGGTGTCGGGGTCCTCGCCTTCAGACATCGTACCTGCCGGAAGTTCGCATAGGATTTTGCCTGTGGCTAGGCGGAATTGGCGGATTAGGATTACTTTGTCTTCGAGGAGTGGGATTAGAGCTACGGCGCCTGGGTGTTCTACGAGTTCCCTGGTGTAGAGGTTTCCTGAGGGGAGTCTCACGGTCGTGTTCTTGAAGTGGAGTACTCTTCCTCGATATATCGTAGTCGAGGACACTATTTCCTCCGTTGGGATATCTGTCTCCATCGAGGCGCACCTTTCCCAATTCTTGAGACCAAAATGGTAATAAACCCTTTCAGGCAGGAAGAGTAGCCAATCTCGCTTACCGAGGAATAGTCTCCATGAGTGGAAAGACTGGTCGAGTAGTCAAGGTCTGCGTCATCGCCGGCGACGGAACTGGCCCAGATGTAGTCAATGCAACCCTTCCTGTTTTGGACGCGGTTCAAGACGTCGTGAAAGGCATTCAGCTCCAATACGTCTTTGGCGAGGCGGGACTGAAAGCTATTGCGAAATATGGGACGAGCCTCCCCGATGAGACGAAGGAGATCCTGAAGAAGTGTGACTGCTGTTTGAAGGGGCCTGTCACGACCCCTGAGGAGCCAGGCTCCCCCCTAAGCGCCGTCGTCCAGATTCGGACGATGTTCGACCTCTACGTGAATCTAAGACCCGCCAAGCCCCTGCCGAATATTCCTTCTCTCAAGCCCAACATCGACCTCGTCATAGTCAGGGAGAACACGGAGGGCCTCTACTCAGGGATAGAGTTCATGACCGGCAAGGATTCAGCCATTGCCGTCAGGCTAATTACTCGGTCTGCCTGTGAACGCATCGCCCGCTACGCCTTCGACCTCGCCATGAAGCGACGGAAGCAGCTGACCTACGTTCATAAGGGGAATATCCTCAAGATTACGGATGGGATCTTCAAGGACTCCGTCCTCAAGGTCGCGAGGGAATATCCCAAGGTTGAGGCTTGGGAGGCGAGGATCGATGCTATGGCGATGAACCTCATCAAGAACCCCGAAAGGTACGACGTAATAGTTACGACGAACCTCTTCGGCGACATCATATCCGACGAGGCCGCCCAGCTGGTAGGAGGCCTTGGCATGGCTCCCGCCGCTAATATTGGGGAGAGCTACGCTATGTTTGAGCCCGTCCACGGTTCAGCCCCGAAATACGAGGGATTGGATAGGGTTAATCCGATTGCGACGATCCTTGCGGCGAAGATGATGATGGAGTGGCTCGGCTCAACCGAGGCGGCGGATAGGATTCAGAGGGCCGTGGAGTCGGTCCTGAGGGAGGGGAAGGTCATGACCTACGACATCGTCTCACCTGGGGTAAAGCCGGCGAAGTGCAGCGAGATGGGGAAGAGAATAGCTCAAGAAGTCTATAAGCAACCTTAAAGTAATGCTGAATGGACAGTCGGCGCGCGGTTCGACGATAGGCTGGAGAAGCAGGATTAGATCTTAGAGTACCTTCAGGGAGAGAACCGGGAGCTGAGGGAGAAGATGAACGCCACGGCCGAGATAAGGTCTGAATCGGGTAGAGTCATGGACTAGCTCTTCAAGGATTCGAAGTCCCTCGCCATGCTCAAGGAGCGCCTCAAGGCGATCACAGCATAGGAGGTGAGACAGATTTGAGCCACACAAACTGGAGCACAGTGTACTGGTCAATAATGATAGTCGTAGTTGGCTTCATCATAGCGTGGTACATTCAGAGACATAGCCCACCAAGTCCCTACATCTATAAGACAAGGACTGGTCGGGCTGGAAGTGGGCTCGGCGAGCATATTCACGACTTTCATTATAGGGTTAAGAAACCCAAGGCCCAGTACAACGCGGAGCTAATCGAATACTACAGGAGGAGAATGATGACCGAGCGCAACCCGGAAAAACGCGATTACTATAGTGGGCAATATCGGTCGGCTCTTGCACGCGATCTCGAACAGCTGTTGAAGAAGAAGGAGGAACGGAAGCAGAAGGGCACGCGCGCTTGAGAAACCATAGTTGGGAGGGGATCAGCAGGGGAGCTGATCTATAAGCTCTCTGTGCCTCTTATTGAGAGCCTTCATCCGCTTTACCGACGAGCGAGGAACACAAATCCTAAGGAGAAGGAGAATGACCTTTCAGATGTGGCTACAAAAGAAAATCTAACTGCAAGATTATGATTAGATACTAACAAGAGGAGATGTTTGCATGAATTCGATGGAAATCTTGATATCAGCTCTTCTTTCAGGTTTGCTTAGCGTTGGAATTTCTACTTGGTACCATCAGAGGAACGAAATTAGACAGGCAAAGCTTCGGGTGCTTCAGCAACTTTTGGGTAATCGACATGATATACAAGGGGAAAAATTTACAGAAGCCCTTAATCAGGTTTTTGTCATATTTCAAGACTCCCGAGACGTTCTCAATGCTTTGAAAGAATTTCACGAAGCTATCATGAGTTCGCAGAAGACTGCAGCCCTCGCAAACCAAAAGCTTCTAGATTTGTTCAAAGCGATGTGCAAACATCTTAACATAAAGATAGAGCCGTTAACTGATAATTTCTTTCTCCGGCCTTTTAATGTAAGACCATGAAATATTGGTCTAAGACAGACTCCTCAACTCATCCACAGGGTCTATCCTACGCTTCGCATTCATCTGGAAGGTTAGAGGGGGAAGGCGACCTCTATATGATGGACTATGACCTCCGCAGGGTCCTCCATATTCGCTATTAGGGATTGAGCTTTCTCCCTTTGGGATTCGCGTTCAGCGTCGAGGTTCCCGAGAATCCGTCTAATTCTTCTAATAGCCCGCTTCGGCTCAGTTATCCTCTCCACCAACCCCTCCCGAATTAGGTACCTCTCGACTATCGTAGGTTCCCCGGGGTAGCAGGACAATGCTGGAACACCGAGGAGGGCGGCTTCGGCCGTCATGGTTCCTCCTGCACCGATGAAGAGGGATGAGTGGGAGAGGAGGCTGACCCCGTCCACAGCCTTCGCGGGAACTACTACCTCTTCTGGGATGTGGGAGCGTATGATTGGAGCCTGCTCATACCTCGGCAAGACCACCATCTGAACCTCGCTCCCACAGGTCTTGACAAGGTCGTTCACTATCGGAACTAGGACGGACTCCTCGGAGGCCCTGCCCATGAGATATGAGGCGAAGGACTCCTCAACCCTGAAGACGACGATGGGACGGGTGGCGTCGAAGCCGAGCTCGTCGAGAACCTTAGAGTTCGGTTTCAGGTTCTTGAGCCACACTATCGGGTCTAGCCCCCTGTATTGGATGAGCTGGTCACGCCTGGCGCCCAGTCTAGTCCAGACCCTCCTCGGAATAACTGCCGGAGAGAATAGCTTCTCAGAGAGCGGTATCGTCAGCCGAGCGACGGCCTTGGAGTGGGGTGAGTCGTTGACCGTGTAGTGGGGTATCGCGAGGCCGAAGGCAGTCCTAGCAGCCTCGGGGGAGGCGAAGGCGAGGGAAAGGTCGGGTCTCAGGCGGGCGATGATGTGGGAGAGTTCCTCGACCCTATGGGCGCTCGCGGCCAACTTCTCCTCAAGGGAGGCGCCGCCGTGTCTTCCAACGACGACGGCTTCCACGTTCTTGAGCCTGACAAGGTCATCGACTTCCTTATATTGACGCGTCGTACAGAACACCTCGTACCCACATGCCTCCAAACGTTTTCCTATCGCGTCTAGGAAGAGAAGCTGTTTGGGGGTGAGGAAGTCCAGCCAGATGAGCATTCGACGACGAGCCTCCCTACCAAACGACTCGATCGTAGATTAAAAGGTTTGAAGAAACAACCAGCTTCACATAGCTAGCACGAGGCTTCTAGATTCTTCTTGACCAGCTCAATACCCCAGTCTGCCAATTTGCGCGCCCGCTTCTCATCACCCGCCTCAGCGTTGACGCGATATATGGCCTCTGTTCCCGAGGGACGGATGAGGACCGTTGCGTCGTCGAAGGAGATCTTGACCCCATCTATGGTTAGGCGTCTCAGCCCCTTAGTCTCCTCTAGGATTCCCTGTAGAACCCTCTGCTTCTGGTCGTTGGGAACCTCAACCCTCTCCTTGATTATGCTATACCTCGGCAACTCCTCGACTAGCTGGGATAGAGGCTTCCCCCTCTCTGCTAGGATGTTGAGCATGAGGGCCGCGGCCATCGCCCCATCACGCACGGATTGGTGGGGCCCATAGAAGATTCCGCCGTTGTCTTCCATGCTGATGACGGAGTTCACCTCCAACATACGCCTTGAGACGATCGTAGAACCCACCTCCGTCCAGACGAGTTCGCCACCCTGCCTCCTGACGATATCCTCCACCATCCTCGAGGAACTCACAGGCGTAACCACGACGGCCTTGGGATGCCTCTCAAGAACCCAATCGATTATGATGCAACCCGTCTTGTCGCCTAAGACGATCTCCCCCTCCTCGTCAGCAAACATGCAGCGGTCCGCGTCCCCATCGTGGGCCACGCCCAAATCTGCGCCGAAGGCCTTCACCGCCTCTGACAGTTGAACCAAGGTGTCAGGTCTCGGCTCAGGAGTTCTGCCCGGGAAGTGGCCGTCCAAGTTCCCATTGATCGTCGTGACTTTGCATCCCAACTCACGAAGGAGGTCCGGTGTCACGAGGGCGCCGACGCTGTTGGTCGGGTCGACCACGACATTGAATCGTCTCTTCTGGATCGCCCCCACATCCACATGGCCCTTTATCGCTTCCTTGTACGCCTCAAGAACCCCGGGGAAGGCTTCCAGCCGCCCAACATCGCTCCATGGAACTCTAGAGAACCTCTCCTCGAAGAAGATGGCCTCGATTTTCTCCTCCTCTTCCCTCACGATCTCCACGCCATCACTGGCGACGACCTTTATGCCGTTGTACTCGGGAGGGTTGTGGCTCGCGGTTACAATTATGGCGCCGTCCATCCCTAAGTGTTTCACCGCGTACTGAATCGCGGGAGTGGGAGCACAACCCGTCTCATGGACATTGCAGCCGCAGGACATCGCACCAGCCGCCACCGCGTGGCTGAGGAGAATGTTGCTTGTTCGAGCGTCATATCCAATCAGAATATCCTTCTTTCCGAAGTATGCGCCTATGGCAACACCGACCTTGGCTGCAAATTCTGGCGTGAGGTCTTGGTTCACGATTCCTCGTATCCCGTTTGTACCAAAAAGGATGCGCTGAGACAAGTCTCCGCCTCCCAGTTGAACCTAGGATGACCATTCCTCTTAAGGTTTGCACAGCAATGATATGGAGACGCCTTTCCACAGGGAGGCTAAAGTACTATTGAGGGTTCGAGTACGCTCTCGCTGACATTTTTGCTCGGACAGACCTTCACGTTACAGGTCAAAGTCACGTTGTCGTCGATGATGGCGTGGTCTCCAACTATGCAGTCCGTCTCTATCTTTACCCAACTCCCAATGATGGCGCCCTCGCCGACGATTGCGTTCTTGATGGAAGCAGAACAATCAACCCACGCATGTGG
>Ga0315280_10002230_pt1 | contig 31647 bp, 29 predicted proteins | sample YL17G06_40_MG_FD_203697 | JGI IMG/M metagenome (GOLD analysis project Ga0315280, IMG submission 203697) | Sediment microbial communities from Yellowstone Lake, YNP, Wyoming, USA - YL17G06_40 | ecosystem: Environmental > Aquatic > Freshwater > Lake > Sediment | place: USA: Wyoming | collected... | reverse complement strand
TTTTCTGTCATTCCTGCGAAAGCAGGAATCCAGTGAAGTCAAGGGCTTCTGGACTCCGGCCTCCGCCGGAGTGACGGCATTTTTATAGTTTTGCAAGAGGCTGCAATGACACTCATTTCTCTTCCCTCTCCCTGGATGGGAGAGGGCGGGGTGAGGGTGCAATGAGGGTTGCCGCGCCGACGTTCCCCCTCACCCTTCCCTCTCCCGCACAGGGGAGAGGGGGATCAAAATGTTGCGTCGGGACAATACGTGAGCGTAATTCTGAAACGGAGCACTTAGCCCCTGGCCTGTCAGGCTGAAAGGTTGACACGATGCACGAGAACCCCCCTAAAGCGCTGACCCTCCGGGCGACCGAGGCCCTCTCCAAAGATGTGGGGAGGGGGCTCGCCCGGCTGGACCCCGAGGACCTGAAGCGTCTTGGCATGGAGGTGGGCGACATCGTCAGGATCAGCGGGAAGCGCGCCACCGTCGCCAAGGCCATGCCGGCCTACGCGGAGGCCAGGGGGAAGGGCATCGTGCAGGTGGATGGCCTGATCCGGGCCAACGCCCAGGTTGGACTGGACGAGAAAGTGACCGTAGCCGGCATCCCGGTCCGGCCGGCCGCCCGGATCGTCCTCTCCCCGCTCTCCCCGATGCGGGCCACGCAGAAGGAGCGGGATACCCGCTACATTGCCAGGCTCATCGAGGGCCTGCCGGTCCTGGCTGGCGACCGGATCCGGGCCAACCTCTTCGGCACCCTCTCACAGGAGTTCATGGTCGTGGAGACCGCACCCGAGGGCGCCGTGCTGATCCACCCCACCACCAGCCTGCGGATCAAGGAAGCGGAGGGGCCGGGGGAAGCCGCCCGGGTCTCCTACGAGGACATCGGCGGGTTGGACAAGGAGATCCAGCGCGTCCGCGAGATGATCGAGCTCCCCCTGAAGTACCCGGAGGTCTTCGAGCGGCTCGGGATCGGGGCCCCCAAGGGGGTCCTCCTTCACGGCCCGCCGGGTTGCGGCAAGACCCTCATCGCCCGGGCCGTCGCCAAGGAAACAGACGCTCACTTCCTGGCGGTGAGCGGACCCGAGGTCATCCACAAGTTCTATGGGGAGAGCGAGGCCAAGCTCCGGAAAATCTTCGAGGAGGCCGAGCACCACGCCCCCAGCATCGTCTTCCTGGACGAGATTGACGCCATCGCGCCCAAGCGCGAGACGGTCGTCGGCGAGGTGGAGAAACGGGTAGTCGCGCAACTGCTGGCGCTCCTGGACGGTCTCCGCTCCCGCGGGCAGGTGATCGTCATCGGTGCCACCAACATCCCCAACGTCCTCGACCCGGCCCTGCGCCGGCCCGGGCGCTTCGACCGCGAGATCGCCATCCGCATCCCGGATCAAAAGGGAAGACGGGAGATCCTAGAGATTCACACGCGCGGGATGCCCTTGGCGGAAGAGGTGGACCTGAAGGAGCTGGCCGAGATCACCCACGGCTTCGTGGGCGCAGACCTGGAGGCCCTGTGCCGCGAGGCGGCCATGGTTGCCCTGCGGGCCGTCCTGCCGCGGATCGAGTTCGACGTGGGCGCCATCCCCTACGAGACCCTCATGGAGCTTCGGATCACGATGGATCATTTCCTGGAAGCTCTGAAGGAGGTGGAGCCTTCGGCCCTCCGGGAGATCGCTGTGGAGGTCCCGGACGTTCGGTGGGAGGATGTGGGCGGGCTGCAAACGGTGAGAGAGGATCTGCTGGAGGCCATCGAGTGGCCCCTGAAATACGCGCCCCTTTTCAAACATGCGGGGGCCAGGCCGCCGAAGGGCATCCTCCTCTATGGTCATCCGGGGACAGGAAAGACCCTGCTGGCCAAGGCGGTGGCCACCGAGAGCCGGGCCAATTTCATCTCTGTCAAGGGCCCCCAGCTCATGTCCAAGTGGGTCGGGGAGGCAGAGCGAGGGGTGCGGGAGGTCTTCAAACGGGCCAAGCAGGCCGCCCCTTCCATCATCTTCTTCGACGAGATTGACGCCCTGGCCCCGAAGCGAGGCCTGGGGGACGCCTCGGGCGTCGCCGAGCGGGTCATCAGTCAACTCCTCACGGAGCTGGATGGGATCGAAGAGCTTCGGGGCGTGGTGGTGCTGGGGGCGACGAACCGCCTGGACATGCTGGACCCGGCCCTCCTCCGGCCTGGGCGGTTCGATCTGCTCATCCAGCTCCCCCTGCCCGACGAGGCGGGGCGGCTGGAGATCTTCCGGATTCACACGCGAGGGAAGCCGTTGGCGGAAGACGTGGACCTGGGGCGCCTTGCCCAGCACACAGAGGGGCTCGCGGGGGCGGAGATCGAGGCTATCTGCCGCAAGGCGACGATGCTGGCCATCCGCGAGTACCTATCTGCGTCCGCCTCGGGGCTCCCAGGGGCGGCGAGCCCGGCGGGCGGAGAACCGGGCTTCAGCGGATTCGCGATCCGGATGAGTCACCTGCACCAGGCCCGGGAGCTGGTGGGCAAGGTGTGATGCGGAGCGAGGAAGGAGCGCGGCGGTGCGGAGACGAGGGAAGCTTCTGGTGGTGATGGAGCAAGGCGCAATCCGCCGCCTTCTGGCGGAGGCCCTGTCCCTCGGGGGATATGAGGTGAAGGTCGCCGGAGACAGACCGGAGGATCTGATCCCGGGGGCCGGGGAGCGGCTCAACGTCGTCCTCTACGACGTTTCCGCGCCCGCCCCTTACGGAAGGGAGACCCTGCGGAGGATCCGGGAGTGGGACGCGGAGGTGCGGATCATCGCCTTCTCCGACCCCGCCACTCCGGAGATGGCACGCGAGGCCCAGGACCTCGGGGCGCGGGAGTACGTGGGGGATCCTTTCGACCTGTCAACGCTGCTTAGGGCCGTGGCGGACAACGCGCGGTCAACCATCGCTCAATGAGCAGTTGCAACTGAACGCTGACAACGGACAGCCGGCCAGTTCCAACTGAAAACCGACAACGGACAACTGACAACCGGTCATTTCCGTTCGTTGGCCGGTTGTCGGTTGTCAGTTTGAAATTTGAAATGGCCACCCATGCGGAGGCTGATCTACGTCCCGATCGTCCATACGACTGCCGACATGGGGTCGCAGGCAGAGGCGCTGGAGCAGGAGCACGTGCGCAGGCACGGCCGGGGCGCGTGGGTGCGGACCCGGCGCCTCATCGACGAGGTGTGGGAGGGGCTCCGGAAGCGCCTCCTGGCACTGGATCTGGACTACCGCAGGGTGAGGATCTACCAGGATGGCCTGCCGGTGTGTGGTAGAGAGCTGGACATCGTTCGAGAGGTCGCCCAGGGGGGAAGCCGGAACTATGCGCTCATCCTCGAGTTGCTGGAGCGAGGGGGCATCGTCGAAGGGACGGAGAGCCCGGACCTCCTCCGGGAGGAGTACGAGCGCATCCAGTCGGCCATTCCGAAGGAGTCCGTGCCGCGCGGGCGGATGCAGACAGGCCTGCCTGCCGAAGGCTCGGCGCAGGCAGGCGAGTTGGACGCCACGGCCGAATCCCGCAAAACGGGACCGCCCGACCAGGCCCGGGAAGAGTCCGCCAGGGAGAGCGAAAGGATCCTCCGCCAGCGGGATGAATTCATCGGCCGGAGGATTGACGAGACCCTGAAGGAGGGAGAGGTGGGCATCCTCTTCATCGGGCTCATGCACCGCGTGGATCGATTTCTCCCCCGGGACGTCGAGGTCCAGTACCTCATCCATCGGCTCCCCTTCCACATCCCTCCCGGAGACCCGGGACAGCGGAGGGGTCATGACGGATGAGAGCGGGGCACCGGCAACGCCCGGCGCAGGAAATGGGGTGGGCTGGTACGTCTATGGTGTCGTCCCCTGGTCCGTGGAGGTACCCGTGACGGCCGGGATCGATGGGGGACGCCCCACAGTCTTCATCCCCGAGGGCCCGATCATGGCCGTGGCGAGCCCCGTCTCCCTGTCGCTGTTTGACTCCGAGCCGCTCCGGAGAAACATGGAGGATCCCCGCTGGCTGGCGGAAAAAGTCTGCTGGCACGAGGCGGTTGTCGAAGCCATGATGGCCATGGGTCCTATCCTCCCCATGAAGTTCTGCACCATCTTCCGGAGTCCCGACGCCGTGCGCCGCATGCTCTGCGAAAACGCACTCGGATTCCAGGAAGCACTGGAGTTCTTCCAGGAAAAGGAGGAATGGGGAGTCAAGGGCTTCGCCCACCGGGGCTGCCTCAGAAAGGCGGTCCTGCGAAAGGACCCGGAGCTGCACGAGATGGCGGAGCGCCTGGCCACGTCCGCCCGCGCCCGGCCGGGCTCCGCCTTCCTCCTGAAACGAAGGATGGACGACCTCGCCGAGCAGAGGCGAATGGAACGAGAGGCCGAGCTGATCCGGGAGGCGACGGAGGCGCTACGGGGTTCGGTGGTCCAACTGACGAGCACCCCCCCCTTCCGGGGCCCGCGGCGGGGCGAAGGCGCGCCTGTCTGCGCCATGGGCGGGCAGACGGGCGAGGAACTGGTGCTCAATCTCGCGTGCCTGGTTCTCAAGCAGGGAGTGCAAACGTTCCTCGCTGAGATCCAGCGGTGGAACGAGACCGCAGCGGATCGGGGCCTACGCCTGGTGGCCTCGGGTCCCTGGCCCCCCTACAACTTTTCGCCAAGGCTCGGGAGCCATGCCGGCTGACCTCGACCCCGGTGTGGCAGAACACCGGATCACGCTGCTGGAAACCCTGGATCGGGTCCTGAACAAGGGGGTGGTCATCACCGGCGACGTGACCATCTCGGTGGCGGACGTGGATCTGATCTTTGTGGGCTTACGCCTGCTGTTGTCTTCCGTCGAGACGGCCCGGGCGCTCCGCCTGACCCGGGAGGCCTGACTGTCCAGCTCTGGCGGAGTCGAGGGGATCGTGCAGGGCCATTACATCTACGGAATTGTCAGCTTTCCCCCGGAGCTCTCCGGCGAGATCCTGGGGCTTGGAGGAAACGCGATCCGGCTCCTCCCTCGGGGAGATGTGGCCGCGGTCGTGAGTCGGTCCACGCTCAAGTCCTGGCCCCTGGACGATGCCCACCTGACCCTCCACGAGGCGGTGGTGGAGGAGGTAATGAAATCCCGCCCCATCCTTCCTGCCCGGTTCAACACGGTCCTCGGAACCGAGGAGGCGATCATCGCGCTGCTGGACGAAAGGGCGCGCGATTTCCGATTGGCGTTGGAGCGGGTGAGAGGGAGAGTGGAGGTGGGGCTCCGGGTCCTCTGGGATCCGCCGGGGGAAAGCGAGGTGCCAGCGGACCAGGAAATCGAGGGAAAGGGGCCTGGAACGGAATATCTTTCCCGGCGGCTCAAGAAGGAATGGCGTCGCGCCAAGCTCCTCCAGGCTGGAGAGAGGCTAATTCAAGAGCTTGATGCGCCCCTCCGCTCGCTGGCCATTGAGAGCCGGCTTCAGCGATTCCCCACCAGCCGGTTTCTCATAGCCGGGGCCTATCTCGTGGAGCGGCATCGAGTGGACGCCTTCCGGGAAGGTGTGATGAAGGCCCGCGAGCGCTTCCCGCGTCTTCGGTTTCTCCTCACTGGCCCATGGCCTCCCTACCACTTTGTCAATGGTGCGCACGATGGAACCGTGCACGCTTTCGCCGCCTGAGAGTTCCCTGGAGGAGTTCACGGGAGAGATGGAGCGGTGCATCGGGGCCGTGCCCAGGCGGATCAACGCCGATCCAGAACGGGTCGAACAGGGACTCGCCAAGCTGGTCCTGACACTCATCGAGCTGCTCCGGCGACTCCTGGAGAAGCAGGCCCTGCGCCGGATCGAAGCGGGGTCTCTCACCCCTGAAGAGATCGAGAGGATGGGAGTGACCTTCCTCCGCCTAGAACAGAAGATGGCGGAACTCAGGGCTCACTTCGGCCTGGAGGCCGAAGACCTCAACCTTGACCTGGGTCCGTTGGGGGAGCTGCTCTGAGCGATGGGGGAAGCGGCAATGGCTGGCCAGGGAATATCATGGGACCCGCCCCGCCCGGGGCAGGCCGCAGACAAAGTGCTTCTCGTGATCGTCATCGGCTTGACCCTCCTGGCTGCCTTGGGGTGGTATCTCGCCTGGATGCAGGGGGCCGTGATCTCCCTGCAGCAAGAGGTCATCGAGGAGTTGCGGCGAGACATGGGAGGGCTCGAGGAGCGTATCAGCATCTCGAGCTATCTCGAGGGAAACGCCCCTGCCCTCCCGCCGCGGGACAGGAAGCGGCTGGCTTCCTTCATCCACCGTGAGAGCCGCCGGTATGCCATCGCGTGGCACCTGCTCGTCGCCATCGTCAAGACGGAAAGCAGCTTCAAGCCGGCTGCAGAATCGCGGCGAGGGGCGCTCGGCCTCATGCAGCTTCGCCCCTCCACAGCGGCCGAGGTGGCCAGCGCCATCGGCATCCCGTACGGCGGCCCCGTCGAACTCTATGACATCGAGGTGAACATCCGACTCGGCACGGCGTATCTCCACATACTGCGCCGCCGCTTCGGCAGCCTGGATCTCGCGCTTCAGGCCTACAACATCGGACCCACGCGCCTGTCCCGGTTAACGATGTTCCGAGGAGGCGCAGGCGGTGCCTGGTCGGCCCGGATGGACAGGCCCGGCGAGAGGGTCGGAACCAGCTATGCGGAGACAGTGCTCTCGCGCTCCGCCCGGCTGGCCCCGCCGGTCCGCATCCCGTCCGAATGGACGGGACACGCTCCTCTGGAGCGGCGGTGGAACCCGTCCGGCACCAACGGCGCCGGGGACCTTGGTATCCCCCCGGCGCCCCCCACAACCTTGCCGCGCGTTAAGGGACTCCCATGAGCCAGGCGCTTCACCTCGGCAGCCCCGCTCTCGTAAAGGCCAGCGGTTGCCTCAACATCTCCCTGGACCCGTCGGAAACCCTCGCCCTGATCGCTCGGACCGCGGCCGAAATCACCGGCGCGGCCTCTTGTCGCATCGAACTCCTGCTGCCCTCTGGACGCTTCGAGACCGGGGCGGTGTGGGGCCTGCCAACCCGCGTGCCGCCCGACCTCACCGGCCACCTGGCCCACCTGTCCCGGCGGGTGGTCCAGTCCGGGCAAGTGCTGCTGATTCCCGACGTGGGGCACGAGCTGGAAGGGCGGCTCCCGGCCGGTCTCATTGAGGCAGGCTGCGGGTCCGTCATCGGGCTCCCCCTGAGGGCGCTGGACCGCGTGCAAGGAATCCTCTGGATCCACTTCCACGGCCGCCGCGACTTCACGGACAGGGACGTCGCCCTGCTCTCCTCCTTCGCCAACCAGGCGACTATCGCCCTGGAGAACGCGCGACTCCACTCTGACCTGCAGGCCTCGAAGGTCGAACTGGAGGGCGCGAAGCGAAGCCTGGAGGAGCTGTACCGCATCGGCCTGGCCATCCAGGAGCCCCTGGACTTCATCCTTCAGGGCGCGCGCGAGCTGCTTGCCCTGGATCGGATTGCTATCTTCCTCCCCAATGCCGCGGGGGACGCCCTGGAGTGCGTAACGGCCGCGGGCCTGCCAGCCTCGGCTGGCGCACCGAGGATCCTCCTCTCCTCCGCAGGCGGGATCCTATCCCGCGCCTTTGCGGAGAAGCGCGAGTTCATCGTGCCCGACGAGGGCGTGCCCTGCGAGGGACTGACCCTGCCGGCCCTCGCGGGCCCTGAGGTGTTTCCGTCGGGGCCCTTCGTCGTCTTCCCCCTGATGGTCCGCGGCGAGGCAATCGGCCTCCTGGCCGCCGACAGCCAGCCCAGCCGTCGCCCCCTGTCGCATAAGATTGTCGCCCCACTTCGCATGTTCGCCAATCAGGCGGCCATCGCCATCGAGAACACCCGGCTGTACGAAGCCACGGTCCGCCAGTTCAAGGAGTTGAAGGGACTTTACGATTTGGGCCAGGCCATCAGCTCCAGTCTGAGCCTAGACGAGCAGCTCGGCCTCCTCGTGGAACGGCTGAGCCAAGCCGCGGGCGCCCAGCGGGTCCTGGTCGGCCTGGGGGATGCTGAGGACACGGGCCGCCTCCGCCTGTCCCTGGCGTACGACGCGTCCAAGCCGGACCCCTGGCTCCGCCAGCTCGACCTGTCGGCGGAGCGCTATCCGGAGATCCAGGAGGTGATGCGGACGGGGCGGCCGCTGGTGATACCCGAAGTTGTTGCGGAGCCTCTCCTGGCACCCGTCCGGGAGGGCCTGAAGCCCCTGGACCTTCGCTCCATGATCGTCATGCCGCTGATTGTCCGAGAGAAGACAATCGGGGCCATCAGCCTGGGGTATGTCGGCCAGGCCCGGACGTTCACCGACGAACAGATCGGGGTGCTACGGTCCTTCGCCACCCAGGCGGCCATCGCCATCGAGAAGGCCCGGCTGCATGCAGCCGCGCTCCGGCGCGGGGAGGAGCTGGGGGCGCTCCTGCGGGCCACGCGAACGGTCATGAGCGGCCTGGATCTCCGAGGAACTTTGGATCGGATCATTGAGGAGGCGGCCCAGATTTCTGGCATCCCCCATGTCAAGGTAATCCTGGTGGACAACGAGGCGAAGGTCCTCCGGATCGGAGCAGCGGCGGGCCGCCCCGCAGAGATGTTTGCAGGGTTCCAGCATGCAATGGGGAGCGGCCTCTCGGGGCTGGTGGCGACTACCGGGCAACCGCTGTTCGTGCCGGACTGCCAGCACGACTCTCGGAATTTCGGGGCCGACCAAGATCGGGCCTTGGGGATCCAGACCTACCTCGGGCTGCCTATCAAGAGGGGAGACGAGGTCCTCGGCGTGTTGACCTTCAACACGACGGAGCCCCACCAGTACAGTCCGGAGGAGCTGGGATACCTGGCGGCCTTTGCCGATCAGGTTGCCGTCGCCCTGGAGAACGCCCGCCTCTATGGGGCTTCCGAGCAGCGGGCCACGGAACTCGATACGCTTCGGGAGATCGACCAGGCCATCACAACCCGGCTGGAGCTACCGGCGGTCTTGGAGGCTGTCGTGGCTGGGGCGATGCGGATGCTGAGCAACCCTTTTGCGCAGATCATCCTGTGGGACGAGGCGACTCAACGCTTGCGCTTTGGCGCGGCCCTGGGCCCCGAGGCGGAGCGGGTGCGGAGTCAGACCTTCGAGATGGGCCGAGGGATCAACGGGACTGTAGCGCTCAGCCGCCAGCCCATTATCCTGGATGACTACCAGGCTTCACCCTACGTCGTCCCCGAGTGCGCCGATGTCGTGGCCACCATCACCGTCCCCATCCTGTTCGGCGACCGGCTCCTCGGGGTCCTCCACTCCCACACCACCCAGCCCGACCGACGCTTCACGACCGACGACCTCCGCAGATTCCAGATGCTTGCCTCGCAAGCGGCCATCGCCATCGAGAATGCTCGGCTCTACGAGGCGATCCGCCAACACGCCGCTGAACTGGAGGCGCGTGTTCAGGAGCGGACGCACGAACTGGAAGCGGCTAACCAGCGACTCCAGGATGCCTCCCGCCACAAGTCCGAGTTCCTGGCCAACATGTCCCATGAGATCCGGACCCCGCTCAATTCCGTCATCGGGTTCTCCGAACTCCTGCAGGATCAACGCGTAGGACCGCTCACCGAAAGGCAGGCCCGCTACCTTGGGCACATCCACAAAGCGGGCAAGCACCTCATCCAGCTCATTGGCGACATCCTGGATCTCAGCAAGGTGGAGGCGGGAAAGTTCGTTCTCCAGCCTGAACTCCTCCCGGTCGCCCAGACCCTGGAGGACATCCTGGTAATCGCCCGCGGGCTTGCCAACAAAAAGACCCAGACCATCGAGGGCCGGATCGAGTCCGGCCTCCCCCCCCTCCAGGCCGACCCCGTCCGCTTCAAGCAGATCCTCTTCAACCTCTTGAGCAACGCGGTGAAGTTCACCCCCGAGAAGGGTACGATCACGCTATTCGCTAGGAAGCTGGAAAGCGAGGAGGCTAGGACGCTCAGCAGCTTCCAAGCCTCCCAGCCTCCTGGCGTCCCAGCCGGAGTGTGGCTAGAGATTCGGGTCACCGACACGGGGATCGGGATCAAGACCGAAGACCTCCCTCGCCTGTTCAGGGAGTTCGTCCAGCTCGAGACGACCCAGGCCCAGAAGCACGAGGGGACGGGCCTCGGCCTCGCCCTGACCAAACGACTCGTGGAACTCCACGGCGGCCGCGTCTGGGCTGAGTCCGGGGGAGAGGGCCAAGGCAGCACCTTCACGGTCCTCCTGCCGTTGAGCGGGCCCGGGGTGCCTACAGAGGCTTTGGCCGGGGCCCGGTCCTCGTGAGACCGGTAGCCCCCGTCGGAGGAAGCCCGTGACGATCGCCTCAGCCAGCGGGGACCCGACCACGAGACCCCCATCCCATGGGCGCCCAAACGCCGGGACCCCCTCTCCCTCTCGGGGGGAGACCCTTGGGCTCTACTCAGTGCCCCCGGATCTGCTCGGATCCTCATCGCTGACGACGATCTGCAGATGCGGGAGCTGCTGACAGGCCTCGTCGGGGAGCTCGCGTACGACGCCGTGGCGGTACCCGATGGAGAAGCGGCCATGGCCGCGGTGGCTGCCCATCCGCCCGACCTCCTGCTCTCGGATGTGACCATGCCCGGCCTGGATGGGTTCGAGGTCTGCCGCCGGGTGAAGGCCGACCCAGCCACGCGGCTCATTCCCGTGGTCCTCATCACGGGGATCGGGGACGAGCACAAGATCCAGGGGATCGAGGCCGGGGCGGACGACTTCCTGGGGAAGCCCTGCAGCCCGGGGGAATTCCGGGCGCGAATCCGTGTCCTCCTCCGGATGAAGGCGTTTCTCGGCGAGCTGGAGCACGCCAATGCAGTCCTGTGCACACTGGGCCGGAGCGTCGAGACCCGGGACCCGTACACCCAGGGGCACTGTGAGCGCCTGAGCGACTACGCCGTGGCGCTGGGCCAGCTCTTGAGCCTTCCCGAGGCAGACCTGTCCGCCCTGCGGCGAGGAGCGTACCTGCACGAGCTGGGGAAGGTGGCTGTCCCCGATGCCATCCTGCTGAAGGCCGGCTCGCTCACGCCTAAGGAGCGGCGGGTCATGCAACGCCACCCCGCCATCGGGGAGGAGATCTGCCGACCGCTCTGCTCCCTCCAAGCGGTGTGGCCCATCATCCGCCACCACCACGCGCGCCAGGATGGCTCGGGCTATCCCGATGGACTCCGAGGGCAGGCGATTCCGCTAACGGCCCGGATCATTCAGGTGGTGGATGTCTTCGACGCCCTGGCGTCGGACCGTCCGTACCGCCGGGCCTTTCCGCCGGTCACGGCCCTGGAGACCCTCGAGGCCCAGGCCCACCAGGGGTGGTGGGACCTCGAGATCGTGGGGGCATTTCGATCGGTCGCGAATGACATGGGCTCGAAGTGAGGCCGGGGGGCAAAGCTATGGGGCAGCGCGTGTTGGTGGTGGAGGATGACCCGATGAACTTGGAACTGGTCACCGAATTACTGCAGCAGGAGGCCTACCAGGTCCTCGCGGCCGCGTCCGGCGAGATTGGCCTCCGCCTGACGGCGGCAGAGCGGCCGGACCTGATCCTGATGGATCTCCAGCTCCCGGGGATGACGGGATACGAGGCTATCCGCCGGCTCAAGGCGAATCCAGCCACGGCCGCCATTCCCGTCCTGGCCCTCACGGCCTCTGCCATGCGGGGCGACGACCGCAAGGCACGCGAGACAGGGGCCGATGCATACCTGACCAAGCCATTGGACGCGCAGATCCTCCGCGAGACGCTCCGCCGATTGCTGCGCAGGGACAATTGGGGATAACCAGACCGATGTGCGCGTGGGGCAGCCATACCCACCCAATGATCCGGGCCAAGCCCGTAGAACTTTACTATTCCCGCTGGCTGCTACAGATTTGAGAGTTGGGGGAGGAGGCCCCTCCTCATCATGCGGAGCCTTGATGCCTGTTCCTACGTGCGCGCTCCGTTGGGCTGCGGCGGGAGGGGCACCTCGGCGGATGTCCGCTTCCACCAATCCCACAGGAGACACAGGGCGGGGAGGCCGATGAGCAGGCCCAGGATGAGAAGCGAGGTGGTCTTGCCGGTCAGAAGCTCCACGGCCTCCTCGATGGCATGCGAGGCGGGGAGGATGCCGGCCTCGAAGAACTCGTGGAGGCCGCCGGCGATCAGCTTGGCCACCAGGATCAGGAGGACGACGCCCGTCACGTTGAAGAAGCGCCGCAGGTTGATGTGCAGGCTCCCCCGCACGAGAAGGATCCCGAAGAGGGTGGCCAGCAGCAGCCCCGCGCCGCCGCCGAGAGCGTTGTAGAGCGCGCTGCCGCCGACGGTCCCAGAGAGCGCCGCCAGGAAGAGGACCGTCTCCACGCCCTCGCGGAAGACCATGAAGAACGCGAAGGCGAAAACCCCAAGCGCCGCCCGCTGCTGGATCGCGGTCGTTGACGCTTCACCTACCAAGGTATCCAGTCGCTGTTCCAACCTTCGCCGGACGCTGCGTCCCGTCCGCCACATCCAGATGACGAGGGACGCCACCAGGCCGGCCGCCACGAACATCACGCTTCCCTCCATGGCCGGGTTGTCCGGATCCAGACCATAGCGATGGATGAGAACGGCGCCGAGGAGGCTGGCCAGGGCAGCCGCGCCGAGCCCGAGGAGGACGTATCGGCCATAGGCCTCTCGGCCGGTGCGGCGAAGGTAGGCCAAGAGGACTCCAATCACCAGGGCCACCTCCACGCCCTCACGCAGGGTGATAACGACGCTCTCGAACATCCGGCTGAGAATATCCATCAAGGCCCCCTCCTGTGCCTTCTTGTCTGTTGGGACAGCCTCTCCCCGTCCTTGTGGCGGCCCCATTTCACTATCGCGAGGAGAGGGCTGAGTTGTGTGTGTGGCGTCTGCCTTACCAGGAGAACACTGTCAGCAGGCCCCGGGCGGCCCCGCCGACCAGGAGCGCCAGAACCACCGTGAACCCCGAGATCAACAGCGCGCGCCGCCATCCCAGTTCCCGGCCGAGGATGGCGATGGTGGCGACGCAGGGGACGTAGAGCGTATTGACCAGGGCATAGACGAAGATCTGGTCGGGCCGCATGAAGCTCAGCAGGTTGCTGGCCTGCGGGCCGTACTGGACCATGGCCAGGGTGACCAGGAGCTGGAGCGCCAGCTCCTTCCGCAGGATCGCCACGATCAGGGTAAGCCCGGCCACGGCGGGGATGCCCAGCCAGCCCTCCATGATGGGGTGGAGGGGGGCGGCCAGCTTCCACAGAAGGCCCGTCTCGTAGAGGCCCCCCAGGACGATGCTCCCTCCCAGGACGATGGGAGTCGCCACGACGACAAAGGCGTGGAACCGGTACCAGGTCTTCTTGAGGATGGGCAAGAGCCCGGGCCGGCGGAACGGGAACATCTCCATCACGAGTCCCGTGCCCCGTCCCGGAAGCAGCTTGTGCATCCCGATACCGGTGAGAAGGGCCAGGACGAATGTGACAGCGTAGATCGCCAGCGCCGCCTTCCAGCCTGCGGTCAGAGATACGGCGCCTAGGATGACCGCGGTCCGGGCGCTGCACGGCGTAAGGACGATGAGGGTGCTGGCGATGATGCGCTCCCGCATGCTGCCGAGGACACGCGTCCCCATGATGGCCGGGACGTTGCAGCCCGCGCCCGCCACCAGCGGGATCACCGCCCGCCCGTGCAGCCCCATCTTGTGCATGACCTGGTCTGTGAGGAAGGCCACGGCGTTCAAGTACCCGGTGTCCTCCAGCAGGGCCAGGAGGATGTAGAACGTGAGGACGTACGGGATGCCGACCGCCAGGGCGGCGTTGATCCCGGCGTCGAAGCCCCAGAGCAGCGTCCTGGAGAGGGCCCCGTCACCGAGGAGGGCCTCAAACGGCCACCGGATCACCGGGGAAGCGAAGGTCGTCCAGAGGGCGCTGAACCCGGTGGACAGCCAGTCGCCGACGTAAAAGAGAAATCCGAAGATTCCCGCCAGAGTGAGGCCGAGCAGCGGCAAGCCGGTGAGCGGTGCGGTCGTGAGGCGCCAGAGGCGCTCGGCGGCGAGGGTTCGGGTGGCGTCCCGTCGCTCCACGTCGGCGGCGATGAGGCCGGCCAGACCGTGTCGTTCCCGGGCCAGGAGGAGCGCGGGGTCCTCACCTCGGACATCCCTCAGAACCACGATCATCTCGTCGCGAAGACGGATCAGATCCTCTGTGCGCTCGGCCCCGGTCAGCCAGGCCCCCAGCTCGGGATCGCCCTCCAGGAGCAGGATGGCGGCGGCGCGGGGAGAGAGGCCGTGGGGGATATCCGTGCGCGAGAGGAGCGACCTCTCCAGCTTCGTGATCGCCACCTCTACGTCGGTGCTGTAGCGAACCCTGGGCCGGAGCGTGACGGGGTGCGTCGCGCGATCCACGGCGTGGGCCATTAACGTGTGCAGGCCTGTCCCTCGTGTCGCGACCGTCGGGACGACAGGACTGCCCAGGATCTCGCTCAGGTGCCCGACGTCCACCTGGATCCCCCGAGCCTTGGCCTGATCCACCACGTTCAGGGCCACGACCACGGGCAGGCCCATGTCCAGAATCTGGAGCCCGAGGTACAGATTGCGCGCCAGGTTGGTGGCGTCCAGGACCAGGATGACGGCGTTCGGGCTGCCGTCCAGCAGGGCCTGGCGGGCGACCCACTGGTCCTCCGAGATGCCGCCCAGCGCGTAGGTGCCGGGCAGGTCAATGATCCCGATGGTGCGATCCTCGAAGCGGGTCTCGCCTAGTTGCAGCTCGACCGTCTTGCCGGGATAGTTGGCCGTGACGACGCCCATTCCCGTCAGCCGGTTGAACAGGCTGGACTTGCCGACGTTGGGATTCCCGGCGAGCGCGATGGAAAGCTGAACCTCCCCGCGTAACTCTTGCAGAGCCCCGTGGCAACTCAATGCCATGGCTCAGCCTCTTTCTCCAGAGGAATGGTCGGGGCCCCTGCGTCCCCAACCGGCTCGGAACCGCCGACGGGTTCGCCGCGGGCCGGATGCAGCCGCTTCCGCCCGCACCAGGATCTTGGCGGCCACGTCGCGCCCCAGGGCGTAGCGCGCATCGCCCACCTGCACCAAGAGGGGACCTCCGAAGGGCGCCACCTCTTGCACGCAAAGCTCCGCCCCGGGAAGGAGGCCCAGGCTGGCCAGGTAGCGCAGAAACGCGGCCTCTTCCTCCATGATCTGCTGGATCCACACCCGGGCGCCGGCCGGCACCTGGTCCAGAGTCTGGCTCGCGGGCACGGTCAGGCTGCCGTCGGCGGCCGGGATCGGCGCGCCGTGCGGACACGTCTCCGGATGGTTGAGGAGGGCGGCGATCCGCGCCTCGGCCTCGGGGGTGAGCGCGTGCTCGAGCCGCATGGCCTCGTCGTGGACGCGATCCCAGGGCAGGCCGAGGATGTCGGCAAAGAGGCGCTCGGAAAGCCGGTGCCTGCGCAGGACCCCCGTGGCCTGTCGCCGGCCCTCGTCCGTGAGACTCACGCGGTCAGGTCTCCCGTTCTGCAACAGGCCGCGAGACGCCAGTTCGTCCAGGGCCTGGCTGGCGGACGCCGGCGCGATGCGGGCGAAGGCCGCCACCTCCGTGAGGTCGGCGCTGCGGCCCTGTCCTTCGAGCCGGTGGACGGCCTGCAGGCAGTCTTCCAGCATCTCATCCGTCAGGGCAGGGGGCTCGGCGGGATGCATTCAGCGTCTCCTTCGGGCTCAGGCGGCGCGGGAGGCCCGGACGCTCCGGGCGGCTCGGCCCCTGTTCAGGCGCGCGCAGTCGCGGCAGAAGCCGTAGAGTTCCAGCCGGTGTTCGGTCACGGTGAAGCCGCGGCCGCGCGCCACCTTCTCCCGCAGGGCGTGCAGGTTGGCGTCGGCGAATTCCTGAATCTTGCCGCAGCGGGTGCAGATCAAATGGTCGTGGGGCCGGTCGGCCGGGCTGGGGTCGAAGCGAGTGTAGGCATCGCCGAACTGCCGCCCGGTGGCGAGACCGGCCTCCCGGAGCAGTTTCAGGGTCCGGTACACCGTGACCAGGCCGATGCTGGGGTCCTGCGTGCGGATGCGGTGGTACAGCTCCTCCGCGCTCACGTGGCGCCCGACGGCGAAGAAGGCGCGGACGATGCGGTCGCGCTGGCGGGTGGTCTTGTGGCCCGAGTGGGCCAGGAAGTCGGCGAAGCGCTGGATGCGGGCGTCGGAATCGGCCATGGGACCTCCTAATTGAAAATGACTGTCAGTTTCTAAACGCACTATAGCTAAGGCCGGCCGGGGGTGTCAAGCTGGAAAGCGAGAGGCTGCGAAGCGTCCAAAGAGTTTGTCTGTTGGAGCGAACCTTGAGGGGCTGCGGACCGCTATGGAGGATCCGCCAGCCAGGTTTGTGGCGGATCCGCTCCAGCGAGGAGTCGAGCCAGAAAGCGGAGCGGCCTCAGATCCTGGGCCGGGATCAGGTCCCCCACAGCGGCCATGAAGAGGGCGGTCAGGGTGGGCCGCCGGCTGAGGCGAGACACGAGCCATTCGGCAAGGAGCGGGCGCCGGATCGCATGCTGGAGCGAGACGCACAGGCGCCATTTGGCGTTGCGTTCCCGCAGTAACACCGCGGCATACTCTTGAACGTCGGGGTGGGCCTCGGCATCCGCGCGAAGCGCAGGGAGGGCGTAGTGCACCGCCAACTCCGCGCTGCGAAGCGCGGCGTGGATGCCCTCCCCGGTGAAGGGATCGAGGAATCCCGCCGCATCGCCGATGAGCAGCGTCCCCGGCGCGGTCAGGCGCGTCGCCCGATGGGCCAGGGGGCCCAGGCAGCGGACGGGCGCCACGATCCGGGCATGCGCCAGGCGGTCCCCGAGGCCGGGGAGCGTCCCGCTCGCCTGCAGCAGGAAGTCCGTCGGATCCGCCCCGGGGCGAAATTCCCGGCGGTTGAGGACGAGGCCGATATTGGTGCGATCGGGGCCAATGGGGTTCAGGATGCAGTATCGGTCGCGCCCGAGAAATATCTCGCCCGCATCCTCGGCGCGCGCGACACCGTCGGCGTAGCCCACCAGGGCGACCTTGTCCAACCAGGGGTGTCGGCGCACGGGACCGAGCCGGCGGGCCACCACGGAATGGCGCCCGTCGGCGCCGATGACCAGCCGACCGCGAAATCCGGCCGGCCGGCCGCGCTCTCGACCCAGGACGCCGACCACGCGTCCGTCCTCGCGGAGCAGATCGCTTGCCTGGAAGCACGGCGCGTACTCGGCCCCGGCCCGGACAGGGGCCGTGCTCCCGCCGCCCGGACCAGTTGCACCGCGCCGATCCGATCCAGGATGCGCAGGCAGCCAGGGCTCAGATACTCGCCGCAGACCTTCGAGGGCGGGGCGGCCGACTTGTCCAAGAGGACCACCTGAAGGCCCTCGCGGGCGAGGAGCGTCGCCGCCGTGCATCCCGCCGGTCCCGCGCCGACAACGATCGCGTCCCAAAGGTTCATTTTGGATTTCGGATTGCGGATTCCGGATTTCCCGGACGAGTTTGACCTCAGGCTTTCCATCTCACCCGTTTTCCCGTCTCATGACTTTTCACCGACAAGGGCCAGCCGGAAGAAGGCGTGGCGAGACACTCGTGTCCGTGCCCAGCCCGCCCTATGTGCCAGCGCCAGCAGTTCAGCGGGCCGGAAACCTCGACGCACCGACAGCGGCCCGTCGTGGTGAATGAGGCGGTTCCGGGAGACGATGTGGAGGGCGGCCCAGGTCACCAGGAACGGCCACCGCCCCCGGCGCAGGTCGTGCACCAGGACGGCGTGGCTCGCCACCCGGTACAGTTCACGCAATAACTGCACCGGTTCTTCGCCCTCCATGTGATGGAGGACGAGGGAGGCCAGAACCACGTCGAAGCTTCCCTCCGGATAGGGGAGAGACAGGGCATCGCCTCGGCGGATGCGCATCTCCGGATAGGCGGCGCTGGCCTCTTGTGCCAGGCGCACGATCTGCTCGTGGTGGTCCACGGCCTCGATTTCGATGGAAAGGTTTTGCCGTCGCCCCCACCGGAGGATCGCGCGCGGAATGTCCGCGTACCCCGTCCCAACATCCAGGATGCGGATCGACGCGGCGGCTCCGTCAAGGAGGGAAGGGATGTGCGCGCGAATAAGCCGCATGCCTCCCAGCCAGCGGTTGATCCAGGCGAGAGCAGTCAGGGTGTGGGCCAGCTCGTCGGGGTCGGCGTCAGGCAGGTCCATCAGCTCGTGCGCGCCGAGGAGGCGGTCCGGACCCCTCACCATCGAAGAAGCGCCCCCTCGGCGGCGAATCCCGGTCCCAGAGCGATCATCACGCCCCAGTCGCCGGCGCGCGGATTCGCCGACTCGAGGAGCTGCCGGAGGACAAAGAGCACAGTGGCCGAGGACATGTTCCCGTAGTGGCGCAGGACGGCCCGGGCGGGCGCGAGGGCGGCGTCCGGCAGGCCGAGCTGGCGTTGGGCCCGCTCGATGACACGCCGCCCGGCCGAGTGGAGGACCCAGTGATCCACGTCCGCGCGGGTGAGCCCGTGGTCGGCCAGGAGTTGATCGGCCAGCTCCCCCAGCATGTCTGCGGCCACGTGCCGGACATCCTTGGACAAGAGGATCCGCTGGTAGCCGCCCGGGAACGTGAAGCCCATGAGATCCAGGTATTCGGACCGAACCAGCGTCCGGTGGCCGAGAACCTCGGGCCCCTCGCCCGCGCCGGCGTGGCCGGCGCCCGCCAGGATCGCGGCGCCCGCGCCATCGGCGAAGATGGCGTTGGCCACGGCCGTCTCCTGGTCGCCGTCCAGGTAATAGCTCGCCGAGGACACCTCGGCGGCGATGACAGCGGCCAGATGATCCGGGAAGGCCCGCAGATGGTTCCAGGCCTGCTGCAGCGCCACGATGGCCGACGCACAGCCTGTATCCCCGACGTGGACCCGCTGGAGGCCGCTCTTGAGTCCCAGCTCGCGGATCAGGATGGCATCCAGGCTGGGGCAGAGCCGCCCGGTGCAGGTCGTGGTCGCGAGGAAGTCGAGGTCGCGGGGCTCGCGCCCCGCGCGGGACAGGGCGGAGAGCAGGGCGCGGCATCCGAGATCCACACTGGCCTTCCGGAACCGGGCCTGCAGATCGTCCAGGCTCTCGGTGGGGCGAAAACCATTCCTGTCAATGGCCAGATACCGACCCTCGATCCCGCTGTTCAGGAAGAAGCCGCGACGCCGCTCGTCGTTGTAGCCCGCCAGGGCCAGCACCTCGGATTGGCTGAAGCGGTTCGGGGGGTTCGCGGTTCCCACGGCGAGGATCCTCGGCATGGCCATATGTGATCTCCTGTGCAGGGCGACGGCGTGCTGTGGGAGAGGGACAGCGCCCTCCCGTCATGTCTAACGTCCAGAGGGATGGAAAGGTTCCCGCGGCGGGAACCGGGGCGAGACGTCTCGGGGGGATCGGCGGGGAGCGCTCCTCATCCCGGCGATTCCACGGGCAGGCGGTGCACCGGCCCGAAGATTCGCATGGCGGACTCGAACTTCGTCGGGTCCCCGATGATCAGGATGGTGCTGGCGTCCGGATGGAGGTATTCCCTGGCGACACGCTGGACGTCGGCGACCGTGACGGCGCGATAGCGGTCGAGTAGGGTGTCGAGGTAGTCGCTGGGGTACCCGTTGAACTCCAGCATCATGAGCTGCATCACGACGCCGAAGCGCGACGTGAATCGGAAGACGAAGGAGTTGATGATGGCCTCCTTGGCGCGGTCCAGCTCTTCTTGCGAGACCGGCTGCCGTTGCATCCGGTGCATCTCCTCCAGGATGGCGTCCACCGCGCGAGGCACGTTCTCGTTCTTGGTCTGAGCGGTCGCCCGAAACAGGCTGATGTCCCTCGTGCCGGTGGGGAACGAGGTCCCCACGGAATAGGCCAGTCCCTCCTCGGTCCGGATCCGGTCCATGATCCGGCTGCTGAAGCCGCCTCCTCCGAGGATGGCGTCCATCAACTCGATGGCGTACCGGTCGGGATTGAACCGGTTGACCCCGAAGTGGCCCAGGGCGAGGCTCGCCTGGGCGAGGTTCCGCGGGATGATATACACGCCGCGCTCGAATCGGGGCTGCACCTCGGGGGGTGACGGGAGGTCGAGGGGGCCCGGCGGCCAGTCGCCGAAGAGCGCCTGGATCCTGGCTGCCATCTCCTCGCGGTGGAAGTCACCCACCACCGCCATCAACATGTTGTTCGGACGGATGAGGCGGCGGTAATGGTCGCGAAGGTCCTCGGCCTGGATGGCCTCGGCCTGGGCGGGCGTCAGGGGACGCCCCAGGGGATGCGCCTCGGTGTAGAGGGTCCGGGTGAATTCGCGCGCCAAGAGCTGCGCGGGATTATCGGCCAGCCGGCGCAGATCCTCGACCACGCGGCCCCTGAAGATCTGGAGGGATTTCTCACCGAAGGCAGGCTGGCGAATGGCTTCACTGAGAAGTTCCAGGGCGCGGTCGCTGTCCTTGGCCAGCGCACTCAGGCTGAGCGACACGGCCTCGGCCGAGGCGGATGCCTCGATGGACGCGCCCAGCACCTCCAGTTCCTCGTTCAGGGCCTCGGCGGTGCGGCGTGCGGTCCCGCCGTTTCGAAGCTGGGAGGCGGTGAACTGGGCTACGCCGGGCCGAGCGGCGGTCTCGTGCAGGCTGCCCGCGCGAAAGACCGTGGAGACGTCCAGGACGGGGAGCGACCGATCCTCCGCCAGATACAGGATGATGCCGTTGCCAAGGACGCGCCGGTCCACCTCGCGGCCCACGCGCGGGACGCTGATCTGGATCGGGGGAAAACTCATCCGGCGCACCAGTTCCGATCCGGGCGAGCGGCGCAGGCCCTGCGTGGAGGGCGCCTCTGCCGCACAGGCCGCCGCCGAGGCGGCCAGGACGAGCGGGAGGAGCGCGGAGCGGAGGCGCGCGTGACCGTGGGGCATCAATTCATCTCCCAGGGCTGAGGAACGACGGCAGTCCGGCAACCAGGCAACGCATCAGTTACTATCCCAGGGTTGGAGGGCCGGGCGGTCCCGCCTGACCGGGGGAATGGAGACGGGGCTCTCCCCCCGCACCAACCAGGCTACGGTGCGGTCTCGGGGAAGGAGGTAGCGCTTCGCCGCAGCGACGACATCTTCCGCCGTGACGGCCTGGATCATCTTCCGCTCCTCGAAGGCAAAGCGCCAATCGCCGGTCAGCGACCACGCCTCTCCCAGGTGAGAGGCCAGGCCGCCATTGCTGGCCAGGCCTCGCACAACGCTCACCTCCATCTGATTGCGAACCTTCATCAGCTCTCGTGGCGTCGGCGACTCCGACCGGGCGCGCTGGATCTCTTCTTCGACGGCCGCCTCGACCTCTTCCAGGGTGTGGGGGGCGCGCGGGGTCGCCTGGAGCAGGAAGAGTCCGCCGTATCGCAGGAACCAGGGGCTGGCCCAGACGCTCGTGGCCAACCGGCGCTCTTCTACCAGACGCTTGTACAGCCGGGACGAGCGGCCTTCGCCCAGAACGGATCCCAGGACGGTGAGGGCGTGGGTATCCGGGTGGCCGATGGGTGGGCTGCGATAGAGCATGAGCAGCTGCGGCTCGGCCGGGAACTCGATCCGGATGCGGCGCTCCCCCGGCTGGGGAGGCTCCTCCAGCGGGAGGGGCGGCGGGGTCGGCTGCACCGGGATGCTTCCGAAATAGTGCTCTACCGTCCGGATGACCTCGGCCGGATCCAGATCCCCCACGAGCACGGCCAGGGCGTTGTTGGGCGCGTAATACGTGCGGAAGAACTCGCGGGCCTGGGGGCGGGTGAGGTTCTCCAGCTCGCTCGGCCAGCCGATGACGGGATGGCGGTAGGGGAGGGCGACAAAGGCCGTGGCCAGGGCGGCCTCCCACAGTTGTCCCCGCGGGCTCGTGTCCACGCGCTGGCGCCGCTCCTCCTGCACGACATCCCGCTCGGTGTAGAACTCGCGGAACACGGGGTCCCGCATCCGGTCGGATTCCAACAGGGCCCAGAGTTCAAGCCGATTGCCGGGAAAACTCACGAAGTACTGCGTGCCCTCGTAGGACGTGGAGGCGTTCAGCCGGACGGCCCCGTTCCGCTGGTAGATTTCCCACAACTCGTTGTGCACGATCAACTGCTTGGCTTCGGCTTCGAGGGCTGCGATCTCCTTTTCCAGGGCTGCCACGGCCGCGGCGTCCGATTTTCCTCCCGGTAGGCGCCCTTTGGCCTTTTCGACCTGGAGGCTCTGGTGGAGGGCGTCGATCTTGTCCAGGAGGGGCAGCTCCCGCCTCGGATCCAGCGTCCCAAACAGCGTTGTACCCTTGAACATCATGTGCTCGAGCAGGTGCGCCAGCCCGGTGAGCCCTGGCGTCTCGTTGGCGCTTCCCACCTGGAAGCGGAGGTAGGCGGCAAAAGTCGGGGAGTCGTGCCTTTCCACAATAAGAAAACGCATTCCATTCTTGAGCGTGTGTTCGGTGAAGGGGAGGCGGATGTCTTCCGGAACGGACGCCGGCGCCGCGGCTCGGCTCTGGGTGAGAAGCAGGGCAAGCAGAATGACGGAGACCCAAGAATGACGGGGATGTCGCATGTGAACCTCTTGGAGCGCCGCAGGTCCGTTTGTCCAGGCAATCTAGCACGACAACGCTCCAGAATCAAAAGCCAATCGATGATGCGCCCACTCTTCCCTTCACGTCAGAAAAGCGAGGGCGGAACGGCGGATAAGCCGAGGATGTAAACACCAGGGAGGACGGATGGTGAGCGTTTTGGCACAGACGCGGGTACGCCTTGGCGCAATCGCGTCCCATTGGTTGCCCAGAGGCCCGATTGTCTGTCCAATGCGACAAATCTCCATCTCTTGAACTTCTTGAGAAATAAGGTGCTCCAGTGTTCATCGCTGAAGGCTCTCCGCAGACGATCCGTGGCACTTCCTTTGCTCATTCCTACAAGAGCCCGCGCGCTCGTTCTAGCCGCAATGGTATGCTGTGCGGCGTGGTGTCGAAAGTTCACGGCGGGTTTGGGGGATGCATCGGACATGCTGGTTCCTCAGAGTGAGACTGACATCCTCCTGTTAGCCATCGCGAAAGAGAAGACATCCTTCGCGCGACTGGCGGCCGCGGCGCAGGCTTGCACCGACCCGAAGGCCAGGCGCCTCTACAACCAGCTCGCCCTGGACGAGTTGAAAACACCTTTTGACGGTTAAGAACAGCGTGGGCGTGCGCCCCGCTCGACCCCATTGTCGCAGTGGCAAGGAGGTAGGGTGATGTTCAAGGAAATGGAGGCGTGGTCCCCGGATCAGGAGTTGCAGCTCTTGGAGGAATTGGCGGAGGCCGAAGCGGAGGCGTTCGACCTCGAGATGGATCTGCCCCTTCGCATGGCCCCCGCGGACTCCGAACGAGCCTGGGTGGCGTACTGGCACTTGGCGCCGAATGGGGTTCCGTCGAAGTCTCGTGCCCATGCCCGCCCGACGCGTGGACGGTAGGAGCGAGGATGATGCAGGATGAATTGATCCGTTCGGAGCACGTCCTTCTCGTTTTGGCGGCGATCCTGAGTCTGGTCTGGGGGCTGGTAGTGGCTCTGTAATTTGCCGAGGAATATCCGAGGGGTCGTGTTTCCTGTCGAGCCCCGGCGGGTTTTCTCCCGCCGGGGTTTTTTCTTCGCCGCACCGGGGCCGCCCTGGGTCATAGTCCTCGTCCGGGCACCGCCCGCGTGGGCAGCCTCCTGGGTGCAAGGCTGTTTTCCCGTCACCTCGCGGCGGGCTTCCCTGTTGACATTGGGGGTCGGTTTTGGATAGCCTCCAATACAGTGGTTACCTGTCGGGCGGTATTCCAAGCGACGATTCCGTAGGTCTATCGGGATCACCGGGCCTCCTCGGGTCTTTGCCCCTTTTTCGCCCCCCGGAATGCTCCAGGGGCTCTCAGCGGTCCCTGTTTATCATTTCCCATAACTCTAGGCCACGCTTCAGGACGCGGGACCTGGCGATTGCGTCCTCTCTGAAGTTGAAAACCAGCGGGGCGAAACGATGTGGTCTGGCCCATTCGGCGCCATGAAGACTGAAGGAGCAGAGGGCGTCCGGGATCTCCTGCCACAGGCGGATCCTGTCAAGGGAAACGCGGAGGACGAGCGCGCCCAAGGACGCTCGAGGGCGAGCGGCCGCGAAGGCTTCGCATGGCAATGCGTAAGCTGGAGCCTGATTCTCGTCGGCCTCTACGTGGTGAGCCTGCATGACTACCTCGTTTTTCACGGCCTGGCTGAACTCTTCAGCATCACGGTCGCCTTTGGCCTCTTCGTCGTCGCGTGGAACGCTCGCGGATTCCTCGAGAATGACTATCTCCTCTTCGTCGGGGTATCCTATGCTTTCGTGGCCTTCATTGATTCGACCCATACCCTAGCTTACAAGGGAATGGGCGTCTTCGCACGGCACGACGCCAACCTCCCAACGCAGCTCTGGATCGTCGCCCGATACATGCAGGGCATCTCCCTCCTCGTTGCGCCCATTTTCCTGCAGCGCAGGCTGCGGGTGTCCTTCGTTTTTTCGGCCTATGCTCTGGCGACTATTCTCGGCCTGTTGTCCATCTTCTACTGGGGGATCTTCCCGGACTGTTTCATTGAAGGCATTGGGCTAACACCATTTAAGCGGATCAGTGAGTACATCATCTGTGTTCTTCTGGGCGGGTCCATCTTTCTATTGTTTCAGCAGCGTCAGGCGTTCGATAGGCGGGTGTTGCGGCTGGTCATCGGCTCAATATCGACAACCATCCTGTCGGAGCTGGCGTTCACCTTCTACGTCAGCGTCTACGGGCTCTCGAACCTGATCGGACACTACTGGAAGATCCTTGCCTTCTATTTGATGTACAAGGCGATCATCGAGACCGGTCTGAGAAAACCTTTCGCGCTTCTCTTCCGAGATCTGAAACAGAGCCAGGAGGCGCTCCAGAGGGCGCACGACGAGTTGGAGATCCGCGTGAGGGAGCGCACTGCGGAGCTGGCGCAGGTCAATGAGGCGCTGCGGAGCGAGGTGACCGAGCGCAAGCGAGTCGAGGAGTCGCTCCTCGTGTATGCGCAGCAGCTTGAAGCCGTACGGGACATCAGTGCCGATATCACCCGGGAACTGGATCTCCCAAGGCTCGTCAAGCTCATCACCCGGCGCGCGAGGCAGCTCATTGGAACCGGCACGGGCACGGTGTGGCTCTGGGACGAAGAGGCGCAGGTGCTCGTTCCACATCCCGGGCTGGACGATCGACCGTGGATGAGTGAGTGGCGGATCCGGCTGGGCGAAGGCGTGGTGGGAACGGTCGCCCAGCGGCGGGAAGGGATGCTGGTCAACGACCACCGGACGTCCCCGCACGCGCTGCCATTGGTCCTGGATGGCTCCCAGATCACAGCGGTCCTCGCGGAACCCCTGATCTACCGGGACCGGCTTCTGGGTGTGATCGGCGTTGACAACGAAGACATCGGGCGGCCCTTTACCGAGGAGGACCGCAATCTCTTGGCACTCTTCGCCACCCACATCGCCATTGCCATCGCGAACGCGCAGTTGTTCGGGGAGGTGCGCGCCGGCCGCGAGCGGCTGCAGAACCTTTCCCGTCGGCTCGTCGAGGTGCAGGAGGCCGAGCGCCGGCACATCGCTCGCGAGCTGCACGATGAAATCGGCCAGGCCCTGACGGGCCTGAAGCTCGTCCTGAGCATGCAGACCCCCCTCCCGACAGACGTTGCCAGGCAAAGCCACGCCGACGCCCAGGCGATGATCGGCGATCTCCTGGCTCGGGTGCGCGAGTTGTCGCTGGATCTCCGGCCGGCCATGCTGGACGATCTGGGCCTGGTGCCCACCCTGGCGTGGCACTTTGAGCGGTACACGGCTCGGACCAACGTGCAGGTAGTCTTCAAGCACGCCGGTCTGGAGGGGCGCCGGTTTCCGCCTGACGCGGAGACGGCGGCGTACCGGATCGTGCAGGAGGCGCTGACCAACGTCGCCCGCCACGCCGTGGGGCAGGAGGCAACGGTCCGCCTCTGGGCCAGCCAGGACTGCCTCAGCGTTCAGATCGAGGATCGGGGGAAGGGATTCGAGCCTGAGGCCGTCTTTGCCGCGTACACCTCCGGCGGCCTCAGCGGAATGCGGGAGCGGGCGGAACTTCTGGGGGGACGCATGACGGTGGAGTCGACACCGGGGGTGGGGACCCTGGTCACAGCCGAGCTCCCCCTCGGCCAACCGGGCAGGGGGAAAGAGAAGGTGGGATGAGCAAGACGACCGTCGTGCTGGCAGATGACCATGCCATTGTCCGCCAGGGCTTGCGGGCCGTGCTGGAGGCGACGTCGGAGTTCGCCGTCGTGGGTGAAGTGGCCGATGGACTGCAGGTTCCCGAGGTCGTGGACCGGTTGAGGCCGAACGTGTTGGTTCTCGACCTGATGATGCCTGGCCTGAACGGCCTGGAGATCACCCGGCAGGTCGGCAAGCGGTGCCCGCAGACCCGGGTCGTCATCCTTTCTATGCATGCGGACGAACCGTACGTACTGGAGGCGCTCCGGAACGGGGCCGTGGGATACGTCCTCAAAGAGGCCAGCACGACCGAAGTGGCGCAGGCCGTGCGGGAAGTGGCCGCGGGACGGCGGTATCTGAGCCAGCCGCTGTCCGAGCGTGCGATTGAGGCCTATGCCGAGAAGGCCCAGGCGGTCTCCTTGGACCTCTACGAGACGCTCACGACTCGTGAGCGGCAGATCCTGCAATTGTGCGCGGAGGGCTTCAGCAGCACCGAGATGGCCGCGCGGCTCGGGATCAGTCCCCGGACGGCGGACACTCACCGGGCGAACCTCATGCGAAAGCTCGGCCTCCAGGGCCAGACTGACCTGGTTCGGTACGCCTTACGGCGGGGGATCCTGCCCCCGTAGAACTGAACACTCCGCCTCATTCCTGCCTCTCACCTTCCAACCTGAGCGGCGTTTCTAGAATGGCAATTCCGACCTGAAAACTGCCGCCCCCAGGTTGCGTCTCCCACCGCATCCAGAGCCTTGCCGGCCCACGTCAAGATGCCTGCCCCGGCTCTGCTCAAAAATAGGGAAACTTTCTGAAGAAACTACGTTGATCTGCGGATAGACAGACAGGCCGGAATGAGGCAGATTGCCTGCCAAAGTCACCAGACGTCCTCGGATAGCAGAAAACAGCCAGGGCCGTGGAGGCGTCGTTGCCCCAAGAGTCGATACTCCTCGTGGACAATAACCCGAGATTCCTGCGCATCCTGGCCAACTTTCTGGACAGCTTCGGCCATGGCGAGGTGGTCATCGCCGGCACCGCCCTCGGGGGGAAGGAAGGCCTGACAAAAGCCCAAAGCCTCCGGCCGCAACTGATCGTCATTGATCTCGCCATGGCTGATCTCCACGGCCTGGAGGCCATCCCCCAGTTGCGGAGCATGCTGCCCGATGCGGGGATCATCGCTTTGACGTTTTTGGATTCCGACAGTTACCGGCAGGCGGCCCTGGCGGCGGGTGCAAACGAATTCGTGTCAAAGGCGAGATTGGACACTGACCTCCTGCCGGCCATCTGGCGACTCGCTCGGGGCGAGCAGCCGCGGCGCGGACCAGCGAATGACCTCGGGCAGTCCGGCGCACCCGTGACATAGGGAGCTGACGTGCGCGTGCTCTGTACGGGCAGTCGCGTCCCGGGAAGCTCTCGGGAGGGGGGAGCTTCCCCGGCGCTCCCGCAACGAGGGAATCCATGCTGAGCGAAGGGCAAGTCCGTGGCCTGGTGGAACAACTCCAGATGATTCACCTGCCGGTGTGTCCCAAGATGCGCCCGGCGGGTACCGGGTGGTACGCGGTGGATGGCTGCTGCGTCCTTGGGGGATCGCTCGGACGCCTCATGATTCCAACCGTGGAGATCTTCCAGAGAAATTGCACCACGGCCAGGTTTCGCGAATGTCCATGGTTTGCAGAGACACAGGAGAATACTGGCCCGGTCCTCGAGCTGCGACGCGAGGTCGCAGTTCAACCGGAAGCATGATCGAGCCAGGTGTGACCGCCATCAGGAAAGGGAAAGAATAGCCGGCTCAAAGCCAGAGGGGGCAGTCAATGGCGACCATCGTTGAGTACACCGATCAGAAGCCTCCCAAGAACCTGTACCCGGCTCGCATCATCTCGCCACCGCGCTCGGGTCCTTGCTGCTTTTCCGAAATGGAGGAGATCGGCGAGCCCCAGGAGGACAGCCGTTGGGTCTTCCAGTACAAGCGCTGCAAGAAGTGCGGGTTTGCGGTTCGGGTGATCGTGCGGGAAATTCCGGATGCGGCCCTGACAGCCGAACTCAAGAAAATCCTGGCCACCGCCTTCCAGCGGAACGTGCCCGACTACTGAGCCGGCCCCTCCCCGGAGGCCGGCCAAAGCCACCCGGCGCTTCGGATGATTTGCGGCTGTTGTCTCACGCCGAAGCGCTGGTGACGCACTCATCCGGTTACCCTCCGCTCGTTGCACCAGCCCTTCTTCCTCCCCTGAGGCCCGACCCCATCAGCCCTGCCAGTTCACCCGCGTTCTCTGCTGCGGAGTGTGTTCTCTTCGATGTGGACGCCGCACCCGGCCTTGACACCGCGAAGGAAATAGGATATATACCCTACCCGGGTACAGTACAGGAGGGACCGGGGCCATGATGGATGCGGAGACGAAGCGGCGGGCGCTCAACCGCCTGCGGCGCATCGAGGGGCAGGTGCAGGGGATCCAGCGGATGGTCGAGGAGGACAAGTACTGCGTGGACATCATACTCCAGCTCTCGGCCGTCCAGGGCGCCCTGGAGCAGGTGTCGAAGATCCTCATGCACCGCCACATCGAGAGCTGCGTCATGGACACCATGAAAGCGGGCAGCGAGCGGGAGCGGGACAGGAAGATCGAGGAGTTGATCGGAGTGTTCTCCCGCTATCGTGGGTTCACAACACGATAATGACCAATCCGCAGTGACCGATGAAAGAATCCCAATGACCGATGGGGGGAGGGTATCGATATGGTTCGTGACCCCGTGTGCGGGATGATGATAGAGGAGGCCGCGGCCGCGGCGACCAGCCGCTATGACGGCCGGACGATCTACTTCTGTGCCGTCAGTTGCAAGGAGAAGTTCGACGCCAATCCGGAGAAGTACTCGAATGGCGACGGCGGGAAAGCGCCGACCGTGGTCCAGATCGGTCAGATCGGGGTGGCCGCATCTCCCGAAACCTCCGCGGGATCTTCCTCCCCACCTGGGGATTCATCCGCCCGAGTGGACATCGGCATCCATGGGATGAGCTGCGCTTCGTGCGTCTCGACCGTCGAGGGGGCCCTGGCGGCTGTCCCCGGGGTGCGGAACGCTGTGGTGAACCTAACGGCCGAGCGCGGCACCGTCCACTACGATCCGAGCCGGGTCGGGCCGTCGGCCCTGGTGAAGGCGATCGCAGGAACAGGATACACGCCGCTGGTCGAGAAGGTGACGATCCCCATCAGCGGGATCTCCTGCGCATCCTGTGTGAGCACCATCGAGCGAGCGCTGAATCGGGTCCCCGGTGTCGTGTCGGCGAGCGTGAACCTGGCGACCAATGCCGCCACAGTGGAGTTTCTCCCCCCGACCATTACGCTTCAGGACCTGCGTCGCGCCATCCGCGACGTCGGCTACGAGCCCCTGGAGGTGGCCGAAGGGGCCCATCCAGGCGATTACGAGAAGGCGGCCCGCGAGCGAGAGATCCGCAGGCTCAAGACGAAGCTGACCGTGGGCATCATCCTCACGGCTCCCGTGATCTTGGGCAGTCTCCCTGGCTGGTTCTCCTGGGTTCCCAAGTTCCTCCAGAACTTCTGGGCCCTGCTGGTCCTCACCACCCCGGTGCAGTTCTGGGTAGGGTCCCAATATTACCGGGGGTTCTGGGCCGCGCTGCGCCACAGGACCTCGGACATGAACACCCTGATCGCCGTGGGCACTTCATCCGCGTACCTGTATAGCCTGGCCATGACCGTGGCGCCGGGCTTTTTCCGGGCGCGGGGGATCGCGCCGGCGGTGTACTTCGACACGGCAGCAGTCATCATCACCCTGATCGTTTTGGGCCGTCTGCTGGAGGCGATCGCCAAGGGCCGGACGAGCGAGGCGATCAAGCGCCTGATGGGGCTCCAGGCGAAGACGGCGCGGGTCATCCGGAACGGGGAGGAGGCGGACATTCCCACGGAGGATGTCCAGATCGGCGACGTGGTGATCGTGCGCCCCGGCGAGAAGGTGCCGGTGGACGGCGTGGTGCGTGAAGGCGCCTCGGCTGTGGATGAGTCCATGCTGACCGGCGAGAGTCTCCCGGTGGAGAAGCGGCCGGGCGACCAGGTGATCGGGGCCACACTGAACAAGACCGGGGCGTTCAGGTTCGAGGCCACCAAGGTGGGGAAGGATACGGTGCTGGCCCAGATCATCCGCCTGGTGGAAGAGGCTCAGGGCTCCAAGGCGCCTATCCAGCGCATGGCCGACTATGTGGCCAGCATCTTCGTCCCCACAGTCATCGGGATCGCGGTTGCGACGCTCATCGTCTGGTGGGCCTTCGGACCCAGCCCGGCGTTCCTCTTCGGCCTGCTGAACTTCGTCGCCGTTCTGATCATCGCCTGCCCCTGCGCTCTGGGCCTGGCCACGCCCACCGCCATCATGGTGGGCACGGGTAAGGGGGCCGAGCACGGCATTCTGATTCGGAGCGGCGAGAGTCTGGAGACGGCCCACAAGATCCGGACGATCGTCTTCGACAAGACGGGGACGTTGACCAAAGGCGAGCCGGAGGTCACGGACATCCTCTGCCTGGGGGCAGAGGAATTGCGGAATGCGGAATGTGGAATGCGGAACGAAGAAGGGGAGAGTAAGGAATCCGCAATCCGCGATCCGCAATCCGCATTCGCGGCGAAGCCGCGTGAGATCCTCCGGCTGGCGGCGTCGCTGGAGCGGGGGTCGGAGCATCCTCTCGGCGAGGCGGTCGTGAATCGGGCGAAAGGTGAGGGGATCGCCCTGAGCGAAGTGGAAGGATTCGAGGCCATCCCGGGCCACGGAGTGCGCGGGAAAGTTGACGGTCACGCGGTCCTCCTCGGGAACGCAAAGCTGATGCAGGAGAGCGGAGTCACCCTGGGGGAACTGGCGGAGACCGCAGAAACGCTCGCCGGCCAGGGGAAGACCCCCATGTTCGTGGCGGTGGACGGGGAACCGGCCGGTGTGATTGCCGTGGCCGACACCCTCAAAGAGCATTCCGCCGAGGCCGTCAGCGCCCTCCATCGGCTGGGCGTCGAGGTGGCCATGATCACGGGCGACAACCGGCGGACCGCCGAAGCCATCGCCCGGCAGACGGGGATCGACCGCGTCCTGGCAGAGGTGCTGCCCGATCAGAAAGCGGAAGAGGTGAAGAAGCTCCAGGCAGGGGGCAGGGTGGTGGCCATGGTGGGGGACGGGATCAACGACGCGCCGGCACTGGCCCAGGCGGATGTGGGCATTGCCATTGGGACAGGGACGGACGTGGCCATGGAGGCCTCGGACATCACGCTGATCCGTGGCGACCTGCGTGGGGTGGTCACGGCCATCGAGCTCAGCAAGCGGACGCTTCGGACGATCAAGCAGAACCTGTTCTGGGCCTTTATCTACAACGCACTGGGGATTCCCATCGCGGCCGGGGTCCTGTACCCGTTCTTCGGGATGCTCCTGGATCCCATGATCGCCTCGGCGGCCATGGCGCTTTCGTCAGTCTCTGTGGTGAGTAACTCGCTCCGGCTGCGGCGCTTCCGGCCGAGCCTGGTCTAGCTGGTAGGAGGAGGCTCCGAGCACGAAGCCTCCGTCCCCCGAACGAACGTAGCGTGCGGATTTCCCGCACTACGCTCTACAGAGAGGTTGCCGGCC
>Ga0315280_10002229_pt1 | contig 31652 bp, 36 predicted proteins | sample YL17G06_40_MG_FD_203697 | JGI IMG/M metagenome (GOLD analysis project Ga0315280, IMG submission 203697) | Sediment microbial communities from Yellowstone Lake, YNP, Wyoming, USA - YL17G06_40 | ecosystem: Environmental > Aquatic > Freshwater > Lake > Sediment | place: USA: Wyoming | collected... | reverse complement strand
TGTACACGCTCACAGCAGGCATGAATGCCACCCTGAGCGGAAGACTTGACACCTTGAATGCATCGGTAATCATCCTGCTCTCGAATATAACGATGCTTTCAGACAGATTAGATGCGTTCATAACGTTAGCTACTGCGCGTATTGATACTTTGAACGCTACCTTGATCGGAGTTCAGGCAGATGTAACTGCATTGACCGGCAGAGTAGACAACATGAACGAGTCCATAATACTATTGCAGGGCAATGTCACCTGGATCACTGCCGTGCTGGCAAATGCCACGTCAAATATCACTTCCCTGTACACGCTCACAGCAGGCATGAATGCCACCCTGAGCGGAAGACTTGACACCTTGAATGCATCGGTAATCATCCTGCTCTCGAATATAACGATGCTTTCAGACAGATTAGATGCGTTCATAACGTTCAATATAACGGACTCGACCGGCAACATTCAAAATAATATGACTTTCACATTGAATGTTACAACGAGTTCTGCAGCAACCTGCACTTATGAGGATATTTTTGCAGGAACCACTGGCAATGCAATGACTGGTACAGGCACAACTCACACCGCAAGCGTGACAGCAAACATTACGGGACTTAACGTATACCGCGTCACGTGTGTTCAGACAGCATACGGCTTTAGCAAATCAGAGGATGTGCTTGTCAGGGTGCTTGGCATGTATGTAATTGACCTTCCAGGAAACGGCGTTGGCTTCACGACCTCATTCCCAGGATTTTTAGTTTCAAACAACCAGTTACTTGCAGCAACAGGACTCACCAGCAAGAACCTCTCTGCGTTCTTCAACTCAACAGCAGGACCGGCGATTGAACGTTTGACAACAAATAACCTGCTTGACAACATAGTCTGGAGATGGGACTCTAATGCGAACAGCTGGGATTCATACAACCTTTCAAGCGAGGATTACAACATGAGCCTCAGCACTCTCTCGTACTACCAGGTAAAGTTGAAATCTAACGCAGTCGGTAAATCCATCAGGCACGACGTGTAGATGCCAATATGATTTACTGGTGGCTATGGGATGTGTATGAAAATGCACTTATTTGCGTTGGGATGGATGCTTGTCCTATTGACAGGAATCGCACAGGCAACGCTGCTTCCGACAACAGACCCTGCTCGTTTCGAAGGCTATGTCTTCGTTAATGGGGAGAATGCAACTAATGCATCAATATTGGTCTATGTGAACGGGGTTTTAAACAAAATAGTGACTTCTAATGCCATAGCCTATTATGTGGCGACAGCAGAAGGCGCTGACGGAAGCACCGTTTCTTTTAAGGTAAACGGAGTGTCTGTAAATGAAACCGCAAGTAATTTCACATCTTTTTCAGTCACGCATAAGAACCTGACCATGACTCGCTCCGCAGAAGGAGCGGCATGCACTGCGGGGTACAACTGGTCTAATTCGGGCTGTTCTGGCTCACTGGTTTGCTGCAGCGACAACGTCTGTAGGTCATCATGCGCAAGTGCTGCAGCAGCAAGCAGCGGCGGTGGAGGCGGAGGCGTGTGCACATATAATAAGACCTTTGACTGGGGATGCGGAGAATGGAGCAAATGCACTGCCGGGATACAGACAAGGACCTGCAAAGCGAAAAATAACTGTGGAAGCACCTATGGAAAGCCAGAAGAGACAAGAACCTGCCAAGAAACCCCGACATCCAAAATACCTGAAAAGTTATTCGATATAAAGCTCGAATTGGATAGCGCGGTTGTTGAAAAGCCAGATAAGATAAGTGCGAGAGTAAGCCTTGACAATTTCGGACGGGTGCCGACATCTGTAGACCTAACATATACTATAATAGACTCCTCAGGGACAGAAGTCTATAGCGAGAAAGGCAGCGTGACTGTCGAGACTGAGCAATTACTAACGAAGGCGTTTGAAAGCTCGGCCCTAGAGGCAGGCAAATACACCCTGATGTTGAAAACAGTATACAACACGAACGTCACGGATGAGTTCAGGCAAGCGTTTGAGATAACGGAGAAAATTGTACCGGCCTCATCCAGGGCATTGGAGTCTACGTGGACGTATGTCATAGGCGTGATTATTGCACTTGTCGCTTTCCTTGTCTATACCATTTACAGAAACAAGAGTTATCCGGACGAGGACATAATAGAATTGAAACCCTGATTAGAAGCTCGGGCATATTTATTGCATTTTACAAACATAACAAGGGACATCACAAACTATAGTAAAAGGGGTAAAGTTTAAGATGAAACCTTTTGTGATAAAACATAAGAGGGGTTTGTTGCTAGGTCTTATCCTTTTATTCGTTGTGCTGTTTTTCATGTTGATAAATTATTATAATGCGCAGGTAACAGATTCCACTAAAGAAAGCCTCCAGTTATTAGCAAACGAAAAAGCCGAGCAGGTCAATCTGTTTCTTGAATCAAAAAAGGAGGAATTATTGCTTTTGGGCTCAATGGATGTTTTTAAAGATGTTATTGTGTACCCTAATGATTCATCAAAAATAGGCGTAGCCAGAGACAGGATAAACGAGCTTAAAGGCATAATCCCCGGAATAAGTATTTTAACAAAAGACGGAATTGTTTTGATAGGGGATGTGGATCTCCCTGGAACAGATTACAGTGGGCAGCCCTACTTCTCTTTGACGGAAAAGAAAATCGTGTTCGAGAGGTATTACGACCCCCTAAGAAAAGGAGACTACTACGCGATTGTCGGGCCGGTTTATGATGACCTGGAAAAGAACAAAATAATCGGAACAATCGCTTTTGACATTGAATTAGAGAAGATAAACGAGATTATGGTCGAAAATCAGGAGGAGACGGGAGGGGAGGTATATCTTATTGATAGCACAGGATTGCTTCTAAGCGCATCAAAATTTGTTGACCAGAATAACACGAAAGGGGTTTTGATACAGACTATTACCAGCGAAGGCGCAGAAGAATGCTTAGAAGACTTGGAGGACTATGGCAGAGACGGCTATATCGAAGAGCATGAAGAGGAAATACCTAGATATCTAAATTATATGGGAAATGAAGTTTATGGCGCCCATGCCTATTTGCCTGTGATTGGGGTATGTGTCATAGCTGAGTCCGCTAGCTGAGCACGGACTTGATGCTAGTTTAGCGTTTTCTTTAGCCGAACAATGAGTTATACTCTTGCCTGTCCAACGCCTCTCTGTCTCTCGATATCCTTCCTTATCCTATCAATCTCATAAACGGCCAGTATGCCTATAAGGACTATCGCAAACAGGATCACCATGTAAAAGTCTATCGTGCTCTCCGTGCTGAGGCCCTTGATATAGAAAGCGGCGCTAGCGGATTCCTTGTCGTTCACCGTGACGACTATGTTGTAAATGCCCGATTCCGCGCTGTTTGGAATCGTGATGGAACTGAGGAAAGAGGCCTGCGTCTCTATCGCTTTCAGCTCCTTGGAAGAGACGATTACATTCTCCCCTCTCATGACATCATACTTCAGGCTTATGTCGTGCCTCCCCACATTCTGCTGGTCCTGCAGGTCGACTTTGAAGTACAATGTCCCACCCACACCAATCTCCTGGTACTTTTCCGGAACGCTCACAGATACTGAGATTGCATAGATGGATGGCATTACCAAAATCAATACCATCATAACCGGCACAAGCATTTTCATACGCATCATTTGCCACCACTCGTTACTAATCGATTTCTTCCAGTCGTGTATATTGGCTCGCGGTTGTTCATAATGAAATCAAGTACCATCAGGTTCCCAAAGACGCTGAAAAGCAATATAGCGAGACAATGCGTTACACGAAGAACGCCGCCTGACATAACCCCACCGCCCACCATTACCTCGATGAATGCCATTCCCAACGCGGCTGTCGCGAATATAAGGGTGAGCCAGACGAGCGGGGTGTTGAACTTGATAACGTCCCTGTGAACTGTGAAGTTTCTGTGCATAAACACGCAGAACAGCGCAAGCAGGAGTATACCAAAGACCACATTCAGGTTATGTGCCAGTAATAAGATTGGTGAAACTTGAACCTCTACGATCTGCTCGATAAATACGTAGAGATTGGCCAACACTACGAAGATAAGAAATTTCTTCTCTGCGCCCCTCTTGTACGCGTTTCTGTAAACCTTAGTCATGTTTTCAACTAAAAGCATGCCAAAGACTACCAAAAACAGCCCCATTGCAACGAACATTACAGACATGCTGAAGCTATCTTCCAGCAGCATAGTTTACCCCCATAACTGTTTTGGCTATCCATATCATCAGCAACACATAAGTCGCCTCAAGGCCGAGCCAGAACATGTGAAAATAGACCTGGTGGAAAGTTAGCCCTGCATGGAAAAGCAGCGTGGCCCCGACAAAGTAGAACGGCAAGTAGACAGCCATCTTCTTCTTATCTACCATATACCCACAGGCCTTCCAGAGCACCAGTATCCCAAACAGCACCTCAATCAGCGTGTGTATAAGTAGGTCGTTCATTTCACTCTCTCCCCAAAGTATTTCAGGATAAACAGAAATCCCAATCCGAACATGATTGTTGATGGTTCCCAAAAGATTACTTCAAGACTCTTGCCCGGCGTTAAGGCCTGTAGTTCCTGAAGCACAACCTCGATCAGCTTTGTAAGCGAGACCAGTGACAAGCCGATTATCAGGTTCATATCGCCTGGCGAGCGTTTCATGCGCAGAACACAGAAAAGCAAAGTGATTGACACGGTCGCGAAAACTAGGTCGGGCACATCATCGAAGAATTTGGCGTTCTGCCACCCTTGGAAGAACGAGGTTACAAGGAAGAAGTACGCGGTCAATAGTGCGGCTGTGAGCAGTACTGTGGCCAAAATGCTGACTTTAGAAATTTTATGAGTACTCAGTTCTACCTGTTCAGCGCGCACTCTGCCAATTTTCATCGGATCTTTTCCGCGCGTCCTGTTAATTGCTGGCATCGTGTACATCCTACCCCTTCCTCATACTCTTTTTAAGCGTATTAGGGAGCTTGATATAAAAAGGCATGTCATCCAATGGCAACCGTATGCTTATTAAATAATTTGTTATCGTTAGGATTGCCATTATAACAAAGATGAAGATCAGGATGTTGTGCACCAAGAAGACGGTAGGAAAATATGCGCTGAGCATCTCAACTGTTCCCGTCCCCAAAATGGCGCCGCCGATCAGGAGTCTGAGGAGTAATACCTTAGGATTTTGCTTGTATGCATTCTTACAAATCCAAGCAAGCGCCAGCACAAAGGAAAACATCCCGAAGAGCTGGATGACTACGTTCCAAAAACCAATTGCTGGCGCGACCGGGCTGTATGCGAAAAAGTCCGCAATCTCGTAGATGGCGATCATCAGGACTACGGCCATCGTTCCTCTGATTACTCTCTTCCCCTGCTTATTCACTTTATGATGGACAATCATGATTCCAAGTATGGCAATGGACAGAATGGCTACCACGAACAAAACTGCAAACGCGAATATCTTATCCATCATGGTATCTCTTCACCACCATCGCCGTTATCCAAATGATAATCGCGAGATATGACACGCCGAAAACCGACCACCAAAATACATCGATTATCATGTAGAATACGAGGGCCGCATGGAAGCACATCAGTATTCCCACCACAAAGAAAGGCAGGAAACGGGCTATCGTTCTCTTCTCAATCATTGCGATGATGCTCTTCCAGAATATGACTAGCGAAAAGAACAGGTAAGCCAATACGACAATCGCTTCGTTAGTCACTTCATCTCCTCCCTAAAGAACCTCAGCAAGTAGATGAACCCGAGACCGAGCATTATCACCGGTACAGTCCACAACATTTCATATATCGGCTCATCAGTTATCATTAGATAGAAGAACGGCAGCCCGAGCATCTGGGAGAGCGCCAGGAACATCGCGCCGGCCGCCAGGTGCTTTGCATTAACGGTCTTTATTATGCACGAATAGGCCAGGAGAAAGACCGCAGCTATTGTGAAGACCAGGCTGCCGCTCATCTTGATGATTTCTGAATAGTCCGAACCCCATATGACAAAGCCGACGAAAAAGAAATAGAGGACAGAGACTATGGCCAGCAGTGCGACCAAAACAATTACAACTCTAGCTATTCTCATCCACTTAGCTCCCGCTTAAAAACCATTAAGGGCTAATAGTATATAATACTTTGCAATAACAGTTTAAAAATAATTTAGAAAATAAAAGAGGAAAAACAAGAGCTAGTCGAGTTCAAAAAATAAGAATAGAGAGAATAGATTATTTTTGATTTAATTTAGTTCTCTTCCAACGCTTTTTTAATGAGTAATCGAGCCATATTGCTTATGGTTCTCTGTTCTTTTGTTGCTCTTTTCTCGATCCCTTCAGCAATCTCTGGCTCGATACAGACCTGAATTGTCTTTAGAGTTTTCATTTTATCAATCGTTAACCTTCATTAACAGACAGTAATACTAAGGATGCAAGGGTATTTAAAGTTAATGTTCCCTAATGAAATGATATGCTATGCAAAATCGATTTGAAATTCAAAAACTGGTAGAATCTTATTCTACTGACGAAATCAAGGGCTTTCTTAAGCTTTTCACCCCTTTAGAATTGAGCATTATACGTACTCTCTACGACTTCAATGCCAGTATGCATGTTAAGAGCATTTTAGATGTATACATAAAAGAACTTTATGATGCAGTTATTGAATTGGGTGAAAAAACCTTTAAAAATAGGGGCGAGATAAAGCAATTGGATTTCCAGAAAGCGGGGAGTAAAATTCGGTACTGTTATACCCCCGTTGAGTTTACCCCCTCAAAAATTGAAAATTTTATTAACTCATTTTCCGAGGATTACGGAAAAATAATAAAAGCAAAAGGGATGGAAGAAACTAAAATATATGGTTTAAAAAATTCAAACGACGAAAACGCACAAATTCCCGACTATATCTTTAACGAAATTGTTCGAAAAAATCTCTCAGGATCAGGGATAGCTAAGATACCTTCTTTTAACACCATCGAAAAGACTTTAGAAGGGTTAAAACAAGAAGTGGTTATTGGAAGAAAGCTTAAGGGCAAAAAAGCTAATGCAGTTTACGCCCTAAATCCACACTTTTATGCACTTTTGAAAAAGATTTGGTTGATCATAATTATTGCTCTAAGTTCTTTTATTATTTTTTCTAAAACAGTGATAGGCCCCTTACTATGGATAGAGATATTTAATTAAAAAAGTTAATCCAGAAAAAGCGTTACATTGGCCCGCCTTCGGTGCATAACCACTGGCATTTACAGTCGGGATATACGCCGGAGATGTTCCACTGGCCCACGCACATTATATGCACATAATGTTTTTCGCAGTATGCCGGGCAGTTCATATCCGCTACACAAGTGAACTCGCAGCTGCAATTGGGGTATTTCCCAACCGCGTTCAATTCGCCCTCGCAACCCGTAGGCTGTGTCAGGCAGTAGTTCACGCAGCCCTGGTCGAAGCAGCTGTTCTTGCTGATGCCAATATAACAGATATAGCCTCTCGGGCAGTCAGAGCCGTCATTGCAGGTCTCTGGCGGCTGTTCAGGAGTAGATGACAACATCATGTTGAATGCGAATACGACTACTACCGCCAGCACGATGAGCAAGGCGACTAGCCTATAGTCTATTGGCTTGGTGAGATATTTAGTATCGGCAATCTTTCTCGCCATATCCCCTATATCTCACTTGAAAGATATAAAAACTAGCCCTTCGCGACGCCCATAGGAACCGTCCTGGCTATCTTCCGTGATATACCGGATAGTTCAGTTGCCCTAATCACTTCATCCACGTTTTTATAGACGCTGGGCGCCTCTTCCGCTATGACTTTAGGGGAAGTGGCCATGACTATCTGGCCTTTAGCCTCCAGCTCCCTCTTGACGTCCTCTCCCCTGATAGAATGCAGCGCTTTTGTCCTGGACTTGCATCTTCCTGCGCCGTGTGCCGTAGAATAGAACGTCTCTTCCGCTTTTTCTGTCCCGACCAGGATATAACTGGCCAGGCCCATGTCTCCAGGTATCAGGACAGGCTGGCCCACATCTCTATAGAGCTTTGGTATCTCCTTTCGCCCTGCCGGAAACGCTCTAGTGGCTCCCTTGCGATGGACACACAATAGTCTATTCTTCCCGTCCACCTCATGCTCTTCGAACTTGGCTATGTTGTGGCAGACATCATAAATCAGGTCAAGGCCAAGTTCTTCTCTAGACTTTTTGAACACCTTCTCGAAAGTCTCCCTGATCCAATGAGTCATGACCTGTCTATTGCAGAAAGCGTAATTCACAGCAGAGTACATCGCCTTGATATAGTCATCTGCTTCTTTCGAGCCCAATGGAGCGCACACCAGCTCTCGGTCAGGCAAATCTATCTTGAACTTCGGCATCGCATCATTGAGTATGGAAATATAATCGTCGCAGATCTGATAACCATAGCCGCGAGAGCCGCAATGGAGCATTACTATAACCTGGTCCTTATCATAGACGCCGAACCTCTTCGCTATCTCTTTATCATATATTGAGTCGACCCTTTGAACCTCGAGAAAGTGGTTTCCCGCCCCTAGAGTCCCTAGCTGCGGTTTGCCTCTCTTTCTGGCCCTCTCTGAGACTTTCTTCGGGTCTGCGCCGTCTATGCGACCGTTCTCCTCTATCCGCTCTAAATCCTCTTTAGTCCCGTAGCCGTGCTCTACTGCCCAGAGCGCCCCGTCTCTTGCGACTTCATCTACTTGTTCCTGCGTGTTCCTTAGTCTGCCTTCAGAGCCAACGCCCGACGGGACATCTTGGAATAGCTTCTCCATCAATTCTTTCAGTTTTGGCTGGACCTCTTTATAGGTAAGATTAGTGGAAAGCATCCGGACGCCGCAATTAGAAACCACAAATCCGTTTGCTATGAAATTGTGGTCTTCATCATTTACAGTTACATCGCAGACTGGTCCAGAATATGGCACTCTTTCTATACGCTCAATTTCATCCCAGGCAATACCATTTTCCCCTAAAGAGTGCTCATCAGCGTATTCTTGAAATGACATGAAATTAAATGCTACGCGTGGCGCATTTCTATGATTAGTTCCCACGGAGTGTTTTAAAAACTGAGCCGGTGTGTGCGCCGATTCTAATTCCTCAACTATGCTTGAAATCGGCACTCCATTAGCATATCTCTGAACTGCAAGCAATCTTGTTTTTGCGCGCACGGCTTTTATTCCTTCTTTAATCCTGATATAATTCGCAGCCAAACACGCTTTTGCGAATTTTTTAGTGTTGTACTCATAAGAAACGGTTTCAAAGAACTTAAGCAAATTTTTGGGTGTAGAAAGAATCTGAATTCTAAACCCGGTGGTCTTCCCCGCCTTTCCATTTGTACTATACTGTTTTACCTTAGCCACCTCCGTTGTAACTATATTAAACTCTTCAAGAAGTTTTTTAATGTCGGTCAAAAATTCTACGGCATTACTTTCAAGTTTTTCTAATTTATTCATTCCAAGAGTGGGGCACTGGAAGTTATATTTGTTTGGTTGTCTGGGGGTTGATAGTTCAGCGCCAAACAAAGTGGCTAAGAAAAGTCTTTTTTGCCACAATGGTGATTTGAAAAGCCATAGAGGTACGCGATATTCCTGCGTAGTTTTGTTTCCAGGCACACACCCAAGCGAGACCAATAATGTCGCAAAACCGGTTGAACAAACTTTAAAGCTGTACTCAGTTGTTGTAAACTCATACTCTTTGTAGTGCGTTTTGATTTTATGTTTTCGGGTCCTCTCATAAACTCTAGACGGCTTAAACCCAACTTTCATTATATCCCGTCTTATTTTTTCTAAATCTTCCTTACCGCCAAAAAACCAAGTAATTCCCTTGCCTTTATTTGGAAAAGTAATGCAACCGTCCCCCAACACAAACCCCATTACTTTAATTAGATATGGAATAGCTTTTGACCTTGTAGTTAAAGGCAAAAGGTTATTCTTATTCAAAAAGTTGGTGACCTGCCTTAATGCATTTCCTCCCAGTGAGGCTTTTTCTGAAATTATTTGATGAATGTCTTTTTTAGTTGCAAGGATTTCTTCATCCGGCTCCCAGTAATGCACGCCCTTAAAAGAGCACACAGCAACCATGTCTTCTTTTGTCAGCCTTTCTGCGACCACCATGCCCATTTTCGTATAAATTGGATGGTCCGCAGTGACCTCTATTTCTTTACCCGTTTTCGTAGTGATTTTATACAGTTCTCTATCCTCATTTCTTTCAAGGTAATAAAATAAGTTTGATTCCTTCAATGCAAACCGTTTCAAGTCTGGATGTAAGACGCTTACCTTAATGTTTTTTTCAATGTCTTTTATTCGAATATATGTGCCATGTTCTAATGTTACTTTAGTGTCAGGTTTAGTGCAGTTCACGTCGTAGCCCACTCCGCCAGGCGATATCACTCCGCCTTCTTTCTCATCAAAAGCAGCAACACCCCCTATCGGAAAGCCGTAGCCGTAATGGCTATCCGGTAACATAATCGAATACTTCTGGATGCCCGGCAGATAGGCGACATTCCTCCCCTGCTGGATAGCCCCCTCTTCCAGCTCGCCAAGCAGTTTCTCGCTAGTGTATAGCCTGGCCGGTACTCTCATCCCTTTCTCTTTCTCGAACTCGTAGATGCCCTCGGCTATCTTTTTCATAACAAAACCCGCAGTAAAGTTATATATCTCTCCTTACTTTAATTAATATGATAGTCATGGAGCCTAAGAGCTTTATCAGGATAGGCTATCTTTTCGTGATAGTGGGCGTTCTAATAACCGCTTTACTAATTTACCAGACCAAAGACTGTCTCGACTCCTCATGCGTTATGCTTCTCGTCTACCTCGCCCTGGTCATAATGATAACCGCTGTAGTCATTTTTATCATCACCTACCTGTTTGCGATGCACCTATGGCTGAAAAGAAAGCATTTTAAAGAGAGTTTCCCTAAGGATTATTATGGTCCGACTAAGAGGATCAAGAAAAGTAGGCGACAGAATAAGGCAGGTCACAGATAGCGAGAGAAGACGCGAGATACTGAAAAGAGGCCTGATAGTCGAAGAGGACGAGCTTGCCTTGGCGAGAAAGACTGCCATGACTGACGCCGCTTTTTTGGACCCGCACACAGGCAAAAAAGTCTATCTGCACGGCGGCTTATATGACGCGACCTATGGGAAAGAAAAGGCCAAGAGAGACGCCAGAGAAGGGACCCCGCAAGAGAAGAAAAGAGCGACAAAAGTTTTGCCGTTGTACGAGCAGATATACCGAGACCAGCTAAGGAGCAACAAGAAAGCAAAGAACCCGATCAGCCCAGAGGCGATCAGGCTCATCAACGAGCAGGCTAAGAGAGATGTTTACGAAAGGAAGGCAATCACCCCATACGACAGGGCTAAAGAAAGGATGAGGAAAAAGCTGGGCAATTATTTTGAAAGTAAATAGTTAGACATCAACAACCACTGTGCACTTGTAACCTATTTTTGTCTTGTCTATGCTCATTTTGTGGTAGGTAACCGCCTTAATGTCTATAATGAACTTGTGCCTTTTCGGATTGTACTTTTCGCCATAAATGGTAGCATTCAGATGTCTCCCATCCGTCCTGACATCAAATTTCGAGAACAAGAGCTTTTCAGAATCATGGAGATAGACTATTTCGCTCAGCCACTTCTGTAACAGCACTATATCCTCGTCCTCCTCCAGCGCAATCTTCCTGGAGATTTTCTGTGCTATTTTCCCATCGAACATGATGCTAGTGATGGCTCTAGCGGCATTGGCAAATAGCTCGTCGAGAGTCCTACCATAGGCTGCGAAAGCCATATCCGCCGTCGCTATATCCAGTAGCTCAAAGTCTTTCATTTGGTCTCCTCTTGATGCCACCCCATTTGTACAGCTCATTCACCAGGTCGTCAAGCAGCCTTAGCCTCTGCGTCTGGGTGAGGTTCTTGGTCGCGTCCTTGAAAATGCTCGTGTGCCTGATCTTCTCGGCCATCTCCGCCATATTCGCAGGAGGCTTTACGAAATGCCTGTTGATTCTTTCCCATATCATGTTTTGCAGCTGCGTCCTGAGCTGGATATAGTCTAATTCTTTAAGTTCTCTCTTGTAACTGGCGTTGGCAAAAGTCTTCTTTAGCTCCCTCTCTGGCAGATACTTCCTCTTCAGGTCCCGGGCCATCTCGAGTGCCAACCTCTGGGCCCGATGGATGTTGAGATTCCTAGAAGCGTTCTTGAATGAATAGGTTAGTTTGACCAGTTGCATGACGTTCTCTTCTGTCAGGTCTATCTGCCTTAACAGGTTTTTTATCTCACCCTCGACCCCTTTTTCGAGCCTTGTCTTGAGACTCCTGAACGCCCTTTCCTTGTTTCTTTCCTCGGTCTCCCTGTTGATCATCCTCTTTAGCGGGGCTTTCTCGCTCTCGATATGCCCCTCCTTCGTTCTGCTGAAGCCTATCGATGGGTGCTCCTCTCTTTTCAGCTCCGGCTCCTTCATCGCATAGGCCGCCTTCGCAAATTGATCGCTCACATAATGATTGACCCCATTTCTCTCGAATGCGTCGCGCAGCTCTTCGAGAACCCGGTCCTTGGGCCGTTCCCAGTGTATCCCTACACCCTTCTCTTCAAACTCTTTCATCCTTATCTCCATAGCTTTGGGACTGGTCGCTCTCGCCATATCATCCATCAGCCTAAGCGCCGTGCTATATTGTCTTTTCTTCTGAATCATAAAATCACGCTGGAGGTGGGATTCGAACCCACGCTCCCCGAAGGGAACTGGTTCTCAAGATTCGCTTCATTCTATTTGATTTTTATTTTCGAATAGAGTGATCCAGCGCATTACCGCTCTGCTACTCCAGCTTACGCTATAATTAGGTTATAGACTATTTTAAATGCTTTCAGAGAATTAGCCCTTGAGCTCGATTTCTATATGGACCTTGTCCGGGACTTGAACCCGCATTATCTGGCGGAGAGTTCTTTCGTCCGCCTCTATGTTGATTAGCCTTTTGTGGACGCGCATCTGCCAGCGCTCCCAGGTCTTGGACCCGTCGCCGCAAGGCGTCCGCAGAGTAGACACGGATAGCCTCTTGGTCGGTAAAGGAATTGGTCCAGCGACATTTGCACCGGTCTTAATAGCTATGTCCTTTATCTCGGAACACACTTGCTGAAGCTTCTCGTAATCCGGTGATACTAGTTTTATGCTCGCTATTTGGGCCATTCCCTTACACCTTTTAAAAATCTGGTTACATCTGTTTCTTCACGATGTCGATTACCAGTCCGGCAGCGACTGTCTGACCCATGTCACGGATAGCAAACCTCCCTAACTGCGGGAATTCGCTCGCTTTCTCTATCGCCATGGGCCTCGTCGGCCTGAACTTTAGTACAGCCACGTCGCCTGTCTTGATGAAATCTGGCTTTTCAGCCACGGTCTGTCCGGTCTTCGGGTCTATCTTTTTTGTAATCTCAGTCACGCTGCAGGCCACCTGCGCTGTGTGGCAGTGGAGAACCGGCTGATATCCAACGGTTATCGCTGTCGGGTGGTTCAAGACTACTATCTGTGCCGTGAACTCTTCCGCGACTGTTGGCGGATTACTAGGTAGACCTAACACGTCTCCTCTCCTGATGGCATTCCTCTCGACGCCCTTCAGGTTAAAGCCTACATTATCGCCAGGCTCCGCCTGCGGCATCTGTACATGGTGCATCTCTATGCTCTTGACCTCACCAGTTACGTTTGCCGGCATTATGATGACCTTGTCGTTCACCTTCAGAACGCCTGTCTCTACTCTACCGACAGGGACTGTTCCTACGCCTGTGATGGTGTAGACGTCCTGTATCGGCAGTCTCAACGGCTTTGTCATCGGCTTCTCAGGCACCTTCAGCATGTCAAGCGTCTCAAGCAGAGTAGGCCCATTATACCACGGGGTCTTGTCGCTCTTCTTGGCGATGTTGTCCCCCATATACGCAGATATCGGTATCATTGGGACCTCTTCGATCTTGTAGCCGATGTTCTTCAGCAGGTTGGTGACGTCTTTCTTGACTTCCTCAAACTTGACCCGGTCATAGTTCACTGCGTCCATCTTGTTCAGTCCTATGATGAGCTGTTTGACTCCCAAGGTCTTCGCCAAGAAAGCGTGCTCTCTTGTCTGGGTCTGGACACCCTCTTTTACAGACACGATAAGTACTGCGGCGTCTGCCTGCGAGGTGCCAGTAATCATGTTCTTCACGAAGTCCCTGTGGCCAGGCGCGTCGATTATAGTGAAATAAATCTTCTGCGTCTGGAAGTCCTTATGGGCTATATCTATCGTCAGACCTCTTTCTCTCTCCTCTTTTAATCTGTCCATTGCGAAGGCGAACTCAAACGTGGCCTTACCAACTTTGGCCGCCTCTTCCTTCAATTTCCTTAAATCTACATCACTCAGAGCTCCAGTGTCATATAGGATTCTACCGACAGCAGTACTCTTACCGTGGTCTACGTGCCCTATGAACACCAGGTTCAGGTGTGGTTTCTTGTCAGCCATATCAATTTACCTCCAACAATATTATTAGCATCACTCGAGGAAGTCGTTCGGGGTGGGAGACTCGGCCTTGAGCCCCTTCCTCTCCCGGACATTCCTCACGATCTGGTTCTGCATTTCCTTAGGTAGTCTCTCGTAACCGAGATATTCCGTGGTCCAGAGAGCCCGTCCCTGGGTTGCCGATCTGATGCCGGCAGCGAAGCCGAACATCTCGGCTATAGGGACTTTAGAGACGATAGACAACAGGTCCTCTTCCTGAGTCAACTCGAGAATCTGACCTCTCCTTCCTTGGATATCGTTAGAAACTGCCCCCATATATTCCTGACTCACTGAAATAAAAAGCTTTTGCTTGGGCTCGAGCAAAACCGCGTCACCGTAAAGCATAGCCGCAAGTATGGCGCGCTTGACCGCCGGAATGACCTGGGCTGGCCCTCTGTGGACGGCGTCTTCATGGAGTTTGACATCCATCAGCTTGATTTTTAGCTTGGTGCATTTCTCCTGGGCAATTGGGCCCGCGTCCATGGCCTCCTCAAAGCCTTGGAGTATGAGATCCTTCGCTTCGTTAAGATACTGCGCCCCTTTCGTCATGTCTATGAACGCGCAGCGGTTATAAATTTCCCATATCTTCTTGGCTTCATTGTGGTCCATGCCCCTATCTTCCAGCCTCTTAGCCAGCGTCTTGATGTCCTTCGGTCTCCCCTCGGGTATCTCGCCACTCATTAAGCCCTTATAGACTCCCTCTTCCATCGGCTCAGCGACGAGATAGAACTTGTTATGCCTGTTGGGACTCTTGCCCTCTACCTCCGGGCTCTCCTTCATAACAGTCTCGCGATAGACTACTATAGGCTTTGAAGTCTCTATCTCGACTTTCTTGTCATGCTGTATCATATACTCTATAATCTCGAGATGCAATTCGCCCATGCCGGAAATCAGGTGCTCTCCAGTCTCCTCGTTGATTTGGACCTTGACAGTAGGATCTTCCTTGCTTATCTGCCTGAGCGCCTCGATAAGCTTGGGCAAATCCTTCGGGCTCTTCGCCTCCACTGATTTTGTGATGACCGGCTCGGAATAGTGCGTTATGGCCTCGAACGGCTCTATCCTGTCTTCAGCAACTGTCTCACCAGCATAAGCGTCTCGAAGACCAGTAATGGCGGCGATATTGCCGGCAGGCACATCCTCCACCTGAAATCTCTCCGTCTTGCTCATGTAGACTCCTATCTGCTGCAGAGTCGCATCCATCATCTTGTTGATCAGGAAAACCTTGATCCCCTTCTTCGCCGTGCCAGAGAAAACTCTCCCTGTCGCTATCTCTCCGGCGTGCGGGTCCACTTTCATGCCCGTTACCATTATGACCAGTTTCCCGTCCCTGTTGCAGTTCATCATGTCCTTCGCTGCCTGTGAATCAAGGTCCCCGTGCCAGATGCCGGGTATCCTGTACTTCTGAGCGGTCAGCGGGTTAGGGAGATGGTTAATCACCATGTCCAGTATGATTTTGTAGCAAGGCAGTTTTTTCGCCAGTTCCTTTTGCTTCTCCTGCTTGCAATGATCATAAATGTCCTTGAAGCTGAGTTTGGTCTCCTGCATGAACGGATAGGAAATCGCCCAGTTAGAATATGCAGAGCCGAAAGCCACTGTACCTCCCTCGACATCGACCTGCCATTTTTCCTTGAATTCCTCCGGCGCGAACTTTTTGATGAGCGAGTTGACTTTGGTGATTATCTTGGCGAACCTCTCCTGCATCTGCTCCGGAGTGACCTGGAGTTCGTTGATAAGACGATCGACTTTGTTGATGAACAGGACCGGCCGGACTCTCTCTTTCAGCGCTTGTCTGATGACTGTCTCTGTCTGCGGCATGACCCCCTCGACAGCGCAGATTACTACAATCGCCCCGTCTATAGCCCGCATGGCTCTCGTGACCTGGCCTCCAAAATCGACGTGCCCGGGCGTATCAATCAGATTGACCAAATAGTCCGTTCCCTTGTAATTATAAACCAGAGAGATGTTCCCGGCAAGGATAGTGATGCCCCTCTCATACTCCAGGATGTACGAGTCCATAACCACCTCTTTCCCGGCCAGCTCCTCGCTCATCAGGCCCCCGCCATAGATGAGATTGTCAGTCAGGGTCGTCTTTCCATGGTCGATATGGGCGACTATCCCGAAGTTCCTGATGTTCTCAAGCCTGTACATCAGGCCGTGCGCTTTCTCAACAACCTGCCCTTTACGTCCCATAATGTTACCTCAATTTTTCCTACCTGGCGCTTTTTGCGGTTCTTTCTATGTCTATCCTTCTGGCTATCGCGTGGCTCTGAGCGTCATTATTAGAAGTAAGAATGAGCTCTTCGGACAAAGCCTCAGCAGCGCTCTTTTTGTTATCGAAAGAACGGATGGCAAACGCTCTGCCTATGTTCCTCAGGGCAAAATCCACCCTTCTCTGCGGCGAGACGTCTACAGCAACCGGGTAAGTTATACCGCCGTACCTCACCCTGGTCGTTTCCTCCCTCGGAGCGGCGTTCTCTATCGCCCTGATAAATACCTCGATCGGGTTCTTGCCAGTCTTCTGGTTTACCGTATCGAAGGCAATCTTAACTACCTTCCACATCTTCGCCTTCTTTCCGCATCCGCCCCTGCCACGGATGACACGGCCTGAGATTTTCCTCCCAGTGCCCCCTCGCATCAGGTTGTTAATCAGTCTTTCGACTATGTGGACTTTCGCCTTTCCAAAGACTTTCTTCGCGTGCCTTCCCTGGGTGAAGAAAGACACTTTAGCTGTTAGATTAATATAACTTTTCAGACTGGGGTCAATGACTTCAACATCCGATTTCCATTTTCCAAAAACGAGATTTTCCATGGTTTTACCTCTTCGGTTTCTCCTTTCTTCCCAGCCTAAGCTCTTCTAGACTAATTCCATTGACCTTAATCACTTTGTATTTCACGCCCCACATAGACCCTAGTGGGCCGGCCTGCGAGCCGCCCAGACCCTCGATAAGCACTTCATCATGCTCGTCTATCTGCTTTATCGCCCCGTCTCTCGGGACATGAGCAGTCACTGTAATCCCATTCTTGAGCAATTGGACTCTTACGCATTTTATGATGCCGGAGTGGGGCTGTTTCTGCTCCCTTCCGACTTTCTCTATCACTATGCCGGAACCCTGCGGCGCTCCCTCTAGCGGATCATCATATTTCTTCTGCTTTCTCCTCATATGTTGGGTGTAGTGACCGTCTTCCCAATTGAATTTCTTCCTGTCCTTCTCCAATTTCCTTGCTGCGAATTCTCCCGGCATTATTCCACCACTATGTTCTCTATCCCGAAATGTCTTAAGGCAAGCTCTTTCGCGGTGTTGATTTTCTTCCCGCCCCTCCCAATGGCCCTCTTCTTATTGAGCTTGTCGATATAGACTTTGGCCTCTTTCCCGTTTATCTCCACTCTCTCCACCTTGACGGGGAACAGGACATTTACTATGAACTTCGACGGGTCCTCGGAGTGCTCGTAGATATGTATCTCCTTGTCCAATTCTTTCTTTATCTTGTTCACTATGGCTCCCTTTTTGCCTATCGCGAGACCCATGTCGCCTTCTTTGATTATGAACGTTATCTCGTTACCGTTTATTATGCAGTCCTTGACGATAGCTCCGGTCTTTGACTCGAAATCCTTAATCAGTCCTATAGCATCGCTGTCTAGTTTTATCATGCCAATTCTCCTATCGAAACGCTGCCCGGGTTAAGCACGGTAAGCGCGGCTATCAAGAACGGCTTGCCGCACGCTTCGCCGAGCTGGAGCGCTGTGCCCGAATACTTTACGACCGGTACGTTTTCTATCTTCGCGTATCTCTCTACTTCCTCCCTTATAGGCTTGGGGCAATTAGAGGCTATCACCACCAATTTCGCATCTCCGCTCATTATGTTCTTGACAGTCTTCTCACTGCCGAAATCTACTTTTCCCGTCTCAATTATCCTTTTCAAGGCCAGATTCAAATCCATCAGAACACCGATGGTTTCATTTATTCTTCATTATCAGGCTGACCGAACCAGTACCCACAGGTATCGGCTGGCCAACGATAATGTTCTCAGCAACGCCCCTAAGTTCGTCTTTCGTCCCTTTAATGGCAGCGTCGAGCAGATGCCTGACCGTCTCTTCGAAGGCCGCACGAGCAAACACGGAGCTCTTTTCGCCAGAGATGCCCTGTCTTCCGATCGCTTTTACAGTGCCATTTATGCACATGAGGTCCGAGACAAGCATCAGATGCCTTATATCTACATCAAGGCCCTCGTCGTCTAGGACCCTCTTCGCCTCGCGCAAGACTGTCTCTCTCGCCGCTTCTATTCCCAGAACGTTCTCTATTTCCTTTATGTTGTTGCAGCTCGTCCTGGTGTGATCGACTTCAGGCAACGCAAGTACTTCGTCCAGGTTGGTTCCTTCGGTCTGGATTATATATTCATTGTCCTTCTTTATCACCGCGCCTTTCTTGATGCCGCCAATGCCCTTGATCCTAGTTTCGCGCAGTTTCGTGGCGTATTTCCTCAACGACTTCAACGAAGTTGCGCCGAATTCGAAGGTTATGACGTTGTCCTCTTCCTTGCTCGTCTTCTTCCTCAGGCCCTTCTCGACCTGTTTCACAACTTCTTTGAGCTCAAGACCCTCGTCGTCGAGCTTTTTGTAGTTGAAAGTTATTATCAGCTTCTTGTCCTGGAAATCCTCGATTACCTCAGCCACTCTTTCGATGGTTATCTCCTCGAGAGATTTGGCGAACTTCACGACCTCCTCTTCATCAGTGCCTTTCTTGAGGTATATCCACATTATGGGCATCGTCGGAACGCGTCGCACGTCGACAATCTCCATGAGCCTAGGCAGGCCTTGTGGGACAGCGAGTTCTGCGACACCAGCATAGTGGAAGGTCCTCATGGTCATTTGGGTGCCTGGTTCCCCTATCGACTGGGCAGCTACAACACCCACGGCCTCTCCCGGCTCTACCTGTGAAGCCAAATAATCGTTATATACGTCCTCGAGTATCTTTTTGACCTCATTTACTTTTAAATCTTTTGTTTCCTCCATGATTATATCTAACGTTTTCTTAGGCAGCTTGTCCTTGTATGCTTCAAAAACCTTCTCCATAACATCACTCTAGGTGCTTCTTAACGTCCACAGTGCCGCTCCCGCTTGAGTATATCGGGTTAAGGCCGTCCTCCCCGTACAAGAACTGGACAATAGAGCCTGCAGAGTCTCTCGCGCTCCTGTCAGACCTAAGCGAGATATCTAGTAATGCGTTGATGAGCCTTCTCTGCATATAGCCGGATTTGCTGGTCCTGACTCCCTTGTCGACCAGAGCATCTCGTCCGCTCATGGAATGGAAGAAGTATTCAACCGGCGTGAGACCGTGCCTGAAAGAATTCTTAATAAATCCTCGGGCCTTTGCGGAGATATCCCCCTCTTTGAAGTGCGGCAGAGTCTTGTTGCGATAGCCCCTGAGTATTCTCTTACCTCTCATCGCCGTCTGGCCGACACACGCGGACATCTGAGTTACATTAATCGCGCTCCCCTTTGCGCCTGACCTTGACATCAGCAGGGCAAAATTGCTCTTGCCAAGATCCCTTTCCGCCGTCCTTCCTGCCCTGTCCCTGGCTTTGCCCAGCTCCTGCATTATCCTGTCTTCGAGCGTCTCTTCCACCGTCTTTCCAGGGACCCTCTCAAGCTCACCTCGTTTGAATTGGTCTATGAGCTCGTCAACGGTCCTGCTGGCCCCGTCCAAGATAGAATTTACCTCTTCTACGGCTTTTGATGAAAGGTCCGAGTCAGATACGGATATTGTGAACCCTTTAAGCATAATCGCGGCTAGGCTAAGCCTCGTAACGTCGTCTATGAATTTCTTAGCAACTTCTGGTCCATTCCTCAGGTAGACCTCTTTGAGCAGGATTCTTTGCAGCCCCCTACTATCCATGGCACCGCTCTTTATCTTCCCTTTTTCTATGGTGACATAGGCATCGTAGAGGCACTTTTCCTTGTCGCAGGTCCCGCATCTCCTGCACAAACCGGATCTGTATTGAACACTTATGTTGTTTGGGATAATCATGCTGAATAGGTCTTTGCCTTCATACATCTTGCCTTTATCTTTCGGCAACTCGTTTATCCCAGTCTTGCCCATCAGGAACAGGGCCTCTTGCTTGGTGAATGGATTGCCCGATCTTGTCATCAGGAATGCGCCGCTCACGTGGTCTTGGTGCGGTCCCATAATCGGATGGCCATGCCTCACAGAAATGATATGATTTTCGACTTTCATCAGACTATTTGCCTCGACTCTTGCCTCTTCAGTCTGAGGCACATGGAGGTTCATCTCATCCCCATCATAGTCGGCGTTATACGGGTCAGAGACTGCATCATTCATCCTGAAAGTCTTGCCTGGCAGCACTTTGACTTCGTGCGCCATCATCGACGGTCTATGCAGCGAGGGCTGTCTGTTGAATATTGCCGTATCGCCGTCTTTCAACTGCCTCTCAATCACATAGCCTGGAACCAGCTCGGCCAGGATTTCCTCCCGGTTCAAATCACTGACTTTCTTCCTCTTCCCATCCGCTCTAATTATGTAATTAGCAGCGGGGTACTCCTTCCTCTTCACAAGCTCCTTCATCTCTTCAAGGTTCCAGTCGTTCACATATTGGGGGACAGTCAGTTCTTTTGCTATCTCTAGAGGCACACCGACCTCTGAAATGGACAGGCACGGGTCAGGAGATATCACGGTCCTTGCAGAGAAATTGACCCTCTTTCCGGACAGATAGTAACGGAATCTCCCCTCCTTGCCTTTCAGCCTTTGGAAAAGCGTCTTCAACGGTCGGCCAGAGCGGTGTTTTGCAGCAGGAATGCCAGACACTTCGTTGTTGAAATAAGTAGTGACATGATATTGTAGCAAATCCCAGAGGTCCTCCACTATCAGCTGAGGCGCTCCTGCGGATATGTTGTCCGACAGTCTCTGGTTGATCCTGAGGACATCGACCAGCTTGTGGGTAAGGTCATCTTCCGACCTCTCTCCTGTCTCTAGAGTGATTGACGGTCTTGTAGTCACGGGAGGGACTGGCAGGACGGTCAATACAGCCCACTCAGGCCTGGCGACCTTATAGTTTATTCCGAGCATCTTCAGGTCATGGTCCTGTATCCTTTCCAGTCGCTCTCTTATCTGAGTCGGCAATAGCCTCTGATCGCCTTCATAGAAAGTGGTTGGCTTGAGCAGCTTTATAGGATCTTGCTTCTGGTCGCAGTGGGGGCATTTAGTAGCCTTTTTAGTCTTCTCGAGTATGTCTATCGTCTTTTCCTCTTCCTCTTCCCTTTCTTCCTTAAGCATTAGCGCCCTGTATCTCTCTATCTGCACCGGGTCCAGCAGTATCCGGCCGCACTTCTTGCAGGTAGTCTTCAACAGGGTCAGAACCATCTTGACATAGCCTATATGGACTACGGGCCTAATCAGCTCTATGTGACCGAAGTGGCCGGAACAGGAGGTTATCCCACCGCCGCAGGTCTTGCACCTAAGGCCCGGATCTATAACCCCTAGCTTCGGGTCCATCAAGCCGCTCTCGATAGGATAACCATCGTCGTCATAAGTGTCTGGCGTGACTATCCTGACCGTGCTCATCTTCCTAAGCTTGTCTGGGGAAAGCAGTTCAAAGTCAATGCTTTTTATTTTCTTTCCGATCATAATCACACCTTATCTTCAAGTTTCAATTTCGGGAACACGCACATCGCCTTCAGCTCGTTCAGCAAGAGCTTGAACGCGTAGCTCATCTCTATCGGATAGACTTCCGACTCGCCGCAGACCGGGCAGAAGTTCTTCTTCCTTATCTGGTCACTGACAGCAAGCATGCCGCAGTTAGCGCACACGCTCTCTGTAGCCTTGTCCGACTCCTCCAATAGCCTCTCCATCAGCGTCATGGAAGCGCCGTGCCCTATCAAGCAATCTCGTTCCATTTCTCCGAATTTCAGACCGCCCTCTCTTCCCCTTCCTTCTGTGGGCTGCCTTGTCAGTATCTGCACCGGACCTCTGGCTCGGGCGTGTATCTTGTTAGAGACTAAGTGCTTCAGTCGTTGGTAATAGACGACTCCAGTGAATATCTGTGCCTCGATTCTCTCCCCAGTCATGCCGTCATACATGCACTCTGTGCCGTTGGGCTTGAAGCCGTACTTCTTAAGCTCTTCTTTCATTTCCTCCTCAGTCACGCCGTCAAAAGGAGTCGAGTCCACGTTAGTTCCGGCCAATGAGCCTGCTTTAGCCCCCAGCCCCTCAAGCAAAAATCCCACAGTCATTCTCGAAGGTATCGCATGCGGGTTAACGCACATGTCCGGTACTATGCCCGATTCCATAAACGGCATGTCCCTCTCGTCGACCACCAGCCCTATGACCCCCTTCTGGCCATGCCTAGCCGCCAGCTTGTCCCCTATCTCCGGAATCATTGACTTTCGTGTCCTGACCTTGATGAGCCTGTTTCCGCCTTCTCCCTCAGTTATCATGACCCAGTCTACTATCCCATCTTCTCCGTGTCTTATCGCCTCGGCGTTCTCTCTCCTCTTCTCCTCCAGAACCCCGAACTCGCTGACCTCTTCCAAGAACCTGGGCGGCGAGGTCTTTCCGACCAGCACATCGCCAGCTCCGACATAAAACTCCGGTTCTATAATTCCGTTGTCATCAAGATATTTGTAAGCATCTTCCCCACGATAGCCCTGGATCTCCTGTTTCGGCTTTTCGAACCTGTCCTTCTGGCCGCCGGGATACTTTCGTTCCTCAGCCTCGTAAGTCCTGTAATACACCGTTCTAGCCAGCCCTCGGTCTATCGCGCCTTTGTTTATAATCACGGCGTCGTTGATGTTGAAACCGTAGAAAGGCATCAGCGCTATAACGAAGTTCTGGCCCGCGGCTTTATTGTCTATCCCGGTTATCTTTGTGTATTTGGTCTGGGCGATAGGGACTTGGGGATAGAGCATCACGTGGCTCTGTGTGTCTGTCCTCAGGTTGAAATTGAAAGCGTACATCCCCAGCGCCTGCTTCATCATCTGGCTGGTCATGGGCACTCTGGGGGCTGAGTTATGTTCGGGGAAAGGTGAGACTGCTGAGCAGACGCCCAGTATCAGGGAAGGATGTATCTCCAGATGGGTGTGCTCTTCAGTCAGCTCGCTTTCATCGATAGCGACATAGGAATTCTCCTCCTCTTCCGCATCCAAAAACTCGACGATGCCGTTCTTGACCAAATCAGAGAACTTCATCTTGTTCTCTTTCAGCAGCTTCGTGTGCTCCTGGGTCAGCTTCGGCTTCCCCTTCTCCACGACGATAAGTGGCCTCATCGCCCTGTTCTCATCCGCGTTCAGATAGACCTCGTTCAAATCCTCGTAATAGGCTACGCTCATGTCCTGCGGAAACTCTCCAGCTCTCCTCTTTATCTTGACCTGCTGTACGAACTCTTTCGGAGTCTCATGAAATCCTACGAGCCGTCCATTCAGATACACGCCTGCTCCTATCATGAACATCACTTTTTAATCAGGTTGGTCCCTAGCTGAGCCAGGTTCTTTTCCAGACCTGTAGTCTCTTTTGAAGAAATTAAGCAGCCCATTGCCAGGTTCTTTTGCAACCCGCAGCTCTGGCCTTCTGGCGTCTCGTTAGGGCAAAGCTTCCCCCAGTGGGTCGGATGCAGGTCTCTGGCCTCGAAATGCGGCTGAGTTTTAGATAACGGAGATACGACTCTCCTCAAGTGTGAAACCATGGAGATATAGGTAGTCCTGTCCAGTAATTGGGAAATACCCTGTCTTCCGCCGACCCAGTTGCCTGTTGCCATCGCAAATCTGATTCTATCGTAAAAGGCGTCAGGCCTGATCAGCGTCTTAATTTGTAATTTCCTCCCTCTGGTATAGGCTCTTTCAATCTGGTATTTCACGTCCTTTATCAGATAGGACATGGCGTATCTGAAAAGGTCCTCCATAAGGTTGCCGGCAATCTTTATCCTCTTGTTGGCGTAATGGTCCTTGTCATCCTCATCTCTCTTGTTGTAGGCCACTTCAATGCATCTCTCGGCCATTCGGGCCAGGAAATAAGCCTTTCTCATCCTCTCCTCTTCGGTGATTCCTACGTGTGGCAGCATGTAATCGTCCAGAATCTTTCCAGCCCTTGACTTTCGGTAGTCGGAAGGCTGTCCTGCCGCTACTCTCTTCCCGATATAATCGAGAGCTTCCTCCTGGTTTCTCGCCTCCATGCTCTCAAGGTTCAGAAGGATGTCGTTGATGACCTCTCTCTTGTCAGAAAAAGCCTCCAATAGGTCCTGCTTTTTGTCAAGCCCGAGAGCTTTCAGAACTATGAACAGGTTCAGGTTCTTTGGTGAAGTCGGGAAGGAGACGTAGACCATCCCTTCCTTGTTTCGCTCGACAGAGACCTTCGCCCTAAAGCCGCCTCTTATCGAGAAAATCCTGCCGACGACCATCTTCTTTCCGCCCTTGGCCTCTTTGGTGACTATCATCCGATTAGGGGCAAGGTCTTCGACAGAAACAAGGACCTTTTCAGAACCATTGATTATGAAATAGCCGCCCTGGTCGTTAGGATCCTCTCCGGCCTTTATCATTTCTTCCTGGTTCATCCCTTTCAGATGGCAAAGATCCGAGCGAAGCATTATGGGTAAATCGCCTATGTAAATATCATCCCTGTCCTTTTCGACCCCGTCCTCCATCAGGCTCATCTCCATAAAAACAGGAGCCGCGTATGTCCTATTCCTCAGCCTGGCCTCCATCGGCAGGATAATTCTCTTAGAGCCGTCCGCCTCGGTAGCCACGGGCATCTCTAGCCGGATCTTGTGAAGCTTTATGACGCAGCCTTCTCTGTTCGTGTCTATCTGTTTTATCTCTTCAATGACTCGGTGTATCTTGTTGTTCAAAAACTCGTTAAAGGAGTCTATGTGCTGCTTCACTAGAGGATTTTCCTTAAAGATGGACTCTACTACTTCCCAATGATACATGTGCTCACACAACTAGTCGGAAATAGACCGCTTCGCCAGCAGTCGGGCTTTGTCTAATTATCCTGAGAACGTCCCCTTTCTTCGCTTTTACGACTTGGACTACTGGATCGTTTTCATTGATCTTTGGCAAGTTATCAGAGGTTATTCCGTACTTTTTCAGCAGCTCCTCTGACTCCTTCTTGGACAGAACTTCGTGTTTTGGAACCATCTCGTGTTCCAGGATTTTTTTCAGGTCAAATGTCAAACTACCACCGCTTTGATACTGGAGGACTCTCAAAGCTAGCTTTTCAAATAATAAAAACTAGACGAGTATATTGTTTTTCGTCTTCATCTATAAAAACCTTTCTATGCGGCTATGGATAACGATTTCTTGATGCAAAAAAATGCTGGAAAAACGCCCTCGCCGGGATTTGAACCCGGGTCCCAGACTCGACAGGCCTGGATCCTAGGCCACTAGACTACGAGAGCATTATGAATAGATATGCATCCAGGGCTTTTTATTCAAATAGCATTCAGTCGCTGCTGTATGATAGCCCGCCACCGTCTCCGCCAGAGCCATAGTCATCCAATTTCGACTGTTTGCACCATCCGGATTTACTGAAGGAAGTTTGCTTACCGTCGCCTGGTTTTTCTTCACTATCCTTCCCACCCATGCAACCGCCTCCGCACTTATACTATCATCATTTTAAACCTTTTGCCTTTAATTTCTTAATTCTTTCTTCCAGCACAACCTGCCTCTCCAATTCATTCAGGTCGCGCAGATGTTCGTCAAAATTTATTGAATTGCCCTTCTCCCTCATCTCTCGCTGCAGTTTTTCCAGTTCCCTAACAGCAACCAGAGCATTCTTCTCTTTCTCGAGCTTCCCAATTTTTCTTGTCTTGAGATAATTTCTGACGCCCAAAACATCACCACTCCCGCCTGTGAGATTTGAACTCACAACCCCACGGTATCTACCGACGCATATAGCGCCTATCTTGACTACAGCCGTGTGCTCTGCCGTTGAGCTAAGGCGGGTTTGCAAGGTTAATATTTGAAGCGCGCCTTTATATAAATTATACTTTTATTAACCCCAAGCTTCTTTAAATTACTTGATTGGAATGTGCATAAAGACAAAGAGCGAAATGTTCTGTCTTGGCATAGTAATACTTTCCTTTGCGATAGCTGTCTATCTTTATCCGATGATGCCGGATAGAGTGGCATCACACTGGAACGCGCAGGGGCAGGTTGACGGTTATACAGACAAGTTCTGGGGCCTGTTCATAATGCCGCTCGTCTCAATCGCCCTCTTACTACTTTTCGTGGCGATTCCAAGGATAGACCCGCTGAAAGAGAATATTCAGAAATTCAGGAAAACTTTCGATATCTTTGTGATTTTGGTTCTGCTCTTCCTGTTCTATCTCTTTGGCTTGACAATCATTTGGAACTTTGGCACGAAATTCAACATGATTTGGGCCTTGGTGCCTGCTTTCGTCGGATTGTTTTATTATGTCGGAATCCTGGTCGAGAACGCCAAGAGGAACTGGTTTATAGGGATCAGGACGCCCTGGACTATAATGAACGAAAACGTCTGGAACAGGACGCACAAGCTCGGCGGGAAGCTGTTCAAGATATCCGCCTTGATTGCAGTCCTTGGCATGCTGTTCGAGGATTACGCTTTATGGTTTGTGCTAGTCCCCGTTATAGCCATTTCTGCTTATCTGGTTGTCTATTCCTATTTCGAGTACCAGAAAGAAATGATGAGAAAACCAAAAAAGAAGAAAAAATAGATGGGCTCGCTGAGATTTGAACTCCTGGGATTAGATCCACTCAGGTCTCCAGCTCCCGAAGCTGGGAGCCTACCAGACTAGCCTACGAGCCCTTAAAATTCACTGAAAACCGCGCCTACTCCCACGGCTGCGTCTTCCGCCTCTTTTTCCATTTCCTTCTTTACTTTTTCGAACTCTTCACCCTCGAGCTTCTTCACGCCTTCTATGAGTATCTTCGGCTCGTTTTTCTTGAAGAAGTCCTCCTCAGCCTTTATATAAAGATAATTAGCCTCTTCCTTGAAACCCATCGTCTTTCCGTCTCTGAGAGTGTAGCCGGCCCTGGCGAACTCGTTTATTATTATTTTCTTCTCTCCAACGGTCTCCTCAACTCTCTCCGGATCGTCCAAGACTTTCTTCACCGCTTGGAATGCTTTTGATTCTATCTTGTATATCCTTAACATATGCTCCCTCCAAAACAAGCGTAATTATTATAGCGCCATCGGTTTAAAAAGAAAACGTCATTTTTTCTCAAAGTACCAGCAATTATTCATCCTTTTGTAATAGGCATTATTCTCAATCGGCATCTGTCTCGCCTTGCAGTCCCAGGCCCATTCCTTGCCTAGTTGTTGCTTGCTGTATCTAATGTTAGCCTTATGTTTGCATTTATCGCACTTTGGTTTGTTCCACAATAGTTCCATGCTATCACTTTAGTCAGAGGAGTAAGAGAGACCAGCGCTGTCCGAAGAGAAACCCTCGCTCAGCTTAGCGTATACCATTCGAGATGTTCCACCGTGTTTCTCGCCGTTATGTATGCTCTTGTCCACGCAGCAATCCTTGCCTTTATCACCGTCAGCCATTGACATCACCGATAAGTAGTTACGCGGACTTTATTTTTAAATTTATCGTCATTTGCCGATATTTTTGAGCTCAGATTGGACAAAAAACCAGAAAATTAGCCTAAAACTGAACATTTGACCATAAGTAGGCTAGAGAGCGGTTATTTTTTGTTGATCAATGTCTTCCAGTTCTCCTTGTAATTGGAATATGCTGAATCAAACTTTTCTTTTGGAGTAAGCGGTATTTTTAGTTCACCTAATTTTGTTTTAAGGTAGTCATATGTCTTTTCCTTTTCGTTACTGTCGACTATCTTCTCTAGCTCTATTATTTTTCCATAGCCTCTTGTATCATCCAGACAGACAGTGACATCTCCCCACTTGTACTCCTTTCTTTTCCTAAACCACTTTATCTCGGCATTGTGCCCCATTTCAGAAAACAGCTTTTCCAAAAGGCTAAAGTTATTTTTATCCGTGCGAATTTCTAACTCTTCCCTGTGATTATCATGTATCTTTCCGCTCTTCATCCAGATTTTTGAGTATCTGTTGTTCTTTTGAATCCTAAGGTCTTTGCCGCCCGATAGATAATGTGTTTCCTGCTCATCTTCTCCTAAGAATTCGGCATTTTCATTAAAGAATTCAGTTAAATCCTTGTACTGCTTGTCGGTAAGGAACGCTCTTACCTCAACCTCTATTCCCATAAAGCCTCAGAGGAGATTTGAACTCCCGACCTATCGCTTACAAGGCGATCGCACTACCGCTGTGCTACTGAGGCGCAATAGAATTGTAGCAACATTTCTTTTTAACCCTTTCTTGAATGAGCAGACATTAACCAATTTAAAGTATGAGCAGCAAAAATAGTTCAAGCCGAGGTAGCTCAGCCTGGTGGAGCGCTAGACTCATAATCTAGAGGCCGTGGGTTCAAAGCCCTCCCTCGGCACGGCTATTTTTTTTACACAACATAACCGAAGAACCAGAGCGCGACAGCAAATATCATGTGGACGATAGCCGCTATCCTTTAGTGGTCAAAACCGTCTTCAACTCGGCCAAATCCACCTTGGTGTTAAGGCAGCCGCTTCGCAACAGAATGACTCCCTGGCCGGGCAGTTTTGTCTTGCTCAGCAGGTCCATACCCAGCATCACTTCGGGCAGGCAGGCCACCCCGATTATTCCCTTCGGCTTATGCCTCAGGATCAGCCTCTTCACAAAACCGCCGCCCGGCACTATGAAAACGCGATAGCCAAGCTTCTCCGCCTCTATCTTCGCCTCTTTGACAGAGCATTCGCGGGAGCATTTCACGCACTCTATCCCGTTGGCGCCTAGCTTCGCAGGGCACTCCTGGTTGCGCAGGCATTGGGGCAGGAACAGAGCCCGCTCGTTATAGGCCGTTCTGGCAAACTTGATGTAGAAGACCTTGTTGAGCAACTTCACCAGCAGGCTGTCTATGACTTTCTGGTCTATCCGCAACAGCTTCGTGAAGACCTTTAGAGGACTGGAGAAAGCGGTGATTAGCATCAATGTCAGTTCCGGGAAGAAGGTCCTATTCCACTTGAAGAAGATAAAGAGCAGCACTCCGGCGATGAAGGTGCAGATTAGGGTAAACAGTAGACCATACAACGCGATGGTTCCGAGAAGATAGACTATATCCATTCAGGTCAGTTATTTATAGTTCCTTTGCTTATATTAATTTATGTTCTCCAGAGTAGATGTGCTTAACGCAATGAGCATGGGCGATCTGAAAATAGAGCCGTTTGACGTCAAGTTATTGCTTCCTAATTCTCTGAAGGTTAGGCTAGATAATGAGCTAGCGATAGCCAAGAAAGGGAAGATAGACCCGACCAAGGCTGACAGACTGGAAACGTTCTATACGACCAAGAAGCTCAAGCCGAAAGAGGAGTTTGTCCTGAAGCCGAAGCAGTTTTTACTAGCTCGTACGTTGGAGTCGTTTTCCATGTCGAGTAGGGTGTCTGCTCTTGTGCACGGAACAAGCACACTCGCTCGTATGGGGCTTGTAGCTACCCAGACGGCGCCAGTAATTCAGGCTGGGCATGGCGTTCCTGAGATGCGTAAGATTGTGCTCGAGATAAGCAACAACGGACCCTTCAATATAGTCTTAAAGCCGGGCATGATTATAGGGCAATTGATCTTCTTCAGGCTAGACACCCCGACAAATATTCTCTACGACTCTTTCGGGAAGTATGGAAAAAGAAAAGAAAAAGATGCGCTCACTCCACTGAAAGAATGAGCTATTTCTTCAAGACTCTATACCATGCAAAACTCATTATCAGCCAGGTTATCGCATAGCCTATAAACGCGTGCGCAGATGCCCAGCCGTTCATATAGACCATCAGGCCATTGAGCTGCATCAGGTACTCGCCCAGCATTCCAAAGGTCGCGAAAATCAGCGTATCTCCCGCGACATAGGTCCACGATAGTCGTTTGGGGAAGTGCATCGCCCACGCCGTGCCTCCGATAAGGCAGAGCAGCATTATCTCGACAGGCACCACAGGCCCGACAGCAAAGAGAGAGCCTGCCGTCTTCCACTGCCCCAAGAACAGGCCGTATGTTTCTACAAACCAGTCAAAGAACATCAGGAAGACTCCCAACCCGAAAGCCTTGGCCAAATCGAATCTCTTGTTTTTATTGCGCTCGTATATGAGCCACATAACCGCCGATGCTACGAGAAGCCAGTACAGCACTGTGCCCCCGTTCGGCGTTAAAGCATAGAACAGCATCCCTATGAGAATGAACATTCCAGTCTTAAATCCCCATTTTCTCAAGTATTCTTTCTCCATTTGTTACCACCTTCCATGACTTAAGCAAAACGCATTATTAAAGATTGCTTTCGATTAGCTGAAACTAACCCGTAATGGTAATAATATTTTACGTGATGTGTCGTATCCTAATCATCTTGTTTTAAAAATATGGGCTCTGACAATATAGTCATGTCGAAAGCCTCTGCGCCTGGAAAGCTGATTCTGTTCGGAGAGCATTTCGTAGTGTATGGCCTGCCGGCGATAGCCACAGCGATAGAGGCCAGGACTACCGCCATAGTTGAGAAAGCGGACAAATACTCTCTCGAGGACAACAGGCCAGAGACGCCGGGCTATAAGGTAGAAAAGTATGGCCAGCAGCTGGATTCCATTCAGAGGATTTTCAAAGCAATTAGAATCAATCCGAAAAAGACGCCGGTAAAGATTACTCTTGGCGGAAACCTTGTAGCAGCGAGCGGAGTAGGGGCTTCTGCAGCCAGCTGTTCTGCGATAGCTGCGGCTCTTAACGATTATTTCGGGCTTGGTTTCGGCAAGGAAAAGCTAAACAATATAGCCTATGAAGGGGAGAAGGGCTATCACGGCACTCCAAGCGGCATAGACAACTCCTGCTCCACTTTCGGCGGCTTTATCTGGTTCAAGAAAGACCCGGCGAAGAACACCATCTTTCCCCTCGACCTGAAGCTGTCGTTGGCGATGGTTATAGGCAATACTGGCATTACTAGCAACACCAGCAAGGTTGTGGAGGAAGTCAAAGGCGAGAAAGAGAAGAATCCAGAAAAGTTCAAGACTATATTTGATGTTTATACCGGCCTGGTCGACGATGCGAGACTGGCCATCGAGAAAAAGGACCTGAACGAGATAGGCACGCTCATGAACAAGAA
>Ga0315280_10002228_pt1 | contig 31657 bp, 41 predicted proteins | sample YL17G06_40_MG_FD_203697 | JGI IMG/M metagenome (GOLD analysis project Ga0315280, IMG submission 203697) | Sediment microbial communities from Yellowstone Lake, YNP, Wyoming, USA - YL17G06_40 | ecosystem: Environmental > Aquatic > Freshwater > Lake > Sediment | place: USA: Wyoming | collected... | reverse complement strand
CAGACAAGCATTACCCTCGCAGTCCACCAAACGGCGATATCCCCATCAGCCTTAATTAAACGTTTTACTGCGTCAGTCATTTGCTCTTTAAGACATAAAGGGATAATGGCTGAGGAATCCCAGAATTTCACCTTCCTTCCTCTCTTTCTTGAAGAAGGGCTTTGAGCACAAGGCCCTGGGGATCTTCTGGCCTAGGCATGGACCAAAAATTTTTGGGGAGCCTGCCCGACCCGAGCTTAATCAAGCCTTGTTTCTCCATTCTGGTGAGTGATTCCGCTGCTGCCTTGGTACGGGAGATTGGGACCAGTCTTGCCACTGGTTTACCCCGGTCTGTGATCAGGACTTCATTGCCAGCTTTGACCTGATTTAAATAATCGCTTAGGTATGCCTTCAATTTTGAAACAGCTGCTATCTTCATGGATTAAACTATCCCCCTTCGATTTATACGACTATAATAGTCATATCAAATTGACCTGTCAAGTCTTATTTTACTAGGACATATTGGGAGACAGAAGCCTGAGGAAGTTCTTTCCAGTTTCTCTTCATCAAAGGGATCAGAACCATCGTGCTCCTGCGGTCCTTCAGGCGGCTCGTCGAGGTTTACTTGAGGCTAATTCCTATTGGAATCACAAGTTGTGATCTCAAGTTGACTTGGCTGATTAAGGTGACAACCTGTGACTCTAAAAAAAGAGTTAGGGAGCGATCACTATTTGTGACCGGCTCAAATATTCCAAAACGCCGTCCGATTGGGTTTCGAGTGAGAGAGGACTGATAGGTATTGGGAAATAGGGTTAGGTTGGATAAAATGAGTTTCAGGTGTATTTACATTCCCTGCCTAACGGCAGGCAGGCGCAATCCGGGATTGTCAATATTGCTCCATAAGTTCTTATTTTCTTCCTGCCAAAAATTCCAAAACATTCGAAAAATCCTTTTATTACTTTGGCTTACAGAATCCAGAAAATTTGCGTTAACAAATCTCTCAAAAAGATGTATTATTGAGCCGACATCGAGGGTGGGCCATGGTGCTTCGGTTATAATGCTTTGCGGAGCGACCGTCAGACGATTTATCGTACGGAGCCTTGGCGCCTGCGCTCCCCAAACGGAGCGATCCTTGCTTTGCGGTTTTTGTTTTGGAGTTACTCCTTACGCCTTGCGCTTCACGATTTACGGCGGTTAATTTACGCTATGCTCTATGCTATTTGTTTTCTTACGGACGCGCAACACGAAACACGGTCACGCTTTTTATGGAAACACAGCCCAGAGCAACTGAAAGGTGAAGTTGGATGACCCCAAAAACCATTAAACCCGGCCAAATTCTTACTGGCGCGCTCTTTAACGAACCGATGAGGGTGGAGACGGTTCGTACCAATGGGCCTGATACATGGATAGTTGGGTTGGTTGGCACCCAATCGGAGCGGTTTCGAAGTGTAACTCTCACTTCACGAGATATTGAAGCGCTAACCATCTTTGATGTTACCTCCACTTATGACGGTGACGGTCGCCTCCTTCGACTTGGCCTACAGGCTTACTCCCTTGGGATTGCGTATGAATTTGATCCATACTTCGGACTCTCCATCTCACGCGTCGATCCATTGCCACATCAGCTCGAGGCGATCTACGACTATCTGCTCAAACTCGCCCGTGTACGGTTCCTCCTGGCTGACGATGCCGGCGCTGGTAAGACAATTATGGCAGGGGTCCTTATTCGGGAACTGAAACTCAGGGGGTTGGCTGATCGCACCCTGATCGTGTGTCCTGCGAACCTGACCTTTCAGTGGCAGAGGGAACTCAATGAGAAGTTCGATGAGAAGTTCAAGGTATTAAAAGGTGGGGAAATCCGTGACCAGTTTGGTATTAACCAGTGGTTGGAACAAAAACAGGTTATTACCTCCCTCGATCTCGCAAAGCGTTCAGAAATCCTACCTGGATTGCGCCAAGTCCATTGGGATCTCACCATCGTGGACGAGGCACACCGGATGTCCGCCTTCGATCTGGAGCACAAGACCTTAAGGTACCGTTTGGGTGAGCTGCTTCGTGACGCAAGTGATCACTTACTTCTTCTTACAGCAACGCCTCACAAAGGGGATCCAATCAATTTTAGTTTCTTTTTACAACTTCTCGACCAAGATGCCTATGCCGATGTCCGCTCTATCCGGGAGGCAATGAATCAGCGAAGGGCTCCATTTTACCTTCGACGGACGAAGGAAGCCATGGTCTACTTTCCGGAGCGTCGGCCTGACCTGCCTGCGCCGCGACCAGGTCTGTTTTTTGTATACGCCATCGAATGCGAAGGAGGGAGTTACTACATTGGCCAGACAGACGACCTCCAGAAGCGGTGGCAAGATCACGTGGACGGCCGAGCGGCTGAATGGACAAAACGACACAAGCCGCTCAAGATTGCTCACTTTGAGGAGTTCAGTTCACGCGAAGATGCTGTCAAACGTGAGTCCGATCTGAAAACTGGCTTTGGCCGAAAATGGTTAAAAGAGCTGATCGCAAGCGGTCGGGCGCGGCAGGCAGGTGGAACATGGGTGGCTGAGAAGATTTTCACCAAACGAATCCCTCATACCGTAGATTTCCAGATCGATGGTGCTGAATTCGATCTCTATCGCGATGTTACTCGTTTTGTGAAACAGCAAAGCGCTAAAGCTGCTGCTCAGGGTGATGACCCCCGTGCCCGTGCAGTTGGATTCCTCATGTCCCTGTATCAACGCCGTCTTGCTTCAAGCACCCATGCCATGCGGCACTCCTTAGAAAATCGTGCTAAAAGGCTTGAAGTAGGATTAAAGCGTGCCCACGAAATAATCAGTTTGGTTCCTCCCGACCTTCCCGATCCAGAAGAGATCGAAGAGATGGAGGATTATGAACGAGAAAAATTAGAGAAAATGTTAGACGCCATTACCCTCGCTGCGAACGAAGAACAGATCCGTGAAGAGACCGATAAGTTGAAGCAACTTGCAGAGCAAGCCCAGTTGGTCGAGGATTCAGCCACTGAAGCCAAGTTGTCCCGGTTAAAAGATCTTCTTCATCAAGAGGGTTTTTTCGACCACCCCGAACAAAGGCTTCTCCTCTTCACTGAGTTCAAAGACACACTCGACTACCTGATGGGTCGCTTAAAAGAGTGGGGCTTTAAGGTTGGATGCATTCATGGAGGCATGAAATCCGGTTTCCGGGATCAACCCGGGACCCGACTTTACACTGAGCAACAGTTCAAAGATGGAGATATCCAGGTCCTGGTCGCTACTGAGGCAGCAGGGGAAGGAATCAATCTTCAATGCTGTCACATTCTTTTTAATTATGACATTCCCTGGAATCCGAACCGACTTGAACAGCGAATGGGCCGTATTCATCGCTATGGCCAGAAGAGTGATTGCCTCATTTTTAACTTTGTAGCAACGAACACCATCGAGGGTAAGGTGCTTCAGCGTCTTCTTGAAAAGCTTCAGGAGATCCGGGATGCCCTTGACGACGATGCGGTCTTCAATGTGGTGGGAGAAATTCTTCCTGCAGCTCACATCGAACGGGTTCTTCGTGATTATTATGCTGGACGCTTAGGAGATGCAGACCTGGAGGACCGACTCCTTAGGAATGTTGATGAAAAACAGTTTAGGGCCATCTGTCAGAATGCTCTTGAAGGCCTCGCATCGAAAAAGCTGAATCTTGAGATGCTCGTTGAACGCCGTGCCAGAGCCCAGGAGCGCCGTGTGGTACCCGAAACAATTGCTCGGTTTATGCGCGAATCTGCGGATTATATAGACTTCGCCCTAAAGACCCACTCATCTCTTCCGCACACTTTTGATCCGGGGAGAACACCAACGATACTAAGGAACTACGAAAGCCAGACTGACTGGAAGCTTCCACCACTGGTTACAAAGTATCCACGATTCTCGACAGATCGTGATACTGCCGAAACGAACAATCTGGAATGGGTCACACCTGGTCATCCACTCTTTGAAGCTCTGCGCCGTCATGCCTTTATCCTGGCCCAGGGAACTTTTGGCAAGGGCGCCTGTTTTTATTCTCTTCAACATGATACTCCGGCTCGTCTGGACTTCTACCGAGCGCGTGTGGTTGACGGCCTTGGTCAGGTAATCCATGAGCGTCTCTTTGTAGTGGAGCTGACGGCCAATGGAGAGGTTCGTTTGCAAGAACCCAGCATACTTGGAAATTTCCTGCCTACGCTAAAGCTACGGCAGCCAGGCTCTTCCACTGACGTCCCTGAAAGTCTTCCCAATGTCGCTGCACTACCGGAGGCCACGGCTTGGCTCAATGAAAACGGTCTTATGGCTTTCTTGGAAGAAGTCCGTACCGAGCGCCTATCTGAAATTGATCGTATTGCAGCCCATGTAGAATTGTCACTTACCGAGCTTCTTCAGAAGGCTGATGAAGAGATTGGAAGATTAGCCTCAGAGGTTGAAAGGAAAGCTCCTGGAGCTGAGGGACGTCTTGCCCAAGCAGAAACCCGCCATTCAGATCTTCTATCACGACGAGAGAGACGCCGTCTTGAATTGGATAGGCAGCGAGCTTTGTCTCTTCAGTCGGTTGAGCGAATAACCAGTGTACTTATTCTCCCACACCCTGAGAGAAAGTCTCCAGAGGTTCGACGTCTGCAACCCGATTCAGAGGTCGAAGCAACAGCGATGCACGTGGCTATGGAGTATGAGAAAGAAAAGGGTCGTCAGGTTCATGATGTTCATGAAAAAAACTTTGGGTATGACTTGACGAGCTTGGACCTAAATTCGGGTGAGCTTCGGCTCATTGAGGTTAAAGGAATTGGTGAATCCGCTGGAAATGTTCTACTTACACCTAATGAAAAAAGAGTCGCTGAAGATCGTCGTGACTGTTACTGGCTTTATGTTGTCACAGATTGCAAGGCCGAACCACAACTCCAAAACCCAATTAAAGACCCAGCTCGCCTCCGATGGCACGAAGTCAAGAAGGTCGATCATTACTATCTGTCGATAAATGCTGTGATCCAACCTATGCAGGTAAGAGAAGGAAAAGCACCATATGGAGATAATGAGAAATGATGACCCTTCGCCAGTTTGCCTCAAAACCGGAAACCGTTCCTGCTACTACTTCGTGGTATCTGGCAGACTTGGGTGAGGCTCGTGGAAAACAGGACCTCTTCACAAAACAGTCCCCGCAAAAGCTAAAGGTCTTACGTGAGAACGCAATGATTGAAAGCGCGGTTTCCTCGAACAGAATTGAAGGAGTCACTGTCGATCAGGCGCGTATTAGAACCATCGTTTTTGGCAAGTCAATTCTGCGTGACCGGGATGAAGAGGAGGTGCGAGGTTACCGCGATGCACTTAAACTCATCCACGAACAGGGTAAAAATCTCTCTGTGTCAGAGGAAACTATTCTGAATCTCCATCGGTTGTGTCGTGGGGAGATCTGGGATGCAGGAAAATACAAGGAGAAAGACGGCGATATCATTGAGCGGTATCCTGACGGTCGGGAGAGAGTGAGATTTAAGACTGTTCCCGCAGCAAAAACTCCAGCGTTCATGAAAGAATTGATAGAAATGTGGAACCGAAGCCTTCTTGAAAAGTGGGTTCATCCGCTTATTGCCTTGGTGGCCTTTAACCTTGATTTCCTCTGCATTCATCCGTTTCGTGATGGAAATGGTCGGGTGTCCCGCTTGATACTCTTACTCCACTCTTACCATCTCGGATACGAAGTGGGTCGTTATATCAGTCTCGAACGTCTGATCGAACAGAATAAAGAGCGGTACTACGAAACATTAGAACAAAGTTCTGAAGGTTGGCACGAAGGCAAACACGACCCTTGGCCTTACCTGAACTTTGTTCTTTACACACTCAAAACCGCTTACCGGGAATTTGAGGAGCGGGTGGGACAGATCACTTCTCCCAAAGGTGCTAAAGCAGAGATGGTACAGAATGCGATCCGAGCTCAAAGGGGAGAATTTCGTTTGGTTGATATCGAACGCGCCTGTCCTGGGGTAGGACGAGAGTGGATTCGAGTTTTGTTGGCCGACTTAAAGAAGTCGGGTGAGGTTAAATGCAGAGGTAAAGGGCCTGCTGCGAGATGGGTCTATAAAGGGAGAAAGGGTAGTACCCTCAAGTAAGGGTATTAGTAAGGGTATGATTCTAAAAAAGGTAATAATAAGAGCCTGAAACGTGCCCCTTCTATCCCCTCCCCAACGACGGGGGAGGGTACGGGTGGGGGTGAAGCAGGGTTGATCCCCCACTTTAGCAAAGGGGGGTGAGGGGGGATTTGAAGAAGGTAAAAGACAGGGTAATGTTGCAATGACCGTTCTTTTGAAATCAATTAAAGACCCAGCCCGCCTCCAATGGCATGAAGTTTACCCTGAGCGGCGTTTGAATGCTGCCGAATGGGTTAAGAAGGTCGATCATTATTATGTTTCAATAAATGCCGTGATCCAACCCATGCAAGTAAGAGAAAAAATAGAACCCTACGGAGACAGGGAGAACTGATGACCTCTCTTTTTTCACTCCTCGCTGATTGTCGAAAGGCAGGTTTGATGGAAGAGGATGATTTGTATAGACAATTATAGAAAAAATTTATTCTCTGATGTATGATAATTAAAAATTGGAAAGGGGTGATGGAGATGAAAGTGGCTACTAAGTTTGTAAGTCCTGAGGATTATATTCTATCCGTGCTTTCTCCCGAAGATCGGCTTGATGCAGCTTTTAAGATTGCTAAAGAAGCATTTAAGAATACAAAACTGACTATGATGGATATTGATAATGCCATCACATCGGTGAGGAGAAAGGCATACGGAAAGAAAAGATAGAATAGTCATCGATACCGGAGTGCTGATCTCTGCTTTTGTTTTTGGCGGAATACCAGAAAAAGCTGTGAAGAAGGCTTTTGCAGAAGCTGATCTCTATGTTTCACCTGCCCTTCTGAAAGAATATCGTGAAGTTCCTTTAGCTCTCGAAGGGGAAGGGAAAGTGACCCCTCTTCAGTTAAAAGCATTGATTTCGGGTTTGGCTTCATTTGTAGCGAGAACAATAGTCATTTATCCTCGAAAGAAGATATTTCTCTGTAGAGATCCAGAGAACAACATGTTGATTGAATGTTGCCTCGAATCAAAGGCAAACTTTTTAATTACCGGTGACAAAGATCTCCTTGATATGAAACCTTTAACATTTCAACTAAAAATATTGTCCCCACGGAAATTCATAGAACAAAGATTTAGATAGCATGAGAGCAGAGTAAATATTTCATTTGGGGAATAGCACTTCTCTAATCTGCGATTAGCCTCTTGCAAAGCCTCCTTCTATCCTTACCCCACTTTGACAAAGGGGGGCGAGGGGGGATTGAAGGGCGGGAAAAGAGAGGGTAATGTTGCAATGGCCCTTCTTTTGAAATCAACCCTTCGACTCTTTGGTATGAATACCGGGGCTTGCTCAGGGTTGACCCTGAACTGCGCTTGGCACCGCCGAACGGGTCAATCAAAGACCCAGCCCGCCTCGAATGGGGCAACCCTGAAGAATCTTAATATAGAGAGTAAGGAATAGATGCCTAAGAAGCGATTAGATGATACTACTTTGGAGGCAATTTCAGAGATTGTTTGTGGTTCTGGCCAAGGAGCTGGTGGGGGGCCGACTTACGGAACACCGGGACCATACCGATCTAAATCAGAAATACACTCTTTCTTCAATCGCGCTGGTGATGACCCCAGAGGTGAATCATCTACACGAAAATGGTTTACTCTGGAATCCCTCCAAGCTCTAAATGCAGAAACCAAGGGAGACCTGCTGCCAACTTCGTTAGAAAAAGTATTGCTTAGGCTGGCAAATCCAAAGGAGTACAGAGGTGATGCCGAAACAACACAAACGGTCATTGATTACTTAAATATAGTGTTGCAGGCTCAAGGGATAGAGATTGCTTTTAGCGGAGTCCAGCCTAACCTTAGAGAGAGGTCTCCTGATGTCGCACCATCCAAAAAAACTATTAAAGCGCAAATCATCGCACCTCCTAACTTCGATCAGCTGGTTTCGGACCCGATCCTCGCAAAGATTCTTAACTTACGCTGGGGAGAGGCACAGAAATGCGTGCAGGCTGATGCATGCCTCTCTGCTATAATTATGATGGGAAGCATTTTGGAAGGAGTTTTACTCCACAAGGTAGAGTCAGATCTAAAAATAGCTTATAAAGCCAAATGCACGCCTAAAGATCGTAAAACGGGAGATCCGAAACCGATTCACGAATGGGGATTGTCAGCCCTTATAGATGTTGCGCATGAAGTTGGCTGGCTTTAAGGGGATGTGAAACGTTTCAGTCATGGCCTCCGGGAGTCACGCAATATAGTGCATCCCTACATGCAAAGGTTATCTCAAGAAGAACCTGATAAAGATACATGTTCGATTTGTTGGCAGGTAGTACGTGCTGCGATTGCTGATTTGTTAGGGTCAGATTAAATCCTAAAAATATGATTCCAAAAGAATGTAAACGACTGGCGGAGGTGGATTTTCCGATTGCGGTGGTGTCGAAGCATTCGGCACGTGAAAAATCCATCCGCCACGGCCATCCATCAACATTGCATCTCTGGTGGGCAAGACGACCTCTCGCTGCCTGCCGAGCAATGCTTCTTGGGCTTCTTCTTCCAGATCCATGTGATCCTTACTGTCCAGAGGATTTCAAAATCAAAGCGAGAGAACTTCTACCAAAGGTCCAAGGAATTCCTGGATCAAAAGATGAAGATTGCCGACAGGCACTCCTTAAATTCATAGGCGATTTTTCAAATTGGGATCTATCCTCAAATCAAACATATTTGGAGGTTGGGCGTGGACTTGTGAAAGCAGCCCATCCCGAAGAAACACCACTCGTCGTAGATCCCTTTGCAGGTGGTGGTTCGATTCCGTTAGAGGCACTCCGTCTCGGGTGTGAGACATTCGCAAGTGATCTTAACCCAGTTGCCTGCCTCATTTTGAAGATAATGCTTGAAGACATACCTCGACATGGTCGTGAGTTAGCGGACGAGTTAAGACGAGTTGGTAAAGAAATCAAGGAAGCCGCAGAGAAAGAACTGAAACAATTCTATCCTGACGATCCTGATGGCTCCAAACCAATAGCTTACTTGTGGGCCAGGACGGTTAGATGTGAATCGCCAAATTGTGGAGCAGAGATACCACTGGTACGGTCCTTCTGGTTATGCAAGAAATCAAACCGGAAACGTGCGTTGCGATACAAGATCATTCGACACAAGGGCGAGCCAGCGCATGCAGAGGTTGAGGTGTTTGAGCCAGATGCAGAGAGTGAAGTGCAAAGCGGGACGGTTACACGGGCAAAGGCTACTTGCCTCTGTTGTGGAACTGTATTACCCCCAGAGCGCGTTCGGGCGCAATTGGCCACCCAGCATGGTGGCGCGGATGTAATCTTTAATGAAAACGGTGAACGTGTCGGCGGAGCGCGGCTACTGGCCGTAGTGACATTGAAACCTAATGAGCAGGGTCGCTATTATCGCTTACCTACCCAGCAAGATTATGAAGTGCTCCGGAAGGCCCATAATCAATTAAAAGAAATCCTCGGTGAATGGACGCGCAGTGGCAACGAGGACCTCTGTCCTATCCCAAATGAAGCTGTGGATATATGGCATCACGATGTTAATCGATTACCGATGTATGGGATGTCGAGTTGGGGGGAAATCCATAGCACCCGCCAGAAACTTATGTTGCTGACAATAAGACATGCATGTATCCTCAGAGCAACGCTAAATGAGATCCTTGCACTTGCGGTGGATAAACTTGCCGACAAATCGACCAGTTTATGTCGCTGGAAAGCATCAGCCGAGTACATGGCCGGGAACACCTTTTCACGACAAGCACTGGGATTAGTTTGGGATTTTTGCGAGGCACAGCCTTTTGCTGGGGTCAGTGGAGGATGGCAAGAGGAGGTCGAATGGATTGCAAAGGTAATTGATACTGTAAGTCAAATACCCCGTGGAGGGGAAGTTCAACAGGCTGATGCATGCATTTCAACTTTGCCTGATGAGTCCGTGAGTGTGTGGTTTACTGATCCACCATACTATGATGCCATTGATTACGCTCATTGCTCGGACTTCTTTTTCTGCTGGCTAAAAAGGAACTTGGCCGATCACTCCCTGTTACATGACCCCTATGACCTAAATAATGTGCTGACGCCAAAAAAGAATGAGATAGTAGTTGACAGTACAACAACGAAGGGGCACGGTGTACGTACTCCGCATTTCTATGAAGAAGCTATGGGTAAAGCTTTTGCTGAAGGCCGCAGAATTCTGCGAGAGGAAGGAATAGGGAGTGTAGTTTTTGCCCATAAGACCACGGAGGGCTGGGAGGCCCTGCTGTCGGGCATGATCAAAGGAGGTTGGGTTATTACTGGGTCATGGCCAATAGCGACAGAAGCAGGCAGTCGACTCCGCGCTATGGATTCCGCAGCCCTTGCCACAAGCGTTCATTTGATTTGTCGGCCAAGGCCTGAGGATGCACCGGTGGGGGATTGGGGGGAGGTTTTAAGAGAACTACCAAAACGTGTTGGGGATTGGATGGAGCGGCTCCAATCTGAAAGTATCCGCGGTGCAGATCTTGTCTTTGCATGTATTGGGCCTGCACTTGAGATCTTCAGCCGGTATTCTAAAGTTGTGGATGCTGAGGAACGCGAGATTCCGTTAGGTGGCGATCCAGAAGCTTCAGAGCCTCATCGCCGAGGCTTCCTTTCTTATGTTTGGGAGGTTGTTGGTCGAACTGCTCTCGAACAAGTTCTGGGAACTGCGGAGGCAAAGGCGCGTAATAGCACTGCGGGGGCATTGGAGGAAGACGCTCGATTAACTGCACTTTTCCTTTGGACGCTTCAGAGCACGAACGGGAATGGAGCAAAAGTCGCCAAGGAAGAATCTGAAGATGATGAAGAAACTGATGAGGAGGAAGAATCGCCTAAGAAAAAGAAGCAGGGCTACAGCTTAATTTTTGATGTGGTTCGGCGATTTGCTCAGCCTCTCGGTATTCATCTCCCGGAATGGGAAGGGAGAGTCATTGAGACCGAGAAGGGTGTGGTTCGTTTGCTTTCGGTGAAGGAACGAGGAAAACAACTCTTTGGAGAAGAGAGCATATCAGCAGCGGGATTCAGAATCGAGGAGCAAGCCCGACGTGATCCACAAATGAAGTTCGATTTTGCTGTGGGAGCGGAAGCAGGAGTTGCTCCAAAAATAAAAGGGCGGCGTACAAAATCCCTCCAACCCCCCTTTACTAAAGGGGGGAAAGCGGGGGCCTTTGTTAAAGGGGGCCAAGAGGGGATTAAGCGAGAAACGACCACTCTGGACCGTGTACATGCTGCCATGCTTCTTCAAGCGAGCGGTCAGACAAATGCTTTGCGAGCGTTACTCAAAGCTGAACAAGATCGTGGTCCCGACTTTTTGAGGCTTGCCAATGCGCTCTCTGCGTTATATCCTAAACAAAGCGAAGAAAAGAGGTTACTGGATGCCATGTTATTGGCCATTCCAAGGTAGGAGGTGACGATTGATGACGGGTGACGGCGATCTGCTCAAAAAAGTGGTGGACCGAATTTTGACTGTCGCAAAACCTGAACGAATCATTCTCTTCGGCTCCGGCGCGACAGGCCGAATGACTCGCGATAGCGATTTAGACCTCCTGGTCGTCGAACGTGATTTTAAGAGTCAGAGGGAAGAACGTACTCGGTTACGGAAAGCATTAGGGGATCTTGGCATTCCAGTAGACGTTTTTGCTATGACCTCTGAACGCTTTGAAGAAACCAAAGGAGTGATTGGGGGATTGGCTTATCCTGCGAACAAGTACGGAAAGGTGATTTATGAAGCCGCCTGACGTAGTAAAAGAAGAATTCACGCGTGAATGGATCCGGAAGGCAGAGAGTGATTTTAAAACTGCGGAGCATCTCTTACAGGGTGGACCTGATTTTGTGGAGGGAACGGCATTCCATTCTCAGCAAGCAGCAGAGAAATATCTAAAGGCTTTTCTGGTTTGGCACCAGATTGAATTCCAGAAGACTCACGATATTGAGGCTTTATTGAGGCTTGCAGGGAAAGTGGACGATAAAATCCCCGAAATTCTGGGAGAAACTGTGATATTGACTCCCTATGGGGTGGACTATCGTTATCCGGGTGAATATCCGGAAGTCGGAATGAGCGATGCGGAGAGGGCCCTTCGGTTGGCCGATCATGTTCGTGCAGAAGTCCGGAGTCGTCTGCCTCAACAGACGCTCGAATGAAAAACGGAGCGATATCCTATGGAACCTTGGTACAAAGTCGCAATGCCGAGAAAGGAAGTACGAGAGGGTCGGTCGTTCAACCCGGATGAGTTTGCGATAGCGCTTGAACAGGTAGTGGCTGGCACTGCTCCTCAAGACTACCGTGATCCAAAACTCTTTTTCTCTCGAACCTGCTTTACGCGGGCACTTAACGAGCATATTGGTATGGTTCTCCGCCGATTGGCCGGTAAAACTGAGAACACAGCTCCAGTCCTTGCACTAATTACCCAATTCGGTGGAGGTAAAACCCATACACTCACTGCCCTTTATCATCTGATTAAGAATAAGGAAAAGGCGAGAAAGATTGAAGAACTGAGTAAGCTCCTTAAAGAAGCCGGCCTTCCAGAAATTCCAAATGCACGTGTGGGTGTGTTTGTAGGAAATGCCTGGGATGCTTCCCAAGGAGATGAAACCCCATGGATTGACATAGCCCGCCAGCTTGCGGGTGATGATGGGATTACCGCATTAGGCCCAGAGGCAAAGATAAAAGCACCAGGGACGAATAATCTCCGAAAGCTAATCGATGTGGCAGGGGGCCATGTTTTGATCCTGTGCGATGAGGTCCTTAACTTCCTGAGCCGACATCGTGATAAAGCAGAGTCCTTCCGGGATTTCCTTGCAAACCTTGTAAGAACTTTGACTGGAACAACAGGAAGCGCTGCGATGATAAGTTTGCCTCAAAGTAAGCCAGAAATGAGCGACTGGGATTTAAGATGGCAGGATATTGTAGTCAAAGAAGTGAATCGAGTGGCTAAGAACCTTATTTCAAACGATGAGGCGGAGATTAGCGAAGTCGTTCGGCGCCGACTTTTTGAGGATTTGGGAAATGAGCGTACACGAAAGAATGTGGCTAAGACTTTTGCCGATTGGTGTTTTGAGCGAAGAACACAGCTTCCGCCTGAATGGACAGCAGTAGATACGGCTACAACAGAAGCGAAGGCACGAGAATATCTTCAGAAACGGTTTGAGGCCTGTTATCCATTTCATCCTTCTACGCTATCCGTCTTTCAAAGAAAATGGCAGGTCCTTCCTCAATACCAACAGACACGCGGAACTCTGGCCATGCTCGCTCAGTGGATATCCATAGCCTATCCAGAAGGTTATAAGAAAGCGCGGCGCGAGCTTCTCATTACCCTGGGCTCAGCCCCGATGGATGTACCTGCATTTCGAGGTGTAGTTCTAAGTCAACTTGGTGAGCCAAGGCTCGTTCCTGCAATTGATGCAGATATTTCAGGGCCGCAATCCCATGCTCGGGCGCTCGATGTCGATACAAAGGGGCCCTTAAGAGATATCCATTGCAGGGTAGCAACAACAATTCTTTTTGAATCCTCCGGGGGCCAAATGGAGAAATTAGCTCACCTTCCAGAGTTGCGCTTTGCCTTAGGAGAACCAGAAGTTGACACTACATCCATTGACAATGCAGCTTATACGCTTGAGTCAAAAGCTTTCTTTATCAGCCGCGTAGGTTCAGATGGTTTTAGAATCTATCATAAGGCAACGATCCGAAAGGCGGTCAACGACCGTCGCGCTTCTCTTGATGAAGATGAAGAGATCAAACCCACTATGAAGAGTCTCGTGAAAAAAGAGTTCGAAAGAGGCGTAAGCATTCCCTTCGTACCCTTTCCAAAGGATGGCTCTATTATTCAAGACTCTCCTAAACTGACCCTTGTTTTAATGGACGCAGAATTAGAGTGGACTGGCCTGCCTGCCAAAGCCTCGGCGCAGGCAGGAACTGGGCCGCTCCGACAGCAAATTGCCGAATGGACAAAGCAGCATGGAAAATCGCCTCGACTCTATCCAGGATCGCTCATATGGTGTTTAAAGAAACCGGGACGTGATCTCAGGGACAAGGTGGAGCTCTGGCTTGCATGGAAAAGGGTTTTCACTGAAGTCACCGAAGGAACTCTGGGGGCTGATTTTGACCGGGCAGACCGTGCTGATATACAGAGCAAAGTCAAAGACGCGGAAGAAGATGCCAAGGATGAAGCATGGGGAGGGTATCGTTTTGCAGTTATCTTTGATAGCCGTGAAGCCGACGGTCTCAAAGCTATTGATCTTGGGGCTGGCCATGCAAGCAGTGGAGAGACCCTTTGTGGGAGGATCATTGCAGCACTGAAATCACAAGCATTGCTAAACGAGTCTGTGGGCGCTGGTTATTTGGAAAGAAACTGGCCACCTGCTTTAAAAGAATCTGCTGCATGGTCGCTTGCAAGCCTTCGACAGAGTTTTCTAAATGGGTCATTAACGAGATTAATAGACCCGGATTCAATCTTGCGAAGCAAAATTGTTGAATTTGTTGGCAAGGGTGACTTGGGCCTTGCATCCGGCCAAAAACCAGATGGCACGTATGACCGGATCTGGTTTGAGGAACAGATTTCCTCCGATGAAGTTACGTTTGAGTCTGGTGTTTTCCTGTTGACAAAGACCAAAGCAAAAGCTCTTAAGGTGGGGATGAAACTGGAACCTGGGGTTGTAGTCGGCCCGGGTCCCGGACCAGTGATTGAAGAAGTCAAGGAACGTGAAAGAGAGAAAGAGGCCATCCCCGGGATTCAAACAAGAACACTTCGCTTGGTTGGGATTGTGCCACCTGAGATTTGGAATCGCCTCGGAACGAAGATCATTCCCAAACTCAAATCCGGTTCTGATCTCAAAATTGGAGTTGATTTCTCTGTTACCGTAAATGCTGATTCGGCCAGAGGTTTAGAATCCGACCTCCGCCAAATCCTCGAAGATTTAGGACTTACGGGGGAAATTAAGATTGAGAAATCAGAATGACAAATGAAACCCGGATTGTGAAACGGTTGAGAACTCTTGGCTCACAACTGATATGGAAGGTAAGGATATGGAAGGTGATGTAAGTGAGGAAGGGGATCAAGTTTCTGATGATCGGGACAAAAGCGGGACTGCGGTCGGAGCAAGTCACAAGGCGTAAGGCGGGATTTCAAACCTACAAGATTCAAATGAATAGGGAAGGTGACCCCGCAGGATAATCGAAAAAGAAAGGCCCGATGCTCATGCTGAGTGTCGGGCCTCTTAGCAAGCTCAAAAGATTTCTATTTACTTTTCTCTTCCGAAGATTTTTTCTTTGGTTTCTCCTTTTTCCCCTTTGGGGCTCCTTTTTCTTCTTTCTTCACCTTCTTTTCTTTTTTCTCTTTTCCCTTTTCCTTTTCTTTCTCCTTCTTTTCTTCCTTTCCCTTAATTTTGGGAGCAACCTTTTCAAGAACCTCTTTGGCTTTTTTTACGGGTGATTTCTTCTTCTGCTCAGGGGACGAAAAGGTGACCAATTCAACAAGGGAGAGAGGAGCCCCGTCTCCCTGCCGCCATCCCAATTTATAGATCCTTGTATAACCTCCCTCTCGTTCTTTCAACTGAGGGACGATTTCATCAAAGAGTTTCTTAACAATCCCTTTGTTACGAAGGAGCGCAAAGGCCTGTCTTCGGGCATGCAGATTGCTCTTCTTTCCCAGGGTGATGATCTTATCCACCCAACTTCGGAGTTCTTTTGCCTTAGCCAACGTTGTTTTGATCCGTTCATGTTGAAGCAATGAAACCAGCATGTTGCGAAACATCAGCTCCCGATGTTGAGTATGGCGACTTAATTTCCTGCCGGCGACACGATGCCTCATCCACTCCTCCTATCCAATGGCTTCTGATTCCATCTCCTCTTTCGCTGCCCTTGGAGGCCAATTTTCTAACTTCATCCCCAGACTGAGTCCCATCTCGTCCAAAATCTCTTTGATCTCGTTGAGGGATTTTCGGCCAAAGTTCTTGGTGGCCAAGATCTCTGCTTCTGTTTTTTGAACCAGATCTCCGATCAGCTTGATGTTCGCATGTTTCAAACAGTTGGCAGAGCGGACAGAAAGTTCTAACTCATCCACGCTACGAAAGAGATTTTCGTTTAATTTTTCGCTTTCCTCCTGATCTTCAGGAATTGCGGTCTCCGTCTCTTCCTCCTCCTCAAAGGTGTAGAAAATGGAGAGCTGGTCTTTCAGAATCTTCGATGCATGAGCAACGGCCTCCTCTGGACTCAAACTTCCATCGGTCCAGAGCTCCAAGGTTAACTTGTCATAGTCCGTGATCTGCCCGACCCGGGCATTCGTCACTGTGTAGTTCACCTTCTTGATCGGAGAGAAGATCGCATCAATGGGGATGGTTCCAATCGCTTGGTTTTCTTCCTTGTTCCGCTCTGCAGGAACATAGCCCCTCCCCATCTTCACCACCATTTCCATGGAGAGTTTACCATCCCTTGAAAGCGTAGCGATGTAATGCTCCGGATTGAGTATTTCCACCGCATCCCCAGTTAGAATATCACCTGCCTTGAGAACCTTAGCACCTTCTGTCTTCACCCGAATCGTTTTTGGGCCTTCGGTATGAAGTTTCAGTCTCACCTCTTTGAGATTGAGAATGATTTCTGTGACATCCTCTTTGACACCCGGGATTGTCGAAAATTCATGGAGCACCCCGTCTATCTTAACCGAAGTGATCGACGCTCCTTGCAGGGAAGAGAGGAGGATCCGTCGGAGAGAGTTTCCAATGGTGATACCGAAGCCCCTCTCAAAGGGTTCAGCGACGAACTTTCCATAGAAGGAGGTGAGTGTTTCTTTTTCCACTTCCAACCGCTTGGGTCGAATGAGGTCTTTGAAAATTTTTTGATGCATATTACCTCCCCTGAGTTAACCCTGTTAGAAAGATTATAAAGGACTTTGAACCCTATCCATGGGGTTCACTTAAAAGTCTTATCCTTTTTCTAACCCTCCAAGGTTCGAATTTTTCTAACAGGGTAAAGGGTTCTAAAAAGTTTTCTGTCCGAGGGTTATGGCTAAGATGCCCGTTTCGTCGATAGGTTATGTCATGGGTCTAAACAATCTTTGGCCGTAACCCCTTGTCCTTAAACTAAACTGGCTTCCTCACCTTAACCCAATGACAATTTTCACCATTCGGAGGTAAGGTAGCCGTGATAGCGAACTATTTCGAGTACAGCTCAACGATCAATTTTTCCTGAATCGGGATGGTGATGTCCTCACGTGTCGGCAGGGCCTTCACATTCCCTTTCAGTTGTTCCTTATCCAATTCCAACCATTGAGGAACTCCTCGCCGTGCTACCCCTTCCAAGGCCTCTAAGATACGGACGACCTTCTTGCTCTTCTCTCGAAGCTCAATCACATCCCCTGGCTTGACGAGATAGGAAGGAATGTTCACCTTGGATTGGTTGACTGAAAAGTGGTTGTGTCTTACAAGCTGGCGTGCTTCATTTCTCGAATTAGCAAAACCCAGCCGGTAGACCGTGTTGTCCAGTCTCCGTTCCAGAAGGGAGAGGAGAATTTCCCCGGTGATGCCTTTTTGTCGATCCGCCTCCTTGAAGATATTGCTGAACTGGTTTTCCAGAATGCCATACAACCTTTTGACTTTCTGTTTCTCCCGTAGCTGGGCTCCATAAGCGGAGAACTTTTTTCGGCCCTGACCATGCTGCCCCGGTACATAGTTCCTCCGGTCGATCGCACACTTTTCGGTATAGCACCGCTCTCCTTTGAGAAAGAGTTTGAGATTCTCCCTCCGACATAGCCGACAAACCGATTTCGTATATCTCGCCAACGCTTTACCTCCTTTTTATACCCTTCTCCGTTTCGGAGGACGACATCCATTATGGGGAATGGGCGTGACATCCTTGATGAGGTGGACCCTCAGACCGGCAGCCTGAAGCGATCGCAGCGCTGATTCCCTCCCCGCCCCTGGACCCTTCACATAGACATCGATCGCTCGAACACCATGCTCCATCGCTTTTTTTGCAGCATTCTCTGCGGCCATTTGAGCTGCAAAAGGGGTACTTTTTCTGGAGCCCTTAAAGCCCTGCGTCCCCGCGCTGGACCAGGTGATGACATTTCCCTCTATATCGGTGATCGTGATGATGGTGTTGTTGAACGTTGCCTGAATATGAGCAATCCCTGCCTGGATATTCTTCTTAATTTTCTTTTTCTTTATCCCCTGCCCTTTGGCCATTTCTCCTCCTTTACCCCGTTAGAAAGTAAGTCTTGCCATATATCGTATTGAACCCTATAAGATGTCTCTTCAAGTTTAAAGTCCCATTCAAACCTTCTAACAGGGTTTACCGATCTATTCCTTCTCTTTCTCCTTCTTCTTCCCGATGATTGCCCGGCGGGGTCCTTTACGTGTTCTGGCATTCGTGTGCGTTCTCTGACCGTGAACAGGCAGAGACTTGCGATGGCGAAGTCCCCGGTAGGAACCGATATCCATGAGCCGTTTGATGTTGGTGGCCACTTCCCGTCTGAGATCTCCCTCTACTTTGTATTCCTGTTCTAAAATGTCCCGGATGCGGACCACCTCTGCTTCGGTCAGTTTGTTAACCTTGGTGTCCTTGTTAACATTTGCTTTTTCAAGAACTTTATTGGCAGAGGGTCTTGCAATCCCGTAGATATAGGTGAGGGCAATCTCAGCCCGTTTATCCTTTGGAAGATCAACTCCTGCAATGCGTGCCATAACTTACCCCTTGTTTGAGGAGCGCTTCGCTTGAGGATCGCTGCGCTTCAGGATTAAGGCGATAGAACTTTTGCCTCGAACCTCCAACCTCAAGTCCCCTGTGGAGTAGGTTTGCCGCCACTCCATGGGGGAGGCTCCTCTTGTGTGTATTCTTTAGCCTTGTCTCTGTTTGTGTTTGGGGTTTTCGCAGATGACCCGAATCACCCCTTTTCGTTTTACAATTTTACACTTATCACAGATTTTTTTGACCGAAGCCCTGACTTTCACTGTCTCTACCCTGTTGTTGAAAAGATTAAATTCAAACTTACAAATCCCCTATCCGTCCGGCGCCCCCCCTTTACTAAAGGGGAGTGAGGGAGGATTATCTACTTCTCCCGGAAAATAATTCTACCCCGAGTGAGGTCATAGGGTGACAGTTCAACTGTCACTTTATCCCCGGGGAGGATCTTGATGAAGTGCATTCTCATCTTTCCAGAAATATGAGCCAATACCTTGTGGCCGTTTTCCAATTCCACTCGGAACATGGCGTTGGGAAGAGTCTCCAAAACCTTCCCCTCAACCTGGATGGCCTCCTCTTTCGGCATTGTTACTCCATCCTTCCCCTTATCTAGGCGTCCCGCCCAGTTGACGAACGATTCGCTCAAAAATTTGAGCCTCTCCCCCCATGCCTTGGATCGAACGAAGCATATTCTTTTGCTGGTAATACTCGATGAGGGGGGCGGTCTGTTTCTGATACTCCTTCAACCTTGTTCGAATGGTTTCCTCCTTATCGTCTGCGCGTTGATAAAGTGTTCCCCGACACCGATCACAAACCCCTTCTTGTTTGGGTGGATGAAAAAGAACGTGGAACATCGCCCCACAGTTTTTGCAGGTTCTCCTTCCGGTGAGCCGGCGTACCAATTCATCGGTGTCCACTTCGATGTTGATGACGTGGTCAATCAATTTTCCGATTTTGGTAAGGATGGATTGGAGGGCTTCCGCCTGGGCAATCGTTCTTGGAAATCCATCGAGGATGAAACCTGGATTACAATCCGGTGCTCTTAACCGTTCATCGATGATGCCGATGACCACCTCATCGGGGACGAGTTGTCCCTGGTCCATGAAGGCCTTAGCCTTCACTCCGAGAGGAGTCCTCTCCTTTACCGCATTTCTGAGAATATCCCCGGTGGAGACTTGTGGGATGCGATAGCGTTCAACGATCATTTGTGCCTGAGTGCCTTTCCCCGCCCCAGGTGGACCTAACAGTATTAAGTTCATCCAGCGTCACCCATCACTTAAGGATCAGTGCAAAATGCAAATTTAGCATTGCAAATTGCAAAGTCTTTAACCCTCAATTTTCATTTTGCAATTTACAATTTACAATGAGTTTTACTTTACCCCCGTCTCCCTTTCAGCCTACCTTTTCTCATTAACCCTTCATAGTGTCTCGTCAGCATATGGGCTTCAATCTGTTGAACTGTGTCCAAGGCTACACCGACCACAATTAGCAGAGAGGTTCCTCCGAAATAGTAAGGGACGTTGAATCTCCTGATGAGGATGGTCGGGAGGACACAGATCACCGAGACATAAATGGCTCCCCCGAGGGTGATGCGGGTGAGCACCTTGTCGATATACTCAGCGGTCTTCTGCCCTGGCCGGATGCCCGGGATGTAACCGCCAAACTTCTTCATATTTTCAGCGACATCGTTAGGGTTGAAAGTGACGGCTGTATAAAAATAACAGAAGAAGATGATGAATCCCACGTAAAGAAAATTATAGAGGAGCGCGCCGGGTCCCAGGCTATTGATAATTGACTGGACCCAAGGATGTGCCTCCAACCAAGGTTTCGGCATAAAGTTGGCGATCGTCAACGGAAACATCAAAATGGAGGAAGCGAAGATGGGAGGGATGACACCCGAAGTGTTCAACTTCAATGGAAGATGGGTACTTTGCCCACCGTAGACCTTCCGTCCTACAATCCGCTTGGCATATTGAACAGGAAGCCTCCGCTGGCCGGTTTCGACAAAGATGATCACTGCAACCACGAAGACCATGAGGATCACCAAGACCAGGATGGTGATAATATTCATTTGTCCCACTCTGAAAAGCTCATAGCTGCTGGCAATGGCATTTGGCATTCTGGCGACAATCCCCGCGAAGATGATTAGGGAGATACCGTTCCCAATTCCCCTCTCTGTAATTTGCTCACCCAACCACATGATAAAGGCTGTGCCAGCGGTCAGTGTGATGACGGTCATGATCCGGAAGGACCATCCCGGAACCAGAACGATCATCTCACCGGCTGCTCCCCTCATATTCTCCAAGCCCACGGCGATTCCAAATCCCTGAATCATGCTGAGGACGACGGTTCCGTAACGAGTATACTGGACAATCTTTTTTCGGCCAATCTCTCCCTCCTTTTGGAGACGTTCGAGATAAGGAATCACCACGGTGAGAAGTTGGAGGATGATGGAGGCGCTGATATAGGGCATGATGCCAAGGGCAAAAACCGAGAGCCTTTCCAATGCTCCTCCTGAGAACATATCGATGAGACTGAAGAGGGTCCCCCTCGCTTGTGCAAAGAAGGAAGCCAGTGCATCCCCATTGATCCCGGGCGTAGGGATATGGACACCGACGCGATAGATCGCCAGAAAGACGAAGGTGATCAGGATCCTCCGCTTCAGTTCGGGTATCTTAAAAATGTTCTGGGCCCCTGAAATCATGAGCCGATCACCTCCACCCTCCCTGAGGCATTCTCCACTTTCTTAAGTGCGGCCTTGCTCACTTGATGAACGCGGATGGTCAAAGGGTGCTGAAGTTCCCCATCGGAGAGAAGCTTTACCGCCCCCCTCTTTTTCAGAAGGCCAGATTGGAACAGGAGGTCGGGTTCCACCATGGTATCTCTTGGGAAACGATTGAGATCTCCAACATGGATGATCTGAAAGTATTTTTTAAATGGGTGACGAAACCCCTTTTTGGGAAGGCGTCGCTGGAGAGGCATCTGCCCTCCCTCGAAACCGGCCTTAGTCCCTCGGCCGGAACGGGAGTTCTGACCTTTGGCGCCTCGGCAGGCCGTCTTGCCATGCCCAGACCCAATCCCTCTTCCCACCCGTTTCCTCTTCTTCCTTGCTCCCTTCGGAGGTTTCAGTTCTTCCAGCTTCATCCGGGTTTCCTTTCAGATCCATTCACCACTTCTAACAGATGTTCCACACGACTGATCATCCCTCGTATCTGGGGTCGATCCGGCAAGGTGAGGGTTTGATTGAGTCGTTTGAATCCAAGGCCCTGGATGGTCTTCCTTTGGTCTTTGGGCCTTCCAATCACACTTTTTCTCCACTTGACTGTAATCGTATGCTCAATCTTTTTCATCATGAAACCTTCTTAGTTCTCTGCGGCTTTCTCACCCCTTTTTTCATAGACCTCCTCAGGAGCCCTCAATTGGCTGATGGCTTGAAGGGTAGCTTTGATGAGGTTGTGAGGGTTGTTCGATCCAAGGGATTTTGTTAGGATGTTTTGGATCCCCGCGGATTCAGCAATGGCCCTGACTGAAGCACCGGCGATGACACCCGTTCCCTCGGAGGCGGGCTTTAATAGAACCTTTGCTGCACCATATTTCCCCATGACCTCGTAGGGGATCGTTTTATTCATAATGGGAACATTAATCAAGTTCCGTTTCGCATGTTCAATTCCCTTGCGGATGGCCTCAGGGACTTCGTTGGCTTTCCCTAACCCACTCCCCACATGACCATTTCCGTCCCCCACCACCACTAAGGCGCTGAAGCTGAATCGTCGACCTCCTTTGACCACCTTGGCCACCCGGTTGATATGCACTACCCGGTCCGTCAATTCCAATGTACTTGGATCAATCTTCGGCAATGTCCATCCCTCCTTGAAAGAGATTTCTGAAGAAATTCAGAAATCTCTGATTACACAGATTAGGAAACGATTACACAGAGATAAAATACATTACATACAAAGAAAATCCGTTTAATCTTTCTTTTAAATCAGTGTAATCAAGAGAGCGCCTAGTAGCTTTTCAGAGCTCTCTTAAAAGATCAAGCCACTCGTTCTGGCCGCCTCGGCCAATGCCTTAACCCTGCCGTGATAAAGATATCCATTTCGGTCAAAGACCACTTTTTGGATTCCCTTTTCAAGGCACTTTTTAGCGATGAGTTCTCCCACTTTCTTCGCTGCCTCTACATTCCCTGGATAGCGAAGACTCTCTTTCAGCTCGGGGCTCATGGTGGAGGCACTGACCAGGGTTTTCCCCGTCGTATCCGCGATGGCCTGAGCATAAATGTGCTTCAAGCTTCGAAAGACATTGAGGCGAGGCCGTTCGAGTGTTCCCTTTAAATCGCTCCTCACTCTCTTTTTTCTTTTCAGTCGGGCCAATTTCTTTCTGTTCTTCAATGGACTTCCTCCCTGCCTACCGGTAGGCAGGCCTGTCCCGCCATAAGCGGGGCGGGATTCCTTAAGCTTTGGTCTTTCCGACCTTCTTACGAATCCTTTCTCCTATATAGCGTAAACCCTTCCCCTTATAAGGTTCGGGTGGTTTGATCGAACGAAGTTTGGCAGCGACGATTCCTACCTGTTGTTTATCAATTCCCTTAATGGTGATTTGGGTCTGCTTTTCCACCTCCACCTTGATCCCTTCTGGAATGGGGTAGAGAATGGGATGAGAAAATCCCAGGGAGAGTTTGAGCGCCTTATTTTGGAGATCTGCTCGGAAGCCAATGCCGACGATCTCAAGTCGTTTCTCAAACCCCTGGGTTACCCCAGTGACCATATTGGCGATGAGACTCCGTGTCAGGCCTTGAAGGGCTTTTGATCTGCGCTCATCATCTTTGCGGTGAATGAACATCTTTCCTCCGTCCACTGAGGCCGAAATCCCCTGAGGCAGAGGGTAGGTGAGGTGGCCTCTCGGTCCGGTCACTTCCACCTTCAATGGATCACAGGAGACCTTCACTTCCTTTGCCAATACGATCGGCATCCTTCCAATACGAGACATAAATTACCTCTAAATGCCAAATGACAAAGTTCAAATGTCAAATCAAGTTGAAAACTCAAATCTTAGGATTTTGGATTTTGGCATTCATTTGACATTTGGATTTTGAAATTTGAAATTTTTCTTTTACCAGACATAGCACAACACTTCCCCCCCCACATTGGCCTTGCGCGCAGCTTTGTCCGTGAGGATTCCCTTTGACGTGGAGAGGATCGAAATACCCAACCCGCTCATGACGGATGGAATTCGGTCGCCCCCCACATAGACTCTCCGCCCCGGTTTGCTAATCCGCCTGATATGAATGATTCCCTTTCGGTTCACATCATATTTGAGAAAGATTCGGATCATCTCGTGATGGTGATCCTCGGTCACCACCTTAAAACTTTTAATGAACCCTTCCTCTTTCAAAATCTTTGCGACCTCTCGTTTCAGTCTGGAGGAGGGGACCTCCACTTTCTCGAATTTCGCTTTAGATCCGTTCCGAATTCGTGTGAACATATCGGCTAATGGATCGGTCATGGACATACGAACCCCCGTACTTTTCACCAGCTGGATTTGATCACTCCAGGGATCTCGCCCCGGGAGGCATATTTTCTCAGACAGAGACGACACATATTAAATTTCCGATAATAAGCCCTCGGCCTTCCACAGAGAGGGCATCGATGGTACTCACGAACTTTAAATTTCTGAGGTCTCCTTGCCTTGTTCATCAATGAAAGTTTTGCCAATTTTTCCTCCTAATAATCCTCCCAATCCTTGTAGGGAACGGTTTGAAACCGTTCCCTACAAGGGGGGCGATTCAGTTCCTAAAGGGCATTCCCAGTAACCTCAGCAGTTCCTTTCCTTCCTCATCGGTTTTGGCCGTAGTCGCGATGACGATGTTCATCCCCTTCACCTTGTCAATTTTGTCGTAATGAATTTCTGGAAAGATAAGTTGTTCCCGAACTCCAAGGGCATAATTTCCTCTACCATCAAAGGACTTCCCAGAGAGGCCTTTAAAATCCCGCACTCTCGGAAGGGCCACATTCACCAGACGATTGAAGAATTCGTACATCCTTTCTTTTCGAAGAGTGACCATGCATCCAATTGGCATTCCCGCTCTCAATTTGAACTGGGCGATCGATTTTTTGGCCTTCGTGATGACCGGCTTCTGTCCTGTAATCTGGCTCAGTTCTTGGACAGCGGAGTCGAGAATCTTTATATTTTGGATGGCCTCTCCCAATCCCATATTGATAACGATTTTTTCAAGTTTAGGGACCTCCATCCTGTTCCGATAGTTGAATCGCTTCATCAGCGCGAGGATTACTTTCTGCTGGTAAACCTCTTGCAATTTGGCCATCGCATCACCTATTTATCGAAAATTTCCCCACATTTTCTGCAGAACCGTGCCTTCTTGCTGCCCTCCACGATGCGGTGCCCGATCCGAACCGGTTTATTACACTTTTCACAGAGGAGCATCACATTGGAGACATGGAGGGGGGCCTCTTTTTCTAAAATCCCTCCTCGTCTTTGTTGACCGTGGGGCCGAGAATGCTTCTTGATAAAATTGATCTTTTCGATGATTACTTTTTCCTTCTGTGGAAGGACCTTCAGGATCCGACCACTCTTTCCCTTTTCCTTCCCATTAATCACCATCACCAGATCATTCTTTTTGATATGAAATTTCGGAATGCTCATTTCAAGTTCCATTCTTCCTATGGGTTCAGACAGGCCTTCAAAGTACCTCTGGGGCCAAAGAGATGATTTTCATAAACCGTTTGGCCCGCAGTTCCCTGGCAACAGGACCAAAGATTCGAGTCCCGATGGGTTCCCCTTGGGGATTGACGAGGACAGCGGAGTTGTCATCAAATTTGATGTAGGAACCATCAGGACGTGTCACCTCTTTCTTCGTCCGGACGATGACCGCACGCGCCACATCCCCTTTTTTGATCTTCGAGTTCGGCAAGGCGTCCTTGACAGAAACGACGATGATATCACCCAGGGTGGCATATTTCCGACGCGTACCGCCAAGAACCTTAATACACCCTAATTTCTTGGCTCCCGAATTATCGGCGACTTCGAGGATACTTCGCATTTGAATCATCATCAACTCCACAATGGAAAGTGGAGAGTAGTTCCACTCTCTACCTTCCAATCCATCAGGCGGCCCTTTCGAGGATCTCCTTGACACGCCATCGTTTTTCTTTGCTGAGCGGACGGGTTTCGGTCAGGAGGACCTTATCTCCGATATGACATTCGTTCTTCTCGTCGTGAGCCTTCACCTTTGTCCTCTTCCGGATATATTTCTTATAGACGGGGTGGAGGACCAGGCGATTAACCATCACAACCACGGTCTTATCCATTTTGTCGCTCGAAACCACGCCCGTTAATATCTTTCGTTTCCCTCTCTCTCCCATTGGCATATTTAAAAATTCCCTCCGAAATTTGCCCTTCCCTGTCGGGTGGGTCCAAAATGATCGCCCCTCCCTTTGGGATGGGACCCAAATTATTGCCTCTCCCTCACCCCAACCGCTCCGTCGGTAAAGCTCTGGAGCGTCAGCGACCTCTCCCATCAAGCCTGCCTGCGGTAGGCAGGGGGGAGGGGAGAGATGTTTATTTTCCTTTGTTCGGAGCCTTCTCCCTGAGGATCGTCTTCACCCGGGCAATGTCCCGTTTGACCTGAGGGATTCGCATAACATTCTCCAATTGTCCTGTAGCATGCTGAAAACGGAGATTGAAAAGCTCCTCATTCAGCTCCCGTTCTTTCTCCAGCAATTCCCCTTCGCTGAGGAGGTGGAGGTCTCTTGCCTTCATAGATGCCCCCCCCTCATGATGAATTTGGTCGAAATGGGCAATTTATGAGAGGCTAAGAGAAATGCCTCCCTGGCCCTTTCTTCAGGGACCCCTTCCATTTCGTAGAGGATTCGGCCGGGCCGGATGACCGCCACCCAATCTTCCGGAGTCCCTTTCCCTTTTCCCATCCGGGTCTCCGCGGGTTTTTTGGTAATGGGCTTATCTGGGAAGATGCGGATCCAGATTCGACCGGTTCGTTTGATGAACCGGGTCATCGCAATTCGTGCGGCTTCGATCTGCCGGGAGGTTAACCATCCACATTCCGTGGCCTGGAGTCCGAAATCACCAAAGTTGAGCATACTTCCTCGAGAGGCGATGCCTCTCCTTCTTCCCTTTTGTTGTTTCCGATATTTTGTCTTCTTCGGCATTAACATAATTCAATTACCCTAGAGTTAAAATGCCAAATGACAAAGTTCAAATGTCAAATCAAACCCAAAATCAAAATGTCAAATTTTTTGGATTTTGAACTTTGACATTCATTTGACATTTGAGTTTTGAAATTTGGATTTAGTAATTTTCATTTCTTAGGCGGCCAGGTCTTCTCCTTCTTTTGTAGGGAAGACCTCTCCTTTGAAGATCCAAACCTTCACACCGATGATCCCATAGGTGGTCTTTGCTTCAGCCGTCCCATAATTGATATCCGCCCGGAGGGTATGGAGTGGGACCCGACCTTCCCTGTACCATTCTCTTCGAGCCATTTCTGCCCCTCCCAACCTCCCAGCACAAGAAATCTTGATTCCTTTGGCCCCCATTTTGAGTGAGGAGCTCACGGCCTTCTTCATCGCCCTTCGAAATCCAATGCGTCTCTCCAGTTGGAGCGCCACATTCTCAGCGACCAATTGGGCGTCGATCTCTGCCCTCTTGACCTCCTGGATATTGATAAAGATTTCCTTCTGGGTCATCTTCTGAAGTTCTTTTCTTAAGTTCTCCACCTCAGCCCCCTTTTTCCCGATGATGATGCCGGGGCGGGCGGTGAAGATCGTCACTTTGGCCTTTTTAGCTTTACTGGTGGCCCGTTCAATCTCGATCTTTGAGACCCCAGCATGGTAGAGTTTTTTCTTCAGATAGTCACGGATCCGGATATCTTCAATGAGAAGTTGAGGATAATCCTTCTCCCCGTACCACCGGGAATCCCAGGTTTTGATATATCCTAATCGGAAACTGGTTGGATGTACTTTCTGTCCCAAGGTTCCTCCTCCTTTACCTCGTTAGAAAGGACGGGGCTTTTACCCTGCCCTCAATAAGGAATGAACATTTTCTTTCTACATCCCCGCTACTAATGGCGAAGCCTTCTAACGGGGCTTACCCTTCGTCTAAAACGACAGTGATATGGCTGGTTCTCTTTCGGATCATCGTGGCGCGGCCCAAGGCTCTCGGCTGGTATCGTTTCATGGTCGGCCCCTGATCCACCGTAATCTTCTTAATGTAAAGACGATCGATGTCAATGGTCTTCTTTTGCGTAGCATTGGCAATGGCCGATTTTAAAACTTTGATGATGATTTTGGCCGCTGCCTTTTTTGTAAAGGTCAGGATATTCAAGGCCTCTTCCGATCTTTTCCCTCGAATCAGATCGGCCACCAATCGAGCTTTTCTGGGTGCCATTCGCACAAATCTCAATCTCGCCCTGACTTCCATTTTTCAGTCACCCTTCACCCCGTTAGAAAGCCTCGCCATCCGCGGCGGGAACGACATAAAACAAAATTTCAATTCCTCACAGAAAGGGCAGGGTAAAGCTTCGCCCTTTCTAACGGGGTAAATTAAGCTGTCTTCCCTTTGATCTTCGTCTTTCGGTCTCCTGAATGGCCGTGGAAGGTTCGACTCGGAGAGAACTCCCCTAACTTATGCCCAACCATTTCCTCGGTCACGAAGACCGGAATGAACTTTTTTCCGTTATGGACCGCAAAGGTCAACCCCACCATCTCAGGAAGGACGGTGGATCGCCTGGACCAGGTTTTGATCACTTTTCCTTCTTTCGTCCTTCGAACCTCTTCGATCCTTTTTATCAAATAGGGGTCCACAAAGGGGCCTTTTTTGATCGAACGGGCCATCAATCTCTCCTCTTCAGGATATATTTATCCGTCGTCTTATTTTTTCGGGTCTTCTTCTCCGGTACCCCCCACGGGCTACAAGGGTGTCTCCCCCCTGAACTCTTCCCCTCGCCTCCACCCAGAGGATGGTCAATGGGGTTCATCGCTACGCCGCGAACAGTGGGCCTCCAGCCCGACCATCGGTTTCTTCCAGCCTTTCCCAATGAGACGGTTTCATGCTCAAGGTTGCTCACTTGGCCGATCGTGGCATAACAATCCTGGAGGACCAGCCGGACCTCACCCGAGGGAAGTTTAATGTGCGCATATTTCCCTTCCTTCGCCATCAATTGGCCATAGGCTCCTGCGCTCCGGATGATTTGTCCACCTTTTCCGATCTTCAGCTCGATATTATGAATGAGCGTACCCGCTGGGATATTTCGGAGCGGAAGGGCGTTACCAGGTTTGATATCTGCCATCGGGCTTGCGACCACCTGCTCCCCCACCTTCAACTGGGCAGGTGCCAGGATATACCGTTTCTCCCCATCCACATAGTGAAGCAAGGCGATACGGGCAGATCGGTTAGGGTCGTATTCAATGGAAGCCACCTTGGCCGGGATCTCCCTTTTGTCCCGCTTGAAGTCAATCAGTCGATATCTTCGTTTATGGCCTCCTCCTCGATGCCACGAGGTGATTCTTCCGTAGCAGTTTCTTCCTCCGGTCTTTTTTAGAGGGGAGAGAAGATTCTTCTCCGGTGTAAAGGAACTGATCTCCTCAAACGTAGAAACAGTTTGGAACCGTCTCCCAGGAGAGGTTGGCCGAAACTTTTTGATACCCATCTTTTAACCCCATCAAATCCGAAATTCGAATATCGAAATCCCTGCCTGCGGCAGGCAGGCGAAACAAATTCGAATGACCAAAATTCAAAGTTTCGAAATTCGTTCTTCGGATTTAGAATTTCCTCTCGAATTTTTATCCGAGAGGGTTAGGCTCCTTCGAAGAAATCGATCCGGTCCCCCTCTTTCAGGGTGACGATAGCCTTCTTCCAATCAGGCCTCTTCCCGAACCTTCTTCCCAGGCGTTTTACTTTACCCAAAACGTTGCAGGTCCGTACCTGGACAACTTTTACTTTGAAGAGGCGTTCCACAGCGGACTGAATCTCAATCTTATTTGCATCGTGATGAACTTCGAACGCATACTGGTGGTTTGCCTCTTTCTGTTGGGTACTTTTTTCAGTAATCAAAGGCCTTCGGATAATCTTCTGCGCTTCTTTCATGATGTGAGCACCCCTTGGATCCTTTGAATCGTTGGACTGAGTAAAATTAAGTGTTCGTGATTTAAGATGTCGTAGACGTTCAGGCCTTCGCAGCGGAGGACCTGAATCTTAGGGATATTCCGGGACGATCGCTCCAAGAAAGAATGTTTCTCATCCGTCACGATAAGGGCATCCTCGACCTGAAATTTTCTCAGCACTTCAAGAACTTGGCGAGTTTTAAACCCTTCCATTGGAAAATCGTTTAGAAGAATTAGTTTTCCCTCCTGGCATTTCAAGGTGAGAGCTGTTCTGAGTGCCGCCCTCTTCATCTTCTTGGGAAGAGAGAAAGAGTAATCTCTCGGCATAGGGCCAAAGATGGTCCCTCCTCCTTTCCATAGAGGTGATCGTCGGGATCCTGCCCGGGCCCTCCCGGTCCCTTTTTGCCTCCAGGGCTTTGCCCCTCCTCCTCGGACAAGTGCCCTGTTCTTGGTTGCCGCACTCCCTTTCCTTTGAGAGGACAAATGCATGCGGACGACATCATAAAAGAGATGAGGATTGATCTTCGCATCAAAGACCCGGTCGTCCAATTCGATATCGTTCACCTTTTGATTCCCAATGTCATAAACAGCGAGTGTAGCCATTGAGTCCTTTTCCTTAAACCGATGGGACAGCAGAAGCCTTCTTCTTCGTTGCACTTCGAATGAGGATCCAACTATGACGGCTTCCAGGGATTCCACCTTTGAGCAAGATGAGGTTTTGATCCTCTTTGACGTCCACGATTTTAATATTTTGAATAGTCACCTTCTGATTCCCATGGTGCCCTGGCATCTTCAAGCCTTTAAAGGTGTGGTGAGGAAATGCTGCCGAACCGACAGAACCTCCGTGACGGAAATATTCGTGCGTGCCATGGGATCCAGGTGAGCCATGAAATCCATGGCGCTTGATCACTCCTGTAAACCCTTTCCCCTTGCTCAGGGCGGTGACATCCACGACATCTCCCGGCTTAAAGAGATTCAGGGTAACCATCTGGCCTGTTCCAACCCGCTCCGCATCCTCCACACGGAACTCCTTCAAATAATAAGTGGGGCCTACCCCAGCCTTTTTGAAATGGCCAGATAGCGGTTTGTTCACCCTCTGGCTATTCTTTGGAACGAAACCGAGTTGAAGGGCATTATACCCATCCTTTTCCGTCACCTTCTTCTGGATCACCGGGCAGGGGCCAGCTTCAACTACAGTTACCGGAACGACTGAACCGTCCTCGAGGAAGACTTGAGTCATTCCCAATTTTCTTCCGATGATTCCCAACGTCCTTTTCATTGTTTTCCGTCCTAAATCTCCTTTGCCTCCTTATTAAAGGAGGTGGTAGAAGGGGTCATAGCTTGATCTCTACATCGATTCCGGCTGCGAGATCCAGCTTCATTAGTGCATCAACGGTCTGCTGGGTTGGCTCCAAAATATCGAGAATACGCTTGTGGGTCCGAATTTCGAACTGTTCTCTCGATTTCTTGTCGACATGGGGAGACCTCAGCACACAGTATTTGTTGATCTTTGTCGGAAGAGGTATTGGACCGGCCACATCGGCACCGGTTCGCCGAACCGTATCGACGATCTCAGTGGTCGACTTATCAAGAAGTTTATGGTCATACGATTTTAGGCAGACCCTGATCTTCTGAGCTGTCATATGAATGCCCTTTCCCCCTTATTCAAGGATATCGCTGATGACCCCGGCACCAACGGTTCGCCCACCCTCCCGAATCGCAAACCGCAACTCCTTCTCCATCGCGATCGGCGTAATCAACTCCACCATCAAAGCCA
>Ga0315280_10002227_pt1 | contig 31685 bp, 22 predicted proteins | sample YL17G06_40_MG_FD_203697 | JGI IMG/M metagenome (GOLD analysis project Ga0315280, IMG submission 203697) | Sediment microbial communities from Yellowstone Lake, YNP, Wyoming, USA - YL17G06_40 | ecosystem: Environmental > Aquatic > Freshwater > Lake > Sediment | place: USA: Wyoming | collected... | reverse complement strand
CGCTCCGGATCCCGGAAACCATCGTGCGGCCGATCAAGACCTGGGAGTCAACATAGTCACTGAAAATCAACGCAACTCATTGAATCGCTTGACGCACACCCCTGGTTTTGTGGAAGTCGGGTTAGCATAGGGGAAGCGCCGGGCAGACGCAGCCGTCCTGAAGCGCTGTGGTAGAATGATGCATGCTTGAGCCGGATCTCCCCACAGCCCTGACATTCGATGATGTTTTGCTGGTTCCGGCGCGGTCCTCGGTGATGCCCTCGGACACCAGCACCCGCACGCGCTTCAGCCGCAACATTCCGCTCAATATCCCCATCGCCAGCGCGGCCATGGACACCGTGACCGAGTCCCGCCTGGCGATCGCCATCGCCCAGCAAGGCGGCCTGGGCGTCATTCATCGCAACCTGCCAATCGAGCAGCAGGCGCGCGAAGTGGACAAGGTGAAACGCAGCGAGAGCGGCATGATCGTGGAACCGGTCACCATGTCGCCGGAGAACAAGATTTACGAGGCGCTGGAGGTGATGCGCCACTACAAAATCTCGGGCCTCCCGGTGACGCGCGACGGCAAGCTGGTAGGCATCCTGACCAACCGCGATCTGCGCTTCGAGACCCGCCTGGACCTGCCCATCTCCGAGGTGATGACCAAGGAGCACCTGATCACCGTGCCGGTGGGAACCACGCTGGAGGAGGCCGAGAAGCTGCTGCACCGCCACCGCATCGAGAAGCTGCTGGTGGTGGATGACGAATACAACCTGAAGGGCCTGATCACGGTCAAGGACATCCAGAAAAAGATCAAGTACCCGCATGCGGCCAAGGACAGCCATGGGCGGCTGCGCGTGGCGGCGGGCATCGGGGCCACCGGGGACTTCCTGGAGCGGGCCCAGGAACTGGCGCGGGCCCGCGTGGACGCGCTGGTGATCGATACCGCGCACGGCCACACCGAGCGCGTCCTGGAGGCCATTCGCGCCGTGCGCTCCAGGCTGCCCGGCGTGGAGCTGGTGGCCGGCAACGTGGCCACCTTCGAGGGCGCCTGCGACCTGATCCGGGCCGATGTCGATGCCCTCAAGGTGGGGATGGGCCCGGGGTCGATCTGCACCACGCGGGTCATCAGCGGCGCCGGCATGCCGCAGATCTCCGCCATCTCGCACGCCGCCCGCGCCGCCAAGGACAGCGGCATCCCCATCATCGCCGACGGCGGCATCAAGTTCTCCGGCGACATCACCAAGGCCATCGCCGCCGGCGCACACGCGGTGATGATCGGCAGCCTGTTCGCCGGCACCGATGAGAGCCCGGGCGAGACCATCCTCTACCAGGGCCGCACCTTCAAGTCGTATCGCGGCATGGGCTCGATCGGGGCCATGCAGGCAGGCTCGGCCGACCGCTACGCGCAAACGGCGGCCACCGCCGAAGAGGGCCCCATCAAGCTGGTGCCGGAAGGCATCGAGGGCCGTGTCCCCCACAAGGGGCCGCTCGACGCCATGATCCAACAACTAGTCGGGGGGCTGCGCGCCGGCATGGGCTATTGCGGCGTGGCCACCATCGAGGAATTGCAGCACCGCGCCCGGTTCATCCGCATCTCTGACGCCGGCCTCCGCGAAAGCCACGTCCACGACGTCATCATCACCAAGGAAGCCCCCAATTACCAGCTCGATTAGGCTGTAGGCTGTGGGCTGTAGGCCGTGGGCTCAAGCCTACAGCCTACAGCCTATAGCCCACAGCCTAATAACTCAGCCGCAGGGCCATCTGCACGCGCCGCGCATAGTTCTTCTGCGTGGTGATGGTGCCGAAGGCCGTGCTGGTGGGATCGGTGTTGGGGTTGGAAAAGGCGGCGTGGTTCAGCGCGTTCAGAAAATCGGCGCGGAACTGCAGGCCCATGCGCTCCTTGCGCACCCGGGTCATCTTGGACAGAGACAGATCGAAATTATTCAGCCCATCGCCGCGGATGCCCGTAAAGCGCGGCGACAGCGCGCGGAGGTTGTAGGCCAGCGCCTTGCGCGCGTCGCGCTCGAAGCCGGCCGCGGTGTTGAACCAGCGCTCGACCTTCCGCTCGCCGTTCGGCAGCGGCACGTCCTTCAGCCGGCCGTAGAAGATAATGTTGCCGAAACTGAGCGCCTGGCCGCTCTGCGCCGCATAGATCCCGGACACTTGCCAGCCGCCCGCCAGTTTCGCGGCCAGCCCCCTGGCCCGGGAAGCAAACTTCTTCCGGGGACCGAACGGAAGCTCGTACACCCAGCTCAACGTCAGGCGCAGCGGATAATCCTGGTCGGAGATGACATGGACCGGTCTCGGGTCGCCTTCATTCAGGAACGACGTCGCTTCCATGAACTTCGACCAGGTAAAGGCCGCCTGCAGCGTCCACCCCCGGGAATAGCGCTTCTGCACACTGGCGAACGTGGCGTGGTACCACGAGAAGCCCTCGTTGGTGCTGGTGGTCACGCTGGTGAACTGCGGGAACCGCCGCAGCAGATCCACCCGGGCGATGCTGCTGCTGGACCGGCTGGTGCTAGGAAGCAGAGGATAGAAGGGATTGCGCAGGCTCGCGGTCAGGCAGTTGATGGTGGCGTCGTCGCGGACATAGCTTTTGCTCAGGTACTGGTTGGGAATGGCGTTGAGGTTGCGGTAGGTGGTGACGTGCGTGCCGCGGCTGCCGATGTAGCCGATGTCGAGCACGATGCGGTGCGGGAACTCGTGCTGGGTGCTCAACTGCCAGCGCTGCATGTAGGGCGCCAGCGGCCGGGTATTGAAGAACGAGACCGCCTGCCCGGCATACGTCATGGGCCCCAGCGAGGAGCCGGCCGGCGCCAGGAAGCCGCTGGGGTAGGGATCGCTCAATTTGGTCGGGAAGGTGAGCCCGGAGTCGATGGAGGGCACCAGCATGGTCCGCTGCACGAAACTGGCCTGGATCACGTCGCCGCGGCGTTCGCCGAGGAAGCCGAAAAAAATCCCGTAGCCGCCGCGCAGCACGGTTTTGGGCCGCAGCGACCAGGCAAAGCCGAAGCGCGGCATGAAGTTGTTCTTGTCGCGCCGCCACAGGGTGCGGGGCTGGCCGTTCACGCCGGCGAAGTTCACCCCGCCGCGCACCCGGAACTGCTCCAGCGGCACCTCCTTGGTGGTCGCCCCTGCATATCGCGCCCGCACCTGGTCTTCGATGGGCAGCACCACCTCGGGGTCGAAGCCGCGCACGCTGCGGTTGAACCGCTCGGTGACCGGCCCCTCCAGCTCGTACCGCACCCCCAGGTTGACGGTCAGCCGGCGGCGCAGCCTCCAGGAATCCTGGACGAACAGGGACCACACGGTGGACTGCTCGGCGTAGCTGTCGCGCCGCTCGACGTAGCCGCTGCTGGGCAGCCCGAACAACAGCGATGCCAACCCCTGCCCGATCGGCGACGACGCCGAGTTGTCGTAGGGGCCGTGCGTCCAGGTGGTGCTGAAATCGAAGTACCCGGTCGAGACGTTGTCGTAGTTGTACTGGTTCTCGCGGTAGACGCGGTACTCGCCGCCGACCTTTATGCTATGCAGGCGCACGACGCGGTCCACGTTGGCGTTGAAGGTGTGCGTCTCGGTGGGGCGGAACAACATGCCGTTGTGGGTGCTCGCGTAGCCGGCAATGGTGATGTAGGGGAAGCGCCGGATTCCGGCGTCGATGGCGTTGTTGTAGGCGGACGAAAACCCCAGCGTGGTCAGGTCGAACCCGCGGCTCTCCGGCGCGCTGTCGGTGACCCGCAGAAACCGGTTGTACCCGTAGCGGACGTTCAGGACCGAACTGGGCGTCAGCGTATAGACGTCGTCGATGGCCGCCGCGCGCGAGACCAGTTGGTAGTACTCACCGGTGGCGGTGCTGTGGAACCAGTCGTTGTAATGGCTGTCGCGCTTGTAAAGGTTGGCGCGCGCGAAGAGGCGCTGGCGGTCGCCCAGGTACTGGTCCACACGGGCGGTATGCGTGTAATAGGCGGTACGCTCGGGCTCGTTGGGCAATGGAAGGTTGTTGCTGCCGTCGGCGGTGCCCGGCACCGTGGGCAGCGCATAGTATTTCAGGATGTTCAAGCCTACCGGGCTGAGGCGCGCGGCGGGGATGATATTGCCGGCCAGCGGGTTCACCTGGGTGCGTCCGTTGGGCGCCGTGCGCCGCGTGTAGGGGTCATAAATCTGGTATTGCGTTCCGAGCCTCAGCAACTCGGAAAAATCGCCGCGCCGCTCGGCTTCGGTAGGCACGGTGAGGGTGGTGCCGCGCGGCCGCGTCTCGTGGATGCCCTCGTAGCCGTAGACATAGAAGGTGCGCTTCCGGCCGTTATACAGATGCGGTATCAGGACCGGGCCGGTGCTCGACGTTCCCCAGCGCCGGTAGGTGAAGCGGCTGGGCGGCAGGCGGTTGCGGTTGGCGAAAAACAGGTTGGCCGACAGAGGCGGCGCCATCATCATGTACTGCGCCGTCCCGTGGAAAACGTTGCCGCCGGTCTTCAGGCTGATGTTGATGCTGCCGCCCTCGGTCTGGCCCACGCCGGCGTCGAACGTGGCCGTCTGCACCTTGAATTCCCCAACCACGTCGCTGGGCGGGACGTAGGCCGCGGTCACTTCGTTGTTGCCGGCTGTGGAAGTGTTTGGCGAGCCGTCCAGGCTCAGCTCGCTGCGGTTGGCCCGCACCCCGGCCATCGCGTATCCGGAGATGTTGGTGGGCTCGAACGGCCGGTCGAAGGCCGGCGACCCGGCGAAGGTCACCCCCGCCGCAAGCTGCACCAGAGCGTAGAGGTTGCCGTGCGGCACCGGCAGATCGGTGATCTGGCGCGAGTCGATCACTTGCCCGATCGATCCGCTGGCCGTGTCCAGCAGCGGCGTGTCATCCTCGACTTCGACCGTCTGGCTCACTCCGCTCACCTGCAGCCTGATGTTGACTTCCAGCCGGTCGCCGACCTGCACCCGAACTTCGCCGGTGAACGGCCTGAATCCTTCCTTTTCGACGCTGATGGTGTAGAGGCCGGAATTCAGCAACGGCGCATAGTAGCTGCCCCGTTCATTGCTCGACAGGGTTGAGGTGATTCCGGTCTGCACGCTGGTGATCTTGATGATGGCACGCGGAACGACGCTGCCGGAGGGATCAGTTACCCGCCCCACAATCGTGCCCCGCGACTCCTGCGCATAGGCGCCGGCAGCCAGCAGCAAGATCAAGACCAACATGGCACAAATCCGGCAAGGCATGGAGAGTACGATATGCTATTGGGCAGGGTGAGCGCCCGTCAAGCGCCGTGAAAGGGGAGTAGGGGAGCGTGGAGCATCGCAGGCTGCGAATCCTGGTCCTGGCCGGAACACTTGCCATCTTGCTCGAACTGCTGGTCTTCCAGCCGTGGGCCATGGACGGACTTTCTTTGATCGGCGAGAAAGTTGCCGGACGTCGCCCGGTGTTGACCTGGAGGCAACTGGCGGGATTGATGGCGCCGGAAATGATGTGGGTGAGCAAGTTGCGGGCCGACGGCGCCGCTCCCTGCCCGGTGCTCTGGCGCACCAACCTCGGTGACATTTGGGGCCGGGTGCGAGACGACGAACTCCTTCACTTGCTGCTGGCAGAGCATTTAGTTGACAGCGTGTATCAGGAGCCGCCGGTAGTTGTCCGAGAGGGGGACGTGGTGCTGGATGCGGGCGCGCACCTGGGAACGTTTTCCCGGCTGGCGCTGGAGCGCGGCGCACGGCTGGTGATCGCCTTTGAACCCGAGCCTACCAACTGTGCCTGCTTCAAGCGCACGTTCCGCAAAGAAATCGCGGAAGGCCGGGTCATCCTCATCGAAGCTGCCCTGTGGGACAGTCCCGGAACACTCGAGTTCGCTCCACCCCAGCCTATCAACAGCGGCACCGGGTCGGCCGCGCTGGGCGGCGGCAGCATGAAAGTGCGGGCCACAACCGTGGACGCCGAAATCGCGCGCCTGGACACGCCAGTGGACTTCATCAAGATGGACACGGAAGGGGCCGAGCCGCACATCATCCGCGGCGCCCGCGCCACCATCGCGCGCTTCCGGCCGCGCATGGCTATCTCCACCGAGCATACCCTCGAGGACTGGGTCTTGATCCCCACCACCGTGCTTTCTGTCAGACGGGATTACCACCTGAAGCCGGGAACCAGCACGATGTTCTTTTACTAGGCTGCAGGTTACAGGCTACAGGCTGCAGGCTGCAGGCAAAAACCCCCGGCGTCGAACGGCGCCCCTGGAGCCTATAGCCTGTGGCCTGTAGCCTTCTTCAGGCGCATTCCTTCCTTCTTCCAGCGTGGCTTCCCCAAGAAGTCGGACCAGGCCCAAGTCAATGTTTTTCCACAATTCGCGCTATCATAGTTTACATTTAGCAGATCCAGGAGTATAGTATCCTGGCATGGTTTCCAGACCTTTCTGGCTGCAACGAATTGAAGAAGCTTGGACGGAGGCTCCGATTGCCTGGTTGGCTGGCGTGCGCCGCAGCGGCAAAACGACCCTGGCACAGAGCCTCGGCGCGGAACGCACCGTCTACATGAATTGCGATCTTCCCAGTGTGGAGGACATGGTGCGCGATCCGCAGGTCTTCTTCCGCTCCTGCAACAAGCCGGTTGTGGTTTTCGACGAAATTCACCAACTTCGCGATCCTGGCCGCGTCTTGAAAATTGGCGCGGATGGTTTCACGAAGTTGAAGATTCTGGCCACGGGTTCCTCGACGCTGGCGGCCAGCAAAAAGTTTCGTGACACGTTGGCCGGACGCAAGCGCCTTGTGCATCTGACGCCGGTGATCTGGGATGAACTGTCGGCCTTCGGCGCGACGCTGCCCCAGCGGCTGTTTCAGGGCGGCCTGCCGCCTGCGCTGCTGGCGGAGTCGAAGAAGCCCGCGCTTTACCGCGAGTGGATGGATTCGTTTTTCGCCCGCGACATCCAGCGGCTCTTCGGTTTTCGGGACATGAACCGTTTCAACACCTTGCTGGAATACGTGCTGCGGCAGAGCGGCGGGCAATTGGAGGTCACCAGAACCGCCTCGGCGCTGGGCATCACGCGGCCAACGGTGGAGAGTCATTTGCGCGCCCTGGAAATCACCCACGCCGTCACACTGGTGCGGCCCTTCCACGGCGGCGGCCGGCACGAGCTTATGAAGCAGCCCAAGGTGTATGCCTTCGACACCGGCTTCGTGACTTTCGCGCGCGGCTGGGACCCCTTGCGGTCGGAAGACTTTGGCATCCTCTGGGAACATCTTGTTCTGGAGCATCTGCAAGCCCAGTTCCCGGACCTGCCGGTGCGTTACTGGCGGGACAAGGCCGGCCGCGAGGTGGATTTCATCCTCACCGGCCGGCGCGACGAAGTAGACGCCATCGAATGCAAATGGTCGCCTGATTCCTTCGACGCTTCCGCGCTCCAGGTCTTCCGGAGCTTCTATCCCCAAGGGCGCAATTATCTGATTACCCCTTCCGGCGATCCGGCCTACAATCGGCGCTACGGAAATATCGAGGTGAGAGTTTGCACTCCATCAGAACTCCGCGCGGCGGACCTGCTGTAATGCTGGAAATGCGGCGCGCCGGCATGGGCTATCGCGGCGTGGCCACCATCGAGCAATTGCAGCAGCGCCCCCGCTTCATCCGCATCTCCGACGCCGGCGTGCGCAAAAGCCACGTCCACGAAGTCATCATTAGCAAGGAAGCCCCCAACTACCAGCTCGAGTAAGCTTGTGCCCGCTTCTCGCCAGGGTGTCCGGCACACGGCCAGTCCGTCCACAGATAAATGCTGTTCACCGGATGCCTTGAGGCTTGCGCGCCGACAGAAGCGAGCGAGATATCGACGTTGCCCGCGCCGACTTCCTCGGCCATGGGCTTGGGGCGTGCCAGCGTGTGCACTTTTCACGTTCGGAAGCCCGCGGCAGCCTAAAAGAGTTTCTCGCCGCGAACTCCGCAATCCTATTGTTTCTTCAAACTGAATGGGCCGCTGGCGATCGTACCGAACATGTTAAGACTATCCCACGCTCCACTGATGGACTGCTTAGCGATATCGAGCGTCCCTTTGAAACTTATGTACCCCCCCGTTCCGGTCCCGTCGAACATCACGCTCATATCTGATGACCAGATCGCGCCCGTAAGGTTATAGTCCCCCAAGCCATCGCGGCGTTCAGGCCCTGTGCAAGATCCAGTGTAGGAAATCAGAACGTCGCCGCCAGCAGTAGCTTTTGCTCCGAATATCCCACTACCGGCCCTCGCAATGCCAAGCAGATCTTTGTCCGGGCTTAGTGTGAGGTCGCCGCCTCCCTTCCAGGTGACACAACCCGGCCACGTTCCCTCTCCGCTCCAAGTTCCGCTCCAAAGCCCTCCGTTGCCAGACGGGGAACCGATCAGAAGCGTGACAGAAACCGTGACGGGCGTTGCGCCCGGTGCCGTGATGGTGATGCTGCCGGCATAGCTTCCCGCCGCCATGCTACCGACGGTCACGGAGACGCTGGCCGTCCCTGGGGTGGTGCCGGTGGCAGGCGACACCCTCAGCCACGATGCACTCGCGCTCGGGCTGGCGGTCCACGTGAGCGGCGCTCCTGTGCTGGCGATCGACAACGTCTGACTGGGAGGGTTCGCGCCCCCCGCTGTCGCGCTGAAGGGAAGCGAACTGGGGCTTACAGTCAGTGACGGGGAGCTGATCAGGAGCGTGACAGGAACCGGGACCAAATTCGCCCCCGATGCCGTGATGGTAATGCTGCCGGGATAGCTTCCCGCTGCCATGCTACCGACGGTCACGGAGACGCTGGCCGTCCCTGGGGTGGCGCCGGTGGCAGGCGACACCCTCAGCCACGATGCACTCGCGCTGGGGGTGGCGGTCCACGTGAGCGGCGCTCCTGTGCTGGCGATCGACAACGTCTGATTGGGAGGGTTCGCGCCCCCCGCTGTCGCGCTGAAGGAAAGCGCACTGGGGCTTACAGTCAATGACGGGGAGCTGATCAGGAGTGCCACAGGAACCGTCACCGAATTCGCGCCCGGTGCCGTGATGGTAATGCTGCCGCTATAGCTGCCCGCTGCCAGCCCCGCCGTATTTACGGAGACGCTCGGGGAAGAAGGTGTATTGCCGGAGGAGGCGGAAATCGACAGCCATGACCCGGTGATCGACGCGGTCCACGTGAGCGGCGCCCCCGTGCTGCTGATCGACAACGTCTGACTGGGAGGGTTCGCGCCCCCCGCTGTCGCGCTGAAGGGAAGCGAACTGCGGCTTACAGTCAATGCGGAAGGCACTTGCCCTCCGCCTGCCCCGCCCTGGTCAATCATGCGGCGATATTGATCGAGCAGCGATCCACAACTGACGTCAAGCCCAGTGATGTCCTTGGCCATGTTGACTATGGTTGCGAGAATGACCGTTTTGACATCGCCGAGGTGCCCGAGCTTGTCAATAAAGGACGCGACGCCATTGTTGAGCACGCTGTTACAGATTTGGCCGATGAGGTCCTTAAGGAAGTTCGGATTCCCCTTGCCGGTTAACGCGGCGCACGAGGCCTCTGCGTATGCGGAAACCAGTGTAGCTGTGGTAATCGTGGTGAGAAAAAAGGCGGCCCCGGCCTGGGCCCCGATCGCGTACATGATGGCGCCGCCTACAGGCCCTCCATACACCGTACCCATCACCGTACCAATCACCGTAACAGCTTCGGCACCGACGGAAAAAACGTTCCCGACCTTGTTGGCTGCCGCGAAGACAGTTGTCGGGTCCGCGGAGCAGGCGATCTGACCGAAGAAGGAGCCGACCGAAGCAAGGCTCGGGCCCGGGCGTCGGAATGCGGAAAGGACCGCGGCCCCGCCCACCGACGCGGCCGTCGGCGGCCCCAAAAAGTAGGCGGTAAGAAGTTGGTCCAGAACGCCCAGAGAGGTGGCGTCCAGAACCACCGGCTGTCCCGAGATGGTGCCTAAGTCGATCCTGCTTACTGTGCCGCTGGCCAAGCTTTGGATGCCCGAACGAAGGGTTGCCAGCTGGGCCTGGATGCCCGCCAAATCCGTCCGCAGCCGCGACGTATCCACCGTTCCATTAGAAACCGTTTGGATGTTTGCCTGGTCGCCCAGTGCGGTTGTCAGCAGCGTCTGCAATTGGTCCAGGAAGGCCAAGGTGAGCGTACCCGGCGGGTCCGTAATGCTGGGGAGATCACCAACTTGGAATCCAGTGGCCGGTCCGAAACCAGCAGAACGGGACGAGGACTGCTGGAGCACTGAAACAGAGACAGTAGCCGGCGCAACACGACCGGTCGAGAAGTCTACGAAGTAGGGCAGGATCGCGGTAAGGCTGGTAGAAGTGACGGTCGCGGCAGGAATCACGAGCTGGTGCCCGGAACTGTCCGTGAAAACCACGGATGTGGAGGCGGCAGGATCGAAAGCCGCGCCGGAAATGGTGAGGGTCTGGCCGGGGCTGCCGCTGTTGGCCGAAAGGGTGATTGGTGGCGACGGCACGGCTCCGATCGTCACGGTGGCGGCGGCGAAGCCAATGGGATCGCTTACGCTGGCGGCCTTTACCGTGACAGTGTTCGGCCTCGGTGCGGTGCCGGGCGCCGTATAGAGTCCGGTCGTGGAGATGGTCCCGACGGTAGCGTTGCCGCCGGCGATGTTGTTCACGCTCCAGGTCACCGCCGTGTCCGTCGTGCCGCTGACTGTTGCTGTGAACTGCTGCGTCTGGCCCGTCACCACAACAGCCGTGCGCGGGGAGATGCTGACCGATGCCGAGGGCGGTCGTCCCACTACCTGCAGAACGTTGCGGTTTCCGTCCAGTAGCCGGAGTTGCAGGTTGCACGCGCCGACACTGCCGTAGCTGGGGCGCCCGAGCACCTTGATACTCACCTCTTGAGCGCCCCGGTCGGCGGGAAGGAAGAAGGCCCCAAAGCCCGTCAACCCAGGAGCGACGAAACCACCTACGTCCACGCCGCCGGAAAAGTAGTTTGCCGCAAGCCCCAGTTGAAATGTGGCGCGCGGCGACGATCCACCGCTGCGCACCTCGACGACGTAGAATCCTGAACTGAGCGTCCGCTGGAACTCGACAACCGTGGTCCCGCACTGGTCGGTACCGATCACTTGGCGCTTGCTGTCCAGCAGGCGTACGCACATCGAAAAGCTCGAGGCATCCCCTCCCGGCACCACTTGCGCCGTCGCCCGGATGGACACACTCTGTGTATCACGCAAGTAGAAACCACCAAAGCCAACCGTCGTGCCTTTTTCCTGCAGTCCGCCGCCCAGGTTGAAGCCGCCGGAGAGGTCGCCACGCTGTGCCAGCGCCTCCATACCCCAATAGCCCTCGGTGGTTCCGGTTGCTTCCGCGATGTAGAACCCAGGTTGGAGCGTGGTGTCCAACAACGGCTCGCGGGTGTCACAGCAGGGGACCACCGTTGTCGTCTTTCTGTCGCTTTGGCCGGTGTGGTTGACCGTGAGCATCACCTGGTGGGCCGCAGCGCTGCTCCCGGTGGTGTAACCGATAACGTATTGCCCGGAGGCCCCTGCAGCGACCGTGATGCTGCGGGCTTGGCCGTCCTCAACCAGGGTGAAGTTGCTGGCGCCCAAGTTCATGATCGGCTGCCCCTGCGAGTCTGTGACGGAAGCAAACAGCCGCATCTGGGGACACTGCGAGCCGTCGGTCTGGTTGATGGTCAGCTTGACGCCCCCAGTGCCGGCCTGCGTCACCGTAAACGTAACGGCGATGGTTACCACCGACGGGGAAGCCACCGGCACCGAGATGGTGAAGCTACCCTGGTAGCTTCCAGCGGCGAGATTGCTGGCATCTACGGAGACGGAAATGGTGGCCGGGATTTGCCCGGAAGCCGGCGAGACGCTCAGCCAGTTGCCGCCGCTGCTGGTGCCCATCGTCGCCTGCCAGGCCAGGCCCGGAATGGTGCTGCTCAGCGTGACTTGCTGGGGTGCGCTGGCCGCCGAGCCCGCCGCAGTAGAGAAGCTCAGGCTCGCGGGTGAGGCTGTAAACGAAGGGGCGGCAGCCCACACCTTGCGGATGCGGTTGTTACCGGTATCGGCGATGTACAGGTTGCCAGCGGTGTCCAGGGCCACGCCGTGGGGCCGGTTCAGCAAGGCGCTGGTGGCCGGTTCGCCATCGGCAGAGAAGCCACTTATTCCACTACCCGCGACGGTGCTGATGGTTCCAGAGGGGCTCACCTTGCGGATGCGGTTGTTACCGGTATCGGCGATGTAGAGGTTGCCGGCGCCGTCCAGGGCCATGCCGTAGGGCGAGTAGAGGGAGGCGCTGGTGGCCGGCCCACCGTCGCCGGAGAAGCCCCCTGTGCCGTTGCCGGCTACCGTGGTAATGATTCCCGCGGGGCTGACCTTGCGGACGCGGTTGTTAGCGGTATCGGCGATGTACAGGTTGCCGGCGACATCCAGAGCCACGCCGTCGGGCCAGCTCAGCGAGGCACTGGTGGCCGGGCCGCCGTCACCAGAGAATGCCCAGAGCCCGTTACCCGCCACCGTGCTGATGGTCCCGGAGGGGCTGACTTTGCGGATGCACATGGTGTACCTGTCGGCGATGTACAGGTTGCCGGCGGGATCCACAGCCACGCCCTGCACGAAAACAAGCGAGCCGCTGGTCGCCGGCCCACCGTCGCTAAAGTATCCCGTGCCGCCGCCCGCCACGGTGGTGATGATTCCGGAGGGGCTGACCTTGCGGATCCGGTTGTTGCTTGCGTCGGCGATGTATAGGTTCCCGGCCGCGTCTACCGCCAGGCCAGAGGGGTTCCAAAGCGAAGCGCTGGTGGCCAGCCCGCCATCACCCGAAAACCCGCGGACGCCACTACCCGCCACTCTCGTGATGATGCCGCCGGGGCTGACCTTGCGGACGCGGTTGTTAGCGGTATCGGCGATGTACAGGTTGCCGGCGACATCCACGGCGATGCCGATCGGAGTCTCCAGCGAGGCGCTGGTGGCCGGCCCGCCATCGCCGGAAAACCCAGCCGTGCCGTTGCCTGCCACCGTGGTGATGACGTTCTGCGCGCCCCCCGTCACCCCCGCCTGCGTCAGTGTGAACGTCTGGCCGGCAATGGTCAGGGTCCCGCTGCGCGCGCTCGTCGTGGTGTTGGCTGCCACCGTGTAGTCTACCCTGCCGTTGCCGTTGCCGCTGCTGCCGGAGGTAATCGTGATCCAGCTTGTGCTGCTGCTTGCCGTCCACGTGCAACCGGTGGGGGCCGTCACGGTCACGCTCCCGGTCGTGCCGCTCGCCAGCACCGATGCGCTCGCCGGAGCAATCGCATAGCTGCACGTCGCGCCCACCTGGTCCACCGTGAACGTCTGCCCGGCGATAGTCAGCGTCCCGCTGCGCAGGCTCGTCATGGTGTTGGCCGCCACCGAGTAGTCCACCGTGCCGTTGCCGCTGCCGCTCGCTCCTGAGGTAATCGTGATCCAGCTTGCGTTGCTGGTTGCGGTCCAGGCGCAGCCGGCCGGCGCGGTCACGGTCACGCTGCCGGTCCTGCCGCCAGCCAGTGCGACTACGGTCGTAGGAGCAATCGCATAACTACACGCCGCCGCAGACTGGTTGACTGTGAACGTCTGCCCGGCAATCGTCAGCGTGCCCGTGCGGCTGCCGGTGCTGGTGTTGGCGGCCACGGAAAACGCCACAGTCCCGTTGCCGCTGCCACTGCTGCCGGAGGTGATGGTGATCCAGCTTGCGTTGCTGGTTGCCGTCCATGTTGCGGGCCATGTGCAGCCGGTCCCCGCCGTGACCGCCACGCTTCCGGTTGCGGCAGTCGCCGTGAAGGACTGGCTGGCGGGGGCAATCGAGTACGTGCAACCAGAACCCAGCACGCTTATGGTGGGCTCCCTGCTGTTGGAAACGTAGATACGTCCGGTGCTCCGATCGACGCTCAGCACGGAGGGCCCGCCGGAATCCGAAACCGTGCCGACCAAAGTGTGGGTCGTGGTGTCAACCACGGCAATCTGGTTCAGCTCGGAGAGAGCAACGTATAGGCGGTTGAGATCCGGGTTCACTGCCACATTGCCGTAAAGGGACGCAGGAAGGGTGGCAATCTCGCTATGCGTGTTCCCATCGAGGACCCGCACTCCGGCAGCGGTACAGGAACTGGAGTTCTGCACCCCTACGTAGACGCGGTTACGAACAGAGTCAACGCCGAGCTGGACAACAAGCGGCAGGTCGGTCACAACGGAATTGTTGGCCCCGTTAAACACGCGTGTCTTGATGTTGTTGGGGCTGCAAGTGGTACCCGCCGCCGAATAGACTCGATTCGTGGCCGGATTAACCACCACCCCGCCGGCCACGCCGTTGAGGTCGAAGGGCCCGGCGACCGCGTTCGTTGCTCCATCAATAACAAACAACTTGTCGTTGAGCGCCCAGCACTGGCTGGTGACGTAAACCTTGTTGGTGATCGGGTTGACGTCGATGCCGGTGGGGCAACCCGGCACGGAAACGGGAGTCTCGCTGAAAGTGTCAAGATCAATGACCTTGACGTGGCCGCTGACCTGCGCCCCGACATAGAGCTTGTTGTTCGCCGGGTTGTAGGTGGGCTCTCCCGCGAACACCGTGAAGCCAATCGTCCGAATAACCGTGTTCGTGTCTGTATCCACCACAAACAGGGTGCTTGGGTAAAACGCTGCCCCCGCGACCACGTAGAGCCGGTGCCGCGCTGGGTCAAGCGCCGGGCGTGACAGGCCACCCGTCGTGGGAATCGGAATCGTGGCGACGACGCTTTGCCCGACGGCGTTCGAAGCCGACATCCCCATCAGGGCCAGCGCCAAGATCCCTGCAGTCAAGACATGGTCGTTGCTCTTCATGACTCACCCCCAATGTCTTGGTTTAGCCGGAATGGGACCGAGGCCGTTTTCTGTTACGGAGTATACCGCTGTTCGGCCGGGGACTGTCAAGCGTGGAGAAGCCTGTCCGGGCTGATGTTACAAGTCATTGGAGGAGCAGCCGCTGGCCGTCACCGCCCGCCATCCGCCGCGGCGCCCAGCGTCCTGCAGAGCGTCACTGATCGCTCCCACCGTGCGGCGTGGGGGCGGTGGCCCCCTGCTGTACGAGGCGCCTGTGCGGGCCAAAGGTGCTTGGCTTACAGCAACACAGGGCTGCTACGGGCCAACGACCTGCAGAATTTGCCGGTTGCTGTCCCTGAGGGTCAGAACCATGCTCCCGGCGCCAGCGCTCCCATAAGTCCTCTGTCCGAAGAGCCTCACGGTCACATTCTGTGCGACCGGAACATAGAAGGCGCCGAAGCCGACGATGCCGGGGCCCAGGTAACCGCCGGTATCCATCCCGCCGCTGAAGAAATCGGCTGCCAGCCCGAGCTGGTACGTAACCGGAGTTGAAGCCCCGTTATAGACCTCGACGACGTAAAAACCGGGCGAAAGCGACAGGCCAAGCCGGAGGGGCGGCGGGCCGCTGACCGGACTGCCAATCTGTCTTTTGTTAGCGTCCAAGAATCGCATGCTTAGCGACGTTCCTGAAGGAACCTGGGCGGCTAGGTTCGCCGTGACGGTCTGCGCCGAGGCCAGCAGGAAGGCGCCGAACCCCGGGGTGTTGTCGCGAGAAGGGTGCAGGGCCCCGCCGAGATTGAAACCTCCGGTCGCCTGGCCAACAGACGTCAGCACCTCCAGGCCCCAGAACCCAGCGGCTGCACCAGGGGCCAGCGTCGCTTCCACGATGTAGAAACCGGGATTTAGAAAACGCGTTAATTGCGCTTCGAAGGGTGCGCCCCCAGCAGTCGAGGAAGCCGCCACCTTGCGAATCCTGTCGTTGCGCGAGTCCGCGATGAACAAGTTGCCGGCGGTGTCCACGGCCACTCCGCTGGGCTGGTTGAGCGAAGCGGTGGTGGCCGGACCGCCATCGCCCGAGAACCCCTGCGCGCCATTGCCCGCCACGGTGCTGATGATTCCCGAGGGGCTTACCTTGCGGACGCGCGCGTTGCCGGCGTCGGCGATGCACAGGCTGCCGGCGGCGTCCACGGCCACGCCCTGCGGAGCGACAAGCGAGGCGCCGGTGGCCGGACCGCCGTCACCAGCGAACTTATACGCTCCGTTGCCCGCCACGGTGCTGATGATTCCCGAGGCGCCCACCTTGCGGATGCGGTTGTTATAGGTGTCAGCGATGTAGAGGTAGCCAGCGGCGTCCACGGCCACGCCGTAGGGCCAGTAGAGCAACGCGCTGGTGGCCGGCCCACCGTCGCCCGAAAACCCCCGCTCGCCATTGCCCGCCACCGTGCTGATGATTCCCGAGGGGTTGACCTTGCGGATGCGGCTGTTGAAAGTGTCGGCAATATATAGGTTGCCCGCGGCATCCACGACCGCGCCCAGCGGGTAGTTGAGCCAGGCGCTGGCAGCCGGACCACCATCGCCGGAAAACCCCCGCTCGCCATTGCCCGCCACCGTGCTGATGATTCCCGACGGGCTTACCTTACGGATGCGGTTGTTGTAAGTGTCGGCGATGTACAGGTTGCCGGCAGCGTCCACGGCCACGCCCAGCGGGTAGTTGAGCCAGGCACTGGCAGCCGGACCACCATCGCCCGAAAACCCCGCCGCGCCATTGCCCGCCACGGTGCTGATGATTCCCGAGGGGCCCACCTTGCGGATGCGGCTGTTCTCGGCATCGGCTACGTACAGGTTGCCGGCGGCGTCCACGGCCACGCCATGCGGCGTATGCAGCAAGGCGCTGGTGGCCGGACCGCCGTCGCCGGCAAACTTATACCCTCCAGTGCCCGCTGCCGTGCTAATGATTCCCGACGGGTTGACCTTGCGGATGCGGCTGTTGCGATAGTCGGCGATGTACAGGTTGCCGGCGGTGTCCACGGCCACGCCTTCGGGCCAGTAGAGCGACGCGCTGGTGGCCGGACCGCCGTCGCCCGAAAACCCATCCGCACCATTGCCTGCGACCGTGCTGATGATTCCCAAGGGGCTTACCTTGCGGATGCGGCCGTTCCACGCGTCGGCGATGTACAGGTCGCCGGCGGCGTCCACGGCCACGCCGGTGGCCGAGAGCGCGGCGCTGGTGGCCGGACCGCCATCCCCCGAGAAGCCCGGCGTGCCATTGCCCGCCACCGTGCTGATGATTCCCGAGGGGTTGACCTTGCGGATGCGGCCGTTGCCCATGTCAGGGATATAGAGGTTGCCGGCGGCGTCCACGGCCACCCCCATCGGGCAGTAAAGCGCGGCGCTGGTGCCCGGACCGCCGTCGCCCGAAAACGCCTCCGCGCCATTGCCCGCCACCGTGCTAATGACTCCCGCGGGGTTGACCTTGCGGATGCGGTTGTTACGCACATCGGCGATGTAGAGGTTCCCCGCGGCGTCCACGGCCACGCCGGTCGCCCCGGCCAGCGAGGCAGTAGCGGCCGGACCGCCGTCACCGGCGAACCCATACGCCCCATTGCCCGCCACTGTGCTGATGATTCCCGAGGGGCTTACCTTCCGGATGCGGCCGTTCCCCTGGTCGGCGATGTACAGGCTGCCGGTGGCGTCCACGGCCACGCCCCAGGGGCTGTACAGCGAGGCGCCGGTGGCCGAACCGCCGTCCCCGGAAAAGCCGGCTATCCCGTTACCTGCTACGACCGTGAGGATTCCGCTTGGAGAGATCTTCACTACGAGGTTGTTGTCCTGGTCGCTTGCATAGACGTCTCCCTTGGCGTCTACCGCGACGGCCGTCGTCCGCCCCAACGGGGCGCTCGTCGGCGGCACGCCTTGGCCGCCAAATACCCACGTACTGCCCGCCACCGTGGTAATGACATTCTGGCCACGCGCCGCCACCGCCGTGAGAACAAGCAGAGAGAGAAGGAAAAAAAGGGGCCGCCATTTACGACACCTCATGGCGCCTACCTCCAAGAGTTCCGCACAGTGTACCATATGCCGCGCCGGCGCCTGTGGCCTGTAGCCTCCTCAGGCATATTCCTTGGCGTTTTCGGGGATCGAGAAGAGCACTTTCCTGTCCGGCAGGCGCGCTGCCAGAGCGGCGAGTTCGTCGCCGCCCTCGGACAGCGGCAGCCGCACCTGCCCGCCCTCGATGACCGAGCGGCAAAGGCCCATGACGATCTCGTGGCCTTGGTAAGCGCTCTCGAAATTGCACGGATGCGCTTGGGCGTTGTCGTCAAGCCACAGGGCCATGTCCTGGATGTAGGGGGGCATATCGAGGTCGTAGTTCATGCTGCCCTCGCCGGAGGAGCAGCCGGTAGCCGTCACCGCCCGCCATCCGCCGCCGGTCAGCACTTCGGCAAAGCCCAGCGTGCCCTGGGCGCCGATGCGGGCCTTGCGCCACCAGTAATTCACTTCGGGCACATCGGGCGCGCCCGCTCCGCACTCCACGAGGCCGCGCACGCCGTTGCGGAAATGGATGAAGCCAGCGATGTAGTCGGGCGAGGCATGCAGGTCGGCAAGCTTGCCGCGCCCGGCCGCCTGCCCCATCACCCATTCGGCTTCGGCCCCGTCGTTGAACCAGCGCATGTAATCGACCAGGTGGCTGAGCATGTGCATCATCCAACCCGTCGCCGTGCCGTACACGGTGTGAACCCGGCCCAGGGCGCCGCCGGCAATGATCTCCTTTACCTGGCGATAGTGGGCGCCGTAGCGGTGCTGATGGCTGACGACGGCTTTCACTCCGCCGGCTTGCAGCAGATCCCTGATCTTCATGGCCTCGGCGCTGGACATGGCGATGGGCTTTTCCAACGCGATCAGGCGCGCGCCGCTCTCGACCCCGATGCGAATCATGTCCAGGCGCAGGTTCGGCAGGGTGCAGAAACAAAACACGTCGGGCTTCAGGGAGCGCGCGAGTTGCGCGGCGTCACTGGAAGCCTGCGGATGGCCGAGCTTGGCCGCCGCCGCGCTCAGCCGCCCGGCGTCCACGTCGCAGATGCCGGCAACTTGAAAGCGCTCGTTGGCGTTAAAAGCGGCGGCATGGTGCATGCCGCGCTTCCCCATGCCCACCACCACCACTCGATACTTGTCTGGCATAAGTCTCCCGAGGCTATAGGCTATAGGCTGCAGGCTACAGGCGAACTTCCAGCCCTCCAACGCCGCCTCTGGAGCCTGTGGCCTGTAGCCTATAGCCTGTAGCCTGCTATTGCGCCGCGTCCCACTCCAGCACCTTGGCCACCACGTAATCCACCTCTTCCGCGGTCAGCTCGGGATATATGGGCAGCGAGACGCAGCAGGCGGCGTTGCGCTCGGAATTGGGAATGGGGCCGGCGACGCGCGCCGACTTGCCCCAGGGGAACCCGGCCTGCTGGTGAATGGCGATCGGGTAATGGCACTTGGCATCGACGCCGGCATCGTTGAGGAACTTCAGCAGCTCGTCCCTGTGCCGCGCCTGTTTGGTCTCGATGACGTAGAGGTGGAACACGTGGCGGCCGGCGGGCGCCTCGTAGGGCAGCGTGAGGTTGGCGGCCGGGGCCAGCCCGGCGCTGTAGCGCGCGGCCCACTTCCGCCGCAGGCCGTTCCATTCGTCGACGTGCTTCAGCTTGGCGCTCAGTATGCCGGCGTGCAGATCGTCGAGCCGGCTGTTGTAGCCCATGCTGTGCTGCGAGCGCTTCTCCGAGCCGTGGTTCCGCAGCCGGCGCACCACGCGGTTGATCTCGTCGTTGTTGGTGATGACGGCGCCGCCGTCGCCGAACGTCCCCAGGTTCTTCTGGATGATGAAGCTGGTGCATACCGCATCGCTCAGCTCGCCGATCCGGAACCCGTCGCCGCCCGCCCCGACGGCCTGCGCGTTGTCCTCGACCACGCGCAGGCCGTGCCTGTCGGCGATCCGGCGGACGGCTTTCATGTCGGCGCACTGGCCGTAAAGATGCACGGGCACGATCGCTTTTGTTTTGGGCGTGATCGCGGCCTCGATCTTCCCCGGGTCGATGCAGTTGGTGCGCGGGTCGGAATCCACGAACACCGCCGTGGCGTTCACGAACCAGATGGCTTCGGCGGTGGCGAAGAAGGTGTTGGTGGTGGTGATGCACTCGTCGCCCGCGCCGATGCCCAGGGCCAGGAACACCAGCCACAGCGCGTCGGTGCCGCTGTTCACGCCGATGGCATGCTTCAGGCCCGAGTAGGCGGCCAGCTCGCCCTCGAACCCCTTCAGCATCGGCCCCATCACGTACTCGCCGCTTTCCAGGACCTGGCGGATGTTCTCGTCGATTTCCGCCTTGATGTTGTGGTACTGGCGGACATGCCCGTAGAACGATACCTTCATCAAATCCTCCTCCGTAAAAAAGGAGTGTAGTCCGGCCCGCCGTTGCGGCGCAATTCCGCTCGCTTATAGCACCGATAAGCGGGAGAAAGGGCATTCACCACAGAGCCACAGAGGGCACAGAGGCAGTCATTCTCCGTGTCCTCTGTGGCTCTGTGGTGAAGAGGGCCTAATCCAGGCGCTCGATCACGATGGCCGTGCTGTCGAAGTCGCCGCCCAGGCGGAAATTCAGTCCGCGGTGCATCAGCAAAGCGCCGCTGGCCGTCTCCCGCTTTTCAGTCATCTTGTCGTCGACGGTGCGGATGCGGTACAGCTTCCGTTCGTCCAGCCCGCGCAGGTAAATGGTCGGCGGCGGGCGGCGGAACTGCTGCGAGTGCAGGAAGGCGAACAGCACCGCCTGCTTGCCGTCTTCGGAAACGTACTGGTTGGCCGTGAGGCTGCCGTCGCGCGGCGAAAACAGCCGGTACAGGCTGCCCTGCTGGACGGTGGCCCGGATCTCCGCTCATAGCATATTCGTGCCGGTCCACAGCGTCCGTTTCGCGGTAGAATCTGGGGAATCCTTGCTCCGCGAGGAGAGTCTTATGGGTCCCACGCAGCGTAACCAACACATAAAAGCTGGCTAGAATCTCTGCTGCGTGAGGTGATCGGATGAAACCAGGCTGGATTCGATTCGTTGGCGCGCTGGCGCTTCTGCTGCTGCTTGGCGGATGCCCCGCTGTGTGGATCGGCTACGGTGGGGCCAAAACCTGGGAGCACGCCGCCAACGCCGCTGCCGCCGCAGGGCACGCCAGGCCCAAGGCGCCCTTGTGGCCCGTGTGGGTAATGGGCGGCGGGGGGCTGGCCATCGCCGGCGGGATAGTATGCATCGGCACTTGGCTGCTGGCCTCCGGCTGGTGGCTGGTCAGCGGGCGCGCGCGCGCCGTGCCCAGCACCGGCCGATACGCGCCCGCACCGCCGGCGCACCACGTGTGCCAGGCTTGTCAGCGGGCGGCCGCGAGGTATTGGTGCGTGGTCCACCTCCAGGCGTTCTGCGAGCACTGTTGGCAAGGCCACCACCAAGCTAGCATCTGTACCTACGCCGATCTCGCCGCGCCTCCCAGGCCGGGGCGATAGGAGCCAACGATGGCCCAGAGCCCCACGGGCATAATACCCGACCGCTCCGCGCTTCCTTCCGCGTCGATGGCGAACCAGGGATTGAGCTGGTGGCTGGTGTTGCCGCGGCGGCTTTCGAGCAGCTTAATACCGGGATGGATCGGCTCGCGCACCAACTGCGTTTCGCCGGCCCAGCGCCCGCTCAGGTAGCTGAGCCGGTAGCCCTCCCCGGCTGGCAGGTACCAGACGCCGGATTGCGCGCTCTCCAGCGCCAGCGGCGATTTCGTCTGGTTGCGGATGGTGGCCCGCTTGGAGATCACGTCGCTCGACGGATAGACGCGCCAGGCCAGCTCCACGAACAGCTCGTAGTTGACGTCCTTCAGCCGGATCTCGAGCCCATCGCCGCGCACCTGGTGCGAGACGTACTTCAGCACCACGTCGCGCACGCCGTCTTCTAGCGTCACCTTCAGGCACGGCTCCGCGTAGCGCATGCCGCCCCAGCCGGGGTATTCCTCGCTGGTCAGGCCGTCGCGCGATTCGAAGGCGAAGCCGGCTGCGCTGCGCGCCTGCGGATAATCTTCGTCGCGCGCCAGCTTCTTGCCCCAATACAGGTGCTGCAGCTCGTTGCGCTCGTTGACGCCCAGCGCGTACGAGGTGTGCTGGGTTTCGAGCACCCAGACTTTCGTTTTTGGCTGATACCGTACGGCAGGCTGGGCCGCCGCCGTGACGGCTACGGCACAGGCAAGGATCAGGTAGTGGATACGCATGGGCCATATTGTACCGCCGGCGTCCCGCTCGGCGTGACTTCACCACAGAGACGCGAAGACCACAAAGCCACACAAAGGGGCCTTTGTGCCCCTTTGTGTTCTTTGTGTCTTTGTAGTTTGACACTACACGATCTGCTCTTTCACCGGGTCCCACTTCACCTTGCGCTCTTTGAAGAACGATTCCACCGACATGACCACGGTCACCGCTTCTTCCCAAGCGCGGTCGATGCCGCAGCGGGGCGTCTGGCCGGAACGGAGGCAGTCGATGAAGTCGCGCATGTGGCTGGTGACCTCGATCTCGCCTCTCTTCATGGCGTAGTCGGGCGCCACCACGGCCTCGCTCCGCTCGCGACCGGCGGCCACCGCCGCTTTCTGGGCAGCCCTGAGTTTCTCCCCATACTCAGGCTTCCATTCGGCCCCGTACACGCGGCACCAGTCGGTATGCACTTCCAGCGAGGCGTCGCGGCCGAAGAAGTAAGTGTTCGTCATGTGGTGCCGGTTGTGGAAGGTGCAGGCGAAGGTCACCGCCGTTTCCTTCTTCGGATAGTCGAGGAGCACGTGCCACTGGTCGGGCACTTCGCGGTCTTGCTTCCAGAAATAGAGTGAGCCCTGGGTGATGGCGCTCTCGGGAATGCCCAGCTCCATGATCATGTTCACCCCGTCCCACTGGTGGCTCATCAGGTCGCCGGCGATGCCCGTTCCGTATTCCCACCAGCAGCGCCAGCGGAAGAAGCGCTCCACGTCGAAGGGCCGCTTGGAGGCATTGGCGACGAACCGGTTCCAGTCGATGGTCTGGGCCGTAGCGTCTTTGGGCGGCTCCTGGATGTTGTAAGCCGTGTAGAACTGCCACTCGGGCCAGGGGTTGGTACGGTCGATGTAAGTGCGGGCCAGCGCCACTTTCCCAAGCTGCCCGGTCTTGTAGATTTCGCGGCCCTTCACGAAGAACGGGTCGCTGTTCTGATGGTGGCCAAGCTGCAGTGTGACCTTGTTGTCCTTGACCGCCTTGCGGATGCCCTTGGCCTCGGTCAGGGTGCGGCAGAGGGCCTTCTCGACGTAGACGTGCTTCTTGTTCTGGGCAGCGCGAATGGTTATCGGTGCGTGCCAGAAATCGGGTGTAGCTACGAACACGGCGTCCACGTCGGGCGAGGACACGGCCTTCTCCCACTCCTTGGTGATGACCGCCTTCTTGTTGGTGCAGGCTTTTTCGGCGCGTTTCAGGTTCCCGTCGTAGAGATCGCAGATGACGCGAATCTCGGTGTTGGGGCACCGCTGGAACTGCTCGAGCAGGTAAATGCCGCGGGTGCCCACGCCCACGGCGGCCACGCCGATCCGGTCGTTGGGGTTGCGCTGAGAAAGCAGGGCGGGCGCGCCGGTGATGGCCGCCGCCCCGGCCAGCCCGCCTCGGGCCAGCAGGCTGCGTCGCGTGAATGTCTCGGTGGTATTCATAAAGAAACTCCAGTCAGCCCTGCAATATACCCCGGCCTTCCCCGCCCCGGCAATACGGTTGAAGTGACAAGTGACGAGTGACAAGTGACCGGAGCCGACAGCCGCCGGCCGAAAGAATCATAACCGCATCGTTGCCGTTGAACGCCATGCCCGATCGATGCTAAACTCGTCTTGTTGGTGTGCGGAGACCCCCATGGAAACAGTCACTGTCTCCTCCAAGTACCAGGTCGTGATTCCACGTAGCGTCCGCGAGTCACTTCGAGTTGAGCCGGGCCAGAAGTTCCAGGCGCTCGTCGCCGGTGAACAAATCGTGTTCGTGCCGGTCAGAGATGTTCGGAAGATGCGCGGATTCCTGCGGGGGATCGACACGACTGTGGAACGCGATCCGCACCGCGTATGAACGTGGTTGATTCCTCCGGTTGGCTGGAATACTTCGCCGACGGGCCCAACGCCGGCTTCTTCGCTCCGGCCATCTCCAAAGTCGATCAACTCATCGTCCCCTCGATTTGCCTCTTGGAAGTCTGCAGGCGCGTTCTGATCCAGCGGGGCATCGAGGACGCGATGCAGGCGGCAGCCTTGATGCAAGTCGGCAGGGTCGTCGATCTCGACACGGGTTTGGCACTGCTGGCCGCCCAAATCGGAGTTGCACTGAAACTCGCACTTGCTGACAGTGTGGTGCTCGCTACCGCTCGGGCGCACAATGCTGTGCTTTGGACGCAGGATCAACACTTCGACGGTCTGGACGGCGTCCGGTACATTGCGAAGAAGTAAGAACGCCCGTCGAGTGCGGAAGCCTCCGCATGCGCGCGGCTTTTCATTCGATGCCCGTTTGTGGTGAAATCGGCATGATGCGAAACTGCCTTGTGTTCCTGCTGGCGCTGGCGGCCATGCCGACCGCGGCGCAAACCGTGATCGATGTTTCCCCCGACGGCCCCCTGCGCACGCCGGCCGAAGCCCGCGACAGGGCGCGGTCGCTGCGCAAGAGCGGCACGACGGGAACATTGACCATTCGCCTGCACGCCGGCGCCTACGCCCTTTCTGAACCGCTGGTGCTGACCCCAGAGGATTCCGAGACCGTTTGGGAAGCGGCCCCGGGCCAGCGCGTGGTGCTCAGTGGCGGCCGCCGCATCACCGGCTGGCAGAAAAGCAAGACGGCGGTCTGGACAGCGCCGGCGGGCGAGCCCTACTTCCGCCAGTTGTTCGTCAATGGCCGCCGCGCCCAGCGGGCCCGCACCCCCACGTTCGGCTTCTTCCGCATCGACGGGCCAAGCTCCCAGGACAAGCCCTTCCTGCTGAAATACCGCGGCAACGACATCAAGCCCGAGTGGGCCGAGGCCGGCGACGTCGAAGTGGTCGCGCTGCTGGCCTGGGCCGATATCCGCATGCCCATCGTAAAGGTGGATGAAGCCAACCACGCAGCCACGCTCACCCTCGATCCCCGGCCCTCCAACAGGGAGGCCAGCGCGCGCTATTGGATCGAGAACGCTGCCGATGCCCTGGACTTTCCCGGCGAGTGGCGCCTGGATCGCAAGACCGGCGTGGTTTCCTACTGGCCGCTGCCCGGCGAAGACCTGGCCCGCGAGGAAGTCATCGCCCCAACCATCACCCAACTGGTGCGCCTGGAAGGCGCGCCGGAAAGCGGCCAGTTCGTCCGCAAGGTCGTGTTCCGCAATCTGGAATTCGCCTATGCCGACTGGGCCATGGGCCCGAAGGGTTATGCCGACATGCAGGCTTCGATCCTCACCGCGCCGACGGCATTCGAGGCCGTGGGCGCCGAGGAATGCGCCATCGACCATTGCGCCTTCCGGCAAATCGGCGGCTATGCAATCTGGTTTGGGCGTGGCTCGAAGCGCAACCGCATCACCGCCAACGAAATTGGTGACATCGGCGGCGGGGGCGTCAAGATCGGCGAGGTGGTGCGCCGGCCGAATGAGGCCGAGCAGTGCCGCGACAACCTGGTCGCCGACAACCACATGCACGACCTGGGCCAGGTGTTTCCGCCAGCGGTCGGCATCTGGGTGGGGCAAAGCAGCGGAAACACGCTGGCCCACAACCATATCCACGACCTGTACTATACGGCCATCTCCGTCGGCTGGACCTGGGGCTATGGGCCGCACCTGGGTTACGGCAACATCGTCGAGTTCAACCACCTGCACAATGTCGGCAAGGAAATGCTCAGCGACATGGGCGGCATTTACACCCTGGGCCTGCAGCGCGGCTCGGTGCTGCGCAACAACCTCATCCACGACGTGGCGGCCTTCAGTTATGGCGGCTGGGGGATTTATCCGGATGAAGGCACCAGCGAGATGCTGATCGAAAACAACGTGGTGTACCGCTGCAAGCACGCGGGCTTCCATCAGCACTATGGCCGCGAAAACACCGTCCGCAACAACATCTTCGCCATGAACGGCATGTACGAGCTGATGCGCTCGCGCTCGGAGCCGCACCTGTCGTTCACTTTCGAGCGCAACATCGTGTACTTCGACCAGGGGCGGCTGCTGGGAAGCAACTGGGCGCTGACGGCGGGACCTAACGCGCCCACCACCGGCAAGTTCGACACCGGCCAGAAGCCCGACACCAACGCGCCGGGCTACAAGTTCAACCGCAACGTCTACTACGACCTGCGCGGGCCGGATATTCGTTTTGCGGGACGCACGCCGGCGGAATGGCGGCAACTGGGGCAGGATCTGGAATCGCGTATCGCCGACCCGCTGTTTGTGAATGCCGCCAATTTCGGTTTCCGGCTGCAGCCCGGCTCCCCGGCGTTGGCCATGGGCTTCCAGCAGATCGACATGTCTTCCGTTGGCCCGCGTGTCGCTCCCGGCCCGGCGCGGTGATTCACCACAAAGCCACGAAGGACACAAAGGACACGAAGAAGACACAGAGGCGCAGGCCTTTGTGCACTTGGTGTTCTTGGTGCCTTTGTGGTGAAGAAACCCTGCGAGAACTGCTCGCCAGCCGCGCGATCTGCGGTATGCTGTGTTGTCGCACGCAGCCAAATGACTCTAAGGAGGCCGCTGAATATGCGCATTCATCGCCTGGTTTGTCTCGTTGTTTTCGTGCTCGTGACGGCTGTCTCGCTTTCGGCCCAGGCTCAGCCAAGGAAGAAGCGGGTGTTATTCGTGGGGCAGTCGAAGGGCTTTCAGCACGATTCCATTTCCCAGGCCATGGGAACCGTTTGGAAAGTCGGCCAGGAAACCAAGCTGTGGGACACCTACCTGCGCACCGATTCGCAGCTCATCACCAAGAAGAAGCTGCAGGGCAACGCCAAGAACCTCGACTACTTCGACGTGGTGGCGTTCTACACCACCGGCGAGCTGGACATGGATGATGCGCAGAAGGCCGACCTGCTGGCCTTCGTTCGCGATGAGGGCAAGGGCTTCCTGGGCATCCACAGCGCCACCGACAGCTTCTACAAATGGCCCGAGTATGGCGAGATGATTGGCGGCTATTTCGACCAGCACCCCTGGGGCACCTTCGAGGCGCCGCTGGTGGTTGAGGATGCCGAGTTTCCCGGCATGTCGGCGCTGCCCCGGGCGTTCACCATGAAGGATGAGATTTACCAGGCCAAGGAATTCTCGCGTGACCGGGTGCGGGTGCTGCTGACGCTGGACGCCGCCAAGCTCGATCTCAATAACCCGCGCGTGCACCGCGCCGACAAGGATTTCGCCGTCATCTGGGCGCGCAATTACGGCAAGGGCCGCGTCATTTACAACGGCCTGGGGCACGTGGAAGCGGTGTGGGACCGGCCCGACATCCAGAAGATGGTGATCGAGCACATGAAGTGGCTGCTGGGGATGGTTCCGGGCGACGCCACGCCCCGCCCGAAGCCCGCCGCAAAGTAGCGGCGGATGCGGCTGACGGCTGTCGGCTGTCGGCCGTCAGCCGGCGGATCAGGCGTGTCGTCCGGCCCCCAGCAGCCGGGCAGGCAGCGTGATCACCGCCCACAGCAGTTGCAACACCCCGTCCACCGCAATCCCAATCAGGCGAAAAGGCAGCAACAGCAGCCACACAAGGGGATACAACACGAGCGCCAGCAGCGCCAGAGGCCAACAAAGTACCAGCAAGATGCACCACAGCAGAAACTTTGTCACACACTCCTCCGCCCGGAGCGGCTCATGGCCGCGGCCGAACCCCGCCGCAAGGTAAGTGCCAGCCGTCAGCCGCCGGCGGGCCGCATCCGCAGCAGCACCACGCCGTGTGGAGCAACCTTGGCTTCGAACCGGCCATTAAACCGGCCGAGGTCCTTCGAGCCGTCTTCCAGGTCTTTAGCATATACGCGCAGGCCGCCCTGTTCGTTGACACAGGTGGCCTGTTTGCCCAGCGGGTCAACGTCCATTGCGCCGCGGACATGTTCCAGGAGCTGGACCGTGCCGCTTCGGAGCTGAACGTGAGCCGGCAAGCGGTCATCAAGGTGTTCCTTCGGCAGGCGCTCGATCAGCAGCACCGGGCGCAGCAGGCGCGGCGAACGCGGTAGCAAGAGAACTAGAACGCAAAAGCTGCCGACAGTTGGCGGGAAGGGTGGTGCGGAGAGGGGGACTCGAACCCCCACGGTGTTACCCACTAGCACCTCAAGCTAGCGCGTCTGCCAAATTCCGCCATCTCCGCGATTGGCAAGCGGCCTGGAGAGCCGGTCAGATTATAGCACCACCGGCTGTGGGCCGTAGGCTGTGGACTGTAGGAGCCGACTGTGCCAAACCGCCAGCCTACAGCCTCCAGCCTGATCACTTCTTCTGCTGCTGCGGCTGCTGCCCGCCCGCCGGAACCGGAACGGTCTTGGCCCCCTGCGGAGTCGTCGGCATGTCCTTCGGGAGCTGCACCGGCATTGGGGCCGGCTTGCCGGGCGGCGGCGCGCTGGGCTTGGCCGGCTGGGTGGGCGCTGCCGTGCCCTTGCCCAGCACCGAGGTCACCCCGCGATAGCGCATGGCCAGGATGGCCAGCCCCATCGAGGTAAGCATGAAGATCACCGCGCAGATGGTCGTGGCCTTGGAGAGCACGGTGGCCGCGCCGCGCGGGCCGAATGCCGTCTGGCTGCCCATGCCGCCGAACGCGCCGGCCAGATCGGCAGCTTTGCCGCTCTGCAGCAGCACGACGAGAATCAGCACCAGGCAAACCAGAATGTGAATAACCGTAACAGCGAGGTACATGAACTCTCCGAGTGATGAGTGACAAGTGACCAGTGATGAGCAACGTGCTTTCCGCTCGTCACTCGTCACTTGCCACTCGTCACGTCGTCAGAAATTGACGATCGAGGCAAAGCCCTTAGGATCGAGGCTGGCGCCGCCGACCAGGGCGCCATCGATGTCCGGCTGCGCCATTAAGCCCTTGATATTGTCGGGCTTGACGCTGCCGCCGTAAAGGATTCGCAAGCCGGCGGCCGCTTCCTTGCCAAAGCGCCTCGCGGCAAGCGCGCGGATGAAGCGGTGCGCTTCCTGGGCCATGTCGGGAGTCGCGGTGCGCCCGGTACCAATGGCCCAAACCGGCTCGTAAGCAATAATGATACGTGTTAATTGCTCGGCGGTCAAACCCGCCAGCCCGCCATCGACCTGGCGGCGCAGCACGGCCTCGGTCTGGCCGGCCTCGCGCTGCTCCAGCAGCTCGCCGATGCAGACGATGGACTCCAGCCCCGCGGCCAGCGCGGCGCGAATCTTCTTGTTGACCGTTTCGTCGGTTTCGGCGAAGTATTGGCGGCGCTCGGAATGGCCGATGATGGTGAAGCGGCAGCCGGCCTCGGCCAGCATCGGCGCGGCCACCTGGCCGGTGAAGGCGCCCTGCTTCTCCCAGTAGACGTCCTGGCCGGAGATGGCCACGCGGGAGCCGCGCGCCGCTTCCACCGCTTTCGTAATGGCGGTGAACGGCGGAGCAATGGCGATCTCGCAGTGCCTCGAGTCAGCCACCAGCGGCAGAAATTCGCGGAAGAACCGCTCGGTTTCCGCGATGGTTTTGAACATCTTCCAGTTGCCGGCAATCAAAGGTATGCGCACGAATGCTCCTTCGAGTTTTCAGGTGCGAGCTTTCAGCTCTCAGCTATCAGCCGGCGAGGCTGAAAGCTGATAGCTGAAAGCTGATAGCTGCCTTATAGCAGCAAATCCTCCAAAAACGACCCTCCGGCGGCGAGGCGCACGCCGAAGTTTTCCGCCACGGTCTGCCCCAAATCGGCCAGCGAGCGGCGCAGGCCCAGCGCCACGCCCGGCCGGACCCGCGGTCCGGCGGCCAGCACCGGAGCATACTCGCGGGTGTGGTCGGTGGAGCGCGTGGTCGGGTCGCAGCCGTGGTCGGCGGTCAGCAGCAGCAGGTCGCCGGGCCGCAGCGCCGCCAGCACCCGCTCCAGGTAGGCATCAAACTCCTCGATCGCATGCGCGTAGCCCTCGACGTCGTTCCGGTGGCCGTAAAGCATGTCGAAATCCACCAAGTTGGTGAAGATGAAGCTGGGAGCGCGGGCGTCCCGGCCGCTATCAGCCGGGCCCTGGGAACCGGCGGGCGAGACGCCCGCGCTCCCAGGCTCGGCCATGGCCTCCAGCGTCTTCTCCATGCCGTCGGCGTTGTTGCGGATGGGCAGGTGGCGGTCCAGGCCGCGGCCGCAGAAAATGTCGTAGATCTTGCCCACCCCGCAGGTTAACACACCCCGCTGTTGCAGCCGGTCCAGCAGCGTGCCCTGGGGCGGCGGCACCGCGTAGTCGTGGCGGTTCCGGGTGCGCGTGAAATGGCCTTCGCTGCCGGTGAACGGCCGGGCGATCACGCGCCCCACCCGGTGCCTGCCGTCCAGCAGCCGCCGGGCGATCTCGCAGATGCGGTACAGCTCCGCCGGCGGGACCACCTCCTCGTGCGCGGCGATCTGAAACACGCTGTCGGCCGAGGTGTAGACAATGGGGCGGCCGGTGCGCACGTGCTCGGCGCCCAACTCCTTGATGATTTCCGTGCCCGACGCCGGAACGTTCCCCAGCACCTTGCGCCCCACGGCCCGCTCGAACGGCTCGATCACTTCCGGAGGAAAACCGTTGGGGTAGATGGGGAACGGCCGCTCCAGAATGATGCCCGCCATCTCCCAGTGGCCGGCGGTGGTGTCCTTGCCGGGCGAGGCCAGCGCGGCCATGCCGTAAGCGCCCTCGGGGCGCTCCGCGGCGCGCAGGTGCGGGAACGGCTTGATGTTGCCCAGCCCCAGGCGCGCCAGATTCGGCACGCAGAGCGGCCGCCGCTGGTCGATGTGGCCCAGCGTGTCGGCCGGCTCGTCATCGCCGAACTCCGCCGCGTCGGGCATCGAGCCGATGCCGCAACTGTCCAGCACGATCAGGATGGCGCGATCGAACATTGCCGAGTCTACGAGTTTAAGGTCCAAGGTCCAAAGTCCAAAGTCCAAAGTTGGCGGCGACTTTGGACCTTGGACTTTGGACTTTGGACTTGCTACGCTGAGGGCCGATGCCCTTGCCGAACAACATGCGCATTGGGACCGCCGGCTGGTCCTACAAGGACTGGGCCGGCAAGGTGTACCCGGCCCAGAGGCCGCGCGGCTTCCACGAGGCGGCCTACCTGGCCCGTTATTTCGACACGGTCGAGATCAACACCTCGTTCTACCGGGCGGTGAGGCCGGAGCACGCGCGCCTGTGGGCGCTGCAGGTGGCCTTCAACCAGCACTTCCTGTTCAGCGCCAAGCTGCATCGCTCCTTCACTCACGAGCTGAACGCCAGCGACGGGGACGAGCGCGGCTTCCGCGCCATGGCCGACGTGCTGGCCGAATCGGGGCGGCTGGGCGCGGTGCTGGCGCAGTTTCCCTGGTCGTTCAAGCACACGCCGGAGAACCGCGCCTACGTGCAGGCGCTGCTGGAGCGGTTCCGCGGATACCCGGTGGTGATCGAGATGCGGCACGGCGACTGGCTGTCGCGGCCCTTCCTGGAATTGCTGAAGGAGCAGGGCGCCGGGTTCTGCAATATCGACCAACCTACCTTGTCGCACGGGCTGCCGCCCACCGCGGTGGTGACCTCGCCGCTGGCCTATTTCCGCCTGCACGGGCGCAACTACAAATCGTGGTTCAAGGGCGGCGAGAGCGAGAACCGCAACGAGCGCTACAACTACCTCTACACGGCGGCCGAGCTGCAGCCGCTGCGGAAAAAGATCCAGCAGGCGGCCAGCGAGGCGCAAACCACCTACGTCGTTGCCAACAACCACTTCGAGGGCAAGGCCGCGGCCAACGCCCTGCAGTTGATGAGCATGTTCCTGGACAAGCGGGTGGAAGCGCCTCCGCCGCTGCGCCAGGCCTATCCGGAGTTGGAGCCGTTCGTGT
>Ga0315280_10002226_pt1 | contig 31687 bp, 37 predicted proteins | sample YL17G06_40_MG_FD_203697 | JGI IMG/M metagenome (GOLD analysis project Ga0315280, IMG submission 203697) | Sediment microbial communities from Yellowstone Lake, YNP, Wyoming, USA - YL17G06_40 | ecosystem: Environmental > Aquatic > Freshwater > Lake > Sediment | place: USA: Wyoming | collected... | reverse complement strand
TTCTCGCAAAGGGGCCGCATAACGGCCTTACGGCAGGTTGATTGTCGACTATCGACGTGCATCAATGACGATTGAAGCGCAGTCCTCAGACGGCCCGGCACGCGGCACCATCACCTACGGCATGGTGGGGGGAGGCCGCGGCGCCTTCATCGGGAGCGTCCATCGCAAGGCGATCGCGATGGACGGCCTCGCCACGTTGGTGGCCGGCTGCTTCTCGACCAGCTACGACAACACGCTCGAGACCGGCACCTCGCTCGGGCTGTCGCCGGACCGGCTGTACAAGGACTACCGCGAGATGATCCGCGCGGAGGCCGCGAGGCCGGACGGCATCGACTTCCTCGTCATCGTCACGCCCAACGCCGCGCACCATGCAATAGCGAAACTGGCGCTCGAGAACGGCCTCGACGTCGTGTGCGACAAGCCGCTCGCGACGTCCGGCAAGGACGCGCGCGACTTGGGTGCCCTGGCGAAGAAGAAGAAGCGCCTGTTCGGTGTCACCTACACCTACACGGGCTATCCGATCGTGCGTCACATGCGCGACATGGTGCGCGCGGGCGAACTGGGCGACATCCGCTTCGTGGCTGCCGAGTACCCGCAGGACTGGCTCGCCACCCCTCTCGAGACGACGGGGCAGAAGCAGGCGGCATGGCGGACCGATCCGAAACGCGCCGGCATCTCGAACTGCGTCGGCGACATCGGCAGCCACATCGAGAACCTGGTGTCGCACGTCACCGGCCTCGAGATCCGCTCGCTGCTCGCGCGGCTGGACCGGTTCGGTCGCGGGCGCACGCTCGACGACAACGCGTCGATCCTCGTCGAGTACAAGGGCGGCGCGAAGGGACTGTACTGGAGCTCCCAGATTGCCGTTGGCAGCGACAACGGTCTGCGCGTCCGGATCTACGGCACGAGGGCCTCGCTCGAGTGGGCGCAGGAGGATCCGAACTACTGCCAGGTCGCGTACGTGGGGAAGCCGACGGTGCGGTTGTCGCGCGGGCGCGACGCGCTGTCCCCCGCGGCAGCGCGGATGTCGCGGCTGCCATCGGGGCACCCCGAGGGCTACTTCGAGGCCTTCGCGAACATCTACGCGTCGTTCACCGCGGCGGTTCGCAAGAAGAAGGCCGGGCAACCGCTGACCGAGGAAGACCTCGACTTCCCGAACGTGGAAGACGGGATCCGCGGCGTGCGATTCATCGAAGCGTGCGTCGCGAGCTCGCGCAAGGGCGCGGAGTGGGTGAAGTTCTAAACAAGACGGCCTTAGACCCTGGGCCTTGGGCCATAGGGCTTGTCTGGCCTAAGGCCGGCTAAGGCCTAAGGTCCAAGGCCTAAGGCCTCTTACGGGAGCGATCATGGCGCGACCCGTCACGTTGTTCACCGGCCAGTGGGCCGACCTGCCGTTCGAGGAGATCTGCCGCAAGGCGTCCGCGTGGGGGTTCGACGGCCTCGAGATCGCGTGCTGGGGCGATCACATGGACGTCCGAAGGGCGGCGGCCGATCCCGCGTACGCGAGGGACAGACGCGCGATCCTCGCGAGGCACGGCCTCGGGTGCTGGGCGCTCGGGGCGCACCTGGCCGGGCAATGCGTCGGCGACCGCTACGACGATCGGCTGCTGGCGTTCGCGCCGGCGATCCTGAAAGGGAAGCCCGAGGCGCTGCGACAGTGGGCGGCCGACGAGATGAAGGCGACCGCGCGCGCGGCGCAGGCGATGGGCTGCCACGTCGTGACCGGCTTCATGGGGTCGCCCGTCTGGCACGCCTGGTATTCTTTTCCGCCGACGACCGGCGAGATGGTGGAGGCGGCCTTCCAGGAAATCTGCACGCTCTGGTCGCCCATCTTCGACGCCTTCGACGATGCGGGCGTCCGGTTCGCGCACGAGGTCCATCCGACCGAGATTGCGTTCGACGTGTACACCGCGGAACGGCTGCTGCAAACCTTCAACCTCCGGCCGACGCTCGGGTTCAACTTCGATCCCAGCCACCTGCTGTGGCAGGGCGTCCGGCCGCACCTCTTCATCCGCCGGTTCGCCGACAGGGTGTACCACGTGCACATGAAGGACGTCGCCGTGACGCTCGACGGCCTGGCGGGCATCCTCGGCTCGCACCTGTCGTTCGGGGATGCGCGGCGCGGCTGGAACTTCCGGTCGCTGGGGCACGGAGACGTCGACTTCGGGGAGATCATCCGCGCGCTGAACGCCGCCGGCTACACCGGCCCGCTCTCGGTCGAGTGGGAAGACAACGGCATGGAGCGCGAATTCGGCGCACGCGAGTCGCTCGAGTTCGTGCGCCGCATCGACTTCGCCCCCTCGGACGTGACCTTCGACAGGGACATGAAACGGTGATGGACGTGAACAAGAAGCTGCTTGCCTGCGCGTTGCTCGTCGGATTCTCCCTGGCGCCGCTCGTGGCGCAGCAGGACCCGACCAAGGAAGAACTGAAGCTGAAGCTGCCGAAACCGATGTTCATCGGCACGCCCACCAACATCAAGAGCGCGAACCTCGAGGTGATCACCGGCAAGCCGCGCGCGGCCTTCTACGTGCCCGTGGGCACGCGGCTCCTGTCGCTGAACAGGCCGGTGCGATCGAGCGACATGCAGCCCGTCATCGGCGAGCTCAGCATGGTCACCGACGGCGAGAAGGAAGGCGGCGACGGGTACTTCATCGAACTCGGTCCCGGCAAGCAGTGGGTGCAGCTGGATCTCGGGGCGACCTACGCGCTGCACGCCATCCTTGCGTGGCATTACCACAGCCAGGCGCGCGTCTACCGCGACGTGATCGTCCGGGTGTCCGACGACAAGGACTTCCTGAGGGGTGTGACGACGGTCTTCAACAACGACCACGACAACAGCTCCGGCCTCGGCGTCGGGAAGGACAAGGAGTACGTCGAGGTGGCCGAGGGCAGGCTGTTCGATCCAAAGGGCGCCAGGGGCCGCTACGTGCGCTTGTACTCGAACGGCAACACGGCGAACGACCTGAACCACTACGTCGAGGTGGAGGTGTACGGCACGCCGGTCAAATGAGCAGGACGCTCTTCTGGAGCCTGTTCGCGGCCGCCCTGGTTGCCGGCCTGGCGCTGAGGCTGGCGTTCGCCGATGCCCGGCCGATGCACCACGACGAGGCGAACCAGGCGATCCGCTTCGGTCTGCTTCTCGAGACCGGCACGTACCGCTATGACCCGATCGATCATCACGGGCCCACGCTGTACTACCTGACGCTGCCCATCGCGTGGCTGCGCGGCCAGCACACGCTCGCATCGCTGGACGAGCGGACGTTGCGGCTCCTGCCCGCCCTCTTCGGCGCAGCCACCATCCTGTTGTGCGCGCTGCTCGCCGGCGGCCTCGGCCGTGGCGCCGCCGCGGCCTCCGCGCTGCTCGTCGCGATCTCTCCCGCATTCACCTACTACAGCCGGTTCTACATCCAGGAATCGGCGTTCGTCTTCTTTGCGCTCGCCTTCCTCGTTGCGGCCGGCCGTTACACCACGCGTCCGCGCGCCGCGACCGCCGCCTGGGCGGGCGGATTCGCCGGCCTGGCGTACGCCACGAAGGAAACCTCCGTCATCGTGTTCGCGGCGGTGGCCGCGGCCGCCGTCTTCGCCAGGGTCGTGGCGATTGACGTGAAGAGCGCCGCGAGAGCGGGCGCGGAGCAGGGTGCGGGCCGTGCGGACCGCCTGGCGCACGGGTGCATCGCGCTCGCCGCCGCCGGTGCGGTGGCGCTGGTCTTCTACTCGTCCTTCTTCACCAATTTTTCCGGACTGCCCGAATCGATTCGCGCGTTTTCGATCTACGCGAGCCGCGGCGTCGATGCCGGCCAGCACGACGAGCCGTGGTACTACTACCTGCGCCTTCTCGCGTGGTCGTTTTCGGGTGGCCTGCTATGGACCGAAGCCCTCGTCCTTGTGCTGTCGGTCGGGGGCGTCGTCTTTGCGTTCCGCTCGAGAAGTTTCTGGCCGATGTTCGTCGCCGTCTATTCGATCGTTGCTGCCGGCATCTTCTCGGCTCTCCGCTACAAGACGCCGTGGAACCTCCTACCGTTCTACATCGGCTTCGTGCTGATGGCGGGGTTCGGCGCCGGACAGCTTGGCCGCGCGATGGAGCTCGGTCGCGCCGCGACGCTCGCGGCGTGGCGTGTCGCCATGGCGCGTCGCGGCCTGTTCGCGGTTGTCCTCGTCGCCGGCGCCTTTCACCTGACGCTCGAGAGCTGGCGGGCGAGCATCGTGTACCCGGCCGACCCGCGCAACCCGTACGTCTACGCGCAGACCAGCCCCGATTTCCTGCGCCTCGTGAAGCGCGTGTCGGATCTTGCGGCCGTGGAGCCTGCGGGCGGCAACGTGTTCGTGAAAGTGGTGGCGGGTCCGTACGAGCAGTGGCCGTTGCCCTGGTACCTGCGCCGCATGAAACGCGTCGGCTATTGGCCGCGCGCCTCGGACGCGGGCGCGCTGGATGCCGCGCCCGTGATCGTGGCGTCAGCGGAGAACGCGGGGGCAATCGAGCGCACTCTCGGCGAAGGTTACGTCTCGGAGTTCTACGGCCTCAGACCCGGCGTGCTGCTGACGCTCTTCATCGAGCGTGATCTGTGGGAGCGGTTTCTCGCCGCACGTCGAACGCCTGGCGCCGCCCCATGACGCCGCCGCGCGTCCTCCTGTCTCGTTCATCGCCGGCCGGCCGACCGCGGCGCGTAGGGATTGGTCGGCTGCGGATTGCCGCCCGCACCCGGTACACCTGCCGCCCACAGCATCCCGCGCTGAACGATCTCGCGCGCCTGCGGGACGTCGAAATCGGCCGCCGAGTGGCCGAGCGTCGTGTTGAAGACACGGCCCTTGCCGTACAGCTTCTTCCAGACGACGGGCATCACGGCGCCCTTGATCGCCGGCTCGGCCTGTCCCGAGAACGTCGTCGTCGCCAGGACCTCCACGTTGGGATCCACCAGCATGTAGTACTGCTCGGAGTGCATGCCGAAGTCGGTCAACCCTTTCACGATCGGATCGTCGTGCCTGGTGATGTTGACCCGGTAGTCGATGATGCCGCCGGGATGCGCCGCCCAGGATCCGCCGACCATGAACTCGTACTCGGGGTTGCTGCGGAACGAATCGGCGAGGCCGCCGTGCCAGCCGGCGAGGCCCACACCGCGCCGCACCGCGTCCAGCAGCCCCTTCTCCTGTTGCGGCGTGATCTGGCCCATCGTGACCGCCTGCACGACAAGAGCGAGGCCGTTCATCTTCGCCGCGTCCGCGTACGAGTCGAGCGTGTTCGAGATCTCGACGTCGAATCCCTGCGCCTTCAGCCAGGGCGCGAAGATGTCGATCGTCTGCTTCGGCTGGTGTCCCTCCCAGCCGCCCCACACCATGAGCGCTTTCTTTTTCGGCGCGGGCGCCTGCCGTGAGCCGAGAAGCGGGATCGCCGCGGTGCACACCGCCATCAGTACCGCGCCCATTGCCAGCCAGCCGCCCGTGGTATGTCGGTTCATGGGCAATCCCACCGAACTCCGGACCCCGGACTTCGGCCGCCGGACCCCGGACTCCGGACCCCGGACTTGAAATGTCAGATCTCCCTGATCCAGATATTCCGATACCGAACCGGGTGTCCGTGATCCTGCAGCGACAGAGGCAGCTTGTCGGCGTGCGCCTTGTACGGCGGCCGTGCCTTGTTCGCGGTCGGCCCCGTCAGTTCCTCATTGTCCTGCACCAGGACGCCGTTGTGAAGAACGGTCATGCGCGCGGGCGACGCGAGCTTGCCGTCCTTGTCGAACCGCGGTGCGTGGAACACGATGTCGTAGGTCTGCCACTCGCCCGGCTTGCGGCTTGCGTTGACGAGCGGCGGGTACTGTCCGTAGATGGCCGCGGCCATGCCGTCCGCGTAGGTCTTGCTGTTGTAGGAATCGAGCACCTGCACCTCGTACAGGTCCATGAGGAACACGCCGCTGTTCCCGCGGTCCTGGCCCGACCCCGTGGCGGCTGCCGGCGTCGCCCACTCCACGTGGAGCTGACAGTCGCCGAATCCGCGCTTCGTCCTGATCGATCCGGAATCCTTCACGACCTCCATGTAGAGGTCGCGCACCAGCCACCTCGCCGGTGCGCCCTTCGCCGTCGTCCAGCTCGAGAGATCGCGGCCGTCGAACAACACGACGGCGTCCGACGGCACGGGCGCCGGAGCGGGCGCCTGGCCGGGATCGACCGACGGCGGCATGGGCCTCGATTCGTCGTGGATCGGCCACTTCTGCAGCTCGGCTGCACGCGGGTTGGTCTGCGCGGCCACGATCACCCCCCAGAGCGCCAGTGCGCATGCACCGGAGACGACGGCGGTCAGTCCTGCCCTCACAGTCCCTCCCTGAGCGTTCTGACTTTCAGGTTCCGGAACTCGATCCGGTACCCTTCGGCTTCGAGGCCGATGTAGCCGCGTGGAACCTCGCACTCTTTGTACTCGTTCACGACCGCTCCGTTGACCCACAGCGTGATGGTCCTGCCGTCGGCGCGAATCTCGTAGGTGTTCCACTCGCCGGCCGGCTTCACGCGGTTCTCGACCATCGCCTTGCTCAGGTTCACGCGGCCCGGTTTCCCGTTCACGACTGCGACGCCGAACAAGTATCCGCCGGCTGGCCCTGTCTGCGCCTGGAACCACGTGGTGCCGTCGGCGCTGGTCCTCACGAAGACGCCGCTGTTGTACGGCTTCTCGCCTTCGAGCTTGGTGAATCGCCACTCGGCGTGCAGCTCGAAGTCGGCGAACTCGCGCGTGTACCGCAACATCTCGTGACCAGACTTGTCGCCGTCGCAAATCACCATTGGTCCGGATGGATCGATCTTCCAGGGCGACGGATCGTCGGCTTTGCCGGCCGGCAGCTGGCCGACCGATCCGAGCGGCACGCGGCTCCAGCCTTTCAGGCTCGTGTCGGCAAGCAGATCCACCCATCCCTTCGGGTCGGCCTGCAACGCGCTCGGCGTTTCCTGTGCCTTCTGCGCCGGTGCCTGCGAAGCGGCAGCGGCGAAGAGCCCGAGACCGAGAAGAAGCGCTTTCACTGGAATCCTCCTTCGGGGGGACGGATCGAGCGTGGGGACGACCTGGTTCGCGCGCAGGAATTGTAGCGCGGACCCCGGGCTAGACGCGTGGCAACTGTGGCAGATGGTCGAAATGCTCGTCTCGGGCGTGCAGAACCAGGTTGTGTTCGAGGACGAGCGCGGCAATCCAGATGTCGTTGGTGGGAATGGGAGTGCCCTGCTGCCGCAACTGGCGGAACACCGAGGCATAGTGGAAGGTCGTCTGCTCGTCCGCGAGCAGGAGGTGCACGCCCTCCTTCTGCAGAAGTCGCCGCAACACACGTTCGTTCTCGGCGCCCCGCCGTCCGACCGCGAAGCCGGCGCGCAACTCGCCGACGACGATGAAGGGAAGATAGACAGCGTCGGCGGTTGCCACCAGGTCGACCGTGGGCGCGAGCCCTTTGCAGAGATCGACGTAGCGGTTCGTGTCGAGCGCGAGGTTCATCGCCACAGCGCCTCGTCGATCACGTCCTGCTCTGCGAGCGCCGCCTCGATCGCGCGGTCGCGCTTCCACGTCCCGGCGATGTCGCTCAGGTCACGGCGGCGGCGTTCGCGGCCGGCGCCGGCGCCCTCGGCCAGCGCGTCGTTGGCCACCCGGTTCAGGCTGGCCCCGGTTGCCCTGGCACGACGGCGGAGCGCGGCGTCGACGGCAGGCGCAACGTCCCTGATCGTGTACTGCATGCACATAGTATAGGCTGTGCATGCACATCATGCAAGCACTCGCGCGCTTCCCGGCCTCGATGGCGAGCGGAGGCAGCATGGGCGCCCGCCCGGTGGTGGCGCGACCGACTCGGGCGACTGGATCTCCGACCGGTCCGGCGCAGCGGCTGGAGCGTCAAGGAGGCCGCTAATACGGCCTGAATACGGCCTATCGTCATGCTCAACGTGACGGCCGGCCAGCAGACGAGCGGAATCGACTTTCACCTGGTGCCCGGTCGGACGGCGCGCGTCACCGGCGCCGTGCTGAACGCCAACGGCGAGCCGCAGGCCGGGCAGCAGGTTTATCTGAGCGAGATCGGCCGCACGGTCGGCGGGGCGCTGATGTACTCTTACAAGATCGGCCCCGGAAACCAGACGATCGCCGTCGGATAAGGGGACATCGAGGGCATCGGCCTCGTGTTGAACGCAGGCAGCACCCGGCGTGATGGTCACCGACGAAGGGACCCCGCCGCCGTTTCCAGTGTCCGGCGTACGGATCCTCCTGGAAGCGCCGTACGGCAACTGCTGCCGACGTTCCGCGTTGTTTCCGTCGATGCCGATTGATCGTTCAAGATGACGAGTCTCGGCGGCCCGTTCCTCTTCCGCGTGAACGGCCTGCCCGACGACTGGATGCTTGGCGCCGTGCGGTTGGGCGACCGCGACATCGCGGACACGCCGTGGGATGTGCCGACAGGCGGGAAGGAAATCTCAGGCCTGCAGATCGTGGTGACACCGAAGTCAGACGCGTGTCGGGCGTCGTCGTGGACGCAGCCGGCAGGGCGACCGCCACGGGCACCGTCGTGCTCTTTGCCGACGACAGCAGCCTCTGGATGCCCGCCTCGCGTTTCATCCGCGTGGCCCGCCCCGGACGCCGACGGGCGGTTCTCGATCAGCGGCCTGCCCGCCGGCGCCTACCGGGCGATCGCGCGACCGTTCGTCGAAGAGGGCGAGTGGGAGGATCGCAACTTCCTCGAGGCCGCCCGCGACGGCGGGTTGAAGTTCGAACTCGCGGCGGGCGGGAGCGAGACGATTTCCGTGAAATTGCCACCGCAGGGGAAGTAAACGGGACAGTTGGAACGACCGGGGTGCGTATGGTCGCGACGCGACTTGCGGTAGCGCTCGTGGCCGGCGTTGTCATTCTCTCGACGGCGGGCCTGTCGTCACAGCAGGATCGCGTGCCGGACATCCTCGCGCGTGCACGCGAGGCGATCGGCGGCGAGGGGCGCCTTCGCAACGTTCAGTCGCTGAGCCTGGAGGCGAAGGCTCTGCGTCGCTCGGCGCCACGCATGCGGGTGACCGCGGATTCGGCGGTTCCGCTGGCGTGGTCGCAAGAGGAGTACCGAGTCACGGTCGAGATCGTGCTGCCGGACAGGTTCGTCGTCCGGCGCAACCCGGGCGGGGCGATGGAGACGGAAGACGGGGTCAACGGCTCCCAGCTGATCGCGAAGGCACGCGGCGAAACGAGACGCGTGATCGGCCCCAATGCCGCGGAGCGCTTCGCGGAGCTCCAGCAGCGCGAGTTCCTTCGCTTCATGCTGGCATGCCTGCTGGTCGCACCCGACCAGTACGGCGTGCGGTTCAGTGACGGCGGCCCGGCAACCGTGGACGGGACACCGGCGCACTTCATCGAGGCGACGGGAGGCGCAAACCTTGCCGTGCGGATGTTCTTCGACAAGCAGGGCCGCCTGCTCGCGCTCAGAGATCGGGAGCGAGGTGCGGCCCCGCGCGCGACACCCCAACCCGCCGCTCCCGAGAACCAAGCCGCCAAAGACGTGCCGGTCTTCCGCAGCCTGGAAGGGGGGCCGCCGCCAGGGCCGCCGATGGGCGTCTACCAGGTGCGCGGGGGCGACTACCGCCCGGTTGCCGGCATCAGCTTCCCGCACCTGATCGTCATAGACCGCAACGATTACGACCACAGCGAGTGGCGAGTCTCCCGCGTCCGCGTGAACCCGAAGATCGACCTGAAACACTTCGACCCGAAATAGGGGTCGGAAACGAAGGCGCCGAACCAATCCGCCAGGACCCCGATCTCGGCCCCGAGGTGGCGGGGATCGGCCGCGATCGTCTGGAGGGTCTCGGCCGTGGCGCGGAAGAGGATCCCGTAGACCAGCGCCTTGTTCTGGAGTGCGATCTGGGCAATGGGCTCCGGGACGGTGAGGACGACGTGGAAGTAGGGACAGTCGAGCAGCTCGGTCTGCCGCTGCGCGACCCAGGCGGCCCGTGCGAGCCGCCTGGCTGTGGGGCGTGATCGGCTTGAGAATGCGGCTCCGTCGCTGGGCGCGCCGACACGCGCGTTCGACCGCCTCGCGAATGATCGGGACATCGGGCCGCGCCCCGGGGAAGAGCCAGTGGGGCGGGCGGTGGACGCGCCACCAGTCGCGCAGAATCCCGAGCAGCTTCGGGGACAGCATCACGTAGCGGTCCTGCTGGCCCTTGCCCTGCTCGACCCGGAGGACCATGCGCCGACTGTCGACGGCGGAGACGGTGAGCCGGGTGGCCTCGGTGATACGCAGGCCGGCCGCATAGCACGTGGTCAGAATGACGCGGTGTTTCGGGAAGCTGACACAGTCGAGGAAGTGGACGACCTCCTCCGGGCTGAGGACGACGGGCAGGGTCTGCGGCCGCTTGGGGATCGGCAGGACGTCAGCGGGGTCCCAGTCTTTCCTGAGCGTAATGGTGTACCGGAACCGCAAGGCGGCGACGGCCACGATGATCGAGCGAGGCGCGAGCTGCCGCTCCTGCAGCAAGTACAGCTGATACGCGCGGATCTGCATGTCCTCGAGCATGCGTTGGCGAAGGAGTGTCATAGGGCGACTCCTCTGCTCACCCGCCGGACCATCCCGGAGGGTCGCAGGGAGCGTACCCAAGACGGCAGGATCAGATCATCGAGAAGTGCAGACGCGCGGGCGAGACCATGGCGGTCGGTTTACCGCCTACCGCGAAGCGGTTTAGTCCACGGCCCCTTGTGTTGACCCGCACGCGACCCGAGAGTCGCCGGCCACAACCGGTGGAGGCCGGCGGCGATGTCCCACAAGCGGCTGCAGCGTCCGCGTGCGGCTGGACCCCTATGATCGGCCTCGCCGACGGGGCTGGGTCCAGTTCTCGATGCGCAAGTCCTCGACCCTCTCGAACTCCGCCACGTTGTTCGTCACGAGCGTCACGCCGAGGCTGCGTGCATGGGCTGCGATGAACAAGTCGTTGGCGCCGATCATAGCGCCGCGTTTCTTCAGGCTGGCGCGGATCTCCGCGTAGTGCAGCGCCGCCTCGTCCGGAAACTCGAGGCTCTCAACGTACGCAAGGAACGCTGCGAGAGCTGCGGCATCCTGGCTACGGCGAGGAGAAACCTCGACGCCGTAGAGCAACTCCGCTTTTGTGACGACCGACATACAGACGTCGGCGACCGGCACGGCTCGAAGCCGGCGAAGAACTGCCGGGTAAGACCGTTTCATCACATAGGAGCAGATGTCGGTGTCGAGCATGTAGCGCGACATCAGGGTTCACGCTCCTGAACGGGCAGGTCCTCGACGCTTGCCATGAAGGAGTCGGACGCGACCGGTGCGTTGTCGAAGTACGGACCCCAGTCGTGCGGACGCGGCGAGAGGATCAGCTCATCGCCCTCTTTCCGGATGAATACCTCGTCTGTCGAGAACTGAAACTCCTTGGGCAGCCTGACAGCCTGGCTGCGGTTCGTCATGAAGACCCGTGCGGTGCGAGGCATGGCGGTTGCCCTTCTCCGTTCGACTGCCATATACGTAAGTATACAGCAAGCCTCGAAGGTGCGCGACGACCTTCGTTCGGGTGCTCGTAGGTCGCCTTGGCCTTCAACGAGCCGAGAGGAAAGGAGATTGCGCGACGGCTCGCACGAGCGGCGGTCTACGCCTGTCCCTACCAGAAACTCCATCAGCATGTGAAGGGCTTTCGATGGCGTGCGATCACCGGCGCAACACGTGGCCCCGAAACCCTGAACGCGCGGTCTTCGCCGCCTCGCGGCGACTGCGGGCCGGTGGCGACGTGCCACGGCCGGACGACGGCGAATGGCGGCACGGTGTTGGTGGCGCCGAGAGCGACGGTCAGGCGGCGCGACGTTCGACGAGGTGGACCGCCCGTCGCCAGTTCGGCCAGATCCTTGACAGCAGCACCCACAGCAGGCGATCGGCGCGGCCGAGACATGGGCGCTTCGGTGCCCGGCGTTGGAGCACGGCGAGTTGATGCCGCGGGGCGAGAATCTCCGCCTCGAGCTCGAGACGGGACCGAACGGACGCCCGGAACGCGGCGAGGAACGCGACGAGTAGCGCCGTCATGCTGGCCGGGAACGGTATCAGCCTGCGGGCCCAGATCGGCAACGGCGCCAGCACGTTCCGGATTCTCGGTAGGGACAAGGGATTCGAACCCCTCATCTATAACCCTTGACGCATTATGCCGTCGGAGGCATTATGCTGTCGTGGCATGGGACGTCGAAGGCACGGATGAATTCGCGACCTGGTTCGCCGGCCTCTCCGACGGCGAGCAGGTAGCGGTCGGCCGGATCGTCGAGCTCCTCGTCGAGCACGGCCCGGTGCTGCCGTTCCCGCATTCATCGGGCGTTGGCACGTCGCGCCACCGCCACATGCGTGAGCTGCGCATCCAGCACGAGGGGAGACCGTATCGGGTTCTGTATGCCTTCGACCCACGACGGACCGCCATTCTCTTGTCGGGTGGTGACGAGCCCGGCCACGACCGATGGTACGAGGACTACGTTCCGCGGGCGGACGCGCTCTACGACGAGCACGTGCGAACGCTCGAGCAGGAAGGACTGATATGACCCGCCACAAGTGGGCCGACATCAAAGCGCGGGTGCGACCGGGTACCCGGGAGCGCATGGAGGCACAGGCCCGCGAACTCTCCGACCAACTGCACCTGTCGCAGTTGCGGAAGGCGCGCGGTCTGACGCAAGAGGCGATGGCAGACCTGCTGGGTGTCAGCCAGGCCGAGGTGTCGAAGATGGAACGCCGCAGCGAGCTCTACATCGGCACGCTGAGGAAGTTCATCGAGGCGATGAACGGCGAACTCGTGCTCGCCGCCCGGTTCGCCGACGGCGTAGAAGTGCCGATCAAGTTGACGGAGACCGAGGACGCGGCTTAGTAGCCATTCGAGAACCGGTTTCCCGATCCGCCCGCAGGGTCGCCGACATGACGCGAACGCCACGAAGTAACCGCACCCGGGCAAAGCAGCCCGCCGCAAGCCGATCGATCAGTCGCACCGAGGCGCAGATCCTCGACGCGCTCGACCGCACGCTGTCCGAGCGCGAAATCCAGCTCGTCCTGACGCGCGGACTGCGAGCCCTCGGTCGCGAGGGGCAGCAGCGCCTGTTCGCCCGATTGGCCCCGGACACCGCCGGCATCGTTCGGGCGGTGCTCGACCGATCGTCCAAGAGCCGCGCCGCTCGCCCGCTCAAGGCGGGCAGGGAGAAGCTGAAAGAGGACTGGAAGGCCCTTTGGTGCGAGTGGGGCGACTGTATTGCGGAATCCGGCAGCGAGGACGGCAAATACGTGTACCAGGACGCCGACTGGGAACCTCCCTATCTCGACCAGAGCGGCGTCATGAACGACCTCGAGCGGATTGCGGGGCGCATGCGACCTCTGCTGGCCCGGGTCTGGGACGAGGAGCTCGATCCCGAACTGAGTTTCGCCGACGCCCTCGAGGCGGCCGCCCACGACATCGGCGCCGGACTGCCAGAGTGGATCGAGCCCGTGGACCCCGGACAGTTCGGCCGTGAGACGACCGCCTGCCTGCTCGAGTGGCAATGGCGGAGCGCGCAGCGCGAAGGCGCCGACCCGTACCAGTTCGCGGAGGGCATCTGCAACCTCGAACAATCGCTCGAGGCCGGGCTGGACGACGACTCCATCGCGGTCCTCCACACGATGTTCGACGAAGGGGATCAACGCGCCATCCTGCGTGGCCTCGCCGAGCACCGCCAGGCGGCTCCCTGGTCGGTCGTCCTCTCCAACCCTCATTCCGGCTGGTTCCGCCTTCATCAGCAGCTCGCCCGCAAGTGGGACCAGGCCCTGTTTGCAGAGGTCTCCCGGGCCAACATCGCACGGGACTTCACGCTTGCCTTGCCCCTCCTGACCGAGAGGCTGCGGAAGAAGTCGTATGGGGAAGCCCTGGTCCTCGTGGACGGGGCGGTTCGCGCCATGTTACGGCTGGACGCCGGGAAGACGTGGGATCCTCGAAGCGGGCTGCTGGTGCGCCATCGGGAGATCCTGATGAGGGGCGGGGTGCAGCCGGCGCAGGTCAAGTTGCTCGGCGCGTGGCACAGGGCCGCCTGCGGACTCGGCCGGCAGGATGTCACTGCCGCGCTCGATCTCCAGCTGGTGGTGGCCCGACATCGGGACGACTGGAACGCCGTGCTCGCGGCGTTTCGCAACACTTCGGTACCCTGCGACCCGCTGTTCGCCGACTGGCGCCTCGATGCCAGCGAGCGCAGCATTGGTGCGGCGGGCTGGACGGAGAAGTCCACCGAGCCGACCTGGGTACACTGGCTGATCGACGCGATGCGCGCCGACGAACCGGGTCTCTTCATGGAACCGGTCAGGCAGTGGCTCGCGGATCCTCGCGGCGCGCCGATGGCGTCCGGCCGGCGCCGGAGCGCGTTCGCGACGCTCGCCCTCGACGTCGATGGCGGCGGCGAACTCGAACGCCGCTACCCGACCCTGCACCGGCTGCTCTCGCGCGAGCGGGACGGCGTCCGGGAAGTTGACGCGGTGCGCCGGCAGTGGCTCGGACGGCTGGGAGGCTTCGCCCTCCTGCCCGACGTCCTGGCGTGCTGCAGGACCCACGCAAGACGTCTCGTTCCCGATCCAGCCGACGCGTGCGCGTCGAACTACGAGGAGTGTGCGACGTGGATGGCGGCCATCCGCGAGCTGGATCCGGACGTCTGTCGCGCCATCCTTGCCGCATGGTCGGTGGCCCACAAGCGGCGACGCAACCTCTGGCAGGCACTCGCGTCGCGGCGATTGCCGCCGGCGTGAGGCTTCGCCGGCATCACGTTCGCGTTCGAACACGAGGGGTGCCACGTGCTTTCCTGGGCCGCGATGAACAGAATCGTCGAGCAGACGGCTGAATCGGATGCCGAGTACCGCAAAGGTCTCGGCGACAGACCGCTGCGCTCGCAGGCCAGGCGGATGACCGACAGGGAGCTGCTCGCCAGGCTCGCCTCGTTCGGCATCGAGATCGACCGGCCGTCGCTCGCGCGCCTGTGCAGCGACGCGCTCTCGGCTGAGGAGGTGGCAAGGCCGCTGATCGAGCAGCGGACATTCGCTACGTGCGACGAGGAGCTGCAGGGCGACTGGATCTGGATCTGCCTGGCGGCGCTGTGGCAGCGCTGGTTCCCCGACCTGCCCTCGTTCGAAACGCTCGACGATGCGATCCAGGCCGGGTACGGAGTGCGGCAATCGGCCGGCGCTCCTGCCGCGTGCCGGGTGTGGCTCGAAGCCTGGACGCAGGTTTTGCGACTGGCAGACAGAGGCGGGGCGCGGTCCATCCGCGAGTTCGACGAGCGCTTCCGCGGTACGCAGTCACTGTTCAACTGGATCCAGGACCTGCAGGACGAGTTGTGGAATGCCGGCCTCCACGAGCGCCGGTTCCTCGTCGCCCGGGCAGGGGTTTGCGAAGAAGCGCTGAACAGGTTTCGCGACGTCAACGACCCTAACATCAGCAACCGGCGCGTCGCGCTGGCAGAGTCGTGCTTCGAGCTGGGTGAGATTGCCAAGGCCGAACGGCTCTTCCGCGAGTGGCTGCAGGCGGACCCGTGTTGGGGATGGGGCTGGATTGGCTGGTCGGACTGCTATGGCGCCACGCGCACCGAAGCGAGGGACGTCCGGAAGGCTGAGGAGCGGCTGCGCGAGGCGTTGGCGATCGGCGACCTGCGGGACCGCCGCGACGTGCTGGAACGGCTGGCGACGGTGTGCGACGATCAAGGGCGGGCAGATGAAGCGAAGGCTCTGCGACGGGAAGCGAAGGCGGCCGCCGCCCGAGAGCGCGAGTTGCGGGCCCCGTCGCGACTGAGGACCGTCATCGGCTCGCCGGAGCCCGCCACGGCCGCCACGGTCGGACGCAACGAACCCTGCCCGTGCGGGAGCGGCAAGAAGTTCAAGAAGTGCTGCGGCGGGTAGCGAAGCTCGCCCGTCACCTACTTCGCGCGCGCCCATCGCCGGCAGGCTTCGATCCACTCCGCGCCATCTGGCGGCGGATCAGGGAGCCTCAGATCGAGAATCGAGATCAGCTGGCGCGAACGTCCACGCCTGCACACCGCGACGATTCGCTCATCGTCGGTCAGATCGACCCGCTCGACGATGACTTCCGCTCCGAGCATGTCTATCGCGAAAGGCACCACGAGATGCTCCTCGAGCATCGTGTAGAGCCCGACCGTCTGCTCGGACTCGCCATGAGCGTCGATAAGGGCTTCGTCGATGAGTTCATCGAGCTTGGCCGTCGACACATCTTTGGAACGTCTCTTCCTGGGTGTTGCCTGCCCTGTGCTTCTTGCCATTCTCCGCTCCTCCGTGGACGAACGATTCCCGGACCGTGACAGTTTCACATCTACTCTCGTTCTCTCGTCGATCTTTCCCAAGGGCTTCTCTGAGGCAATGTGGTCAGAAACCGCGTAATGCGGCGTCGGGAGGGGTCGGCGTACATTGTTGATGAAGAAGGTGTTATTTGGCTGGGAGGCAGGGATTCGAACCCCGATGACGTGGTCCAGAGGCGGAAACCTCGACGTCGACGGTGACCGACCCCCGCGGTTTTCTTAGGGTGTTCTGCAGCGATCGTTCGGCCATCTGGGGTTGAAAACGGAGGTTTCGTGCGCAGTTTGTCAAGCTCTTGTCAAGTGTTGCACCGCCGCCCCCTGGCGATTCATCGGCCCGCTGGCGCTAGTTGTGCCTGCGAGCTGCTCGTCAAGCGCGTCGCGACGTTCACAGTTCGAGGACCTTCCTGAGCTTCTCCACGTCATAGCCGACAACTGTTTCGCCATCTGCGACGGTCACGGGCGTGGTCATGACGCCTCGTCTTTCCAGTTCCTCCATGGCGCCTGGATCCGTGCTGACGTCGCGGTCGATGAACGTGACGTTCTGCTTGTGAAGGAACTCCTTCACGCGAGCGCAGCAGCGCCGCGCGCACACGCGCCTCGAACTTCATCACTTCCGGGTTCGCTCGCGATCCAGCGACCTACGAATCACGCGCCGGAGGGTCCAGTTCCCGGGCTGCCTTCCACTGGCGGAAGACCTCGCGGAGGGATTCTGGTTCATCGCTCCCGCTCTCCGCACTTGCAGAGTCCGGCGAGGGGCGCAGGCGTTACAGACTCGAACCGGTGTCGGCGGCGAGTATGCACGACCGGCCACATGTCGAGGTCTGCCGCGTAACGTTCGGGCGCGCTGCAGGACTGATGGAGTTACGAAACCTGGGAGGGAAACGTCAAAGCGGCATGCGCCGAAGCGCGCGGAGTGCGCGCCGGCGTGTTCGCATACCCTTGCTTGATGACTCCGTGCTCAGGACGCGGCCGGTCTACCACCGCACCGGCCGCTGCATTCGTGGCCACGTGTTCTGCTCGTTCCTCGCGCTGGTCCTGCGTGAGGAACGAGCAGCGGCGATTGACGGCGAAGTTTACGTTCCCGTCGGCCGGGCCGGTGGTGTGAACGTGCACGGCTGCGCGGCCAGCTTCGTCGGGGTCACGGCCAGCGGCTTCAGGTTGCCCTTCGTCAGGAGGCTGTTGAACGCCGCGAGATCCTGCGTCTGCATCGTCTTCCACGCCGCGACCGTCGCGTTGAAGCTCTTGCAGCCGCTCTCCCACGTGTTGATCTGCGCCTTGGTCGGGCCCATGTCGAGGCCGACCTGCATCAGGCTGACCATCGAACCGAAGGTGCCGTTGAGCGAGGTGAACGAGGTCACGGCGCCTGGTGCGGCCGGTCCGCCCCCGCGCCCGCCCCCGCCGAACCCGCCCCCTGCGCCGCCGCCGCGCCCGCCGCGCCCGCCCGTGGCGCCGCCGAACGCTGCGAGCTTGCCGTCGAGCGCGGTCGCCTGAGTGGCGACGTCGGGCGGCACCTGCCCGCGCGTGAGCGCGGCAACCTGCGCACGGATCGCGGCCACTTCGTCGTTGCCGGCGTAGGTGTCTTTCAGGGCGTGGGACGCGAGCAGCGTCAGCTTGTGCTGCGCGCGCAGGGCGTTCATCACCGCGGCGCTCTCGCCTACGCGCGGATCGTTGCGCACGACGAGCGTCTGCGTGTACACCTGGCCGTCAACAGTCAGCTTCAGCGTGTACGCGCCGGGCAGCGCCAGCGGGCCGTGCGGCCCGGGTGTCACCAATCCGGCGACCGCGTTCATCTGATTCTGGAGGTCGTGGCCCAACGCGGGCGGGTCGTCGTATCGCAGATCCCAGTTGACGCGGTGCATCCCCGCACTCGTCGGCAGCGACCGGCTCTCCGGCGTCGCGATCCAATAGTCGGTGTACAACGCACCCTGAATCGGCGGCGGCGGAGTGCTGGAGATCGTCCGGACCAGATGGCCCGCCGCGTCGAACACCTGCAGGGTCATTTCGCCGCGCGGCGGCTGACCGAGGCTGTAATAGATGATCGCGCCGTACGGCGGGTTCGGCGCGTGCGGCTCGTCACGATTGATCGGCTGATCCCAGTTTGCGCTGATCCGCGCGCGAATCGCGTCGCCCGGCTTGAACAGATACGCGGGCGCGGCGGCGATCGCCTGCGCCTTCGCGGCGAGCTCGCGCAGCGGACTCATGTCGTCGAGTACCCAGAAGCCGCGGCCGTAGGTGGCAATCACCAGATCGTTCATGTGATGGTCGGCGTGGAAGACCATGTCGCGGATCGACGTGCTCGGCAGGTTCTGCCGCAGCGGCTGCCAGTCGTCGCCATCGTCGAACGACACGTAGACGGTCGTTTCCGTCCCGGCGACGAGCAGGCCTTTCTGTTTCGCATCCTCGCGGACGACGTTCACCCAGCTGCCGGTCCGTTCACCACTCGGCAGGCCGTTCACGATCTTCGTCCATGTCTTCCCGGCATCGTGCGTGCGCCAGATCAGCGGTACGTTGGTGTCGGCGGGCGCCGCACCACGAGCGCCGCCGGCACCGCCGCCGCGCCCGGCCCGGCCTGCCACGTATGCCGTGCCGAGGTCATGGTGTCCGGCCTCGATCGTGTTGAACGAGACGGCCGCCGGCGCATCGGCGATGTTGCTCACGTTCGTCCAATGCAGGCCCGCGTCCATCGTGTTGTCGATCTGTCCGTTGCTGCTCACCGTCCAGACGACGCCTTTCCTGACCGTGGACAGAGAGAAATCGGCGATCGACGCGCCGGCCCCGCCGCGGCCGCCGCCCGGACCGCCACCTGCCGCCGGCGCAGCCGGAGCGCCGGCCGCCGCACCCGTCGCGGGAGCGGCGCCGCGTCCGGCAGCCGCGCCAGATGGCGGAGGCGGTGTCGGCGGAGGCGTCGCGCCGCATGGCACGAGCGCCTGGCCCTTCGCCGTGGTCAGGTCGGGGCTGAACGGAGTCCACGTCTTCGCGCCGTCGCGCGTCACGAGCAGACACTGATATCCGACGTACATGGCCGTCGGCTCGAACGCGGTGTCGAAGCGCTTCCAGAAATCGCGCGAAGCACGGTACTTCCTCGAGTCGGCGCCGAAATTCGGCGCGACGTTCCCAAACTGCCCGGTCGTCATGTTGATCTTGACGAGGCCGCTCCCGCCTTGCCCCGCGCCGTACCCGACGCCGTAGATGATCTCGGGGTGGAGCGGATCGGCCGTGATCGTGCCGAACTCCGACGAGGGAAGCGGCGAGGCGTCGAACACGTTGATCTGTCCGAAGTCGCCGCGGCTGCGTGTCATCACCGCGCCGGTATCCTGCTCCGCCCCCATCGCCCAGTACGGATAGTGCGTGTCGGTCGATACGTGATAGATCTGCCCGACCGGCTGGTTGTACCAGCTGCTCCACGTCTTTCCGCCGTCGAGCGTCACCGTTGCGCCCTGATCGGTGCCGACCAGCATCCGCTGCCCGTTGGTCGGATCGATCCAGATGCAGTGATAGTCCTCGCCGCCCGGGGAGCCCTTGAACACGGTGAAGGTGTTGCCGCCGTCGGTTGACCGATAGAGCGGGACGCTGACGACGTACACGATGTCGGGATTCCCGGAATCGACCCACACGCCCGAGCCGTAGTTCCCCTGTCCGTTGCCGACGCGTGACTCACCGTTCCCCACGTGCCGCCACGTCGCGCCGCCATCGTCCGATCGATACACGCCGGAGCCGTTCTCGATCGCGTTGCCGACAACGTAGATGCGCTGGCCGGTGGTGTGCATGGCGATCGCCACGCTGATGCGGCCCTGATACGGCGGGAGTGTCGTGATCGGCGTCCACGTCCTGCCTTCGTCGGTTGACTTGAAGAGTTTCGCGGGCTCGCTGGCTGGCGCCGTGCCGCCGCGTCCCGCCGCGGGTCCCGGGCCGGCGCCGCGGCCGCCGGTGCCCTGCGTCGCGGCGAAGATCACGTTCGGCATGTCGAACGCGTATTCCAGATCGCGCGTGCCGTTCACACCCCCGGGCTTCAGCACGCTCTGCCAGCTCTGCCCGCCGTCGCTGGAGCGGTACACGCCGCCGGCGCGCGTGACGTCGGCGGTCGTGGACGCGAGCACGATGTCGGGATCCTTCGGATCGACGACGAGCTTGTTGATCTTCGTCGTGTCCTCGAGGCCGATGTGCCTCCACGTCTTGCCGCCATCGGTCGATTTGTACATGCCGGTGCCGTCGGGACCGCCCACCGAATCGCCCGTGCCGACGTAGATGATGTTCGGGTCGGAGGGCGCGACCTGGATCGCGCCGATGCCGTCGGCTTCCGTGACCTGATCGAAGATCGGATACCAGGTCACGCCCGCGCTGGTCGTCTTCCAGACGCCGCCCTGCGGCGTGCCCATGTAAAAGGTGCCGGCCTGGCCGATCACGCCCGTCACGGCCGAAATCCGGCCGCCGTGGAAGGGCCCGATGTCGCGCCAGCGCAGGCCGGCGTAGAGATCGGGGTTGACCCGCGCAGGTGGTGCGGGTTGTGCCTGCACGGCGGCGCAGGCGCCAACCGCAGCAAGGAGTATCAGCAACAAGGCCGTGCGGCCAATCAGTCGATCTGCCATGGGTTGTGTCTCCGGTTCCGGGGACACTAGCCTTGTTGCGAGAACGAGTCAAGTGGTCGCGGAGCTCATGCGTAAGGCGATGTCCGGCCGGCTGGGCTCAAAAACGGTGTCTTCGTGTCCGGTTTGTCGAGTTTTTGTCAAGATCGCGGATCGTCCTTCGTCAAGACGCGCCTTGTCACGACTGCAAGACCTTCCGAATCACCGCCGCCTTTCGTCCTCCGATGCCAGAAACGCTCGCCAGTTCCTCTTCATCCGCCATCATCACCTCCTCCACGGTGGCAAACCGCGAGAGCAGCCGGCGGGCAAGCGCCGGCCCCACTCCTGGCAGACCCTCGAGGACGTGCAGTCGCCGCGAGGCCAGACGCTTGGGCTTGTACTCGTGTCGCGCAACGAACGGGCTGGGTGGCTGGATACGGTGTTCGGCGATCAAGCGGAGCAACACGAGGGACTCGTCCGGCCCGTCGGTGAACATAACTGGCAGGCGCCAATCGACAGCCAATGAAAGGATGGCGCCCATGATCGCGTGAGGGTGTACGCGCGGTTGATTCGGCTTCGGTCCCTCGACGAGGATCACCCCGCGAGCTGCTTCATGAGCCAGCCGAGCGGCCTGTCGGAAAAGGCGCCCATCGACGACTGAGACCTCCAGGTCTCGGTACGATTTGCGCTCAATCAGAATCTCGTCGCCGATGCCGTAGTCACCCGCACGAAGCTTCGCCACCCGGACGTCGAAGAGCGGGTACCGCTCGACCAGTTCGAAGAGTACCGATCCTCGCTCTCCCGGATCGACCCGGAGCACGAGACGCCCGGCGACGGGTTCACGCGTCTTTGTGAGGTCGCCTCGGTCGATGTCGCCAGGATCCATACAGACGACGATGACATCGTCGCTGACGATCAATCAAGGTGGGATCGGGTGACGAGGCTTCGGCCGAGGAACAGCCAACAGGCCTTCGGCCCGCCGAACATCCTGATGGGCGAAGCCGAATACCTGCGCGATGTGCGGGTGGTTGAGGGCGGCGAGCGCCTGGCCTCGCAGTCAAAGCGTGAGAATCACCTTGCCCGACACGTCGCCCGCCTGGTTCAGCACGTCATCGACGCGCAGCCAATGCACAGCCAGCAGCAACGCGTCCGCGTCACCGCGCGGCTTCGGCCGGCGTCCCGGCACGCGCGTTGCCTCGCGCCTGGCGGGCGAGCAGGGCTCGAAGCACCCTGGCACCATTACACCTTCCAGGGTATATAATGGTACCATGGCGTTGAATATCAAGAGTCCCGCCGTCGAGCGGCTTGCGGAGGAAGTCGCGCGGATGACGGGAGAGTCGAAGACCGAGGCGATTCGCAAGGCCCTCGAGGATCGCAAGCGGCGGCTCAAAGCAGTGCCTGCGCGCGACCGGCGCGCTTCCGTGCTGGCATTCCTCAAGAATCAGGTCTGGGTCGGCGTGCCGAAGGAGCAATTCGGCCGCCGCCTGACCCGCGGCGAGGAGGACGCCATCCTCGGTTATGGCCCGGAGGGCGTGTGATCCTCGACTCGTCAGCCTTGATCGCCATTCTGTTCGCGGAGCCGGGTTATCTCGACCTCGTCGATCGCATCCTCGAGGCCGACCGGGCGGGCGTCGGCGCGCCCACGCTCGCCGAGACCGGCCTCGTCTTCATCGGACGCCGCGGGGGCAGGACCGCGGACCCGGTCGAACGCCTGATCGAGGAACTCGCGGTCTCGGTGGTGCCGTTCGGCCCCCCTGAGTGGCAGATCGCCGTCGAGGCGTTCCGGCGCTTCGGCCGTGGCCGGCATGCGGCCGCCTTGAACTTCGGGGATTGCCTGGCCTACGCGACCGCGAAGTCCTCGCGCGATACCCTCCTGTATGTCGGCAACGACTTCTCCAGGACCGACATCAGGCCAGCGGCTTCATGATTTGGTCTGGGCCCCTGGCGCGGTCCGCGTCTTGCGTCACCACCTGGCGCCGGCGGCCGTGGCAACAACGCGTCCAGGGAGCTCGACAAAGCCGATACAGCCGCACCGCAACCGGCCGCGACGACCGGTTCGTCGCCCTTCCTGTCCACCACGGGACGGATGGCGCGCGGCAACGCGATCGGAAAAGTGCGGATCGTCAACACGATAGCCGTGAACGGCGCGCCCGGACCCGCGATTGACGTCTACGACATTTCGCGCCCGGACTCGAGCACCAAGCCGCTGATCACGAACCTGCAATACGGGCAGGTATCCGACTACGTGACGCCGCACGGGTGGGTGTCTGGCGACACCAGGAGCAACCTGTACGTGCTCCCCGCCGGCTCGATCAAACCGAGCGGCCCGCTCCAGGGTGGGAACATCGACAACAGCGGCTTCACCGCCGGCGATCAGCTCACGCTGACGCTCTTCGGGAGCGAGCTGGGCTTCGGCATCAGCCAGATCGCGGAGGCCGGCCCTCGTGTTCGACCGGGCATGGGCATGGATCCGACGCCGCCCGCAGGACAGGGTTTGCTGCTCGTGCGCGCCGCGGTGTCCAGGGCCATGAACTCGCCCGAGCCCGTCATGTACCTGTCGATCGACGGCGCATGTCCGAACGTTGGCGGCGGGGTCGAGGGGCGGTACCCGGTCGCGCCCGACGATCACACGCTCGCGCTCGTCACGTCTCCGCCGGGCATGGGGCTCACACAGGCCATGTGCGCCCGGAAGGCGCCCGTGGAGTCGGTCAACGCGCACGTGGACGCCGGACAGCGCATCGATGTGATCGTCTACGGACCCGTCGACGCGCTGAAGTTGCTTGCCACGCCCGTGCCGCACTAGACGGGCGCGAATGTCGACCACGCCGCGCGACGAGCGGCGCAGAGCAGCCGGGCGTCGGCAAGAAGAACTGGCGCGCACAGCGCAATTGCGGTCGCGCGCAGCGCGGCCTTGCGTAGCATCTGATCCCCTTTGCTCAGCTCAGTTTGAAATCTACGCCTTTGGCTCAGGCAAGCATGTGGCATCAGTCGCGCGACGTCTGTGCTTTTGTGAACACTCGGCCGGGTCCTGAAATTCGGCTCTTCGTCGATTTAAGTACAGCGGTTCAACTGCGCCCCGCCACCTGCGGTCCGATCCCATGCGCCAAAGGACGCACACCCTCGATGAGCCCGCCACTCAGGGGGACACTGGGGCGCGTGCTCGAGGTAGACCTCGCCTCGGGCACCGCCCGCCCGCACCCGCTCGACGTTCGACGCGGGGACGATGCAATGGATCCCGCGGCGCTGGACGAGGTTTGCCGCCGCCATGGTGTGCTGCTGCTCGTCCAATTCGGATCGACGGTGTCCGGCGCTGTGCACGAGCGGAGCGATCTGGATCTTGCCTACTACCAGTCATTCCTCGAACTCGGGTCGCTCGCAATCCTCGACCCGACCTTCGCGCGGCAGATTGCGTCTGCCGCCGGTCTCCGCGACAGGATCGCGCACGTGATTGCGCCAACCTGATCTTCGAGGAGTGTTGCCGCGCCGGTGGTGCAACAGGCCGCCGTGCGCCCGCCTTGTCACGACTGCAGAACTTCGCGAATTACGGCCGCTCTTCGTCCTCCGATGCCGGGCACGCTCGCCAGATCCTCTGCATCCGCGATCATTACCTCCTCCACCGTGGCAAACCGCGCGAGCAGCCGGCGGGCAAGCGCCGGACCGACTCCTGGCAGACCCTCGAGGACGTGCAGCCGCCGTGAGGTGAGACGCTTGGGCTTGTACTCGTGTCGCGCAACGAACGGGCCGGGTGGCTGGATGCGGTGTTCAGCGATCAAGCGGAGCAAAACGAGGGACTCGTCCGGCCCGTCGGTGAACATGACAGGCAGGCGCCAATCGACAGCCAATGAAAGAATCGCACCCGTGATCGCGTGCGGGTGTACGCGCAATCGATTCGGCTTCGGTCCCTCGACCAGGATCAGCCCGCGAGCTGCTTCGTGAGCCAGCCGAGCCGCCAGCTGTGTTCTCGGAATCGCCTTTGCGCGGGCGCTTCGGCTTCCTGATGTCCTCTCGCCGATCGCTCGAACTCCCGACGACGGTCAAACCCTCGGCACGCGCGGCCTCCAACAGCCGTTGATCGAAGGCGACAAGGGGCACTGGTTGGCGCAGCTCTCGCTGCAGGTAGAGACAGCTTGCAAGCTGGATGGCGTCGCCGGCGCGGAGTGGGTGCCGCAGGAGGAGCGCACGCGCCTCTGCGGTGACGTCCGGAATCATCTCGACGACGGCCAGGGCCGGAAGATCGCGTTGCAGGGCGGCCAGCATCCGGTCGCGACGCGAGGCCGCGAACGCTCCCTCGCGCGCCCGGCGCGTGATCCCTGAGGCCACCTCGACCTCGGAGAGCCGGCTGGTCGCAGGAAGCCCCGACGCGAGCAGTCGGCGCACCGTGCTACTACCGGTTTCCCGGACGTATCGTTTGACGAGCGCGCTCGCGTCGAAATAGCGAGTCACGCGCGGTCGTTCCGGTCTTCGACGATGGCGTCGGATACGGATGGGCCTCTGGCACGAACGGCACGAAACGGGGCAAGGGGTCGATTCTCCAATCGGGTGACTGCACCGAGCGCTTTCAGCTGTTCCAGCCTGGCGTCCTCCCCGCCGGCAGCATGGAGAGGCTTCAGCTCGGCCACCGGTTCACCGCGGTCAGTGATCACGAGTGTCCGGCCTCGACGGACCTGCTGCAGGTACCCGCCAAGCCGGGTCTTCAGCTCACGAGCCCCAACAGTGGCGCATCGGCCCATGTGGTCATTGTGACCACATCTGGCGGCCTTGTCAAGTCACGCCGCGCAATCGGGATCGACGGCGACCGGGCTGGACGTGGACGGCAACTCGGATCGCCGGGCCGGGCCGATCGAGCGCGAGTCTACGTCACTCAGTTTCGCGTCGACTGCCCGCTCGGCTGTTGAGAGGACAACGCGTGGCGCGCCGCGCGACCTGAGATGCGAAAGCGCCGCGTCGAGCAGCAGCCGGCCGACCCCGCGGCCACGATATCCAGGATCCACGACCAGGTCATGGAGCACGGCCGCCGGTCCGCGGAGCCCCATCCAGTCATAACCTTCGATTGCCGCGTACGCATGGCCGATCACGCCGGCGTCGCTCTCGGCGACAAACAGGACGACGTCTGGATCGTCGAGTTGGGATCCAGGGAACGAGGCGTAGCGATCCGGCGCGCGATTCTTCATCTCAGCGCCCAACCATCTTCTGAAGGTGCTCGGGGTACCGCGCCCCGTGGACCTCGATCCGTGACGCTGCCTGATCGATCTCTCGCAGCTCGTCAGCGCTCAGATGAATCGACGCCGCGCCGAGGTTTTCGTCCAGGCGGCACCGACCGAGGCGGGGGAGCAGGTGCTCGCTCATCTGCGGCCGGCGCTGGCGGATATTCGCGGAGCGCTCGAAGGGATTGCAGGGCTGCGTGACAAGCCGGCTGGACGGGTGCGATTGCTGGTGCCGCGGTTTGCGGCGATGACGGTGCTGGCACCGAAGCTGGGACAATTCGCGCGCGACTACCCGGACGTCGTGCTCGACATCACCACCGATGACAGCCGCCTCGATCTGGTTGCCGCGGGCTTCGACGCGGGCATTCAATTCGGCGAATTCATCCAGCAGGACATGACGGCGGTGCGCGTGTCGTCCGACCACCGCCCGGCCATCGTCGGCTCGCCTGGCTATTTCCAGTCGCATCCCAGGCCGAAATCGCCGCGCGACCTGCTGCGGCACCGATGCATCAACTTCCGGCACGGTTCAGCCGGCATCTACCGCTGGGAATTCGACAAGGGCAAGCAGTCGCTGACGGTTGCCGTGAGCGGTCCGTTGGTGGTCGATGACGTGGAGGTCATGACCCGCGCCGCGATCGACGGCGTGGGCCTGGCGTTCATGACCGAGGAGCACGCGTCGCCATACCTTGCGAGCGGTGTCCTCGTGCGGGTGCTCGAAGACTGGTGCCCGCCGTTCCCCGGCTACTTCCTCTACTATCCGAGCCGGCGGCAGCAGCCGGCCGCGCTGGCTGCGCTCGTCGAGACCCTTCGTTTGTAGGCGACGCCACCGTGGGTTCTGACACACCCGCGGCAGCGAGGAGCCCGCGCCCGGATCCCGGTCGGCCGGCGGGGCGCCGCGCCGCTACCTCGCGGCCGCGCTCAGCCGCTGCACCTGGCGATCGGGGGCTGCCTGCAACTTCTCCAGCACGCCGCGCGCCTCGGCGGTCCGCCCGGCCTGACCAAGGGCGAGGCCGAGCCAACCGAGCATCAGCATCGATCCGCCCGACAATTCGACCGCCTTGTGCGTGAACATCTCCGCCGCGTGCATCGCGTCGGATCGACTATCCGCGTGTAGACGACCGTCGTCGCGTGGAGCTGACCGGCAAAGACGATGCCGGCGGCGTTGTCGTTCATGAGATACCGGTCGCCCGAGCAGTCGCTGCTCGTGTGGAAGAAGGTGATCGAGCCATGGGGGAAACCAATCGCCGTGACCGGCAGCGCCACCCAGTCAGAGCCGAACTGCCGCGCGACCGTCGCCTGGTGGACATCGATCGGTACACCGACGGTCTGGTCGAGCGAATCGACCAGGACCAGCGCACCCGGCCCGCTCGGTCCCGCGGGTCCAGTCGCTCCGGTGGGCCCTTGGCTACCCGCCGGTCCCTGTGGTCCCTGCGGTCCGGCGCCCCATCGGTCCCGTCGGCCCGGTCGGTCCTTGCGGTCCGGCCGGCCCGTGCACCGACCAGGTCACGAGCGTCTCGTTCGGCTGGCAGACGGTGGCCGTCGCGACGAGGCGCGCCGTGCCGTTGGTGACGTTCACGCACGCGGTCAGCGTCGTAAGATCGACGGTCTGCGCGAACGCTGCTTCTACCGGCGCGACGAAGACGAGGAGCAGTGCCAAGGTCCTTGAGCATCGCATCAGAGGCTCCAAAAGAAGTGGTTAGGCCGGCGACCTTGCCCGGTCGCTCGCGGGAGGGCTGCGCCGCTCGCACACCGATGTGCCGCATCGGGCCTACGATCTCTAACGCGCAATCGGGGAGATGAAGGGGCCAGCGAATCGGGTATCGGGAGCGAGCTCAGCCGTAGCCGCGTCGGCGATGATCGCTTGCCTCCGCCTCGCTCTCCTTCTATGCTTCCAGGCGATCACGAGACCTCGCGGCCCTGCCGCTCCATCGCGTCGCGCAAGTCTCACTCCGCCCGAAGGCGCATGTCAGAACTGCGGCGACATCTTGAACAGCGGGGGAGACGCAGCGTCGCGTCCGCGGTGATCCCCCGGCTGGCGAGCATGATCTCCTTCACGCGCGGTTTCCCACCCGATTCACAGCTCCGTTGCCATGCGTCTTCATGCGTGCGGATACAAGCGCGGAAACAACAGCTCCAGGCTGTCGGCGGGGAACCGGAGTGAAACCGGTCCCTTCGGTGTGCTCGACGCGAGGAACCCCTCCAGCACGACGTCATTCAGCACGCGACGTGCCGAACGCTCGGGAAGCCCCGTGATTCTCGACGCCTCACCCCGTTCCACTTCGCCGCGGACCAGGGTCTCTTCGAGCAAGGCCGCAGCTTCAGCCTTCAGACGATCGTGCCGGACGACGAACTCGCGAACCCGATGTGCGAGTCGGTCGAGTTCGAAGATGCTCGACATGAACGAGACCTGATCTAGTGCTACCCTCAGAAACCATGTGACGAACTGTATCAAGGCTCGCCGCGAGAGATTTCCGCGTCCGTCGGAGTCTCCCTGTCGCGGCGTGTCCGCCACGTCCATCATCTGCTTGTATTCGTTGCGGCTTTCGAGCCCTCGCGCCAATCCGCGTGACACGGACCACAGGCCGTGCGCCGCGACTCCGGCGCGCCAAGCCATCGCGTGGCTCATCAAACGGCTCACCCGGCCGTTCCCGTCCGGAAAGGGATGGATGTAGTTGAGTCGGTGGTGCGCGGCAGCGATGGCGATGATGCGGCCGGCGGTTCCCATGCGATCGAACCGGTACCGATCAGCGAAATACCTCATGAAGTCGTCGACGCGGTCACTCGAAGGTGGCAGGTGCCGCCCTACGGCGACATCCTGTCCCGGCCGCGAGCGCCACTCGCCGGGTGCCATGATGAACTCCCGATCGGAACCGCCGATGCGGAGCATGGCTGCCGGAGCGTCTCGGTAGAATTCCCGATGCAGCCAGCGAATGAACTCCACCGAAGCAGGTTCCGGCAGCTTCTGCTCAGTCCCCAGCCGATCGACTTCCGACTGGACTCGCACGTGCGCGGCAGCTTCGATCTGCAGATTCCGGCGGCCCTCATCTCGGTCCAATTGCCCCGCAAGCGCGCGCTCGATGTCGCGAGGGCGGGTGTTGTGCCCCTCGATCAGATTGCTGTAGTAGGTGTTCATGATGCGCACGAGGTGGGCGAGATTCGCCGCAGTGCGCGGGTGAAGCGAAGAGCCGAGTCTGGCCGATCTCGCCGCCAGCTCGGCCGCGAGATCGGCGACCTCTTCCGGGGGGGGCTCGAGTCGCGCCGGCTCGATCCTGCAGGTCGATTCCGGGGGCCGTTCTGGCCGATGTCTACTCATCGAAATGTGACGTAATTATACCGCGAACCGGCTCTCCATACAGGCACTGTGGCCGATCGCATGGCCGATGTCAGCCGGTCCGCTGGAGGTTGCATGAGCGGGCGTTCTCGCAAGAAGACGCCACGGTCAGGGCCTCGTCCACGGCGAGATTGGCCGATCTTTGTGGCCGATCGGCCGCGGCTTGTGCGGCATCGGGCTGCAGGAACAGGACGGCGGACACCGCGGTGGCGGCGGATGCGGCTGTGAGCAGTCCCTGCGAAGGTCGAACTCGCTCGATGAGAACGAGAAAGGCAGGCAGCAAGCAGGCCGCGACGTGAACCCGGATTGGTCCGAGCCGCAACCATGCCGGCAGCGGAGCAACGAGCAGCGCATAACTCACGGATGATGAGGGTAACCGAGAGGGTGGCGAAAGAGAAGCAGCGAGCAAAGGGGCCGTCGGCCTTCGATCGACCCTCGATTGCGCTTACATTTCGGATCGGGGCCGCCTGGCGCGGAACCGCGGCCCTCGCCGATGCGTTCCCATCAACGAGCCCCGGCGGGGGGGCGGGTCGGCCGATGCATCGGCGGGCCTGGACCAGGAGGACGTACATGCTGACCAACTGCCGCCTCGCAGTCCGTCTGTTCGTGAAGCAGCCCGGCCTCACCGCCGCAGCCGTTGTCGCACTGGCGCTCGGCGTCGGGCTCACCACGCTGCTCTTCAGCATCGGGTACGGCATCTTCCTCCGCGGGCTGCCGGTTCCCCACAGCGACCGCATCGTCGGGGTGATGATGACCAATGTCGCGACCGGGCAGGAACGGCTCGCCATTTCCGTTCACGACTTCGCGGAATGGCGGGCCGCACAGACCTCCTTCGAGGAACTCGCGGCGTTCCGGATGGTGAGCCTCAACGTGGTCGCGCGCGAAGGTCAGCCGGAGCGCCTGGCAGGAGCACAGCTGACGGCCAACGGGTTCTCCGTTCTCGGCGTCCCGCCGCTGCTGGGCCGGACGTTCGTGGACGCCGACGGAACGCTTGGCGCGCCGCCGGTGCTCGTGCTCGGTCACGACCTATGGCAGACGCGGTTTGGCGGCAATCCCGGCATCGTGGGACGCGCCGTCCGCGCGAAATGATTCGCAGCATCGAGAACCTCGGAACACACCAATACGGCTTCGCGATGGACGACGTGTTCACCGCCAGGCTGGTGCTGCCGGCGGAGGGCTGCCGGATCGCGACCAGCCGCGCGCGGTTCCTGGCCGGGCTGCAGGACCGGCTCGCGTCCCTGCCCGGCGCGCGCTCGGCCACCATCGCATCCACCCTTCCCGCGCAGTCCGCCGACCGCGCCCCTGTCGTCCTCGACGGGGTCGACTCGTCGCGCTCTCCGACCGTTCGCGTCGTCCGCATCGGCGATCACTACTTCGAGACGTTCGGGCGACAGTTGACCAGGGGGCGGGAGTTCCGCGCGAGCGATGGAGACGGCGCGCCGAGGGTCGCCATCGTGAACGCGAGCTTCGCGCGCAGGTTGATGCCCGGCCGCGATCCGATCGGCAGCCGCCTGCGCCTGGACCGTGATCCGTCCGCGCCCTGGCTGACGGTCGTCGGGCTGGCGTCCGATCTCTACATGTCAGGCCCCGAGAACCTGGACCCGGCGGGCGTGTACGTGCCGCTCGCGCAGGTCGATGAGCGGGTGCTCACGCTCGCGGTGAGGGGCGCCGAGGGCGCGGCACTGGCGTCCGCGGTGCGAGCGCAGGTCGCCGCGCTCGATCCCGACCTGCCGATCTTCGCGCCCCGGACGCTACGAGAGGCGGTGGACGAATCGCTGTGGGCGTACAGGGTGTTCGGTCCGTGGCTCATCGCCGCGGGAGCCGCCGCGCTGTTCCTCGCGACGCTCGGCCTGTACAGCCTGATGGCGTTCGCCACCCGGCAGCGCCTGCCCGAGATCGCGGTGCGGATGGCCCTTGGCGCGAGACCGTCCGACGTCGCGCGCCTGGTCGCCGGCCAGGTGGCCCTGCAGATCGCCATCGGCCTGTTGGCTGGCGCCGGATTGGGCGCCCTGCTGTCCAGTGCGCTGAGGTCGATGGTGTTCCACGTCGCGCCGTACGACCCTGTCATCTACGGCGGAATCGTCGTCGCGCTGATGTTCGCCGCCGGCGCTTCCGCCGGCGTCCCCGCCTGCCGCGCCATGCGCACCGACCCGACGCTAATGCTCCGCAGCCAGTGATACCGTCCCCAGAAGCCGCCGAGGACGGGTGTCCGCAGAAGACGCTGACGTCGCGTCGCTCTCAACCGAAGCGGAGCGCAGCAACCCCGTGCCGTGGTGGCCGAGGCAAGAACGCGAATCGGTCGAGC
>Ga0315280_10002225_pt1 | contig 31689 bp, 22 predicted proteins | sample YL17G06_40_MG_FD_203697 | JGI IMG/M metagenome (GOLD analysis project Ga0315280, IMG submission 203697) | Sediment microbial communities from Yellowstone Lake, YNP, Wyoming, USA - YL17G06_40 | ecosystem: Environmental > Aquatic > Freshwater > Lake > Sediment | place: USA: Wyoming | collected... | reverse complement strand
TGACTGCTCAGGGCTCGACCAGGATCTTGATCTCTTCCTTTGTTATTCTGCTTAGGGCTTCGGTTCTTCGACCTCCTCCACCCGGATATCCCTTGGGCCATGGTATACAGCCATTTTCATAAATACATCCTCTCCATTATGATCAATGTGAGTGGTTTTTATCAAAGAAAGAAATCCATTTCCCGGGAGATTAACAGGAGACCCTTGAAAATTACATTTCCGGTCATTGCGAGGAGCGAAGCGACGTGGTAATCTCATTTAATTCCGGCAACTTATAGATTGCTTCCCTTCGTTCGCAATGACAAGATGGGTATTATTCAAAGCTCTCTAACAGATATGAGAGAGGACTGTCAAATCTCCAGGTCTCTGAAAAAGTGAAAAAGGGGGCTTTGAGTGGCGAATATCCTGAGCAGCGAAAAGCCACCTTTTTCAGAGCCCTCTCTCTATAGGCTTGACATGAGCTGGCATTGCCAGAATAATGCCTCAGGCATGGGCAGGGGAATGAAGATTTCACAGGGTTTTTAGAAGCAAACCCTAAAAATTCAACGGCCGATTGCCGTGTACTGTAAGGAACCGTTTGGATAGATGGCTACGCTCTGGCTGGAGCTTCCATCCTTCAATCCTTCCAGGACATCTTTCCAGGTGTTACAAATTAAAACGTTTTCGGGATAGCGTTCCAGGAGGTCGGCGCGCGAGCAATTGGGCGAGAAAACGATTACCTTCCGCCCTTGGAAGATTTGGCCAATTGTCTTTCGATGGTCAACTTTCCGATAGAGTCGCATCCCTCGATCGGCGAGAGAGTGGAACCCCAACCCGTCGGAGCTGGCTGTGGCCACGACGACCTTGCCTCCTTCTCTCACCAAACGGCGGCCTATATTCCCCGTCCAGACATTGAGCGCCTTTTGGGCTTGCACTAATTCCGTATCTTCGGGGAAGGCGTTGAAGATGCCGATGTCCATAGCTGCCGGAGCTTCGGTTACGTATACCTTCCTGGCCATTTCCACAGCCGCACGATGGGCCTGAACCAAGTCCCCCACAAAAACCCCGGCGGTCTTGCCCTCGGAAGTGCCGACCGAGTTTACGATGACGTTCAACCCTGCCATCCTGGCCCCTTCCTCCATATCCAGCCGAAGCTCGTTGGTATTCAAATCATACCCCTGAGCGAACCCAGTACTCCCCACCTTTCCCATGAAAGCAGGGGTGTGATTTTTCTCTATAGTCTCCATGCTCCCCAGGCCGGGGATGACGATCTTCCCCCCGCCGCCAAACCCCGCGGTGGGGTGGGGGGTGATAAAGCCGACCCCCACCTTCACATCCGCTTCCACAAAATACCGGTTAATCTGCACCGGAGTTCCCCGGGAAGTCGTACCCACGTTCACCAGGTTCTCGTAAGGGTGGTGGTTGTAAACCGGAAAGCGGCTGGCCATTTTCTTCCCTAATTTTTTCTCCTGGTCGGTTTTCATCAGGGGACGATGGCACCCGATCGCCAGGATGATCTTGATATTTTCATCCTTGATCCCCCCTTTGTTCAATTCCTCCACGATGAATGGCAAGAAGCGGTAGGCCTGGGTTGGCCGGGTGAGATCGTCCACAGCGATGACCGCTGTTTTCTTCCCTTCGGCCAACCTGTGGATGGTTTCCTGTCCGATGGGGTTGGTAAAAGCCTTGCGGATTTCGGCTTGACCCACATCCGGAGCATCGGCCATGGAGGCCATGATTACCTTCCAATTTTTGGGAAAGGTCAAAAGAAAGCCCTTGTTCCCCCGCCAAGCCCCCCAGGGAATCGAAACTGACTTCATATTTTTGCTCCCCCCTGCTTGAATTATAAAATCCCCTCCTCCGCTTGAAGGGAGGTTTTTTAACTATATCACAACCATCCTGGTTAGATTAATTGAAAATTTTATGGATCGATGGATCTGGTTGATAAACTCGATGAAGAATTTTTCCATCCCCATGGCCTGGGACACAAGGATTCAAAGGGGTTTTAGGAGGGATTATTCTTCTGTCAGGCCGCTTTTTTAAGCCTCATTTCTTCGGCCTTCGCTTTGGGGGCGCGGGTAAAGAAGGTCAGGCCGGCGGCGATGAGAAGACAGAAGGAAGCGATGAGGTAGGCGTTGTTAAAGTTTTTGGAGGAATCGAAGATATAACCGCTGAGGACAGGCCCGAGAATCCCTCCCACGCCCCAGGCAGTAAAGACAAACCCATAGTTGACCCCGAAATTCTTCAACCCAAAATAGTCTTTGGTGGCCGAGGGAAAAACTGAGAGGTTGGCTCCGTAGTTGAACCCGATGAGCACCGAGGCTACGAAGAGGGCGCCATAGGTGTTGAGGCTGCGAAGGGAAAACATGAGCCCGGCCTGGAAGACGAAGACGGTGAACATGGTCCGGGTGCGGCCAATCTTGTCCGAAAGCACGCCAGCGACAATCCGCCCGGCAGCGTTGCCCACGGCCAGAAGGGCTACAAAAATGAAGCCGGCTTTGATTCCTGCCTGAAGGTCGACGATCTTGGCCAGTTTCCCGATGACCATCAGCCCGGCGCCGGCGCCGAAAATATACATAACCCAGAGGAGATAGAATTGAGGAGTGCGCAGCATCTCTGGCCATTCGTAATTCTCGACCGACGCGATCGCCTGCGCCCCAACGCTCTTAGCCACGACCTTAGAAGGAGTATTCGCCATGGACGTGGGCCCTGCGGGTGGATTTTTGAGCAACTGAGAGAGAAGCACGACGATGATCAGGAAGGCGATCCCCAGAATCATGAAGCTGGTCTGAATTCCATACACGCCCAGGAAGTAATTGGCCAGGGGAGCGATGTATACCGAGGCGAGTCCAAACCCGGCCACCACCAAGCCGGCAATCAGGCCGGTTCGCTCCGGGGGAAACCATTTTACAGCCGGGGGTGTGGCCGAGGCATAGCCGAACCCAATGCCGGTTCCCGCCAGAACCCCGAACCCGATGATCAGTCCAGCGAGGGACTGGCCCAGGCTGGCGACGATGAACCCGGCACCGCAAAAAATTCCCCCCAAAGTGGCCACCAGACGGGGGCCGAACTTATCCTGCAACCTGCCGGCAGGGACCATCATGAAGGCGAAAACAGCGATGGCCACAGAATAGGGCAAGGCGGTCTGGGTTTCGTTCCATCCCCATTCTTTATTGATTTGCTTGGAGAGAACACTCCAGGCGTATAGAACTCCCAGGGCTAAATTAATTCCCGTACCGGCAAAAGTAACGATCCAGCCGTGATTGGACTCTCTGGCAGGAAGGTTGGATCTTTGAAGACGATCGGACATGGGGGTAGGCTCCTACTTACTGCCTCTCGGCCACCAGGGATTCGACCACCGTTGGGTCAGCCAACGTGGTGGTGTCGCCCAGGTCACGAATGTCACCAGCGGCGATCTTTTTCAGAATACGGCGCATGATCTTTCCGCTGCGCGTTTTGGGAAGGGAATCGGCGAATTGGATCTTGTCCGGGGTGGCAATCGGGCCGATCTCTTTGCGCACATGGGCTACCAAGGCCTTTTTCAGCTCATCTGACTTGGGGAAACCGGCTTTCAGGGTAACGAAGGCGTAGAGGCCTTGCCCCTTGATCTCATGGGGCATGCCCACGACCGCGGATTCGGCCACGGAAGGATGGCTGACCAGAGCGCTCTCCACCTCTGCCGTGCCGATGCGGTGGCCGGAGACGTTGATGACGTCGTCCACCCGGCCCATCAGCCAGAAATCACCGTCGTCATCCAGGCGCGCTCCGTCGCCGGTGAAGTAGATCCCGGGAAACTGCACGAAGTAAGTTTCCTGGAAGCGCTCGTGCTGGCCGTAGACTGTGCGCATCATTCCAGGCCAGGGCTTCTTGATCACTAAGTACCCACCCTCGTTGGCATCGGCTGCTGAGCCATCTTCGCGGAGGACCGCGGCCTCAACTCCGGGGAAGGGCTTGGTGGCCGACCCCGGCTTGATGGTGATGGCGCCAGGGAGAGGGGTGATCAAGATCCCGCCGGTCTCGGTCTGCCACCAGGTGTCGACGATGGGGCATTTTTCCTTGCCGATGACCTTGTAGTACCACATCCAGGCCTCGGGGTTGATGGGCTCGCCCACGGTTCCTAAGAGACGGAGGGTGGAGAGGTTGCGGCCTGAGGGCCATTTGTCGCCGTCGCGCATCATGGCCCGGAGCGCTGTGGGCGCGGTGTAGAAAATGTTGACCCCATATTTCTCTACGATCGCCCAGAAACGGTCGGGTTTGGGGTAGTTGGGAACGCCTTCGAACATCAAGCTGGTGGCCCCAGCCGCCAGCGGGCCATAAACAATGTAGCTGTGCCCGGTTACCCAGCCGATATCAGCGGTGCACCAGAATAGATCCTCATCCTTGTAATCGAAGATCCACTTGAAGGAGAGCATCACGTAAAGCAGGTACCCGGCGGTGGTGTGCAGAACCCCTTTGGGTTTTCCCGTTGAACCGCTGGTGTAGAGAATGAACAAGGGGTCTTCGGCATCCATGACCTCCGGTGCGCACTGTGGCTTGATGTCCTCAGCGGCCATCTCCTCATGCCACCAGTAATCTCTTCCCGGCTTCATGTCCACTTTGGAGTTGGTGCGGTTGTAGACGATGACCGTTTCGATCGACGGGCAGTTGCCCACGGCGGCATCAGCATTGTTCTTCAGGCCGATGACTTTGCCGCTGCGGTAGCTGGCATCTGTGGTGATCAGCACTTTGGCGGTGGCGTCGAGGATGCGGTCCTTGAGGGAATCGGCGCTGAATCCCCCGAATACAATGCTATGGATGGCGCCGATACGGGCGCAGGCCATCATGGCGATGGGAAGCTCAGGAATCATGGGCAGGTAAATGGTCACCCGGTCGCCCTTTTTCACGCCCTTCTTTTTCAAAACGTTGGCGAACTTGCAGACCTCGGCGTGGAGCTGCTGATAGGTATATGTCCGGCTATCCCCCGGCTCCCCTTCCCAGATGATGGCGGCTTTGTTCTTCCGCCAGGTCTTCAGGTGACGGTCCAGACAGTTGACCGTAACGTTGAGTTTCCCTCCCTGGAACCACTTGATGTAAAGGTTCTCCTTGAAGCTGTAGTCCAGAACCTTCTCCCATTTCTTGAACCACTCCAGTTCTCTGGCCTGCTCGCCCCAGAAACCCTCTGGGTCCTCTATGGACCTTTTATATATTTTTTTGTACTCCTCGAGGCTCTTGATGTGGGCTTTCTCGCTGAAAGCCCTGGGGGGTGGAAACTTGCGGGTTTCCTCCATCATGCTGGTTATCGTCTTCTTTTCTTCGGCCATACGTTGCCTCCGATGAGATCCTTGAATATAACTTTTATTTAGCAAAAATTCTCATTCATGACAAGCGAAATTGTTGAAGTGGTTCATCTTTCCATGAGGGCGGAATTGGTCCTCAGAGTTCGGGGGTACCCCAATCGGGGAACCGCGGGTTCCTCTATTAAGTCCATGATCTCCGCGATCAACTCCCGCACCCTTTCCTTGAGGAGACGCATCTCCGTGGCCATGGCTTGTCTTTCCAAGGCTTGTTTGACGGTCTTACTGATGGCCAGTTTGGTAAAGGGTTTCTGGATGAAATCAAAAGCCCCGTCCTTGAGGGCCTCCAGGCCCATTTCCATCTTTCCGTGGCCGGTCATCAAGATTACTTCTACATCCGGGAGGATCGACTTGACCAGCCTCAGCAACCTTGTCCCATCCATCCTGGGCATGCAGACATCGGAGATGATCACGTTAACTTTATTCTCTCGAATGACTTCCAATGCCGTCTGCCCATCTTCAGCGGTCAGAGCCAAGTACCCTTCCCGCTGCAATATCTTCTGCAGCGTTTCCCGAATTGTTTCCTCGTTATCTACTACTAAAATTGTCTTCTTCTCCACATTTCCTCCAAATCCGCCATCGAGAAAAAATGATTACACCGCTCAGATCATCCAGAAAAATTAAAGGGGTCCGATCCTATTAAGGCAGGTTGTTGATTTCGGTTGCCAGTCAAAACGAGAAATCAACAAGGATGAGGAGGGGAGCTTGCTTGTTCGTAGCCAGTGCAGACCGGACCCCTCTAAGTTTTTTGATTTTCTGAAAAATTTGCCTAATACATAAACAAAAATAGCTTAAGAATTTAATTATGATGAAGCAAAAGATATGCCTAAAAACCTGGATCGCTGGTGCGGGATCTTTAATGATAAGTCATTTAAATCATTATATTTTCCCTCTTTACCTTTTACCCTGATTTTAAGAATGATGACATTCTGTCAATTAGCCATTAAGAGATCTCTGAAAAAGTGAAAAAGGGGGTTTTGAGCGGCGAATATATTTTTTTCGGTAACAGCGCTTGGCGAAGCGAAGCGCCCGAAAAATCTGTGATTTTTCAGCGAAGCGAGTCCTTAGCGCTGTCGAAAAAAATATCCTGAGCAGCGAAAAGCCACCTTTTTCAGAGACCTCAATAATTGCATGAAAAATTGACAATTTTTAAGGATGGATTAAAATTATCCAGACATATTGTCAATCTTTCTTCCCCTTCTTCTCTTCTTCGATCTTCCGGTAGATTGTCCGGGATGAGATCCCCAGTATCTTAGAAGCCACGTTCTTGTCCCCCCGGGAATGCTTCAGGGTCTCTTCGATGACCCGCTTCTCGACCGTGCCCAGCGGGGTTCCCAGGGAAATGGAGATCGTTTTCTCATCCATCAAAGCCGCCCCTCCCACTGCCGGCACCTCCACGGCTTTGAGAATCTCCGGGGGAAGATCTTCGGGGACGATCATCGGCCCTTTGGTCAGAACGACTGCCCGTTCGACTGCATTCTCCAGCTGGCGCACGTTCCTCGGCCAGGAATACCGGAGCATCACATCCAGGGCCTCTTGGGTGAACCCTTCGACGGCCTTACTGTTTTTCTTCTTAAAAATTTCCAGGAAGTGGTGGGCCAGCAAGGGAATGTCTCCCTCCCTTTCCCTGAGCGGCGGGAGGGTGAGGGTAATGACATTGAGCCGCGAGAAAAGATCCTCCCGAAAGGTTTTTCGTTCCACGGCCTCCAGAAGGTTCGTATTCGTGGCCGCAACCAAGCGCACGTCAGCCCTGATGGTTTTCGTTCCGCCCAAACGCTCAAACTCTCCCACTTGCAGCACCCGCAGAAGCTTCACCTGAACCGTGGGGCTAACTTCCCCGATCTCGTCCAGGAAGAGCGTGCCCCCATGGGCAAGCTCGAACCTTCCCTCCTTTCGGCTGATTGCCCCTGTGAAGGCCCCGCGTTCGTGCCCAAAAAGCTCAGCCTCCAGCAAGGTTTCGGGCAGGGCCGCGCAGCTCACCTTGATGAAAGGCTTGTTCAGCCGCGGGCTGAGATCGTGGATGGCCTGGGCAATGACCTCTTTCCCTGTGCCACTTTCACCTTGGATGAGAATTGTGGCCGAGCTGGGGGCTACTTGAGCGACGGTCTCTAACACCTTTTTCATCGCCGGACTGCGGCCGACGATCTTCTCGAACTTCTGAAAATCTTTGATCCGCTCCCGGAGCATGCGGTTTTCTAAGACCAGGGATTGCTTCTCGATGGCCTGGCGAACCACTTTGAGGATTTCCCGTGATTTGAAAGGTTTCTGGATATAATCGAAGGCGCCATCTTTCATGGACTTCACAGCCGTGTCCACAGTCCCGTATTCTGTTATTAAGATGACTTCTACCTCCGGCCGGATGGTCTTGGCCACCTTAAGGAGTTCCACCCCATCCATCCTGGGCATCTTCAAATCTGTGAGAATCAGGTGGATGAACTCATTGCGCAGGATGTCCATGGCTTCCTCGCCGTCGCTGGCCGGGAGCACCCGAAACCCTTCTTTTTGCAAAATCTTGGCCAGAGAATCGCGGAAAGGCTTGCGATCATCCACCAGCAGAATGTTCCTGGGGTCCAAAGTTTTCACCCTCTCTTCTTCTGAATTGTGCAAGGATTTTAACCTCCCTTACTGTTAGCTGGCAGGCGGATCGTGAAGGCGGTTCCCAGGCCCACATAGCTTTCAAAACTGATGGTTCCCCGATGTTGCTTGACGATGTGGACCGTGATGGGAAGGCCCAACCCTGTCCCCCCATGCTTGGTGCTGAAGAAGGGCCTGAGGACCAGTTCCATGTTCTCCTCCGGGATGCCCCTCCCCGTGTCGGCGATGGTGATCTCGACCCGCTCATCCTTGAAGTCCGTGGAGACGGTCAGCTTGCCGCCATGGGGCATGGCCTCGAGGGAGTTCTTAACGATGTTCAGTAAAGCTTGGCGGAGCTGCTTGGGGTCGAGCTGCAGCGGGGGCAGGGAGGGGTTTAACTCCTCGACCACCATCACGCTGCGGTCAGGGAGCTCCTCCTTTAGGAAAAGAAACAGGTCGGCGATCACCTCGTTCACGTTTCCCCTCTCCAATTTCACCTCGGGCAGGCGAGCAAACTGGAGGTACTCCTCGATCACCTCGATCAGGTGGTCAAGCTCGGATTTGATCACCCCCAATAGATTTCCAGCCTCCTTTGTTTCTTCCACTGGAAAATGTCGCAGTTCTTCTTCCAGAAGCTCGGCATTGAGGACGATCGTTCCCAGGGGGTTCTTGATCTCATGGGCCATATTCGCGGACATCTTCCCGGTGACCGCCAAGCGCTCCGATTGGATGATCTGCTGCTGCAGCTCCCTCTCTTCAGTGACATCCTTGACGTATTCCACGACCTCCACCACCTCCCCATGCCGATCCCGCAGGGGAAAGGTGAAGATTTTCAAGTAGTGCTTCGTCCCATGGGCGACCAAGCTGGCCTTCTCCCGAAAGGCTGGCAGGCCTGTCTTGAAGGATTCCTGGGCCGGACAGTTAGGGCAGAGGTCGGAGCGCGCCTGAAATTCTTGGTAACAGGCCCGGCCGACGAATTCCCCGAGGGGTCGGTTATACCAGGTTAACCCCGTCCTGTTGACCGTGACAATGCGGTAGTTTCGGTCCACGATGGTGATGGCGTCCGGGGCTCCGTCGAAGAGCGCCTGCAAGCGGCTCTGGCTTTTTAAGATCTCTTGCCCCCATCTTACTTGTTCTTCGGCGCGGATGCGTCCCTGGTTGATCTTGTGGCCGACGTAGGTCCCTGCCAGAAGAGTGAAAGCCATGATGGCCAGGAGCAGGGCGGAATTCTTAAGGCTTGCCCAGACCAGCTGGGTGACTTCCGAATGGGGGGCTACCACGGCAATCGACCAGACATCCTCATCGATGTGGATGGGAGCGAAAGCGATCAATTTCTTGATCCGGCCGCGCGCTTCCCGGTGCCATCCGGAGATATATTCATCCATGCCCCATTTTCCCCGGAGCATCTCCTGCCGCATGATGTGGTCGATGCGCTCGGTGGAGAGGCTGGGATCCCGCTCCTTCCTGGCGGTGAAGGCATCCTTGCCCAGAAGATCCATTTCGTAATGGGCAACGAATCTCCCCTCCTGGTTGATCATCCAGGCGCCGCCCGTGACCCCCGAACGGATGGGCCTGATATATCGTTCGTTGATCTCGCTGAAATCCAGGCCGCAGCCTAAAACACCGGTGAACTCTGAACCGCGGAAGATGGGAGCAGCCAGCAAAATGGACTCAAACCCCTGCCCCAGGCCGGCCCCGGCAAAGCGGGGCTCTCCGCTGGCCAGGGCCATATTGCCAACCCCGCCAAGGTGAGGTTTGCCCGTGCCCCGGGCTTTCTGGAAGTGGGACTGAGGGCTGAAATCCTTCCCCAGGATCCCCTTCAAGGTCTCCGGCGGGTAGGCCGAAATCACGATCCCCCTGCGGTCTTCAAGAAAAAAGAAATTGACCTTGCTCTGGAAGCTTTCGCAGATTACCCGCAAGGTCTCCTCCTTAATTCCTTGTTCATGGTTTTGGACTTCCGGGAGTCTGGTGAGCAGAGTTGCTGTCGCCCGGGTGTCTGCCAAGAAATTTTCAATTCCCCGGGCGGCCTGCTGGGCGAGCATCAACTGGTGGGTGTTGAACTGCGAGGCCATGGCCTTCTCCGTGGAATAATAACCATAGAGGCCAAAAGCCAACAGCCCCCCAATTACAAGACAGGTGATTCCCCAGATCACAGGCATCAAGGGAAGATGATACCGCTTCATCCGCTCCTCCAAGAGGTGGAGGAGGGAGCGTTTCGACATGCCAGTCATTCCCCCTATTAGAGATTTCTGAAAAAAGCGGCTTGTCGTGTTTCAAAGCCCCCTTTTCCAGAGTTTTCTTTTTTATTATAAAGAATATGCTTATCTAAGTCAAAGATGTGGCCTGTTGCTTTTTGCTTGCACCCCCTCGCTTTTTCACCTTATAATTTTAATAATCTTTCGCCGCAGAGCCCGACCCGGGAGGGGCTTACTATCTCCCGGGTCAGGCTGAGAACCCAGAGAAAAATTGTTGGGGACTCGACCGCTTAAAGATTTCAAAAAACCATGCGCATCGGTACCAAGCTTCTTTTGGGGTTCGTTCCGCTGGCTGTCCTCACCGCCATGGTAGCCGAGGTGCTGTACATCAACTCCAAGTGGATCAGCGACAGCTCCCAGATCGTCAGGGAGGTTTACCAGAGCCATGGCAACATCTTAGAGATGCGCAAGCACGAGAAGAATTACCTCTTCTATCGAGAAAAATTCTACCTCTACCGGATTAAGGACATCTCCGAGCGGGTGATCGACTACATCTCTCAGCGGGAGCGCCTGAGCGGGGAGGAGGACATCATTGGAGAGCTCAAAAAAGTCAAGGAGGCGCTTTCCCAGTACCAGCACTTAGCCGATCAGCTCCTCGTCTCCGACCGCGGGCCGCAAGCAGAGCAAACCATCTCTGAGATGACCGCCATCGGTTACGGGCTCGAGCGCATGAGCGAGGAAATGATCCACTTTGCCTGGATTCCCGTGCAGGTCGGCACCCGCAAAGCTCGCACCTACTCCCTGGTCTTCGCCATCCAAGCGGCCTTGATCGGCGCCGTTCTGGCTTTTTATCTTTCCCAGCTCCTGGTCAAGCCCATCCAGCAGCTGGTCCGGGGCACAAAGAAAGTAGCTGAAGGGGATCTCTCCCAGCGCGTTCGGGTGCGCTCCCGAGACGAGATCAGAGATCTCGCCGAGTCCTTCAACCGGATGGTCCTTTCGTTAGAGGAAAGCCAGGCGAGGTTGCAACAGTCCAGCCGAGAACTCCTCGAGACCAAAGATACTTTAGAGAACATCGTGGAGGGTTCGGCTGACGCCATTATCACTACGGACTCCAAAGGAGTGATCACTTTCGTAAACCGCAGTATGCAGGAGATGCTGGCGACGCGGAAGGAAGAGCTTTTGGGAGTCCCTATGGCCCAACTATACGCCGGGGGTCTGCCCGAAGCCAAGAAGATCATGACCATTCTCCGGGAGCGGGGGAGGCTGCTGAATTACGAAACCACCATGGTCAAGAACGGCCGAGTTATTCCCATCCTCACTTCTGCTTCGTTGCTCAAGGACGGGAGTGGAAAGGTCGTCGGCACCTTGGGCGTCATCAAGGACCTCACGGAAAAGAAGAAACTCGAGGAAGACCTGAGAAAAGCCCAGGCCGAGCTGGTGCAAACAGAGAAGCTGGCCGCCATCGGGAGGCTGGCTTCGGGCGTGGCCCACGAGCTGAACGACCCGCTAACTTCTGTCCTTACCTTCTCCAACCTTCTGCGGGAGGAAACGAATGAGGGGAACGCCAGCCGCGAGAGCCTGGACATCATTATCAAAGAGGCCATCCGGGCACGGAAGATCGTCTCCGACCTTCTCTCTTTCTCGCGGGAGTCCAAGCTGACGCTGGAGTGGATCGACCTCAACGACGTGCTCAACACTAGCCTTCTCCTCCTGGAGAAGCAGGGGGTCCTAGAGGGGATTGAGGTGCAAAAAGACCTGGCCGCCGAGCTCCCTTTGGTGCGGGCAGACTCTGGCCAAATGCACCAGGTCTTCAGCAACATTCTTCTCAATGCCATCCAGGCCATGGAATCCCCGGCCTTCAGGGAGAAAAGCTCGGGCCCAGCGGCCCGGGAAAGGAAGCTCAGCCTGCGCATGCATTTTTATGAAGCCCAGGAGGAAGCCTTCTCCTCAAATCGATTGCTTGCCGGGCCATTCATCCGCGTGGTCATTGAGGACAGTGGATGTGGCATCTCCCCAGAGAATCTGAGCAAGATCTTCGACCCCTTCTTTACCGCCAAGCAGGCCGGAGAGGGAACGGGATTGGGCCTATACATCGTTTCAGGAATCTTGAAAAATTATGGGGGGCAATACCGCGTAGAGAGCAAGGAAGGCAAAGGGACAACTTTCACTATCGATTTTCCCCTATCCAAAAGCGGAGAACTCTGAATTGGACGGGCAGGCCAGAATCCTGATCGTGGATGACCAGATCAACACCTGCAAATCCCTTCAGGCCATCCTGAAGAAGAGCGGTTATCCCTGCGGCTATGCCCTGAGCGCAGAGGAAGCCTTGAGGCGAGTGCAAGACGAGCATTTCGACATCGTCATCAGCGACATCCGGATGCCCGGGATGGATGGCATGCAGCTCCTGGAAGAACTGAAAAAGGCCCAGGCTCACCTGGTTATCATCATGATTACCGGATACGCCACCATCAAGAGCGCTGTCGAAGCCATTAAGAAGGGCGCCTATGATTACCTGCCCAAGCCCTTCACTCCCGACGAAGTGCGGGTGATTATCGAGCGAGCCGTAGAGCGCAGCCGACTGGGAGCCGAGAACCTCTTGCTTCGCCGTCAGCTCCACTCCCAGACGGCCTTTGAGAATATCATCGGAAACAGCGCGGCCCTGCAGCGGGTCTTTGAGATGGTCCAGAAAGTGGCCAGCGGGGATAGCAACATCCTCCTCAGCGGTGAAACCGGCACGGGAAAGGAGCTGGTGGCTAAGGCCATCCATAACCAAAGCCGCCGGCGGGAGAAATCCTTCCTGCCTATCAACTGCGGCTCCCTGGCCGAAAGTGTGCTGGAGAGTGAGCTTTTCGGTCATGTCAAAGGAGCTTTCACCGGGGCCGTGGCCACACGGAAAGGTTTAATCGAAGTGGCCGACGGCGGGACGATTTTCTTCGACGAAATCGCCGAGACCAGCCCAGCCTTTCAGGTCAAGTTGCTCCGCGTCATTCAGGAGGGGGAATTCATCCGCGTGGGCGACACTCACCCCATCCATGTGAACGTGCGGATTATCGCGGCTACCAACCGCGACCTGGACAGGGCCGTGGAGCGCAGGGAGTTCCGTCAGGACCTCTACTACCGCCTCAAGGTCATTGCCATTCACCTTCCTCCGTTGCGGGATCGCCTCGATGACATCCCTCTTTTGGCCTACCACTTCCTGGAAAAATACAAGGCCGACCGTCGGGTGGAGGGCATCGACCCGCAGGCCATCAAAGTGCTTGTGGCCTACAAATGGCCCGGGAATGTGCGCGAGCTGGAGCATGTCATCGAGTACGCCATCTCCATGGCTGAGGGGGACACCATCAAGATCTCCGACCTTCCCGAGGAGTTCCTGACCCGAGTGGCCGACCGGGGGATGGCCCGGGAGAGCTGGATGGTCTCCCCTTTCAGCAAAGCCAAGGAAGAATTCGAAAAGTTCTACATCACCCACATCTTGAAGGAAAGCAACTGGAACATTTCCCAGGCTTCCCGCAAAGCCCAGATGTTCCGCCAGAACTTGCAGCAAAAAATCAGTAAATACGGGATCAAGCCCGAGGAGGAAAGAGATAAGAAAAAAGAAAATTCCTGATCGAGAAATATCCTTCCTTTAAGCACGAAACCCGAAGTGCGAAATCCGAAACAATTTCGAAATTCAAATATCCAATTTCTCAAACTTAGATATTTTTTGTTTTGAATTTAGAATTTTGACATTAGGATTTGTTTCGAATTTCGGATTTCGAATTTAGAATTTGGCTTCGGGAATTACCCTGTTTTTCTTTTCCTTCCGAATCTCTGCTCAAACATAGGTGCCACCAGGTTATCCACGGGAGCATGATCATCCCTGAGAACGATGGCCGGCCTTGTGCTCAACTGCTGGTTCAGTTCCTCCGGTGTTAGGACAAAGCACCGGCCCGCTGAATTTTCTCTCAATGCGCCCCAAGAATGATTGTTGGGGCTGGCCGCTACAATCATCGTGCTCACGCCCATCTGGGAAAAATCGCTGTCCGCCACCAGGGAGACTTTCTCCCGGCCGAAGACCTCTTGCAGCGTGCGCACGTAGGAGGGCATAAAGAGCCCCACCGGGAAGTTGTCGATGATGTTGGCAACCAGGAGACCCTCGGGCTTTAGGAGGGACTTGATCATCTCGGAGAACTCTTTGGTGGTCAGGTGGTAAGGAATGGTCAGGTCGTTGAAGGCGTCGCCGAAGATGAAGTCATATACATTGCGCTCCGGGAAATTCATCAGCCACCAGCGAGCGTCCTGGTTGAAGGAACGGATACGCGTCTGGAGAGAAAGCCCCAGGTGCTGGTAGGCGACCTCGGTCAGGCGGGGGTCGATCTCGATGACATCTACCTGGGCTCGCGGATACTTGGCTTCCAGATACCGGGGGAAAGTGTACCCTCCCCCCCCGATGACCAGCGCCCGGAATTCCGGCTTGGCCGCTGCTTTCCAGGCCACCATTTCGGCATAGACTTTTTCATAATCATATTCCAGATGGAGAGGGTCTTTCAGGTCAACGTAGGAATGGATCAGATTGTCTAACAATACGAACTCTAAGGATTTCCCCTTCTTTTTCATCTTCTTCAACTCGATGGTGTAATAGTCGGTCTCCTCGTAAAAATAGGAATTCTCATCTCGCTGCTTCTTGAAGGCCTGGCCATGGATGGCCCAGAGGAAGACAAAAAGGGCCGGAAAAAAAACGAGGAATACCCGCCGGCGGAGAAAAGCGCCGCCGAAAAAGGGGGAGGAGACAATGAGAATCAAGGCCATGAGCAGAAGAATGTTCCGCGTCCCCATCCAGGAGATCAGGAAAAATCCCGTGGCAAACGTCCCCAGGATTGAACCTAAGGTAGAGAAAGCATAGATCTTCCCCACCACATTCCCCGACCGCTCCAGACGGTCCAAGGACAACCGCACCACCACCGGAGAGATCATCCCCAAGAGGCAAGAGGGCAGGAAGAAGATCACCGCTGTGACAATGAGGATGCGCATCATCAGGCTGGTCTCCAGGGGCCAGCGGGCCACAGCCCCGGTCAAGGGCGAGATGGATAATGCTCCCATCCCTGATAGGAAGAGGAGCCAGCCCAGGGTGCGAGGGGTGGGAAAGCGGTCAGCCACAATTCCCCCTAAGTAAGCCCCGATGCTGATCCCAGCCAGCACCACCCCGATGATGCTCGTCCAGGTATAAAGCGAGACCCCTACGTAGGGGGCCATGATTCTGCCGGCCACCAGCTCGATGACCATCGTGCAAAAGCTGGCGATAAAAACAACAATCACTGCCTTGATAACTTCTTTGCGCATTTCTTTTTCCTTGCCCTCCTTATGCTGATCAAGTGATAAAATTTGTAATTTACCACAGATAAAACCTTTTGGCATTAAAACTTTTTCCTCTGGAAAAAGCTTTGCTGGGAGAGGGTGGATGTGATATGGAGAAATTGAGTCGCCAGGATAGAACCCCGGGAAGGAATCAATTTAAATGCAAAAAACAGCAGAGATCATCATCATCGGCGGCGGGATCATCGGCACGAGCATTGCCTTTCACCTGGCCCAAAAAGGTGCCAAGGGGGTTGTCCTTTTGGAAAAAGGAATGCTCGGGGAAGGCTCCACGGCCAAGTGCGTGGGAGGAATCCGCAGCCAGTTTTCTACGGAGATCAACATCCGATTTTCCCTGGAGAGCCTGCAAACCTGGAATCATTTTGCAGAACTCACCGGCGTTGACCTGGGGTTTAAACAAGTAGGCTACCTCTTCCTGGCAACAACAGAAGAGGAATGGACCGTCTTCAAAGCCAACGCGAATCTCCAGCGGGCATTTGGCATTCCTGTGGAACTTTTCTCCCCCCAGGAGATTGAGCACCGCTGGCCTTACCTTAAAGTGGATGACCTTCAAGGGGGGACTTTTTGCCTCCAAGACGGATATGCCGGACCCTACGAGGCCTTGAGCGGTTTCGCCAAAGGTGCAAGGAAGGATGGAGTAAAGATTTACCAAGGGGTGGAGGTTGAGGAGATTCTTCAAGATCGGGGAAAGATTACCGGCGTCCGCACCCCCAAGGGAGAAATCGCTACGCCCGTCGCTGTCAATGCCACCGGCCCATACGCCGAGCAAGTGGGGAAGATGGCCGGGATTGAGGTTCCTGTCAAACCTTATCGCCGCCAGATTTTCTTCACGGCCCCCTTTCCGTGGATTCCGGATTCAATCCCCCTGGTGATTGATTTTCATCGGGGCTGGTATTTCCGCCGGGAAGGGCAGGGGTTGCTTCTTTCTGGACCGAAGGATGATTTCCCGAGCTTCAATGTCAACGTGGACTACGATGCCATGGTGGAAGTAGCCGAAAATTCTGTCTCCCGTGTTCCCATCCTGGAGAAAGCCGAGATCAATCGTGGATGGGCTGGCTCCTACGAGATCTCTCCTGATAACCACGCCATCCTGGGAGAGGTCCCCGGGGTAAAAGGATTGTTCCTGGCCAACGGGTTCAGTGGCCATGGGTTCCAGCACAGTCCGGCCGTGGGTCAGGTGATGGCCGACCTGATCCTGGGAGAAAAGCCATCCATCGATATTCGCCCTCTTTCCGTCGAGCGCTTTTCTAAGGGAGAATTGATCCCCGAGCCGCTAACCGCCTTTAAAGAGTGAGGCCTTTCTGCGCAGAACCCGCAGAGCCTGGCCTTCTAATTTTAGAATCTCTTGTCCGATCCGCAGTCTGCCGTGAAGTACTTCTTCCTCCCGAAGCGGGACTCTGGAAGCTCTTCTACTCCTTGATCTCTATTCGGATCAGACTTTCTCCCCGGCTTGAAGGCTCTGACTTTGTAGCCACAATACTCAAGTCCCTCGTTAAGGAGGCCGGATCATCAACCCCTTTAAATACTCCTTGGACCTTTGAAAAATCGGCCTCTATAAAAGGGATTGGCGTTAAAGTGGCGATGGCCCTCACCACCTCTATTCCTTTCGGCCCGCCAACGATAATGGCGTATCCATCGTCCTTTCCGGGGATGGCATAGGTCTTCTCGGCCAGAACCTTACTTCCACCAGAAAAGCGATTCGGGTAAAGGATATGTACTTTTCCACTTGTTCCGGCATCCAGGATGGTGATATAGCAGTCCCGGTCGGTCTTGAAATTCAAGGTCATGGTCTCACCAATTCTATAAACAGGCTTATCGCTCCATAACTTCACCTTTATTTCTCCTTCTCTTGCAGGCTCTATCTCTTTCTTTTTCGATAGCCAGACCCTCTCTTTTTCTTTATCCTTCTTTACCCTTACCCTTTCGCCCCATAAAACCTTCCCGGTCTCTGTATCGAGTCCCTTGGCCACGATGTCCATCGCCTCCATGGTATCCGAGAGATTGCCGGTGATCAGAACATCGATCCCCAAAAGACTACCGACCTTTTTGGCAGAGGAAGGATCGATGGCTCCTGAAAGGTTGAGCTTCCATTCCTCGGCGAGCTGGACAAAATTTTGTCTTCCGATCACACTAAAATTATTCTTGGGGGCCAGCTGGGACAGTTCTACCTCGATTTTATTCGCCAGGCCCCTGGAATATCGATCCACTTCTCCGCTCGCATCTACAAAATCCCCCACCCCGATATTCTTTCCCTTCATCTCCTTGGATGCCCCAAAGGATTTGATTAAGAAATCGATCCCCCCTTCCTGATCCATCATGGCGGTACCCTTCGGCATCGTCTGACAGCCAAAGAAGAAAATCACTGCAAAAAGAAGGAATATTTTCTTCATTTGCCCTCCCGCTTTTTCGTAAAGGTTCCCGGGTTCAAGAGTTTTTAAGGGCGCAGGTGGTAAAAAATCCGCAATCTGCAATCTAAAATCCCCATTTTCCAGAGCTACCTCCAGTCCCCTGTAAGGTAAAAGGGAGCCCAGAAGAATGGGCTGGCAAACTCTTTTGTTTTCATCATCTCCACCTGGGCCTTCTGCAGGGCTTCGTCCTTTGTCATCTTTTTTAGATTTTTGTAAAAAGACTCCATCAGTTTGGCCGTTGATACATCACTTACACTCCACAGGCTGGAAAGGATTGATGGGGCACCGGCAAAGATAAACGCCCGGTTCATTCCGATGATCTCATCCCCTGTGGTTACCAGGCCAAGCCCGGTCTTGCAGGCACTCAAGGTAACCAGATAGGGTCGAAGATCCAGGGAAAAGATCTCATGGACTTCCAGCCTGCCCTCTCCAGTTTTATCCTTTGCCAGCCTGATGCTGGAGTAAAGCGGGTCGAGGTCACTAAATTCTGCATGGCAAGCAAAATGGATGATATCATAAACTCCGGTTTCATTTTTGGCAACCTCTTTGGAAGCTTCTTTCCTCAGATAGATCTTGGCTGAGGGGTATATCCCGGCAATCCCTTCAACCTCTTTCCCCGCAAAAGGCAGGTCATAGACCGGGTCTCCAAGGTCGGGATTCCCGAAAGCAATCAATTTTTCACCCCTGGCCCTTTTCTTCTCCAGGGTATATTTGAGCACCGAGGCGCTGGGAGAAAAGAAGACTGGATATTCTTCAATTAAATACCGATTCCCTGAGTTCAACACGTTAAAGGGCAGATAGTGCAGGACATTGTGGGGAATAATCCCCAGCCTCTGCCCGCTGATCTTGTTCTTCACAGGGATGATCAATAAATCATATAATTCCCTGGAAAGGTTCTTTTCTTTTTCTTTGTCCCTGGTGGTTATGGCCTCCCGGAAACTTCTTATCTTCTCCTGGAGTTCATCCTTTTTTAGCCGAACTTCATTTACAGTAATAGCCTTCTGGCCAACTACCCAGATATACGTTTTCTCGTCGGATAGAAAATACTCTAACAGGGTCGCATCGGATGGCAGGGTCTGCTTTATATCCTCATAGGTTAAATAAGAGGCAGTAATCAATGATGCCAGTTCGGGCTCATCTCGTTTGATTTTCAACATGAGGTCCCTGTATTTCCCCACCTCCCTTTCCAGTTCAGCCGTTGACCTGACCCCGGGGGCATTCTGATCTTCCACCTTTCTTTCGCCTTCCCTGGCTTTCCATTGAATTTCCCCCACCGACTCCCTGATCGTTGCCTCCTCTCTTAAGAGTCCCCCTCCTTTAAAGGTTACCTTTTTTGTTGTCAGCAGGTCCAGCAAACTTCTGGCCTTGGCTCTCTCCAGGGCCGCAAATCCCGCTTCCGGGCCGTACAGTTCTGTAGAAAGCCGGATAAAGTCATCGTAGATCAATTGTTTATTTGCCTGGAAGAGCCTCTTGTTCAGGTCTGTCTCCATGATCGAGCGGATGGATTCGATATTCTCAATGGCCCCGAGATAGTTTTTGTAGGACTCTTCTTTAAAAAAACGAATGAGGGAATTGAGATGATCAATTGCTGATTTTCTATCCTCCGTCTTTTCCAGCAATTTGATCGTCTGAGAAAACCTTTTCCCGGAATCGATTCCCACGAGAGAGGCCAAGACTGCCGTTTTCTCCCGGTTCTTTTCGAGCATCTCTTTCTTTATTTGCCAAAGCTCATCAATCCTTTTTTCAGCCTGAATGGTTTTTACCTGGCTTTCGAGTTTCCTGGCTTCCTCATAAAGGGACCCGGCAAATACGCTGCGGATATGCCACTTTAATTCCTCCAAGCCCCCGGACTCAATCCGCAGGAGATTTCTCTTAAAGATTTCTGCGCCCTTCTGATAATCCCCTTCCACTACATAAGAATATCCAATAAGTCCCTCGGCGATTACATCCCCAAAGTTCAATCGGGCCTTTTTAAAATACTCCCTGGACCTTTCTAAGTACTCTCTCCCCTTTCTGATCTCCCCGATATTTCGGTAGGCGTCTCCCACGCAAAGGGTGATAAACCCCAGACCTTCAAAGTAACTGATCTGTTCCCTCTCTGGGGCAAGGCTTACGGCTTTCAAGATATCCTGGAAGTGCCCGATCGCCCTTTCCCCTTCCTTGATGGCCGCTTTAAAGTCGCCCTTCAGATAGTAGATGGTTGTCTTGGCCCCTTCTGCTGAGGTCACAGCCTTAATCAAAATGACATCCGGCGGAAGTCCAGGGTTCTTCATGGCTGCATCGATGACCCAATCCCTGTTCTTCCCGGCAAACATTCTCTGTCGATTTTTGAAGAGAATGTCTAAAGCCCTATTGGAATCGTCCAGACCTTTTTCATAATTCCCCAGCCGCCCTTCAATCGCGCTGAGCCTGGCGTAGGTAACAGAGGTCAAGTCTCCCTGGGGCAGGATGGATATCCCCTCCTTCAGCAACCGGATGGCCTCGGGGTATCTGCCCAATTCGGCAAGCAACCAGCCAAGCTGGCTTAAAGCCCTTGCCGCCTCATCCGTATTTCCCTTACTTTTGGCCCTGTCTATTAACTCCTGATACGCCAGAATGGCCTCTTTATGGTGCCCATCAAAATAAAGCTTCTCCGCTTTATTGAAGTCTGCAGAAAATCTTGGATCCGGCCGAAAGGCGCCTTCGGTCATCCTGGCCAGTGAAAGATAGCCTCCGGATTCCGCATAAGCGGAAAATAGATCATCCCCCTTTACCTCAACGCCAATCCTCTGAAAGGCATCCTTGCCAATCTTGGTGAAGGCCTCTTCTTTGGAAGCGTTTCCCAGGTTCTTATACGCCGAGCTGGTCGCCGCGGCAGCAACGCCCATCCCCCTGAAAAATTCCACCTTATCCCCTCGCGGGGCAAGTTTCATCAAGGAGGTTAACCCTTCAGAATGCTTGATGGCCCTTTCTCCCGATTCAACAGTCTTTCGATGATCTCCCTTTAGAAGGTAGAGAACAGAGAGAGAAGATTCAGCCATGGTTACAGTTTTGATCATATCCACGTCCGGAGGTAAGCCATGATGGGCGATGGCATAATCGATGATCTTATCCCGGTCTTCCGTTTTGGCTCTCGATTGCCATTTCTGGGCAATAAGGGTTAACGCTTTTTCCGCCGCCGGAATGCCTTCTTGGGTATTCATCGATTTAGAATCGATTACAGCCAGCTTGGCATAAAAAAGGGCGGCATCGATTCCGTTGGCCTCGGCAATCTGGATGGCTTCCTTGGTCTCCCTTTCGGCGTCTTCAAGCCTCATGGCCTCTGCATAGGCCCAGCCGAGGAGGCTTTTCAGATGGGCGACTTCCCTCTTATCTCCCCCTTTCTGGGCCTCCTGAATTGCTGTTTTAAACGCCGAGATAGCCTGATCAAATTTCTTCTCCAGCAGAAGGCCCTGGCCTTCTATCTGCCTTTTGGAAATATATTGTTGCCCAGCGCACCCCCCCAGAAGAAGTGCGAAAAGGAGTAGAAGGAAGATCTCTCTTAAAAACAGAGGAAACTTGGAGCTTTCCTTTTTCGTGATCTTAATCATTTTTGCAGAGCCCTTATCTCTTTGGATTGAAGTTATGAAGGCATCGATTGGATACTAAGCTATTTCATGCATTCATTTTTGTCAAGCTTTTTACTTTCTTCCAAAGATCTGTTCATTGTTTCAGGAATGGGCAAGTTTTCCCGCGAACAATCCATTTCCCAAAAGGAAAAATTGGGAGAAAATGAATTTGGGATAGGTGGATTTAGAAAGAAGAAAATGGGCCTGGCGAAGAATGAAGTTGGGTAGGACGAATGCCCATCAAAAAAGGGCAGGTATGGAAGGCGGACCTCTTTTTTTAAAAGAGATCCACCTTCCCTTGCTACAGCTTATTACTTCCGCAACTTTGCTGGAGGAATGTAATTCTTGGGGAGCGGTTTCCCTTTTTCATCTAACACCCAGGCGATTTTTCCGTCTTTCTGGTACTGCCCCTGGAACAGTGGCCAGTATCCGGGGTATATTTTATAGGGATTTTCCGGATCGCACATGACGCGGGAGCGGAAAAACGGCTTGATCCGTCGGGTTTGGTATTTCATTTTTCCCAGGGAGTATACCGATTCCACCTCCTCCATGGCTTTGATGAGCTTTTCCATGTCATCTATTCCTCCGGCTTTCTCAATGGCCGTCTTGAAGTGGTAGATGTCCGCGTAGGCAATATGAACATGAATCTGCAACGGAATCCCTAATTTTTTCCCCAGGGCAATAAAGGGAAGAGTCTTTTCCGTAAATGGAATATCTCCTTCGGTGAACATGGAGATAATTCCCAGCCCCTTCCCACCGGTCATCCTCCAGAAATCATGCGTTTGGGCAACCCCCCCATAAAGACAAGTGGGGATATTCTTGGCCGGCGAATCGGCCCACATCTTGGCATAAACCTCCGTGTCGGTGAACCAGGAGCTCACAAACCAGATCACGTCAGCCTTCTTCGTCGCGATCTCTTGCAAAATGGGAAGATACATCGTCCCCCGCGCCTTGACTGGTTTGCTGTAAACCACTTCCAGGCCGTATCTCTGCTTGGCCGCTTCTTCCCAGGTGGGCAGTTTCAGGTAGTCAATCCCCCTTCGCCACATGATGGTCCAGGCCAGATCCTCCCACAGGAAAGCAACCTTTTTGGCCTTCAGGACTCCTTTAAAGAGATTATTAAAATAATTATCGAGCCAGGCATAGTGGGCCGGTTCTGGATCCCAATCCCGGAAGCAGAATTTGTATTTCTCATAATCATCCACAATCCGGGCTGTTAATTCCGAGGCCATGGGGCCGTTGAAGATCAGGATGTGGGGATATTCCTTGAAGAGAGCTGCTGAGTTCTCCTGGGCAGCCAGGCAGATCTCGGACCGCCCTTCGATCGAAATGAAGGTTGCCTTCTTTTCCATGAGCAGCCGCCGGGCTGCTTCGACTGACAGAGAGGTGTCTCCCTTGCCGTCGAGAACTACATACTCAACCGGCCGGCCCAGGATCCCACCGGCCTTGTTGATTTCCTCCACAGCATACTTCTGGATGTCCATGCAGGGCTTGGTCCCAGGGGAAGCGACATTTCCCACGTAGCCGATGACGATCGGCTTGCCCTTCGGCTGGGCAAAGGCAGCAGGGCTAAATACCAGCCATACCAAAGAAACGGCTGCGAGAGCTACGATTCCTAACCTTAGCCATCTTTTCATGAGTCACCCTCCTTAAGTATTTTTTTGAGGCCCCTTTACTTCAGACCTCCCTAAGCCCTTTTCTTTCGGGCTCGCTTACCCTTCCTGGAGGTACTTCTTCCGGATGTACTCGTTGTCCTTCCCTATGTCACAGGAAACCCACTTAACGCGAGGTGGGGATTCTGACATCTTGACGAACCCGGTGTTAATCTTGAACTTCCCCAGGGTCCTGTCTTCTACCTCCTGAAAGACCCGGCGAATGGCAAACTGCTTGCTCTCCATGACCTTGGGCGGGGGCATGACCTTCATGACGATGGGCACCCCACCCCCTCGCCATTTGGAGCGGGCTGCTTTGGCGCTGTAAGTCAAAGCTTTACTCACCAGCTCATCGGCGGCGTATTGGACCGTCTTCTCTTCGATGGCTTTATGCAAAATCATCGCCTGATCCACCACGTCGGGGATTCGGTCGGCCGTGTATCTCCAGTCATCCTCCAATTCCCAAAGCCCGAGGATCTTTAACAGGGCCCGGAAATCGTGGTCCCGGGGAGCGGCGATGACCACATATCCATCTTTGCACTTCCAGAGCCCATAAGGGTAAAGAATAAAATCCAGAACCCCAATTCGCGGCCGGGCTTTTTCCCAGGTATAGCCGATGATTGAAGGAAATCCGACCATGGAGGAGTAAGCATCCATGGTGGCTACGTCCACCATCTGACCCTCCCCAGTGCTTTGCCGGTGAATGAGGGCGAAGGATCCTCCCAGGGCCGCACTCAATCCGGATATATACCAACCCGCCCACATTCCGGCCTTCAGGGGCCAGTTGTAGGGCTCGGGGCTGTTTGCCGGGTCTCCTACCTGGGCGGGAAGACCTGATCCGGCCTGAGAAGTAATATCAGAATCAGGGAGATGGGCGAATTGCTTGCCTTTCTCAGTATACTGACCGTAAGGGGTGATGGCAATATAAATTAACCCGGGGTTCTTCTGGCTGAGCTGTCGATATCCGATCCCCCAGGAATCCATCTCCCCGGCGGCAAAAGTTTCAATGATCACGGTGGCCTTTTCAGATAGTTTTTGGAAATCCTTCCGGTCCTTCTCCGAATTCCGCAGGTCCAGGGTCATATAGCGTTTATTTCGTCCCTCCACAATAAAAGGAATCCCCACTCCTTGAACATTTTCTCCATAAGGAGTGATCTTTCGAGCGGGGTCTCCTTCAGGCGGTTCAATCTTGATCACTTCGGCTCCGAACTCAGCCAAGAAGCTGGCCGCAATGATCCCCGAGAAATTTGCTAAGCTGGCATCCAGGACCAGGACATCATCCAGAATCTCGGGTTTCCCCTCAGGGTTCATGATTTCGGCCAGGGTCTTGCCCCAGGAAGAAAGGTGGTCGATGGTCTTTCCCGAGGCCACATACCGGGCGTATACTTGTTCTTTCTCCTTTTTGGCCATTACTCCTGAACCCCTCTTCCATAGTTATACGTCGGATCTTCATCAAGATTATAATAAACCGGCGGTTTCAAACCCGGCCGGTCGTCGAAGGTGCCGATGACCCTCTTTTTCTCCAAGGTCGCAATATCCTCCTCTGACATCTCGAGAAATTTTTTCAATACCAGTCGATTGTGGTAGCCCACAGGACGGGCGAGCCATTTGGTCCTCGCCGGGGTCTTGTTTAACCGGGCCGAGGGCCCAGCCATGACCAGTTCTCCATACATCTCGTCGTTGAAGAGGATGACGCTCCCCCGCTGACGCCGCCAGGGATCATGGCAAATCTGGTAGTCGTCCATCACCTCTGCGGCCGGGAAACCCCTGGCATTGGCCAGTTGAATAATCTCCTCGCAGTTAAGAAAGCTTACCCATTCGGCAACGATCTTTGTCAGAGCCTCAGCATTCTTCGGTTTGAGCCTCTCGAAAGGATGAGTATACACTTTTTCCCGGAGCAAATCTTCCCGGCCCATGGCGCCACAAAGGGCCGCAAATTGTTTCTCCGTGGCGCAGGCCAGGGCCAAAAATTTTCCATCCCGGGTCTTGAAAATGGATGCCGGCACCATCGTTGGGTCGTTGTTGGCGGTACGGCCAATCTCCATCCCTGTGATGTTATAGGTAGTGAAATGGAATAAGAGACGCATCAAGGCCTCGGACTGAGCGAGGTCAATGTACTGTCCTTTTCCGGTCTTCTTTCGGAAGTAAAGAGCCATGAGAATGGCCATAGCACCGAAATTGCCCGGAATGAAATCCCCCAGGTAGTCGGGCAATTTATAAAACTTTTCCGTATTGGGATAGCCGGTGAGGCTCAAAACGCCGCTGGCGGCTTGGGCGAGAAGGTCCCACCCCGGGTAGAAACGTAGAGGGCCATACTGGCCATAGGTGGAACAGCTCAGGTAAATCACCTTGGGGTTAATTTTGCTGATTTGGGTATACCCAACCCCCCAGGCTTCTGCGGTTCCGGCAGCGAAGTTTTCGGCGACCACATCTGCAGTCTCGGCCAGCCGGTAGATGATCTCTTTCGCCTCCGGCTGCTTCAGGTCCAATCCTACAAAATATTTGTTTTGGGTGACAAAATGCCAGAGGGGGTTAGAGTGCTTCCAGTATTTTCCCCAATAGGTGGCCGGCCTCCAGAGGTCTCCATGAAAAGGGAGTTCCAGCTTGATGACTTCTGCCCCATAATTGGCCAGAAGCCGGGTCGCCGTGGGCCCAAAGATCACGTGGGAAAAATCCAGGACGCGGATCCCTTTCAGTATTTCTGGCTTCTTGGCAACCTGCGAAGGGTCGAAAAGCTTCGCGGTATAGGAAAAATATTCCTCCATTCCCTACCTCCCCAGATAGGCCTTCTTCACCAAATCGCTCTGAATTAAGTTTTGCGCGTTCCCCTCCAGCACGATCCGGCCATCCTGCATTACATAGCCCCGATCGGCGATGGCCAGGGCACGCAAGGCGTTCTGTTCGGGGAGCAGGATGGTGATTTTGGATTCCCGGAGCTTCCCCAGGGTTTCGTAAAGGTTGTCCTGGATGACGGGGGCCAAACCCAGAGACGGCTCATCAATCATGAAAAGCCGGGGATGGGCCATCAATCCTCTTCCGATAGTTAGCATCTGCTGTTCCCCACCGCTCAACAGACGAGCTGGCATATTCGCTCGATCTTTGAGGATCGGGAATAGGCTCATGACCCAATCCATGCTTTCCCGCTTATCCTGCCAGGCCTTACCCGGGTAAGCTCCCAGGAGGAGGTTCTCCCTTACCGTCATGTAAGGGAAAAGCCGTCTCCCTTCTGGCACCTGGACAATCCCTTCAGAGATTACCTTGTGGGATGGCAGATTCTCGATGGACTTACCCAAAAACCGGATGCTTCCGGAAGTTGGTTTTATGATCCCCTGGATGGTATTCAGAAGAGTACTCTTGCCGGCCCCGTTCGAACCCAGCAAAGCCACGAGTTCACTCTCCTTCACCTGCAAGCTCACGTCGTGAAGGACGGGGATGACCCCGTAGGATACATGCAGATTTTGCACCTCAAGCATGGGTCTTCCCCTTCCAGCCGGAGCCGAGGTAAGCCTCGATCACCTTTTCGTTGCTGGCAATCTCATCCGGAGCCCCCTCGGCAAGCTTCTCGCCAAAATGAATGGCAATGATTCGCTCGGCCGCCTCCATGAGAACGGCCATGACGTGCTCGATCCAGAAGATGGTCAGGCCAAACTCTTCTTTGGCCCGAGCGATGAGGTGGACAGCCTTGCTGGCCTCTCCCGGGTTGAGGCCAGCCATGACCTCGTCCACGAAGAGGAGTTTCGGCGTAGTGGCAAGCGCCCGGGCCAATTCCAGCATCCGGAGCTCGAAGAAGGTCAGGTCCCGGGCCAAGATATTTCTCTTGCTGAAAAGCCCCACGAATTCCAGGTAATGGGTCGCCTCCGCCGCCGCATCATCCAGGCCCCGGTTTATCCGCCTCTTTCCGCAAAGGGCACTGGTCACCACGCTCATCAGGGCAGTCAATTCCGGAAATGGCCGGGGAATCTGGTAGGTTCGGCTGAGGCCTAGATGGCATCGCTCGTAGGGTTTCATCCGGGTGATCCGCTTTCCATCCATTTCGATCTCGCCGGAATCGGCATAGTAAGAACCGCAAAGGACGTTGACCAGGGTTGTCTTGCCAGCGCCATTTGGCCCGATGAGGCCCAACGTTTCCCCCTTCCGGATGTCGAAGCTCATATCATGGACGGCGGTGAGGCCCCCAAAACTTTTGGTCACATTGCGGACTTTCAATATTTCCGACATCTTGTCATCTCCGGACGTGCAAAGTTGGCAGGTACTCACGATATCGGCGTCTGCGGTAGATCCCAAACAGGCCTTCTGGCAGGGCAAAGAGGAGAATAAAGAGGATAACCGGGAAGATGAAGGGCTGGATCTCCCCCAGAGTGGAGATGAGGATCATCTCCAAAAAGGCGATGAAATACCCCCCAACTACGCAGCCAAAGACCTGCGCCCTCCCACCGATGAAGATGACCAGGAGCACTTTCACCAAAAAGTTGAGGGGGAGATAGGTGATCCCTGCGAAGGTCCCGAAGTAATGGGCATAGAACCACCCAACGACGCCGATCATGCCCGCCGGGAAGATGAAAGCGAGGATTTTAACCTTGTTGATGTTGACCCCGATCCCGTGAGCCACTTCTTCATCGTCGTTGATGGTGGCCATGACCAGCCCGTAGCGCGACTTTAGGATCTTGTTCACCACCAGAAGATAGAAAAGCATCAGGACCATGGAGATGTAGGCGACGGCCAGGAAATTGAGCTTTACCCTCCCGAGGTTCACCAGGAGTTGGATTCCGGCAATACCCACGTCCCCTTTAAAGATATCCGTGTAAATAAAGGTCACTTCCAGAAAGACCAGGGGCAGAAGCAGGGTCAAAAGGACATAATAAAGTCCCCGGGCCAAAATCACCAGGGGGCTGAAAAGCAAAGCCGAGACCAGGCTGAAGAGGATCGCAAAAGGCAGGGTTTTCAGCGGGCCCCAACCATAGGCGATGGATAGGATCGCTGCCGTGTAGCCACCCACGCCGATGAAGAAATTGGGGCCAAAGTTAATCCGGCCCGTTCCCACAGTCATCAAAGCCAGAGGAATGGCAATGGCTGCGTAAAGGTTGGCCGTGATTATGGTGGTGAGGAGGATCGGACTGACAAAGTAGGAGATGAGGGGGAAGACGGCCAGAAAGCATGTCCAGATTATGGTATTTCGCCAATATCTGGGCTCCAGCATCCAGTCCCATTTCTTCCCTTTGTACCGGATAATAACACGGTCTCTTCTGATTTCCAGGTCTACCATAACGCCTCGCTCTTGGCGATTCCTTGCGGTCTCACCATCAGGATAATCATCACCAGAACCAGGGCTGAAAGGTTCATGAATCGGGGCTCCCCCACCACAAAAGACATGACGGAATGGGTCAACCCGATGAGATAACTGGCGATGATGGTCCCTTTTATGTTGCCCAGGCCCCCAAGAATGGAAACTAAGATGGCCGTGGTCAAATAGAGCGAACCCATGCCCGGATCAACTGCCCAGGCCGGAGACACGATGAGCGTGCCGATGATGACGGGAATCAGAACCAAAAACATGGTAAAGGTGTACAGGGCTTCAATGTTGATTCCGATGAGTCGGCTGCTGTGAAGATCCTGGGAGAGAGCGCGCACCGCCAGTCCCGTCTTAGTCTTGAGGAAAAAAAGGATAAAAAGAACTGTGAGGAGAATGGCGATCCCTGCTCCCACCAGCAACTGGTTGGAAATCGAAGTAGCGCCGATCTGGGAGCTTCCTTCAATCAGGGTGGTCTGAATGAATACCCCCGCCTGGATCGGGTAGCGGTAATTGACTCCTTGCTCTACGATGATCGACACCAGTAAAAGTCCCGTGAGGAGGATCTCCTCATGTTCCATGTATTTCTTGATTACTCCTTTATAAAGGAGATAGGAGATGAAAAATTGACCTCCCACCATGCCCAGAATGGAGGGGATCAGCCCTAAGCCAAACTCTTTCATGAACATCCAGGTGATGTAAACCGTTAAAGTAAAGAGGTAGGCATACCCCAGGTGAAAGATTCTCAGCACACCGCAGATGATGGAGAATCCCAAGGAAACCAGCAGGTAGAGGGACCCCAAGATGAATGAATAAATGAGAACGACTTGCATGGTCTCCCACATGGATCCGTTACTCCCCTGTCTCCGTAATAAGCAATTCTTTAGCCGGCTGTATATCCAGGCAATTTAAAAGAATTTTGACAGCTTGTTTCTTATAACAAACGGCAAGATTTTGTCAAGTTCTTTATTCTTCCGGGTGTCGCTCGGGGAAATTCTGGAAAAGGTTAGATAAGGATTTCCTGGCGCGCCTGGCGCAGTGCTTTGAGTAGAGCGTTGTTCTCCCTGCGGCTGCGCACGGCAACGCGGAAAAAGTAGGGACCGATGTGGTGGAAGGAATTGCAGTCCCGAATGAGAATTCCATGGGGGATCAATTTCTCCCGGAGCTCGGCAGCAATGAGATTAAGGGAAGGATGTAACTGAACCAAGAGATAATTGGCGGCGCTGGGATAGGGGATAAACCCGGGAATGGCCCGGAGTCCCTGGATGAGATGATCCCGCTCCAGGTCGATGAGCTCTCTCGTCCGGGCAATGTAGCTTTTGTCTTTCAAACTTTCCCCGGCGGCGATCTGAGCCAGGGCATTCACGGTCCAGGGTTCTTTGTTCTCGGAGAATTTGTGAATGACTTCTTTGTTCGAGATTATGTAGCCAACCCGCAGTCCGGGCAAGGCAAAGAACTTTGTCAACGACCTGAGAAGGATGAGTCTCGTGGAGACCTTGGCTTCCCCCTTCAACGATTCTTCCTCTCGGAAGTCGATGAAAGCCTCGTCCAGGATGAACCAGACCTTTTCCCGCTCCGTCTGGGCCAGGATCTTGCGGAGGTCTTTCTTCTCCGTTAGGATGCCCGTGGGATTTGCGGGGTTGCAGAGGTAGAGGGCATCGTAACCCTGCGTGAGGGTGAAAAGGAGGCCCTCGACGCTGAGCTCGAAACCATCCTCCTCCTTGGTCTCAAAGTAATGAATGCTGCAGTTTGACCCGGCGGTGGAACCTTCCAGGGCGTTTTCGTACTCGCTGAATGCCGGCGTCACGATGAGGGCCCGTTGAATCTTCAGAACGCGGGGGATGGCATAAATGAACTCTGTGGAGCCTGCGCCGGCCAGGATCTGGTTCTCCTCCAGTCCGTGGAATTGGGCCAAAGCCTTTATAAGGCCGGAACACTGGGGATCGGGATAGTGAAGAACGGCCGAAAGGCCCTCTCTGAGCTTCTTTTCAGCTTTTTTGCAGAGCCCGAAGGGATTGATGGAAGCGCTGAAATCGATGATCTTATCCGGGTCCAGGCCAAACCGCTTGGCGATTTCATAAATATTGCCGCCGTGGATCCTATTCAAAATCTTACCTCGGGCGAGCTAAATTCGGGGGACACCATACTTGATTACGCTTTGTTTTTTGATTTTGGCCCTGGTTTCTGGTATTGAAAATTACGTCCTAATACCTTCTTGAGGTCGACAATAAACTTTCTATCTCCAAGAGGCCTTCCAGTACGTTCATGACGGCGAATTTCCTTTGCCTCTTTGGCAAAATCCCCCCGCCAACCTTCACGGAAATTCACTCGGCGAGTATACCGGCGATGGGCCTCACCGATAGCGCGACGTAAACTATCTTCAGATTTTGGAACGGCAATCAGATGAACGTGATTGGGCATCAGACAATATGCCCACACCTCCACTTCGCAAAGAGAACACCATTCTGCCATCAGGGAGATGTAGGACCGGTAGTCATCTTCAGAGAAAAATGTTTCTTGCCCTCTGTTCCCGCGTTGGGTTATATGGTGAGGAAATCCCGGGGCGACAACACGCGCTATCCTCGGCATGGGGAAAAAATATCCCAAAGTTTAGATTAAATCAAGAATTAAGTATGGTGTCCCCCGAATACCCAGCGGCGGCTATCAGCCATCCGCTGGAGTGGCTTGTTAGCCCTTCATTAATCTTTCTCTTATCCAGCTTGGGTTTCGACGGCAATCAAGGACAGCAAAGACCACAACCACATTGTCGATAATACGGTAATACATAGCAAATGGAAACCGTTTGGAGAGCTGGCGGTGATATCCGAAAACCACTTGGTGAATACCTCCGAAGTATGCCAGAGAGTCAATATCAGAATAAACGGAATCGAGGAAATACGATCCAAGACCGGGAGACTGCGACTCATAGAATCGAAATCCTTCTTCAAAATCCTCTTCAGCTGAACTTAGGATTCTTATCCTCATGAGACCTTCTTTTTAATCCTCTTTTTAGCCTGTTCCCAATCCGACACAGTCACTTTGCCAGCTGCAAAGGCTTCCTCGCGATCCTTGAGGACGGTCTGATGCCAAGCTGGTGATTCCAGTTTTTTTTCATCTCGGGTCAGGTCCGCCCAGAGAGCCTCCATCAATTCCAGCTTCTGCGCAAATGAAAGTTGGGAAAGAGATAAATCAACTCTTTTCATAGCATTTCCTTTCTTGGACTGACATTAGAGGGCAGCGGCGTTTTTACGCCGTCCGCCGAAGTGTCGGCCCATCTCAAGTTCTTATAAGCATCAAGACATAACTTTTGCAATAACCCTAG
>Ga0315280_10002224_pt1 | contig 31714 bp, 21 predicted proteins | sample YL17G06_40_MG_FD_203697 | JGI IMG/M metagenome (GOLD analysis project Ga0315280, IMG submission 203697) | Sediment microbial communities from Yellowstone Lake, YNP, Wyoming, USA - YL17G06_40 | ecosystem: Environmental > Aquatic > Freshwater > Lake > Sediment | place: USA: Wyoming | collected... | reverse complement strand
ACTGTACGGGAGTACCCTGCCAATTCCAAGTAATAGTAGAGTCCGAAGTTATTGTGAAAGTAACCGTTTTGCCAGTACCAGTTGCTGGAACAGAACCAGTACCACTCCAACCAGAACAAGTCCAAACATAGTTACCCTCAGTAACAGGACTCGTAACACTACAAGTCACAGAAGTTCCATGATCATAATAGTGGTCGCCAACACCTGGAACAGGACTATCATGAGCTGAATAAACAGTTAGCTTACGCTGAACAGGTGCTCCCTCCCAGTTCCATGTGATGCCAGAGTCTTCAGTTATCGTGAAGGTTACAGTAGTTTCGGTCCCAGTTGGCGGAACAGAACCAGTACCACTCCAACCAGAACAAGTCCAAACCATATTGCCCTCAGTAACCGGACTAGTAACACTACAAGTCACCGAGTCTCCATGGTCATAGGTATGAGGTCCGTTTTCTGGAATAGGAGTATCATGAGCAGAAGAAACAGTTAACTTACACTGTACGGGAGTACCCTGCCAATTCCAAGTAATAGTAGAGTCCGAAGTTATTGTGAAAGTAACCGTTTTGCCAGTACCAGTTGCTGGAACAGAACCAGTACCACTCCAACCAGAACAAGTCCAAACCATATTGCCCTCAGTAACCGGACTAGTAACACTACAAGTAACTGAGTCCCCATCATTATAGTAATGCTCACCAACGCCTGGAACTGGGCTATCATGGGCAGAATAGATAGTCAACTTGCGCTGAACAAGAGCACTTTGCCAGTTCCAAGTAATAGTAGAGTCCGAAGTTATTATGAAAGTCACCGTCTTGTCAGTACCAGTTGCTGGAACAGAACCAGTACCACTCCAACCAGTACAAGTCCAAACATAGTTACCCTCAGTAACAGGACTCGTAACGCTACAAGTCACCGAACTCCCATCGTTGTAATAGTGAAGCCCATTGCTTGGAACTGGACTGTCATGAGCAGAAGAAACACTCAACGAACGCTGTTGCACAGCAATTATCTCAAGATAAGGATCGTAGCTGGTTCCGCTTTTTTCCTTGCTACGGAAATCTCTATGAAGAACACAATCATTAGGAATCTTCACAACAACACTAACTATTTTGTCGCCTATATATTGCGCATATACATAGTCGGTGATATTCCATGACCAATATTGCCCTGTCCCGCCAACAGCCGTGTTGTTTGCCACTAATGCCCCAACCGATGGGGCATTATTCCATTTAATGGTTGATTCACTCCACGAATCAGTAGTAGCATACACATCAACTTCAATGGGTGAAGAAGGTTCTGCCGCACAACAATATAACTTTAGTATAGCCGAAGAAATAACCTGCCCACTAGGTATGCTTGTAAGGTCAAACTTGATATAAGCTCTCCTAACAGTGCCAGTGCTCAGCTGAACATGCAACGTATCCTGCGATCCATAATTTGAATTTGGATTCGTGGAATCAACATAAGAATCAGCAATGGGATACAACTTATAGGAAGCTGAATTCACTGGTAACACAAGGAAAGAAGAAAACATTATAGAAACTATTATCATCACAATAGCTAGATATTTCATACTAGCCAAACGTAACCTCAATACCCTTCTCCCTCGGCACTAATATTTATGGCTGAATACAATTTAAGCCTTCTGGAACTAAGTTCTATCTACGCGTCTTTGTCTCGTAGTTATATTAGGAAATGTAGCATTACTTTGATGGCAGTTAACTGGTTAAAAGAGAGAATAGTTAACAGGGATAAAATTGTGGTTAATGGAGCATTAAAAGGTCGATAACGCTGAAATAAACTAGCCACCTTTATAACATAGAAAATAAATTATAATGCCTAAACAGCCCTAAAGAGTGAGAAATAGTATGCAGAAAAAAATCTTCTTGCCAATACTCGTTTCATTTATCATAATCTCAACACTGTGCGGAACGGGAATTACTCCATCCATTGTCCAACCAGTTACCGCAAATTCTGCAACCATTTATGTACCCGATTCGTATGGTACAATACAAGGCGCTGTGAACGCTGCAAATCCAGGCGACACAATTATAGTTCGACCTGGAATTTATATAGAAAACGTTTTTCTAAACAAAACTCTGACGCTTATTGGAGAAGATAGAAACGCTACTATAGTAAGTGGCGGTCGCTTACGAAACGTTATCCATGTAGTCTCTCCTAATGTTGTAATCACAAATTTCACTCTACAGAACAGTGGAGACGGTCGAGATAATCCTGACGACAGTGGCATATTTCTCTTTGGAGCTGTCAACGCAACTATCCGCAACAACATAATAAAGAATAATAACATAGGTGTCCACTTTCGACATGGATCAAACGATACCTTGCTTATTGATAATCTAATACTGAATAATACAGCATCGGGAATACGCTTAGCCGATAACAATAACTTCAACCACATCATCGGCAACACGCTAATGAATAATTCCAGAGGTGTTGAAATTCACGCTTCCTCTCTTAACACATTCTATCACAACAACTTCATGCGGAACAAGGCATATCAAGTGCAAATTTTCGGCGGGGTTTCGAATAAATGGGATGATGGGGTTGAGGGGAATTATTGGAGCGACTATGAAGGCTCAGACACTAACGGAGACGGGGTTGGCGACACCGAATTGCCAAGCTGGGTTGATTATTATCCGTTAATAGCGCCGTGGAGCATAAATAGAACTTTCAGTGTTAAGTTGGGCGAAGAATCTTACTATGTTAGCATACAGAGCCATTGCACCATAACTTCATTCAACTTTAACCAGTCATTGAGGCAAATAAGCTTTCGTATCACCGGGCCTTCCGATATTACTTTCTACTGTAATGTTAGTGTGCCAAAGACGCTTCTAAACGCAACATCATCGGAGAATTGGCTCGTCCAGTTGAATAATACAGACATAAGTGCCGAATCTACCATAACAGAAAACGCCTACACCTCCATATATTTCACATATAGTCTTAGCACCTATAATGTGCAAATAAGAGTCGTTAAGGTGGAAGTCGTGAACGTTAACATTGTTGGTAGCGGTTCTGTGACGAAGAATCCTAATCAGGCAACGTATACTTATGGCACTGTCGTCACTTTGACTGCTACTCCCAATGCTGGTTGGGTGTTTTCTGGTTGGAGTGGTGACTTGACTGGTTCTACGAATCCAGATACAATCACTATGAATGGCAACAAAGTTGTTACAGCCACATTCACTCAGCTGCAGTATACTTTGACTGTCACCCCTTACATCATAGGCATAGGATGCGGAGTTGCAATTGTAGTGATAGCTATAACGATGTTTGTAGTGCTAAAGAAGAAAAGAGGCATAAAGGCGGAACAGCAAACCTTGCGACCTAACCCCAATCATCTTAACGAAGCTCAGATGATTTACAGGGGTGATTAGAATCATCCAACCTTCGTTACAGAATTCTTATGAATGATTTAGAAATAGGTGGAGTTGAGCAGGAATAAGCTGCGGTTCGGTGAATATTGGAAACACTATGGCTTTATGATCATAAATGTTGTTGATGTCTCAGGGCAGTAGGGTGTTCCATTATTCTGAGGTAGTTCAGTATATGCATTAGCGTATACTGAGGCAACCCCGATATAAGCCCATTTTGGAATTTGCAGGTCTACGATGAAGTATTGTGATGTGCCTGATGGAATCACCCAACTATGCAATACTGCGTTTCCGATAGGTACGCCTTGCGTATCATAGACGACGATGGTTAATGTCGCCGTCTTTGATGTGAAGGCTATGTTTCTAACAGTGAGATTGAAGCATATGTGCTCACCCCTAGCAAAGACTGTCTTCGCCGCTCCACTTGCATCAACTGTCGCTACTTTGACTATCTTTATTATCCAGCCCACTAAGAACGTGAGAGTGTCTTGTGCTGTCTCGTTTAGGATTGAGACCTTGGCAATAACTTTCCACGTTCCGAATACAGTTTCTTCAGGGTCTATGCATGGCCAAGGAATTCTGAAACTAACATTAGCTACGCCAGTTGAATTGGTGAATGCCGTTCTATCAATAACAACCTCTCCTTTGGGATTGGTCACTTCGAAAACTACAGGTTTGTTCTGCTCTGGTTCGCAGCTATATGATACATAGGCGTACAGAATCACTTCCTCTTGGGGCGCAAATGCGTCACTTGGCTGGTTGGGTCCTTGTCCGCCATATGGCTCCTTTTGAGTATATACGTCGATGTGTGGACCTTTAACTTGGAAGGTAAGTGTGTCCATTACAGTTTGCTCAGAGACAGAAGCTGTCGCTAGAGCCGTCCATGTCCCAAAGGTGAGAGGAGGGCATACGGTTGGTATAGTGAAGTTTATGGTGGCCAATCCGTTCGCATTGGTGATGTTGGTTCTGTCAAGCACAATCTCTCCTGTTGGATCAACTGCCTCAAAGCTCACAAGCTTGTTTTGCACGGGTTCTCCATTGTACGTAAGCAGCGCTGTCAGTATTACTACTTCTCCCAACCCGAAGACGCCATCAGGTTCGTTTGGACCCTGTCCACCTTTTTGGGTGTAGAGGTCAATAGCTGCTATGCTCGGATCTAGAACAACTGTTATAACTTTAAATGATGTGTCATTTTCGCCTTCATTGTCTGTGACTGTTAGGGTTACCGTATAGTTTCCTGGTTCTGTGTAGACTTTGGCTGGATGCACCCCTACACCGTTGGTGCCATCTCCGAAATTCCACTCGTAGCTGATGATGCTTCCACCATCTGCTGTTGAGGAGGAGGCATCAAAAATCACAGTCTCATTTGCGGAGGGTATGAGCGGGGTGTATGTGAAGTTTGCACTTGGGGGGTTAGCTGCGATGCATATGAAACCAGTGGGCGTAGAGTAGGCTAGAGACAATTCTAGCGCTATCAAAACGCAGAGCAAAAAGGCTACATTCAGCGGTCGCTTCTTTCTCAAAGGCATAAGGAGCATCTCTTTCTTGGCTTTCTTTCCTAGTCTCTGGCACGCCTACCTCCTTGTTATGTTGAAGAGGGCCAAGACTTCGGGGCAATAGGGTTCTCCCGCCATCCATGGCCAGTCAGTAAATGCACAGGCAACGGCACGTGGTGCGTTGCCTTCGGGCGGCCCGACAAGACTCCATAGTGGAATCACCAAATTGAAAATGTGCTTGAGCTCGTGTGTTCCTGGGGTAATTTCAAAGGATGCACCTATCGCACCTATAGTTACGTTGCAGTCATCGAAAAGCGTTACTGTTATGACTACTGTCTTCGGTGTGAAAGCTATGTTTTCTAGGCATATGTCGAAGTATATGGTTTCGCCTAGTGCAAATGCATCTTTTGGATTGCCATCCTTGTCAACTGTTTCAAGACTTATCAATTGTATTATCCAACCCACTCTGAAAGTGAGCGTGTCGGTTGCATTATGCTCGGAAACCGAAACTGAGGCGATAGCTGTGTAGATTCCAAAGATAGAATTAGAAGGCAAAGTGAAGTTGATTTGAGCGATGCCAAAGTCATTGGTGTAAGCCTCTCTGGCAACTATGACAGTTCCTACTGGATCAGTTACTGCAAAAGCTACGGGCTTGTTTTGCACAGGGTTGTAGTTGTATGTGACCTCGGCGTAGAGGATTACTCTCTCTTGTGGCGCAAAAGCGTCGCTTGGCTGGTTTGGTCCTCTTCCGCTGTAGGGTTCTTTCTGAGTGTACAAATCGATTGTAAGCTTGTACGGCAGAACGGTTACTATTCTTGACACAGAGTCAGTCAATCCATCGTTATCGGTGACAGTCAGGGTCACATTTAAGTTCCCAGCTTCTGTGAACATGTGAGTCGTTATGGGGTCGGTTTCTGTGACAACGGGTGTACCATCGCCGAAATTCCACCGGTATGTTTCAATGTGGCCGTCGCGGTCATAGCTTTCAGAAGCATTAAACGTTGCTTGCACAACATTCTTTATTAGTTCGGGCGGCCACCAAGTGAAGATAGCGACAGGTCTGAGCCGTGGAACTGGGATCCAAGGATGCATGAGAGGATACCAGTCTACATTCAGGTGTGGTACACTTGTATCTCCTACACCGTCGCTTGGGTATTTAGGTTCACCCAATCTTCCGACGCCGCTTCCGTTATCTAGACCATGGTAATCGCTCCAATAGTTTCCCGTGTTATTTGTGAGAGGGTAGAGGTTTGTGTCCCAGAGGTTTGTCTTGTAAAGGGGAGCGGCAACAGAGTAATGGTATACTTGATTCGTGTTGTCGATGAAGTTGTTGTGGTAGAATTGGTTGCCACTGCAGTTCCATATGTAAGCGCCATACATGTTTTTTGTTATGTTGTTGCAGGTTACGAGTGTGCCTGTAGAATAGGATAAACGTACGCCATATCCAGTGTTTGAAGCCATGTTATTTAAGGTGATATTGTTGTTGCTGGAATATTGCATAATGACACCATTAGCGTTGCTTGTCATGTTGTTATTAATGATAATGTTGTTGCTGGAACGAGTGTAGAAGTCAATGGCTCTACGTGTCATTCCTTTTATCGTGTTGCCTTTGATTGTATTGAAATTAGAGTCGCCTAACTCTATGCCGTAATGACTATTTTCCATAGTGTTGTTACAGATGATGCTATAAGTAACATATCCAAAGTAGACGCAATCGCCATTATTGATTAAAGCGTTGTTAGTGATGTTGATGCCGGTTTTGATGGGCGGTGGCAGTGACCAAGCTCCCAGCCAGATGCCTCCATTGTTTCCTCCGTTTTGTATAGTGAAACCGCTGATTTCGACATTGCTCGCCGTTACATTTAGGATCATGGGCGTGCCCAGTTGCCCGTCAATTATGGATGCTCGATTGGCTCCTCTTAATTTCACTGCTTTGTTTACGAGTACATGTTCATAGTATGTGCCCGCAGCCACTTGAATTATGTCGCCTGAATTGGCTGCATTAATAGCTGCCTGAATTGTGCTGTATTGTTCAGGAACTTTTCGAATTGTGTATCCTAAAACTACCAAGGGAAAAGACGTTTCCAGAATGCTGAGAAATAAAAAAGTTATAAAAAGGAAAGCGAATAACCTCTTGTTCAAGTCAGCACTCCTCCTTCCTCTTAGTATTATTTTGTCTTTTCTGATATAAAGAGCTTTCTCGAGAACTTCTCTATGTGCGGCTATCTGTGGAAAATCGTATATCCGGATTTTCATCGTTAACTCTGATAATGCAGGTACTGCTCTAAAGAATGCTTGCGGATAGGCGTTGGATACCTCGGCTACCTTGTAGATTATTTCCTTTGCAGTTAAGCACAGAATATTGGTTTAAAGAAAAGAGAGGATGTAACTGAGGCTTTTGTAACTATGCGATTCTAGTTCAGTTGGCAGGTATTGTCTCATTTGACGTTTATTGATCGTCGGTGCGTTTTCTTGGGCCACTTTGTCTTTGTTATTATAACGGCTATCAGCGTTATGGTTAGGAAGATTATGGTGAGCACGGGTCCTGTAAACTCTGGCACTACCGTTATTGCGCCGTCTATGTCAGTATGAGCTATACTTGCGCCATCTTGGTCGCTGAGTTGACTATGTCCATCGGTAGGTCCATTTATGTGTAGGGCAGTTAGGCCAATATCTACAGCGGTAAAGTTGAATATCGCCAGTATGCCACTTCCAGTTATTCCAGGAGGTATCTTGCCACATGTAAGCCCTTTTACGTAACCCGCTGTGTTGTTGATTCCTGTGGCTACTAAGCCTATTGAACTTGGGAAGAATGGTCCCTCGTAGATGCCATAATAGATTCCAGAGCCGCTTGGAAACTCGAAGCCATTTGCTGTGTCTCCTGTGGTCAATTGAATCTTGGTAGGATCCCAAGTGAACTCGACAACCCATAGTAGGAGCTTAGTCACACTGGTGACGTTTAATTTGACCGTAGTGGTTAAGCCCGGTTGGCTCACTATAACTGATGTTGGATAAAATCCCACCGTTGTTGTCACAGCCTGAACCTTAGCATTTCCTATTGTTGCTACTAAGGCGATAAGCATCAATGAGCATAGTAGCAGTTTTCTCTTCATATATTTCACCTTGGTCATTATAATTGTAATGCCTCAGTATTTGAAATTTTTGGTATTAAAGCGTCCGCTATTGACGATTCGACGAAAATGAGAAGAATTTAAAATGCTTTGAGCGTTAGAAAGAAGTTATACGCTTTTTCCGTAGTTTATCAGGATTACTAGGAGGTCCTGCCAGAAGACCATGCCATCGTGGTTGAAGTCGCATCTTGGATCCCACGGAGGGGTTGGGTCTCCTTCTTTGCTGCCGTAGGCTAAGAGTACTGCAAGTAAGTCTTGCCAGAAAACCATGCCATCGCCGTTTACGTCTCCTGGCAAATTGATTTTGAACGTCGTGCTTTGGTGGATTTTTTCGTTTTGATAGTCTGAGGTGGCGTGTACTGTGTAGTTGCCTGATTTTTCAGGTGGTAGCTGGAAGGTTGTATTGTAGTTTCCATTGACTTGTGAGGTAGTTGGTTGACTGATGCCGCCGCCTCCACTGTCTGTAATCATGAAGTTGGCTGAAACCTCTTCACAGTGTGGTGTTCCTCCTGCTGACGGCCAGTCTGTGTAGGCGTTGCCGTATGCTTTAGAGTCTCCTAAAGTGGCATCTTGTGGAATTGGTACACAGAGTATTGCTGTTGCGATTGTGCCGGGTTCTATGTCAATTTTGGATGCGCCATAGCAGAAGGGGACATTGTTTGAGTAGTATGTGTTGACAGTCATGAGTGTAGTGCGAGGTTCACTGTCAAAGTTTTTCACCGTTAACTCGAAGTATGCGAATTCTCCTCTTTGGAAGCTCTCTTTAGGCCCACCTGAGCCGTTGCATGGGATTACAGAAAAAAGCCTTACATAAGGTACTGGTGGAGAGACTAGTCCTGTTCTTACTGTTCTGATTACTAGGACTTGGCTTTTTGGATCTATAACCTCAATGCCTACTAACCCATCGAGCACAGGTATTTCATCTTGGGTTAGGTTACCGTATATTGTGACTACTTCTTGAGGATCGTAAACAGGTTTGTCCGTCGTTACAGTGAGATTCAAAAACGGAGAAGCATGAATGGATTGAATATTGTAGAAGGTTACACTAATTATAAGTGTAAGAAACAAAAAAAAGAGGGGGAATTTTGGGTTCAAGGGCTTGTCGCCCGACTCATTTTTATGGCTTTGCGAGGATTATTGTTGCTGTCTTCTCTGGACACATCGGTACGCCGCCTAGCTGCGGCGCCTTTGAGTAGACGTTAGCGTAGATTGTTCCTTGACCTAAGTATGTCCATTTCACAATGTGTATCGAGAACTCTGGGTCCCACATTAGTACACCGTGAGGCACTGTAACTGCAACTGAGTCAATTCCGATGGGTACGCCGCAGTCGTCATATAGGACAACTGTAACGAAGACAGGTTGGTCTAGCATGCCTATGTTCTTCAGGTAGACGGTGATTGTTACCCATGTGCACTTGACAGCTGTGGTAGGATCTACGGTGACGTCTTCGATTTGCACCAGCCAGCCGTATCTGTATTTGACTATGTCCGAAACTATCTGTTCGGATATGCTGACTGTGGCGTATATTGTCCAGTTTTCATAGTTGTTTACGAACTCGGGTGATCTGTTGCATTCCCATACCATTCTGTAGTCTATTGTCGCTATGCCGTTTCCGTCTGTGAAGGCTGTTCTATAGAGAACTGGTGTGCCAGTCTCGTCCTTCACTTCGAATGCTACTGGCTTGTTCTGTACTGGCTCTTCGTTGTAGGTTACTTTTGCGTAGACTGTTATCTCTTCTTGTGGAGCGAATGCATCACTCCAGTCTATTGGGTATGGCCATGGGTTGCCTAAGTCGTCTCTGCCTGGTCCTTCGCCGCCTTTCTCAGTGTAGACGTCGATCGCAGGTCCTGTTGGTTTCGTTACTTGGTGTATTACGTGTTTTTCAGAGTCGTGGTCGGGGACTGTTGTCCCGTATCTTGGGTCTGTTGGCGGTATGCCGGGTGCAGTGACTGTCAGCGTTATGCCGACGTCGCCTGGTGCGTGGCAGGTGTATGTGTTGGTATCCATGCCGAATAGGGTTATTTCAACAGAGCCGTCGTTGCCTTCGTCTATCTCCCACTTGTATTCTGTGATCGGGGTGGGATCAGGATCGAAGCCTTGCGTTGAGGTAGCTGCGTTGAGTGGTATAATGTCGCCGACGTAGTAGAGGTGGCAGTTTAGTGGTACGAAATCTGCGTTCGGAGATGTTGGTGGTGGCGGTGAAACATGTATTCTGGTGGGTTCAGTAGTGTGATCTATTTGGTTTCCGACCGCGTCTGCGAGTACGTCTGTGGGTCCTATCGATATGTAGGAGTCGTATAATGGCGGTGGACATGCACCTACTATCACGAATTCGAGTTGCACCAAGTCATTTGGCCGCGGTGGAACATTTACACCTGGAGGAATCTTTCCACAGGTTAGTCCGTAGATTCCATCGACACCGGCTCCATCGTTGTCGATGCTAACAGCAACGAGGCCTGTGCTTGTTGGAAAGATTGTGCCTTCCCAGATGTTGTAGAATATTCCTGAGCCGCCTGGAAACTCGAAGCCTGTTAGGTCTCCTGTCTTCAGGTTAACGACTGCTGAATCCCATGTGATGTCTACACACCATAGCAGCAGGTTGTTGACCGTGTCAACGCGCATGGTTACGAAGAATGAGTCGCCGATTCCGTAGGTAGGTTCTGATATTAGTGCGGGGTCAAGGTACAAGACTGTTGGTGAAGCCTGTATTGGGGGTATTAGCACTATAAATAGCGATGCAAGCACTGCGAGGCTTAATAGAGTTTTTCCTTTCATTTGTTTTTTTCTCCTTTTTTTTTAAGGATCGTAAGTTTGTCCGTAGTTTACAAGAACGGCTAAAAGGTCTTGCCAGAATATCTGGTTATCCAAGTTCATATCAGCTCTCGGCAGATTATAGAGTGCCCATCTTGCGTCTGCAGGTGTCGCTCCGTAGCCTACCAATACCACTAGCAGGTCCTGCCAGAACACTTTGCCATCGAAATACGGCGGCGCCATAGGATCTGTGCCTGCGCAATCGCCAGGAGTGTATTTAACACTTGGTCCTTCGACTTCCTGTGCGTATGGATCCATCTTGTACACAACGACCTTTATCCGGATGCTCTCACCCGGAGGTGGAACGCAATTTGCCGGCACCGTTTGCCTTATTGGTCCAATAGCATAGTCGATGCAATAGACCATATCATCTATAATTTTGGCAGAACATAAAACCTTCCATGCGCTTACCGTCGGATTCCAGACGCAAATTTGGTACTTATATGTGTTTGCTGGTACTGTGGCGTGTCCCCAGTTGTGCACTTTAAATGTAACATCAATCTGAAAATTGTCTGAGACTTCACCAACCACTACTTTTGTAACAGTGATAGAACCTGCCTGTTCAATTCTAACTGGCATTTCATTGAAGTATCCATGCTTGTCTATTACCACGGTTCCGTCAGGGTCAATGTGATACACTTCCTTGTAGGCTGTAAGCGTTATTAGGATGCCTGGTGTGCGGGAGGTGAAGATGTATGGTCCTGAGCCTTGCATTGCCTTTTCGACTTCTGGGTCGAACAGCCAAGTGTCGATGGTTCCGTCACCGTCAGCGTCCCACCATGGAACCCAATACCAAATGTGGTATGGCAAGATGGGTAAGCCTCCAACCCAGTGGAGGGTGATCCACGGCGACAGAATGTTGTAGTAGACTATAATGTCTTGTGTGGGCACGGTTGACAATCCATATACGTCCATGGGACCGGTATAATTTTCGCTTTCAGGGTAAGGCTGTATCATTTGTGCTCCTCCTAAGACCGCGTCGTTTATTTCCACCTTGCCCACGTCCGCTACTAGAAACTGGTTCCAACCGTCAGGGTTGTCGCGTATGGAAATTATACTGAAGGCCACATCTTTGGTTGTCACGGGCACGCCAGTTGCTCCGCCCGGCAGAATACCATATTTCCTGTCTGCTTTGGCCGGCACATCCTGCCAATAGATGTCACTGCGCAGGTGGAACGTCAGCTTTGTCTTTAATCCACCGTCCCATGTGCCTATTTCCCAGCCACTAGCCATCCATGGAATGTCTTCTGACACATCGTATGGGTTGAAACTTATCAGGGTGTCGTAAATGTTTTCCATCACGTACCAGTCCCACACAAAGTTGCCGTGGACGGGGTTGAGGGATACGGCGTCGTTCACGAAGCCGTAGCGCAACGTGTCGCCCGCTCCTGTGCCAGCGCTCAGGTGCGCGTCCATTAGGGTCCAAGTGTTGTGTGGACCTCTTCCGGCCATGCTGACCACTCCGTCCCATGTTGAGAGGTAGGCTTTGTAGCCAGCTGTCAACCAGACGGGTATGATGGCTGCGTCGTCCATGAGGATTTTCTGGCATTCCCAAACGTATGGAACAGCCAACGCGGCTGTGGGTTGCGCCTCAGCGTTGTCCCACGCCTCGTCGAACAGTGGGTTCATGTAGCATGGGTCGTTGGGCGAATAGCATACGGGCTTCCAGCATTGGTAGCTGGCGTAGCAGAAGGCTAAGTTGTCAGGGTCTCTTGTGAGGCCCCAGCCTCCAGTGTAGAGGTGGTAGCGGTACTCGCACATAACCTCTCGTTTGCACTCAGCTTTGGGCACCGTGTAGAGGTCAACGTGGATTCTTGCTCGTGGTAGACCTTGAGCTAAGAGGGCGGCGGGCATGTCAACTTCCAATGTTGTCTTGATGAAAGCACCCAATGCGGCTCGGTTCGGGTCGTCGCTTCTAGCGAATACCAATAGGTGGTTGGGCAGGTTTACGTAGCCATGGGGGTCTATGGGTTTTTCGGGCCAGAGCCAAGTAACGTAGGCTGGGTTTTCAGGGTCTGTGTGTGGCGGACCCAAGTCAGCTACAAGCAGGGCATATGCGGCGGCAAAGTCAGGTAAGTCGTTTGGAAAAGGAATAACTGTGTTTCTGGTCACGATGTTGTACAGGTCGTCACAGTATGGGTTGTACCAACCAGCCAAATGCTCTGATGGCGAGTCAGCCTTAACCGCCACTGTGGCCCCTATGTAGGTGTTGATGAAGAAGCGTTTGTCGATCATGTACGACAGGGCCTTCCTAACCGATATTAAGTCTGTCGGGTACTGCTGATTGTTGATGTCAATCTCCCACACACCAAAGTCCTTGTAACCAACCGAATTGTAGAGGGCGTGAGTTGGATCCAAGTGGTTTTCTAGTTCATCGTAGTCACCAGCTGCCAGAGGCCAGTCCATAAGGTCAATCTCCTGAGCCTTGAAGGCCAAGTACTCCGCAGGGTAGTTGCCGTAAATTTTACAGAGGATCTGGTTTGGTCTAGGGCCAACTTGCTCATACAATAAGTCATCAGTGGTGCTTGGATGATGAAAAGCTTGAACGGGAACTATTGCTAATGCCATCAACGCAATCAATAGACTAGTCAATACTAAAGTATTCTTGTTCATTTTCCTTTCTCCTTTCTTTTTTTCAGCACTAAATTATATATTTGGCGGGTTTTATAAGGCTTATGGAACTTTCTTCTAGATTGAAGAGGGTCTTCTTTTTCTCCTCACCCTACGCAAAACTACAATGAAAGCCAAAACCCCAACAATCACCAACGACGGAATCAAATACTGAACCCACCAAGGAATAAGTAAAACAACAGTCACATCCCTGTTCGACTCCAAATCCACAGACTGCCGAGCCGAATCCTTTCCAAAGCTGGCAACCACTCCAAAAGCACCCACCTTAAACTCGCCTGTGGCATTCTGCATCTTCACAAACAACATAAAACTAGCCCATCCGCCATCGTCCACCACACCGGGACCAAGTGCAGTGCCATTGGAACAAACCACCGTAACATTGGCTCCTTTGAGAAAATTTCCAAAATAATCCGTAACACGAACACGCAAACGAGACCAAACGTAAACCCTAGCCTTATCAAAAGTATACGCCTCCAAAAGAGTGCAATTCTCCAAACGAGCAACAGAAGAGTCCGATAGCGAAAGAACACGAATCGAAGAATCTGCAATAGAAACATTAGACGCACCATAAAACATCAAATCCAAACCGCCCCTAGTCTCAGTAGCAATAAGATTCAAAGAGGGAGCAAAACCACCCGAAGAATAATTCATAGAAATACTCTGCCCTTGACCAAAATTTCTAAAACCAAAAAACGAGGCATTCACGTTAAGAGCTTCAACCCAAATACCGTCAACAACACAACTCGAAAGAGTCGTATTAGAGAAACCCAGAGCATGCAATAAAGTCACCTGAGAAGACCATATAGAAGCCGAAGAAAAATCTTCAACAATCACTGAGTACAGTTTAGAAGAAGAAACATATGCAGATGAATAATCACCAATCTCTATCTGATCACTGATGCTAGAACGAGAAATAGAAACATTTGAATGCCCCTCCACATAAAATCTGCTACTACTCACATTCACATTTACAAACGATGCAATGGAATTCTCACGAATTCTCAAAACAGAAATGGTCACAGTGGAATTCGATATTTCAACAAACGACCTTCCGCTTCCCTCAATTAAGGGAACCGATTTCCCTGGACGAACCGACAAACCCGAAATAATCAACTGAGAAGAATCCGAGGCTGTATATTTTCCCTTCAGTGGCAAAACCTCCACTCCCTGCGTCAGTGTAACGCCGGATGCCACAATCCGCGAATGCCCAGAAGCGCTTATGCCCTCAACTTGAGAAGATGAAATAGACACGTATGCCCAATCGCTAACTTTCAATGAATCAACATAGCTGGAGATTATTGACAAATTACCCGAATCTTCTGCGGATATGGAACTGACCGTAGTCGAGGGATACTCACAATACGAAACCGAAACAGTCGCATTATCAGAGACAACTATAGAAGAAACAAAAGAACTTACAATGGAAACGTTGGCAAAATTCTCAGCAGTAATCTTTTGGATTTTACCAACGCCACGAGAATAAATAATATACGAGATAGAAACTCGGCCAAAATCGTAAACTTTCAAAGTCCCTCCCACAGTACAATTATCACGAATAGACACTAGAGAAGAATCTCTAACAGAGAAATCTTTGGACACTGTGCAGCCAGAAGAGAGCTTAACACTTGTATAATTATAGGAATACAACGAATCCATTGTGGTTGAATCAAGAGCATTGAAAACAGCACTATTCCAAACATAGACCTTCGTTGTTTTCATATTAGAACCAGAAACAGTCACGCTAGAATGCCCGTAAATATACAAAATTCGAGCTGAAAAACCTGAAAGAGAAAGAACAGAATAATCGTAAGCATCAAGGTCAATTGATACACATTTCAATCCATTTGCCACCGCAGAGCTATTCTCAAAAAAACGAATTGCAGATAACTTCTCAGACCTGACCGTCGCATTCGAAGCAATAAGGCGGGGATTCCCATTTAAAGGGTTTCGAAAAGTAATGTTATACTGATAATTTGTCGCTTGCCCCTTCAAGAAAATCGTCGCATTTATCAGCCGAAGTGTTGCATTTCCCTCCACAACTATGTTTCCAGTTATGTTCACATAAGCATTCACAAAAGACGTGACATTATTTCCGCCAATTACCAAATCACCATCTATAACAATATCGCCTGATAACCCCACATCTTGAGACACAGACATAACAGAGCTCCTTGGTGAAAAAAAGTCACCTGCTAAAGAAGCCGAGACCAACGTTAAAAGAGGTACCATTAAAAACAAAAAAGCAACCAGAGCATGTCGCCTCACAACCATCACGGCTCCATATTTTTAAATCTTGTTATCTTTTGTGGGTAGCAAGAGATATATTTACGTTTCTATTCAACTAAGTATTCGATGATAAACCTTTACGTGGGGAGCAATGTTGAAAAGGAAAATCATAACGAAAATTCACGTATTAGTCACGCTTTTTTTATTAACGTCTAACATCATATTCTTCTCCCAACCATTTGCCAAAGCAAACGAAATACGAGTCCCAGAGGAATATCATACCATTCAAGCCGCCATCAACAATGCATCCGCTTGGGACAAAATAATCGTCTCAGAAGGAAACTACCCAGAAGGCCAAATCGAAATAAACAAACCACTAACGCTCATTGCAAACGGCACCGTAATAGTAGACGGATTGCAAAAGGGCCATGTTTTCCACGTAGTCGAAAACAACGTAACCATTCAAGGATTTATCATAGAAAACTCCTCACGCCTTTTTTATTATGGTGGAATTTTTTTGGACAATGTACAAAATTCCACCATTGAAAGTAACACCATTAGAAACTCTTGTGGCGGAGTTTTTCTCAATGCCTCAAACAATAATCTTTTGAAAGACAATGTTTTGACGAACAACGCTTATGGTATAGTTCTTCTCATTTCGAGTAACAACCTTCTACTAAGAAACAGATGTTCCAACAATCCAAGTGCTGGAATTTATCTTGAAGATTCAAGCAGCAACGTTATAAGAGCAAACAATGTCACAGATAACGACTTTCACGGCATAAAACTTGAGGGTTCCGCAAACAACCTAGTGGAAGATAACATTGCCGAGAACAACTGGATTGGCATACTCCTTTACACTTTAAGTCGACAAGAAATAAAACGCTCGGACCATAACAGAGTCCAAGGAAACATAGTCCTGAATAATCACTACGGCATTTGGATCCGCTCCTCTTACTACAACACCGTTGAGAGAAACCGCATGGCAGGTAATGAGCTATATGCCCTCTACGTTCGGCTTTCAAAAAATAGCCTCATTGAAAGAAATAATATTACAGGCAACGAATTTGGCATGCGTCTCGATTTTTCCGATTATAGCCAAATAAGAGAGAACAACGCATCAAACAATCAATACGGCATTTACTTGAGTGGATCTGATTTCAATACGATAGAAAACAACACGGTTAACAAAAACACATTTTATGGAATCGCACTAACTCCAAGAGACAAATACCCCTCAAACGACAACCTGATCAAAAAAAATGAAGTACTAGACAATGTCCTTTATGACTTGTATTGGAACGGAACAGGCACAGTAAACACTTTCGTCGAGAACATTTACAGAACCACTAACTGGGACACAATAAGAAATGTGCCGGAGCAGTATCCAACAATCCAAGCCGCGATTGACGCAGCAAACTCTGGAGACATCATTCAAGTAGCCGCTGGAACCTATAACGAAAGTATAACCGTCAGCAAATCCCTTAAGATAATAGGGGAAAGCAGAGAAAACACCACCATAGTCAGCATCGACAACGTAACAGCAATTGCGGTACACATAACAGCAAACAACGTTTATTTTACTGGATTCACAGTCAAAAGCGGATTTGGCGGCATCCTTGTCGAGTCTTCTTCAGGAAATACGATAGTGGATAACATTGTAATGCAAAATTTTGAAGGCATTTACTTATTGAATGCGAACAATAACATTGTTCGCGATAACGTTCTCCTAGGAAACTATTATACTGGAGTCGGTCTTTGGACAGCTCACAACAATAAAATCGTTTACAACTCGATATCGGGAGGCAATGATTTTGGCATGGACCTTTGGGGGGCGAATGCCAATCTGATAATGGGTAATACTATCGCAAACGTTGGCGATCACGGCATCTACATATGGTACAGCAACAGCAACCGCATCTACCACAACAACTTCATCAACAACAGGTTCCAAATATACAATTATCCAATAACACAACAATTCAATAACACGTGGAATAGTGGCTGGGGCGAAGGCAACTACTGGAGCGACTACAATGGCACCGATACTAACGGAGATGGTATCGGAGACACATCAGTTCCCCACCAACGAGTAGACAATTATCCATTAATGAACCCGGTTATAAGAGTCCCACAAGATCATCCAACAATACAAACTGCAATAAACACCGCCGCACCTAAACAAATAGTCTCAGTATCCTCGGGAACCTACTACGAAACAGTATTTTTAAATAAAAGCATATCGCTAGTAGGTGAAAATAGAAGCAACACAGTAATCGATGGCAATGGAGCAGGAAAGGTTATTACGATTTCGGCAAACCTCACAATCCTCAGGGATCTAACCATAATAAATGGCTCCATTTATGGTATTCGGCTAGAAAATTCCTTCAACAACACCATAGCCCGAAACACAATTTCGAAAACTCAATGGGCCATTTCATTTTACTACTCCTATAACAATACATTAACACAAAATGAAATTTTTGAAAATCAAGGAAGCCTTCAGATAATGCCGCAATTGCCCAAGTATTTCTTCCAAGAAATAGACAGCTCAAACAGCGTAAACGGAAAACCTATCTATTATTGGGTAAGCCAGCACGATAAGGAGGTCCCTTCTGACGCTGGATTGGTGGCTGTTATAAATTCCACGCACATACTCATAAAAGACTTGAACCTTACCTCAAACAGCTGGGGCGTGCTATTCGTCTCTACAAACAATTCTATCATACAAAACGTGACCATTTCAAAAAGCATTGATGGCATCGTTTTAGAATTCTCCTATAACAACGCCATCAGCAATAATACGCTATCAAATCTCGGATGGTTCGGAATATCCCTTTACAAGTCTTTCAATAACACGATCTCCTCAAATAACATATCTGAAAATGCATATGGCATTCATATCAGTAACTCAGACAACAACACAGTAATCAAGAATAACGTAGCCTTCAGCTATTGGGCAGGAATTGCGCTGGATGAATATTGCAATTTCAATGTTGTCCACAAAAATGTTGTAACCCTCAACGGCAGAGGCGGCATTACTTTAGATGATTATTGCAAGAATAACACTATCACCGAAAATGCAATAACTTTAAACCAGTGGGCTGGTGTCGTTCTCTCCGACTACAGTAGCCAGAACCTCATCAGCAGAAACCTAATTCAAATGAACCAATACGGCCTCTGGTCATACTCGTCAAAGGGAAATTTCATCTACAAGAACAACTTCATCAGCAACTTCGACCAAGTAAACACCGATCCGACCAGCAAAAACATATGGGACAATGGATACCCATCAGGAGGCAACTACTGGAGCGACTATAGGGGCGTTGATTTATACAGTGGTTCCTATCAGAATCTGACTGGCAACGATGCAATAGGTGATACCGCACTTACTATTGATGGAAATAACAGAGATCCCTATCCCCTTATGGATCAATTCAACACTTTTGATGCTGGCACTTGGAACGGAGAAGCCTATAGCGTTGATATTATCAGCAATTCTACTCTTTCAGACTTTAAGCTTAATGCAACGCAGAAAACGTTAAGTTTCAATGTGACTGGCATAGAGGGAAAGGCTGGCTTCTGCAGGATAACCATCCCAAACGTTATCATTCAAGATTTGTGGCAAGGCAACTACACCATTCTGCTAAACGGTGAGCCGTGGCCTTTTAGAAACTGGACAGACACAGAAAACACATACATATACGTAAACTACACTCACTCCGAACACCAAATAACTATAATTCCAGAATTTCCATCAGCAATGATTCTGCTACTGATCATAGCAATCTCTTTGATTGCAGCCATTTTAGTAAAGAGAAAACTGCCTAAAAAATACGACCTCCCAATTTATCACAACAATTCTTCATCAACGGATTAGGACAAGCTTACGTGACTGCAGAATATGCAAATGTTTGGGATGATGGTTATTCTTCTGGCAAGGAACTTTTGGAGCGACTCCACTGGTGTGGACGCTAATGGAGACGGCACCTGAGACACGCCCTACGTGATTGATCAAAATAAAAGATTACTAACCAGTAATGAAGCCGTACGTCGCGGGTGACTCAAATCATGATGGAAAAATAAACTATAGAGACTTGTTCCGATTGGCAAGAGCATGCGGATCTACACCCAATTAACAAATTGGAACCCTTATTTCGACTTCAAGAATGACAAAAATAGATTCTTCCGACTTGGCAATTCACAAAGAAAATTCTGGACGTTAATAAGTCAAACAAAAGGGCTAACAAAGCGTAGTCGCGCGCGCTATGCCGCATACTTAAGAACCAACTCGCAAACAATAAACATCGCCAGAAGAAGACAGACCTGTTAACTCGCCAAAAAAGGTATTCAATTCGTTTATTATCATATCGCAAAACCTTAAATATCTGTTACTTTTCTCATTAACAAAGGGGTTTCGATGGGGTTACAGGCTTATATCGTAAAAAGAATATTTTATTCTTTCCTATTAATCCTTTTCGTAATCACGCTCAACTTCATCATATTCGAAATAATGCCCACCTCACCCGAAGACCTCCTTATAGGATCAAGGAAAGAATTAACGCCAGACCAGGTCGCCCGCATGCGGCAATTATGGGGCTTAGATAGGCCGATCTACGAGAGATATGCGAAGTATGTGGTGAATATGCTGACGTTCCAATGGGGTAACACCGTTCCGACTACAGGAAGAAAACCAGTAGTGGAGGTAATAATGCAATACCTTCCTAACACTTTTGTTTTGATGGGTCTCTCAACAATGCTAGCTATAGTAATAGGCATTATTTTTGGAGTGATTGCGGCTTACAAGAGAGGAGGTCTGTACGATACCTCTTCGGTCATAGTTTCATTACTGACAATGTCACTCCCTACCTTCTGGATGGGAATGATTTTTCTCTTGTTTTTTATGCGAGGGGGACCAGTGGATAATATGTTTGGCTTTTACTTTCCAGTAGGTCGTATCACAAGTGACTTCTTGCCTCCGCCAATACCCTTTAACCTATTCGGCTTCATCTTTTCCCTACCTACATTGGTGGAGATCCAAGATCGATTGTGGCATCTTTTCGCACCAACATTTATCTTAACCCTTTTCCAATTCGGCAGCTACCTTCTTCTAACAAGAGCAACAATGATGGAAAGTATGACAGAGGATTATGTTGTCACTGCTAGAGCTAAAGGATTGAAAGAACGAACCGTAATATTCAAACACACACTGAAGAATGCTTCTTTGCCCATAATAACAAGTGTAGCGATTGGCTTAGGCTTCATGCTTTCCGGGGCTCTAATAACAGAAGCAGTTTTCAGTTATCCGGGAATTGGAACGCTAACAATTAAATCATTAGACAACATGGATTATCCCGTGGTGCACGCCATCTTTTACATAACTGCTTTAACAGTAATAATTGCTAATTTTTTTGCTGACTTGCTTTATGGAGTGATAGATCCTCGAATAAAGTATGGGTGACAAATCCATGGCAACGTATAAATCTAGACTTTCATTCAGATTCAAAAGGCTCAAAAGTTTTCTTAATACGTTTAAGGCAAGCAAAAGAGGAATGTTCGGAATTGCGATTTTAATCTTTTTCGGAGTTCTGGCAGTAGGCGCTCCACTACTTACTCCCTATGACCCACTACGTTCCACTAATCTTGCAGGGAGTTCCGACGCCCCAGCCATGCCTTCATGGGTTAGATATTTACCTGGGGGTGACAGTTTAAGCGAAAATCTTGAGCCTATAGTTGATCCTTATTTTTCTTCTCTAGACTCGCTTAAGGAATGGAACATTTCAGTAGTGCCATATGTCTCAAATGCTTTAGTTGAACAGATTCCAGGAATATCAGTTACTAAGATTGGAACCCAGGATGGAAGCCTAGCGGTGGCATACAACCGTAGAGGAAGAATCGAAGCGCCAATCGAATTTAAAGTAACTATCTCAAAAAAGTTTAACTATCCCTATAATGGCCCTCCGGCCAGATTCATGGCCACGATGGCTATGCTTTTCGAACGCCTCAATAATGTGACTGTACGGGTGAGTGTTTTCGTTCAACAGGGTTGGCTAGAGAGCAAAACACCCGACACATTCCAGTATACAAGGTTTGAATGGGGCACTGGGAAGAACGGGGCAGTTGAAACTTTTAGCGAAGCCACGCTTACAAGTGATAGAAGTTACTTGTCATGGGTATACCCGAAAGAAACAATAGGTTTTCAAGACTCAAAAAGTGTTAAAAGAACTTTTCCCAAATCTGGAGATTATTATTTTGGTGTCGAAATATCTTTTACAGATTTAAGAAGTACTGACAATGCAAAGGCTACCATATTCTTAGATAATCTCAACATTAGACTCTATGGCACTGCTTTCGGTCTGCTTGGAACCACCAAAGTTGGGCAGGACCTGTTCTCACAACTTATATATGGTGCAAGAGTATCACTTTTAATTGGCCTCCTTGCAAGCCTACTATCCATAGTTATCGGATTATTTATTGGGTTAATCTCAGCATATCTCGGAGGATTTGCGGACGAATTACTTATGAGGCTCACAGACGCTATGCTCGTCTTGCCTACATTGCCATTGTTAATCGTCCTAATGACCGTGATGAGGGGAGCTTCAATGGAGATAATCATAATTCTAGTTGGCGTCTTAGGCTGGATGGGCTTTGCTAGAGTTGTTAGATCTCAGGTCCTTAGCATTAAAGAAAGGCCCTACATAGAAGCAGCTAAAGCCGTCGGAGCTGGCACAGCTCACATATTGACGCAACATATTATTCCAAATGTAATGTCTCTGGTTTATGTTACATTAGCTATGTCGGTGCCTAGCGCCATCGTATCCGAAGCTGCGTTAAGTTGGTTAGGTTACCGAGACGTGAATCGTATTTCATGGGGAAGAATACTCTACGAGGTGCGAGATGCAAATGCGTACCGTGATTGGTGGTGGGTTGTCCCACCGGGGCTATCTATTGCTCTGGTGAGCCTTTCTTTCATCTTACTCGGGTATGCGCTCGATGAAATACTTAATCCGAAGCTGAGACTTCGACGTTGAAGCTATCTGATAGCTTCGCTTAAAAAGCCTCCAAGCACTCCACCTAGAAAGCATATAAACAACGCGGTAGGAAACATTATCCTGAAAATTATCTGTATGGCTATAAGATAGACGAATTCGCCTTGAAACGAATATGGCATGTAGCTTAGCAATACAGGCAACGTTAAGACCACAAACATCAGGAACACAGAGAATAAAAGCGCTCCCACGGATCCAAATATGATCGCCTTGAAATCTTTCAGAACTAAACCGGCCAACACACTTATGACAAATAGAAGTAAAAAGTCAATAGCGGAGAGGAATTCTCTCCCGGAGAACCGAGCTTGCAGAATAATGGATGCATAAATGATGCCCCAGCTGAAGACAGTCAAGATGGTTTTGATCCTAGTTTTAGTAAGGTTCATCAAAAAAATATATATCTATCACGAGGTATAAATTTATTGTCAAACTGGGGACCTTTATGAAGGGAAAATCTGATGCTTTCACTGCGATGTTCTTTGTTTTAGCTATTGCATCTGCTGTTTTAACAATGCCCCTTATACTGAACTATATAGAGTTTTACAAGGCTATTACAAAGTTTGATTTATCTGTCGCCGAAGTTAAACTTGACAAATCACTTTTTGAAAGACTCGAAGTCATAATCACCTTCAACCTTACCGCGAGCAATCCAACAGGCTTTAGCGGCTTAACGATTCAGTCCATATCTTCCAAGCTGTATTACGAAAACGGAGTGCATACAGTTCCTTCTGCCCCTTATGAGCTCCGTAGCCCAAGACTTGTGCAAGCGAAATATTTCGAGACGACATGGTGGGAACTGAAAAACTCTCAAACCCCATGCTCAAAACGTCTAGAACCCTATCAAAACGCAACAATCCCAATAACTTTTCATGTTACTCCCCATCTTCAACATTTGGCCTCTTGCGGGACAGTGGCTCAGGTTAACGCACTAGATTTTATAATGTTTCTCGATACCCATAAAGGCAACATTAACTGGAGACTTCAAGGGGTGGTCTACCTATCTACATTTTTAGGTGCCCACTCCGTACCTTTTGAAATCTACGCACAAAGCACACACGAGTAATATGGTATATTCAAAATAGAATCTTATTTTTATTTGCTGATATTATACACCACCGCGGGGTAAACCGCCGAGTCCCCGATCGTTAATTGAATCTCAGCGAAAGTTTAGAGAAACATAAATATCTCGAGTTCAAGTATAAACTATTGCTAAAAAGGGCGATCGCAATGAAAAGTAAATCAGACGCTCTCACTGCAATATTCTTTGCTTTAACTATTGCATTTATTGCTTTATTAGTTCCCACTGTAGTGAACTACTTGGAGTTCTATAATGCTATTACAAAGTTTGATTTAAGGGCTGCCGAGGTTAAACTTGACAAATCACTTTTTGAAAGACTTGAAGTCATAATCACCTTCAACCTTACCGCGAGCAATCCAACAGGCTTTAGCGGCTTAACGATTCAGTCCATATCTTCCAAGCTGTATTACGAAGACGGAGAGCATCTGATTCTCATTTACGGGAGCAGGCATGGCATCAAAGGGTCTTACAAGACGACATGGTGGGAACTGAAAAACTCTCAAACCCCATGCTCAAAACGTCTAGAACCCTATCAAAACGTAACAATCCCAATAACCATTCACATCAGTACCAATGTAGAAAATATAGCGGATAGTACAAACGCAATAAATTTTATATCGTTTATCGAAAGTTATGGGGGCAACATTAACTTTAGACTGGAAAGCGCAGTTCAGCTATCCACATTTCTAGGCGGCTACACCATACCATTTAATATCTACGCGCAGAGCGTCCACGACTAACAAAGCCTTCAAATAAATCGAATCTACCTCAATTGTTTACATTATGTGCCATTTGAAGAACCTAAGCAAGCTATTATGTCTTCAATATTGGTCCAAAAATCACTTTCCAAGTTCTTTAATGCCTCTTCCGTTTTTACACTTCTAAGAACAAGGTTTCCTCCACCAATCATTGTGGTTATAAAGCCCAGCACCAATGAACGATGCGTACGTTCACCCGCAACGGTTTCTATGAGGAAATCATCCGAGCTTCCGAGAATGAAAATGTCCATCTGAGCATTAACTCGATCGCTAGTCTGCATAAAAACCGAAATCTTATACTTGTCCTGCGAATGCTCATTCTTGGTCCCAAGGCCCTTTCTTTTAAAGAACTCTTCGATACTGTGGCTTAGTTGTTTCAAATCAACGTTTTTTCTAGTCCATCGCTTTTGCATAGTTCTTCATATTGAAAGAAAAGAGGTAAAACTTTAAAAACATTTCTTATGAGAAAGCTTATTTGCCTCTTTGTAATAGTAACATGATCATATCAAAACCTGAATAACGCTCAGACGGAAAGAGCGAGTATGGTGATTAACAAATGGCGCTCCTAGAGGTTCAAGATCTAAGGACTTATTACACAACGTTGAGAGGGTTTGTTAAAGCTGTCGATGGCGTTACTTTTAAAGTTGAAAAAGGAGAAGCATTAGGGTTAGCGGGAGAGTCGGGATGCGGAAAAACAACGATTGCAATTTCATTGCTAAGAATACTTCCTTCAGGCGGCAGAATAGTAGGAGGAAAAATCTTCTTCAGAAACGAGGACATCATTCAGCTTCCAGAAAATGACATGCGGAAAAACATCCGATGGAAAGGAATATCAATCGTGTTTCAAGGAGCCATGAATGCCCTCAATCCAGTTTTTAAGGTGGGAGACCAAATTAGTGAGGCTATTCTAACTCATGAATCTAATGTTTCGAAGAAGGAGGCAAAGGATAGAGTTGCGAAACTGTTAGAAACAGTTGGGCTTGAGCCATCAAGAGCCAAAAATTATCCTTACGAATTTAGTGGAGGAATGAGGCAGCGTGCATTAATAGCTATGGCTTTGTCTTGCAACCCAGAACTCTTATTAGCTGATGAGCCTGGCACTGCTTTAGATGTTATTGTGGCTGCGCAGGTATTAAAGTTGATCAAAGAACTAAAAGAAAAGTTGCATTTGGCAATGATATTGATAACCCATGATCTATCCATTATCGCTGAGACTTGTGACACAACTGCCATAATGTATGCGGGAAAAATCGCAGAGTATGGCGACGTAGTAACTATTTTTAAAGAACCATTACATCCATACACACAGGGTTTAATATCGGCTTTTCCAAGCATTAAAGCAGCAAAGACTCGCATGACGTCTATTCCTGGATCCCCACCAGACCTGTTGAACCCCCCTCCTGGTTGTAGATTCCATGAAAGATGTCCCTACGCAATGAACATTTGCAGGGAAAATGAGCCGGAATTTATGGACGTAGGTAAGGACCATTACGTGTCATGCCACTTAATCAAAAAATAGAAGCGAGGCAAATGGAAAATGCTAGAAGAAATCGTAAAGGTTGAACAACTGAAAAAATATTTTCCAGTGAATATGGGTTTTTTGACAACCCTCTTATCAAGAAAAGAAGTCTACATAAGAGCAGTAGATGGAGTAACTTTTGATATAAAGAAGGGAGAAATTTTCGGCCTGGTGGGTGAGAGTGGCAGCGGAAAAACCACTATTGGCAGACTTCTTTTGAGGTTGACTGATCCCACAGATGGAAAGATCTTTTTTGAAGGAAAGGACATATCGAAAATGCCGCAGAAAGATTTGCGACCCCTCCGTCGTAAAATGCAGATTATTTTCCAAGATCCTTATGAATCCTTGAACCCCAGAATGACTATAAGCTCCATTATAATGGAGCCCTTGACAATTCAGGGAGGGATTAGCAGGGAAGAAATAGAGAATAAAGTGGCGAAAGCTTTGGAAGATGTGGATTTGATTCCTCCAGAAGAGTTTCTTCTTAGATTCCCGCATGAATTGAGCGGAGGGCAGAGACAAAGAGTAGGAGTCGCGAGGGCCTTAGTACTTAATCCTGATTTCATTGTTGCTGATGAACCTGTCTCAATGCTTGATGTTTCCATTCGTGCCGAAGTGGTGAACATTCTGGTCAATTTGTTAGAAAAGTATAATGTGTCATTTCTTTTCATCACTCACGATGTGGCATTGGCTAGACATATTTGTAATCGGATAGCTATAATGTACCTTGGAAAGATTATGGAAAAGGGGCTCACAGAGAATGTTGTATTCGAACCCTTACATCCTTACACCAGAGCGTTGATCTCGGCGGTGCCGGTGCCCGATCCGGCAACAAAACGTAGCGACGTAGCTTTGAAGGGAGAAATCCCCAGTCCAATAAATCCCCCATCGGGCTGTAGATTTCACACAAGATGTTCAATCGCGGAGTTCCCCCTCTGCAAAGAGAAGGAACCGCCTCTTATCGACTACAAAGACGGACATTCCGCAGCATGCCATCTGATTGGTAAATCGAGTTGGCAGAAATATTATGGCTCAGAAAAACTAGCTTGACTTAACTGGTTTGTTCAATTACATTCTGTCGAATAACAGATACGTAACCGATTAAAAGTTAGCAATGCAAGCCCAGAATAGCATAATAAAAACGTGCACTCAGATGGCGACACACATGATCAACAAATCGCCCTGCATGCTCAAACTAACGCCGTTTATTTCGTATTCCTTTGCGTCTAGAAAGTTGCGCACGCGCGCGCATTTTAACAGCTAAGAGGGATATCCCGCCTCCCCCCAAGAAAATCGCAATGCCCACGGGAAAAATGAAGCTGTAAGGATAAAGAGGCTCTCCTTTGCGTAGCAAAACTAAACTTCCGAGCGTTACATCGTCTCCTTCCGCACTTACTTTATACGTTCCAGTGTAATTCGCTATGTCTTCTGGAAAGGGCTCCACAATTAGTGGAGTTCCTGTCACTGAGCTTGATAGGGGTATTTCGTAGAGTTTTGAATACCCATTTGGATCTGTAACATTAACTACAACAAGCATTTCAAGAGAATATGGAGAGAAGTTTCTTAGGGTAAAAGTAACCTTGAATCTTTCTCCCTCTTTTAAATCTCCTTGAATGGATAATCTTTCAGCAGGGTCTTTGGGTTCTGCACGCGCGCCGGGTACCATCATCCACTGTTGCTCTATGGCAATACGAGAGACACATAGGAAAACCAGTCCTAAAAACATGACAAACATGCCTAGAGCAAGTATGTCCTTTCTCATACGACATCACTATGCTTAAAATGTGAGTTTACTATTTTATAAAGGATTTTCCTCGTGTCAAATTACTCAGTTTATTTATGCTAAGTTCAATCCCCTTGTAAAATCCATCATGAACAACAAGCAAGTAAAAGCTTAAATAAAATTTTCTAACATAATAAAGTGAAGACTAAAGCTGGATTATGAATGTCAAAGTTCAAATACAGTTTAACGGACGTGGGAGTAAAACGATGCGTCAAGAATGAATTTTATCTGCAGGGTACTTCAATATATAAGGGTTTCACAGAAAGAATCTTTCGTTTGTTGCATAACACGGAAAAACCTTTGACGATTAGAGAAATTAGCAACTTGACGGGAATCAAACCTCGTTCCGTGAACGGAGTAATAACCTTTAACATTTATGCGGGATATATTAAGCGAATACCGGTATGATTAACAATTTATTTTTCTACTCGGTTCTGTTTGCAGGTTAACTTTTTTCATCGACTGCCATAAAAATGAACGCTCAAGTTCCGCGACGTAATTGCAACTGAAGCAAGAAATAGCAAGGGGGTAATAGGTAAAGTCGACATTCCTTAGCTTTCACTTATCTTCTTTAACTGTTTTTGATACATTTCTACAATCTCGCTTACAGTTGTCGCGTCTTCCGCTGCCTTGTCGACCCTATAGTTTCCAGTAAACCTCGGAAACCTAATAGCTAGCCCGCTTCCTTTGCGGATTGCATTCATGGCGCATGTGTGAATCGGGCTTAATGTTATCTCTGCGCCTAAGATTTCAATTACCACAACGGGTTCAAACCACACATCAGCCTCTAACATTGAATTAACTCTCGGATGCTTATGTGATATTATGTGTCTCTTCATCATTTCAGGAAGCTTGGCTAAATCTTCATCTGTAAAGCCTGTTCCGCACTTTGTCACGGTTTCAAAAGTGTCGTCTTCGGGGTTGTAGGCTGCAAGAAGCAAAGCTCCATAAGTCCCTGCGCGTTTTCCTCTTCCATGAAAAGCGCCAACAACAACAAGATCGACGGTGTCTGTCATTTCACTTTTATAGTCTCGCTTGTATTTTATCCAAAGCCAGCCTCTAGCCCCGGCTTGATAAACCGAGTCTTCTGCAATTGATTTACATACTAAGCCTTCACAGCCATCTTCTATGGCTTCTAGAAAGAATTTTTCTAACTCCTTCGCGCTGTTTGTGATTAAGTATTTGGTAATGTTCACCCTTTCGCTTTCTTTTATAGCTTCTTCAAGTGCCTTTCGTCTAACTGGGCAGGGTTCTAAAGTTAGGTCTTTACCGTCAACGTAAAGGGCATCAAACATGAATAGAGAAACTGGATATTCTTCTATGGCTTTTTGGATTCCGTACTTTCGTCTGCGGTGCATCAACTCTTGGAACGGTCTCATTTCACCAGTGTCAGTGTCTACGGCGACGCATTCAGCTTCTAAGATGGCGTTTTTTACTTTTACATGTTTTTGGATAAGTCCAACGGCGTCTGGGTATTGACTGGAAATATTTTCCAAACGTCTGGAAAAGAGAACGACTTCGTCGCCTTTCTTGTGGATTTGTATCCTTTCGCCATCGTATTTGTATTCGGCTATGCATCTTCCGCCAAGCTTTTCTAAAATTTCCTCTGGTGAGGACAGCCTTTCGGCTAGCATGGGTCTTATGGGTTCACCTACTAAAACTTGAAACTTCTTAATTCCTTTCAATCCTTTTTCAGCCACGTTTTTTGCAACTCTTCCAAGGTCTGAGGAAATGTTGTAAGCTCGCTCTACGAGTTCGCGGGCTTCTTTTCCGCCACCATAGGCTATGGCCAAAGCGTCGAGAACCGTCATGTCAGCAATGCCTAAACGCAAATTTCCAGTAACGGTTCGCATGATGTATTTGGCCTCTTTGGGAGTTGCACCAGCCAAGAGCCCGGCTAAAAGTGCCATTTTGAGATCAACCGCTCCAGAGCCTGAAGTCTTGGCCATTTTATCCAATGTTTCGTAAACTTTTTGGACGGTTAAGGGCTGTTGGAAGAAGGTTACTTGTTTTTTGTTAGCCATAAATTTCTGAGCTGTTTCACCTATGTCTCCGGTTTTCTTTAAATCTTCTTGAATTTCGCTTTCCTTTTTTCCAGAGGCTCTTGAGAGGGCTTTTATTGCAAGTTTCTCGGCTACGCCTATTTCAAGACTAATGAAATCTGGGTATATCTTGCCCTGAGTTAGGTATACGACTTTGTCAATGATGTCTTTCGATGTATTTTTGAGGAGGTCAACTAGGAGGTCTGTCATTTCCAGTCTTTTAGTTGTGGATTCGATTTTTTCGTAAGCTTCAGCGATTACAGCGTATCTCAATAATTAACCTCACAAATACAATGCAAACACGAGATATTAAAATTTCATTTTGTCAAGCTCTGTTAGGAAGTCTGCAAGTCTTTCGATTGCTAACTTCCAAGCAGTTTCGCCTTTCTCTTTGGAAGCCCTCATCAATGGGCAAGTGGGGACCACGTTGCTCGCAGCTTCCAACAGGCACAACAGCAACATCATGCACTGTTAGGAATTGTTTTACGTCAGGCCATGTAAGTTCGCCCAGATAATAACTACGCATCTTCAGGAAAATCCAACCTAAAAGGTTTCATAATGAACTATTTGATTTATGAGTCTTCTACTTGGTGGTGAAGGAGCCTCAGATGGATAACCCACGGGAACTATTGCTACTGGTCTCACCCCATGGGGAATATTTAAGATTTCCCTTGCCTCTTCCTCCCCAAATGCGCCAATCCAGCATGTGCCTAACCCAAGTGAGTAGGCAGCCAAGTGAATGTTTTGAATGGCAGCAGCCGTGTCCTGTATACAATACAAGGTTTTGCCACGTATGCCATATCCTTGAGAAGAGCGATTCTCGTTTGCACAAACAACGATTACGACAGGAGCCTCTTCAATGAAAGTTTCACCAAGAGCAGCTTCCGCAAGTCTTCTTTTTATTTCTGGGTTTCGAACAACTATGAAATCCCATGGCTGAATGTTTCCAGCAGATGGCGCCCACCGCGCTGCATCAATAAGTTTATCGATAATTTCCGCTGAAACATTTTGGCTTTTGAAGACTCTTATGCTTCTCCTTCCCTTAATGGCTTCCAAAACATCCATAAATTTCACCTTTAACCATCGAGTAATATTATGTTTAAGCTTTAAAGTTTGCATAATCTACAAAAAGATTTATACACATAAAATTCCATCCTCTAATCTGGGCAACATGAACAAAAAAGCTCTACGAAACATCATATTTTTAATCAGTGTTTCATTAGTACTTGCATACGCCACTTACATCGTTAACATTTGGCTTTTCTCTTCGCATCCACGCATTTCACCTACAGATGCCTCATTACTAGAAGGAATAATCTTCATTATTATAGGTGCCCTATTTTTTCTTGGTTCAGGCGGAATAAGTCGCGGGAGCCAAAGGGCAGCAATGTTGGCTGCAGCCGCAAGTGCAATTGGCAAGGAAGTTATAGGATCATCAGAAATATTCAGAAGAGATGCGTGGAAGCCGAAAGGTTTTATACGTTTTGGACTAATTTTGATTTTAACGGGAATATTCCTACTTCTCATATATTTTGCTTCACTCTAAATTACCCGACAAAAACTTCATAAAACAAGTCTATGTTGCAAAAGCCTTAAGTCTTGTTTAGGCTTCATTTCTGTTGGATGATGAGGTAGAGAGTCAATAGAGCCTAGGCAGTGATATGACTCGACGGGCGAACTGACAAGCTTATCAACTTCGTGCAGCCTACAGACCTGCTTGAACGCCGCGCTGAAAAGCTTAACAACCTCTTCCATGCTCAAAGAGTCTTCAGACGGCTCAATAGTACTTACTATTGC
>Ga0315280_10002223_pt1 | contig 31719 bp, 24 predicted proteins | sample YL17G06_40_MG_FD_203697 | JGI IMG/M metagenome (GOLD analysis project Ga0315280, IMG submission 203697) | Sediment microbial communities from Yellowstone Lake, YNP, Wyoming, USA - YL17G06_40 | ecosystem: Environmental > Aquatic > Freshwater > Lake > Sediment | place: USA: Wyoming | collected... | reverse complement strand
CAGCGCTGACTCTGATCAGCAACGGCTGGGCGGGGATGGGTGCAGTGGCTTGGACGCCGGGTCCCGATCTAACAGTGGACGATTATCCCTGGTTGCCTGAATTGCGTGCGGGTTGGTCGGTATGGCTATGGCAAAGGGAGCCGCGAGCGGATGAGCAACAGATAGTTGAGTTGCTCAAGGTGGCACGGGAGTGCGACTCGCAGGCGGTGGGCTACTTCGCGATGGAGTTGGGCATGGCAGAGAAGTGGGCGCAGCAATGGGGGCGTCAGCAGGATGCAGAGAGGTTCAGGCGCTGGCGGTTGATGGTGGAGGAGAAATAGTTAGGAGCAGGTTTGCGCCTAATCATCATCCAAGTTCGGTTCCCCTGGCTATCAGGTTTACATATTCCTGAAACAGATAGGCTTTGAATCGTTTCTTACCAGTAATTTCTTTCAATATTCCGATAGATTCAAGCCTGGAAATCAAATTGATTGCAGTGTCCTTGGATACTTTTAAGACCGATGCTATATCCTTTGATTTAATTAAAGGATTCTCAAACAGCCAGTCAATCAATCTGATTGCATGAATACTATTGATTTCATTCTCATAAATCTTATGCAAACAGGTTTCTCTGAGCATAAGAATCTCTTTTGCTGTATTCGCCGCTTCCCATGAGGTCTCGGCGACACCTTCAAGAAAAAATTTAACCCAGATTTCCCAGGAACCGTTTTTCCTTACATCCATCAAAAGGTCATAATATTTCTGTCTGTTTTTCTTAAGGTAAAAACTTAGGTAAAGTAATGGTTTGGATATGATCTTTTTCCAAACAAGAAAAAAGGTAATTAATAATCTACCGACCCTACCGTTCCCATCAAGGAAAGGGTGAATGGTTTCAAATTGTGCATGAATTAGGGCAATTTTTATAAGTGGATCCAAACCGTTGGCATTGTAAATGTATTTTTCCAACTCACCCATATGTTCTATGACTGTATTCGGAGGAGGTGGAATATAGACTGCATCATTGATGGAACTGCCGGTCCCAATCCAATTCTGGGATGTTCTAAATTCACCCGGTTGTTTATTTTTTCCTCTTGCACCCTCAACCAATACTGCATGTATCTCCTTTATTAACCTTAACGATAGAGGAAGTGAATTCAATCTTTCCAAGCCGTAATTCATAGCCTTTACATAATTCACAACTTCTCTTACTTCATTGACTTCTTCACGAGGAAACAAACCCTCCTCAAACTCCAAAACTCCTTCCAACGAAACCTGCGTGCCTTCTATTTGAGAGCTTAGCAAAGCCTCTTTCTTCACATACATGGCAATAAATAGATCAGGATTAGGTAATACTGTTGTTATACCATCCAAGCGGGCGAGATTACGATTCGCATTTGACAAAAGAAGAATCAATTCGGAATCAAGATTAAGCTTAGGTTTGGGGGGCAAGGGTTTGGGAATGAAAGCCTTAAAACCATTTGGCTGTGTAATAAAGTCACCAGTCCGTTCGCTCATTTTATCTCCTTCCCAATGACCCATTCTAAGTCAGATTCTTCCGACTTACAAGAGGATTTACCAAAGTAAGTCGGATTTCTCCGTCTTACATGTTGGTATGTCCAAATAAGTCGGATTTCTCCGTCTTACATGTTGGTATGTCCAAATAAGTCGGATTTCTCCGTCTTACATACTGGTATGTCCAAATAAGCCGGATATTTCCGTCTTGCACCAGGTTACAGCCCACCCGTTGACTTGCGCCCCAAGTCGCGTTATAATCCCTGTTGCTTTTGCGCCCGTAGCTTAATTGGATAGAGCAACGGACTACGGATCCGTAGGTTGAGGGTTCAACTCCCCCCGGGCGTGCATTCCATTATTGGGGGAGCAATTCCCCCAATTTTGCCAAGGAGTATTGATGCCCAGCGCCTTTGATGTCGGGCAGTTCCGTGCCCAGTTCCCCATCTTTGAAAAGCCCTTCGGCGTCTATCTGGATACCGGAGCCACTTCCCTCACGCCGCAGATAGTCTCCGACGCCATTTGCAAATACTACTGCCACGAGCGGGCGACCGTGGGGCGCTCCGCCTACCGAGCTGCCATCAAAGCCGCCAATCAGGTTGCCAAAGCACGGGAGGATCTTTCCCGCCACATCAACCTGCCCCCGGGGCATGTGCTGGTCTTCTGTCAGGGGGCAACCGCCGCTCTCAATCTGCTTCCCCTTGCCTACCCCTGGCAACCCGGTGATAATGTCGTTATAACCCTCCTTGAGCACAACGCCAACCTGCTCCCCTGGATGAACCTGCGTCAAAAGGGCGTCGAACTCCGTATAGCCCAGCCCGAGCCCGATGGCAACATCAGAGCCAAAGCCATCACCGACCTGTTTGATAAAAACACCCGCTTTGTCTCCTTTACCCATATCTCCAATGTCCTGGGCACCTCGCCGCCGGTGGAGGAGGTCTGCGCCGCCGCCCGCCGCCGCGGTATCTACTCCGTGATAGACGGGGCGCAGTCATTCGGGCATATGCCCATAGACCTCGCCGCGCTCGGTTGCGACGCCTTTGCCGCCTCAGCGCACAAGGCGTTCGGTCCCACCGGCATCGGCTTTTTGACCCTCAGCGACCGCCTGCAGGAAAGGGTGACCTCGCCCATACTGGGCGGCGGCATGGTGGAGTCGGTTGACCTTAACGGCTTCATCGCCAAGGCGCCACCTGCGGGCTGGGAGCCGGGCACGCCCAACATCTCCGGCATCATCGCCTGGGGGGAATCGCTGCCGGTGCTTAAGCAGGCGATAACCCCCGCCGCCATGGACTATGTAGAGGGGCTGCTGGAGGAGATGCACGATGGTCTGACAGCCATCCCGGGCGTGAATGTGTTCGGACCGCCCAAGCCGCCCCGGCATTCCAGCGTGGTCAGTTGGACGCTGGATGGCATGGGCGCGCATCGGGTGGGCAGCTCGCTGGATGAGCTGTTCGGGGTGATGGTGCGCGCCGGTCACCATTGTGCCATGCTGGTGCACCGGGTTATGCTGAGGCAGCTACGGGGCACGGTCCGAGCCTCTCTGGCGCCCTATAACACCCACGATGAAGTCAAGGCGCTGATTGATGCAGTCATCAAGTTCAAAGGGGTTCTGGCATGAAGGTAAAAGCAAAATATCAAGGCAAGGACATCGTGCTCAGCTCGTTCAACCTCTGCCATATAGAGGGGCACGGCGATTATGAGATTTTTCCCGAACCCAGACTGGTGCTGGACATGAAGGAGATCGCCAAACGGATGGAAGGGCACGGCTTTGCAGTGCAGGGGATGGATAAACGCATCTGCATGCTGAAGAAGGACCATGTGGAGCTGACCATCTTCCCCGAGGGCAGGATAATCATAGAGCAGCTCCTCCCCGACAGCGATGAGGCGGCTTTCGGGCTGGTCAGACAGATACTGGATTTGCCAGCATAAAGGTGAGCAGGAATCATGCCGTTTAGATACGATAGTTATTGTGGGCTGAATTGCGGCGCCTGCTCTGTTATGGGCGCCAACGAGCGCGGCGATACGGAATGGCTGGCGAAGGTCGCGGCGCAGGAGGGATGCAAGCCGGAGGATTTGCAGTGCCATGGCTGCAAGACTGCGGAGAACTGCATTTACTGCGCTGATTGTGACATCAAGCTCTGCGCTGAGGACAATGGCTTGGAATTCTGCTTTGAGTGCAGGGAGTTCCCCTGCCAGCGCATTTCCGACTTCCGCAACGATGAGTGGGCGCATCATTCCGCGATATTCAAGAATCTGGCTGCCATCAAAGAGAAGGGTGTGGAAGCGTGGCTGGCGGAGGAGAAAAAGCGCTGGGCGTGCCCGAAGTGCGGCACACGGTTCTACTGGTATAGCGAGAAATGCGCCAAATGCGGCACCAAGCTTTATAATGCAGTGAAAGAAGAGCCGGATTTAACCATCTGACTGTATAGTTACAGTTGGCTTGTCAAATTGCGATAAAGTCAGGATGCGCCCGTAGCTCAACTGGATAGAGCAACGGACTTCGGATCCGTTGGTTGGGGGTTCAAGTCCCTTCGGGCGCACATTATTTATCAGGTAGTTACGGAAACAGACTTTACTTCAAAATTTAAACTGTGTAAATTCTGTGACAATTTCTGAATAGTATCTCTGAGATGGTCTTGTGATAAATGCGCATACCTTTGGGTCATGGTTATTGTCGAGTGCCCCAGAAGACGCTGTACATTATAAAGAGGTTCTCCTGCCATCACTAACCACGATGCGAAGGTATGCCTGAGATCATGAAAGGTAAAATCCTTTATCCCTGCTCTTCTAACTGCTCCATTAAATATTTTATGGATGAATCTGTAGGGTTCTCCTGATTCGTTTGTGAAAACAGATACCTGGCGATCTTTGATAGCTTCCAGTACTTTGAATAGTTCATCAAGGATTGGAATATGCCTGTCGAGGTGGCTTTTGCTGTTTATGACATGAATACTCCTGTTAGACATATCTATGTCTTCCCATCGCAAAGCAAGCAATTCGCCCAAACGCATCCCAGTTGATAAGGCTGCTAAGACCAAGAATCGAAGCGAAGCATTACATTGCCTAATAAGCTTTGCTGCCTCTTCTTTAGTCAGGTACCTGGTTCTCCCAGTAGGTTCTTTCAGCTTCTTCACTCGGGTTGCTGGAGATGTCCTCAGATACCCCCATTCTACAGCTTTACTGAAGGCATGTTTAAGGGTGGCAATGTCACGATTTACACTTGCTGGTTTAACTGATCTTAAGCGTTCCTCCTTGAATCGCTCAATAAGGCTAGGGGTGATTTCCTCTAAATACATATCCCCAAAATGCCTTATCAATGATGTTGCGTTGGATTTCTTCCGATCAGCAGTCGTGAGCTTATTGTTTGCTTGGCAAAACTCAAGATACCTAGCCATAAAATCGCGGAATTTGTTTTTGGTAATCAAAGGGAAGCCTGTGATTTCTGCTAGCTTTCGTGAGTAAATTTTATCAGCTAGTACGTCTGCTAATCGCTTGTTAGTCGTATGCAGGGACTCTACGATTCTGACGCGGTGAATCATTCCTATTATGTAATAGTTTTTGCTGTCCTTTCGTTTTGTGACTTTGTAGCCCACCTTCCTCCACCAGTCTAAGCTATAACTTCCTTTTAGTTGAATAGCGCTTTCTGTAAACAATCTATCCCTATGTGGATTTCTTTTGCATCTCGTTTTGGAGAAGCAGATAAAATCTGTTAATCTGGTCGATGATAATCTCCCGGAAAGATTCTGAGAGCTTAATCATCCGGCACAAGGTTTCTGCATTATATGTTTCAAGGAATTCGCTCAGCAGTTTCGATTTCTCTTCAAAATCCCTGTCATTCCGCTTAGGGTTTTTTATTGAGGTTTTAGAAATAGTCTGGTTTATCCGCCAGGACAGGAAATCTGTTAAATCGCCATCCCAATTAGCAGCTATTGCCAACTGCATCAGTTCCTCCAGTTTTTTACTTTTACCTTCAATTTCCGAAGTAACTCCAAGAAGATAGTCGGTGCTGACCCCAAAGTACTTCGCTATATTAATGAGAAGGGGAGTCCTTGGGAAGCGCTTATTGCATTCAATATCAGAAATAGAAGTCAATGCAACTCCCAAAGCATCAGCTAATTCTTGCTGTTTCATATGGCGAAATTCTCGCATAACGCGAATCCGATCGCCCAGTTCATGCTTTTCTGTCAAATATTTTTCCAACATGACCATATTTTATTACTCATAGATGGAGTTGTCAAGCTCTATTTTGCACAAGTACTATATGCATATGCACTATCAGCACATGGCAATAACCCGCTCCAAATCTCGTCAAATCCCTTTATTGGAAGGTTATCGGTGCCAACTATGAAAATTTTTCTTGACTATTATGTATAATAAAGATACAATTACTTGGAAATACATAATACAGGAGGTTTCAAATCATGGTTAACGACAGAGGTTTTTGGAGTATCAGAGAGCTTGCTGAATATTTGAATGAGTCTGTAAGCACTATCTACTACTGGGTGCATACTCGGAAAATCCCATTTGTTAAAAGAGGTCGTCGGCTTCAGTTCAAAATAAGTGAGATCCTCAAGTGGGACGAAGCAAATGCGCATGCTCCAATCGATGTTTAACGCTGGAAAAAACAAACACCTTAACAGATGACATACCGACTGGAGCGTTAAAAATGGTGACACAATTACGAGAAAGAACGGTCCCACCTGCTGTGTATTCGGACATTACAGCTAATATATCAAAGTTTAGTGACATATCGCCCTATGCCGAGATTGATGAAGTCTATGAGTATCAGGATGAAACAGGCAACCCGTGTTACTACTGCGTCAAACTCAGAGATTATCGGGACGGGAAATGGGAAAAGACGTTTAGACGCTGTCGCTTTGATGATGATGGAAATTTGATCCCAAAGATAGCCGGGTTGAGATTATATCCCTATCGCTTACCACAACTAATATGGGCGCTGGCAGAGGGCAAAACTATCTATTTCACAGAGGGCGAGAAGGATGCTGATAGCCTAGCGGTGCTTAGTTTGACTGCCACGACTGTAATTGGTGGGGCAAACGCCCGAGTTGACTATCTTAAAGACTGGTTTATAGGTGATCCTGAAGAGATCGTGATTTTTGCTGATAATGATGATGCTGGCGAAAAATTTGCTCAGCGTGTTGCCAATCTGTTCTTTGGTTTACATTTTAAGGTGAAGATTGTACGGTTCCCGGAACTATCGAAAGGTGGCGGTGTTTCTGACTATTTGAGCAAAGGCGGAACCACAGATAGTTTAAATGAAAGGGTGGGGCAAACACCTTATTACATATCTAGCCCGCCAGAACCATCAGTACCTGAAGCAATAACGAGGGGAAGAGGAAGGCTTACATCGAAGGACTACCTTATAACACTTGCGAGACTAGAATATACCTTCAAACTAAACGAATTGACTGGCGATTGTGAGATAAATGGAGAACTAAAAAATGACGAACTTCTATCGAAGATTTTTGTGGAGATGTACGACTTAGGCTTCACTAACAAATCACTTTTAGAAGACATCATCATGGCGGAAGCACAAAAACACAAATACAATCCCAATAAAGAATACCTAGAAGGATTGACATGGGATGGGCAGGACCATATTGCCCAATTATCCACCTTTTTTAAGGATGATTCCAGTCTATTCCAACTTTATATAAGGCGCTGGCTTGTGGGAGCAGTAGCGAGAATCTACCAAGAGACTTATAACCCCATGTTGGTATTGCAGGGCGTTCAAAGAGCAGGGAAAAGCTACTTTGCCAAATGGTTATGTAATCCGTTACCTCGATATTTCTATGAATCCCCCATCATTCCAGATAATCGGGATCATCTTCTGCGCTTATGGTCCACCTGGGTGTGGGAAGTTGCCGAGCTGGGAGCAACCACAAGACGACAGGATCGTGAAGCACTAAAGCATTTCATTTCCCAATGTACGGTAAGAAATAGGAAAATGAACGCTAAGCACGATCTTATCAAACCAGCTGTTGCGTCATTTATTGGCACCGTTAATCCAGAAGGTGGTTTTCTGAACGATCCTACTGGACGGGTGAGGTTCAATCCAGTGAGTTTGACTGCTATCGACTGGAGCTATTCCAAGGAAGTGAATGTTAGTCAATTATGGGCTCAGGCAAAAGCACTTTATGATCGCGGGGAACCATGGCAATTGACTGCGTCAGAACTGGCAACAGCGGATCGTGATAAAGAACGCTTTCAAGTTGAGAACCCCTTAAAAGAGATAATCCTAAAGCTCTTTATCGTGGATCCCGGCAATGAATCAATGTTAATGACTGCAAAAGAAATCATAGACGAAATAGGTGACCGCTATAAATACCACGACCCTAGAGCAATGGCGATGCAGATTGCTCAAGTTTTAACTAGCGTTGGTTTAAAAAAGCGTCCTATTAGCATTAAAGGGACACAATTAAACCGTTGGATTGGAATAAGGACGAAAGATCAGTTCTGAATACACAAGCCAATAATGAGGTCGTCAATATTATCAAGAGTGTTATCAAGGCAAAAAGCAGATTACAACTTGCTTATGATAACCTTTATAACCTTGATATTGTCTTAATAAAGAAACCAAAACAACCAAACACAATGAATGTAGTGTTTATCCGTTAAGGAAAAAATAAACAAATTAATACTTACTTATGTTATCAAGGTTATCAAACTTATTGGTATTACTAGGGTTATTACTTTTTGGAACTCACAAGGTTATAAAGCTGGAAAAGGACATAAACCTATTAACAGATAAGATTACCTACCTAGTATCAACAGTACCTTGTCGCAAGGTGTGTTATAGAGATTCTGCTTGACCCCTAAATAACTTTCTTTGGTATGAATACTTAATTGATCCAAAGCCGCTTTCTTCTGAAGGTTTAGCCAGAAAATGCTTCACTTGATTCAGCATTCTTGATGGGAATCGGATTTTTTGCATTGTTAAAGCTAGATCTAAATGTTCCGTTACTGGATCCTTGAGTAAAATTCCCACTACATATTGGGTAGTAGTTTTCTGGCTCCCAAGGCTCAAAATTGACTGTTATTTCATCGCCAACTTGAATAGGATCAAATCCATGATCAGCGAGTTCTGATTTGTGGATATGGAAAGTCGGCTCACTATCGGAACCATAATAATAATCAAGCTCCATGATTTGAGAGCCCCGATGAAGATAAAGAATGTATATCCAATCAGAACCTTCTTCATTGTAGCCAGTATTTATGGGTGGAGGAACTTCGTGTAACGATATGGTTAAATCACCCTCATCCTGGTCATACTCAGCCTCTCCATACATCCCATTAAAGCGATCCCCACTCCACGACTGAATAAACTCATAGTTTGAGTATTGTGGAACATAGAATCCTGCAGAAATCCAAGTGTTATCATCAGAGATTAAGTAGAGCAAAAAGGCACGATTTGGACCTGTTAGGTAATAGTCAGAAGTGAAGGTCTTCTCAACATAGCTGTAACCTTCGGCATTCGGCTGTAATACGCCAATCTCAGCAAAATAGGTGCCTTGTCCCCTTATGCAGGCATGCCAATGGCAATTGCTATATCCATAGAGACAATACATCTCCACACTTACTGTGTAACCGTCTATTGTCAAATTACCAGTGGGAGCAGCAATTGGGTAAATGGATTCAATCTCTGCTGTTAAGATATGACTCTGTTCTGTAGGAGAAGTTGGACCTTTATCCTGAGAACAGCTCAAAAAAAGGCAAGGTATAATAACTACAGAAACAAGGATCAATTTAGCTTTTATCACAGTAACCTCCTTATGGCTCAGGTGGTATCAGAATGGTCTGACCGTCATAGATCACGTTTGGATTCTTTATTTTGCCTTTGTTTGCTCGGAAGATATGCTTCCACATCAGATATGAATCGGGGCTATGGTAGAAACGGATTGCCAGTTTGGTTAGATTATCACCAGGAGCGACAACACAGGTTCCTCCAGGATATTTTGGAGATGGTTGCATTTTTTCTTCAGGAGACTGTTTTTCTGGGGTTACTGGTGGAGTGGGTGGTTGTGGTGGAGGAGGGGGAGGGGGTGGCGGTATAAAGGCAATAGGTTTAGAAGATGGTATCTCTATCCCTAAATTGACGCGATTTGTATTCCCTGCACCAATCGGGTCTATTGAATAACTGTAGTCAACTTCCAGATCTGTCCAAGGGATAGCCACTTTCGCTGATGCACCAACATTGAAGAATGTATCTGAGATCCCAGTGCGTAACGCAACTTTCCATTGCTCATTGATATGATGCCAATATTCAGCTCCGTAATTAAGCTCCATTGGTGAATCTTTCGGGTAAACCAAATCCAAATCAAGGGTTACTGGAATGACAGGTGTCTCTGTTTTAACGCCAAATCTGTAAATTGTTTGAAAGGGATCGGTCCGTCCCGATTCAGTATCCCATTTTGCCTTGGCTCCTAATTCCTGTGCTGTAAAACCAACGCTTAGGTACTTTGGGACGACTTTGTATAAAGCTCCCGCATCAAACCCACTACCTTTTGAATGATAGCCAGCTAGTGAAGTGTAGTAATACTTATAGTTACCTCCAATGAATACCGTGTTATCAAATCCATCGCTGCCTCCAGCCGTGCGGATATCTCCTTGGGCTTTTTCGCTAGAGCGGCGCGGAAGGAATCCAAAAGAATATCCGATCAGATAGGCGTTTTCCGAGTCATTAAAAGTACCCAAATAGTTGCCAGCAACATCATAAGAGGGAATATCTCCCACAGTATAATTGATTACACCTATATGAACTGTACCTAACGAACCTGCATCTTTGCCCCACGGAAGCCCCTGGCAGATTGCAAGGAAATTATATGCTCTGTCTAACGACTGCCCTGAATACATAAACTGAGCATGAGTATGCCGCAATTGTGCGGTTGCACCAGGATTCCAGACGATGGCTGAGGGATCATCGGCGATAGCGGTGAATGCCCCGCCCATGCCCAGAGCACGGGCAGAGACACCTGCGGTGAGGAATGAGCCACCAAATGTGCCTACAGCATCTTCTGCCAAGCCATTGGATGCAAAAGCTAGGATCCATAAGAGAACGAAGGTGAACTTGGTTCTCATTTCAGACCTCCTTAGCGGATGATTGCTATCTTGCCGTAGGCTTTTTCGCCAGTATTGGTGGTGATTGAGTAGAAATAGACGCCGTTTGCTACATCCATGCCCGAATCGTTTCTACCGTCCCAGAGCAACTCGGTAGTTGTGTTACCAGAGATCATGATGTCTGATCCGAGCTTTTTGACTGTCTTACCGTTGGCATTGAATATTTTGATGGTTGCATGGCAATCTGATGCAGGTGAGAACTTGAGAACGCCAATCTGTGCCTTGGGATTGTAAGGGTTAGGATAAAAGTAGGAATTCTTAAGTGAGGCTTTCTTACCTTCTCCCAGGTCGTTGCCATAGATGACACTGTATAAAGGCTGGTATTTGTTGCCATTATCTCTAACGAACTCTATAGTGGGAGAATTCATCAGGAAGTTTGCTGTGTATGTTGTGCCTTCATTTACAGGTAAATCTTTGAAGTAAGTTAGAACACCACGATTTCCTGGGATGGGTCTTAAAATAAGTACTTTGGCTTTATCGCTACCGTTACCTTGGCAAACAAGTTCCATACTTCCTTCAGGGGAACAAACAAAATGCATCATCTTTGCTTCATCTGGATAATATTGCACATCTGAATTCGGCATTTCTTCAATCACCTGACCATTGATTATGCCTGTTCTCCTATTTGCAGAATCTTTAAGATAGCAAGTTCCTTCGCCATTAATTGAAACCATTATTTGAGATGAATCACCATTTTCTTCTCCTGAGATTTGATTTCTGGGAATATTCTTAAGACTTGTTTCTTTGGTTTTTTTAATCTGTTTCGTTTCTACTTTTTTTAGTTTATATGATTTATTAGGTGTAATATTATTTTCTGAATATTGAAATATGTAATTGCCATTATCTAGTAATTCTATTAATGCTGACATTAACTCTATATTATATGATGGCATTCCTATGTAAAAACCATGCCCCTCGCATTCAAATTGAGGATTTGCAGTCATTAAATTATCAAAAACTTGCCCTGATGGTGATATAATTGAACGACCTCCAAATGGGAATTTGGTCCTATAATCATCATTCTCCTCTTTGAAATATGTAATGTAACTAGGATTATCGCGATTTAATCTTGAATACAGATAATCGTTCATATAATATAATATATTATTATTTCCTGCACTATAACCAAAATTCTCAAAATATGTTTTATCTCCGTTTGGATCATAAACATATGCTATTCTTTCATCGCCACTAAAAATATATTTATACCCAAGAACCGAATGTTTTACGTACATATTATCATATTTTGTGAGTGTGCAATTAGCACATTCATTATTATTAATGTGATTTTTTAGATAATCATATTCTCCATATTGTAATGGTAGAATTCTACCAGACCACCAATTTAAAAAATAAATATTAGCCCAAAGGTTTGAATTTTGTTGATATGGTTGATTCGTAAAAATATCTGCTTCTACCAACCATTCATTATTAGGCATGTCCAAGGTCATATCACCTGTTATATATGACAGGAGCATCTCAGGCTTTTCATTGGGATAATAATAATACTGCCAAGTTGTACTGGTCATTCCATAGCATTGCCCTTCTCCCCAATCACGTGATCCAAGTAATATATTTTGATAGCACCAATCCGCTTGTCCAATTATTTGTTTAATGAATTCATCACCTTTATCATGGCTTCTTAAATAATTTGTTAAATAGTACTCATAGTTATCAACTGAATCCCAAAAAGCATCATTAGAAACAATATCATTACCATAGTGTCGATGGTTAGGAAACTGCCAAAAACTATCGGTTTGTAAATCATAAGCATCATTGCCTTTATGTATATAACCAATTGAAAAAGTTCTTGTGCTAGAAGTCAACAAAGCTTCCCCGACCTTTAGCTCAACCCTTACAGTTACATTATCTAAGGAGGGTTGAAGAGGGAAGGGACTTGATGCACTCCATTGACAGGATTTGAAAGCTGTAGGGTTGGTAACATAAGTTTCATCATAGTCTACACTTCTTTTCCATTCCCACTGAACTAATGGCACTTGCCCTATCCAGATGTTATTTACAAAGAAATGAGCTACGCATGAGACTGGCACATGACCAACCTGACTTTCAAAGATGGCACCGAGATAAAACTTATCTGCAGATGAGACTGGAGTGGGGTCGTTTAGATAAGTTTCTTTAACTGGCAGCGAGTTTATGTAAATCCTTTTAATTGTAGGAACTAAATCAGAAATTGTGAAAGTGAACACGCTATTGCATTCTCTTGTTACCCCAAGGTTGTTTTTAGCAATCACCTTCCAATAGTAAATATGGGGGGTTGAAACATTATAGGTAAAATAGGTTGCTGTCAAGTTCGGAGCTGTTGGATTGCCGAATGACGAAGATGTTGATAAATAGAAATCATATAATGTAGCATTTGAAGATGGCTGCCATGTGAAGGTAATATTGCCTGGGCTTAAGGTGGAACCAGAGGCTGGTAGAAGCAAAGAGAAGGGTCCAGGACCATTTTGAACTATAAAATGAAAATCAGCATTACACTGCCTGTTACCGTAACTATTATATGCTGTTACACGCCAATAATAAGTGGTTCCCACCGTAGTGATATTAAATGAAGCAGTTGTCCCAGTAACAGTCTGCTGGAATTCTGGAGACGAGAAATTTGAATTATTATCAACCAAGATCTGATAACTTGTAGCACCCGATGCAACCTGCCAAGAAAAATTTACCCACCCTGGAGAAACTGCACCATTATTGGGAGGTTGTAAAAGGCTAAAGCTTCCTGGAGCAGAGTTGTTTACTATATTGAAGCCAGAACTGGTTGGTGTGCTTGGCGTATTGCCGTAGGCATTATGTGCCACTACCCCCCATGTATGTGCTCCTAGGGTAGTAATATTGATGGTTTGCTGTGACACAGTAACATTTGGTTGCGGTGTTCCATCCAAGGTTAATGTGTAGCTTGTTGCATTAGTTGAATCAGCCCAGTCAAAGGTAATATCCCCAGGAGAAAGGTTCTCCCCATTTGTAGGTGAAATAAGGTTGAAGGCACCAGGGGGTTGGTTACTGATAACCGTAAAGTTGGAACTGGAGGGAGTGCTCGGAGTATTGCCATAGGCATTATGTGCCACTACTCCCCACGTATGTGCCCCTAAGGTGGTTACATTAATAGTCTGCTGAGATATGGTTACATCGGATTGGGGTGTTCCATCCAAGGTCAGGGTATAGCTAGTGGCATTTGATGAATCAGCCCAATCAAAGGTTATACTACCAGCAGGAATAGAGGCGCCATTGGCTGGATATATAAGGTTAAAACTGCCTGGTGGCGGATTATTCACGATGGTAAATGTTGAATTGGCTGGTGTACTTAATGTCTGTCCATAAGCATTAATGGCTGTAACATGCCAATTATGCAGACCAGTAGTTGTTACAGATAAACTATAAGAGGTTGTGGTTATCCCAGTATAGGGGTTGCCGTCTAACTCTAATGTATAGCTCGTCATTCCAGATGAGGCTGTCCAGCTAAAATTTACGGTGCCAGGCGGCAGTGATGCTCCATTAGTTGGGCTAATTAATGAAAAAGGTCCTGGTTGTGAGCCACCTGAATAATCAACTACAAGGTAAGGTTGATTTGCTGCATTCTCCTTCGTATAGGTTTTGAAATAACCGCCACCCCAGGCGTGGACTCTAAGACCATAATTAGTTAAAGTGCCACTTACCCACTTTTGTACTCCATCCTTGACATCAATTGTCATCCACTGTCCTGGGGTAGGCGAATTCAAACAAGTTCCGCAGTTCGCTCCAGCAGGTGGTTTGCTAGTCCATGTAATTGTCGCTTCATTCCAAACCCCCATATTCGGATGTATGTAAATTTGGCTTGTAGGTATTCCTACTGTCGCATCCCATATATAATAATAGAGTATCGCCGAATTAATTGTTGCACTTGAGGGAATTGAACTGAGATCGAATTGGGTGTACAGATAGTAATAAGGTGGCTCAGGAGTACTACCTGATTGCATCCAATTTGATGTTCCATAGTTTGTATCAGGATAATCGCTACGGACGTAGCTGTCCATGGTTGGGGAAAAAGTCGCTGCAATCAACGGGCAGGGAAGAACCAACAACACCAACCCACTGAGAATAGTCAGATATTTCATCTTCTTCCTCCGATTCCAACCTCATGTAAAAGGAGTTAAATCCAAACTGATTCCTTCGTTATCTATATCTGTTCACAACGCCTTTTTAGCCAATTCAAAGAGTTGGTTTAAAAAATGCTTTTATTACCCCAAGAGATGGAGTTACCACTTTCGTCCCAGGTGAATAATCTACTGTCAGATATGGTTGAAACGAAGAATTTTCTTTCGTGTAGGTTTTAAAGTAAAAATCGCCAGCTGTGATAACTCTCAGTCCATAATTCTCCCAGGATCCATTGACCCAATTCTGAACAGCTGTTTTTACATCTAATTGCATCCATTGTACAGTAGTAGGAGGAGTAAGGCAAGTTCCACACTCAATTGTACCTGGCGGTCTATTATTCCAAGTTAATGTTGTTTCACTCCATGCTGTATCGTTTTTGATAGGATGGATCAGGGCTATGGTCGGTCCATTTGTTTCAAAAATGTATTGGTAGAGTATCGCTGAGTTGATTATGGAAGATGATGGTATAGAACTAAGATTAAACTGTAGATAATTGTGGAAATGGTTAGTTACATCGGGTCCTGATTGCATCCAAGTTGATGCACCATAGTTTGTATCAGGATAATCGCTACGAACGTAGCTATCCATGGTTGGGGAAAAATTTACAGCGTTCGAAGTTACAGGAAGAGTAACGAGGAATAGACCAAACAGCCGAGCGAGGTTTTTCATTTTTTAACTTTCAGCGTGGTTTTTAAATCCATCAACGAGTCTTTTCCTCCTATCATTATCTTCCTTAAACCAAAAATTTGCAAGCTTTTTTCATTTAGCAGATAAAAAATGCGGGGTTTGCACCCCGCATTAGTCCCAAACACCTATTGGAACATCGCTTTAACCCGCCCCAAAGAGGTTGGTTGCACATCTAAGTTGTAGCCAGTAGATACCCAGATGTCCATACCACCAGAACCACCTGGTCTATTAGAAGCAAAAAACAGCTTGTTCAATTCAGGTCGGTAGCAATGATAACCGCTCGCATAACCTGGGATGTTGATCGGAGCTGGCAATTGAATAGGTGTGGTCCATGAGCTACCATTCCATGTCGAAACAAAGATATTCCAATTGCTACTAATCACTCTTCCAAAGTGGAGAACGGTTCCATCTGGTGAGATTGCGGGGAGTCCTTCGTAGGCAGAAGTGTTGATTACACTTCCTATGTTTAGAATATTCCCCCAGTTTCCACCGCTGTTAATGCATTTGAAGATGTCATACAAACCTTGCGAAGGTGTTCTGGTGGAAGCAAAATACATGGTTAGATTATCAGCGGTTATTGAACAGCCAAAATCATTACCTGATTGCGAGAATCCAGGTAATTGAACAACAGAACCCCAAGTCCCGCCGCTGTATGTAGCCTGTGCCAGCCGATATCCACCCCAACGGGTTGTCGTAAAATACATGTAATTCCCAACAACCCAAGGTGCATAATCATCACTGCTGCTGTTGATGGTTGTTAGGTTCGTTATATTTATCCAGATGCTTCCACTAAGTGTGGCTCGGTAGATATCAGCCCCTCCCGAACCTCCCGAGCGATTTGATGAGAAATACATAGTTTGCCCCTCTGGTGTGACAAACACCGAACCTTCCTCTGAGCTAGTATTTACCCCGTTAACGTTAGTCACTACTCCAGTGGCAAAGATAGTTGGTGCCAGGCAGAGAATGATCAGACCAGTGAGTTTAACCAAAGTAAACATAATTTTTCTCCTTGTGTTTGTTGTGAACAATCTGGAAAATTGCTTCCTTATATCTCTATCTGTTCTGGGGAATAAAATTAGCCAGCTTTTTTGAGCTGGCTATAAAAACATTAAATGTGGATGTTTCTAATCAACCTTTATTCTTGCCTCATAGCTTCCTGGTGCTAAATCTATCAATTCAATCCGACCATTCTCATCTGTTTTAACTCTGCGCGTCTCTGGTCCTACAAATACCAATTCTACTCCAGCGCAAGCTCTTTCCTCCTCGTCTAGCAGCTCCATCACTACCCGACCCTCTTCGGTCGTTTGGTTTATCTCTACCAAGGCATCACGGACGGCTGGCACCAATTGGGGTTCGGCACTCTCCCCAAAGAGTAGATCCTCAAAAAAGCGAAGCCCTTCCCCAACTTTAAGAAACACAAGTGTAAATCTCCCCAGTTTGACTTCAAATGGTGATCTTTGTAAGAAAGCTTTCCTATAAAGCTCGGTTGTCTTCTCAATCACTGACTCGGTACTTAAATCAGTTTTGGGTAATGCTTCCAATTCCTGTTTTACGCTAGATAGACTCTCCATCATTTCAGCACACTCCGAGCAATTGGCAATATGAACCTGCACGACTTCCGCCTCGTTCTCAGACAGATCAGAAAGCAGATAGCCTATGAGCATTCTATCGGTCAAATGATTCCCCTCATTTTTGAAATTATTCTGTTCCATGTATCTCTATCTCATCCTCCGTTAAAAATTGCCTTTCTTTTTCTTATCGCACTTTTTCAGTAGATCCGCTAAAGCATTCAGGGCACTGCGGATCCTACTGTATATATTGTCTTTATTGACCACGATTTGATCGTAATGCTCTCTTAACAGTTCGAGCATTTCCCTGGGTTTATATCCTCTGCTTATTAGTAACAAAATATCCTTGGTCAATTGATCCTCAACCGTCTCAATCACCGCTAGAATCTGTTCGATCTGGCGTTTGTAATGCACTTTCTTGGGGATATCTTCATCTGAGGCGATTTGAGAATTGGGGCTTTTGCCACGGTCTTCAATTCCATCTATTGATTCATGAGAAGATAGATATCTATAGCGTTTCTTCAAGCAATCAATGAGAACATTATGGGCTATACCCCAGAAATAACGGGTGAGATTACTGCTCTTAAAAACCTGATGCAAATTCATCACTGTCTCTGCGTAAACATCGCTTATGCAGTCCTCAATGAACGTCTTGGTTAGAAAGTCAGTCTCTGCCCATGGATTGTTGAAATTGTACTTACGGAAATAAAGAAATAACCTGCCTACAACAATCTTTTGAGTCATTTTAATCAGTTGGGATACAGCAGTGGAATCGCCTTGGCGCATTCTTTCAAATATAGGTGCTAATTCGTCCATAGGTGAATTTAGTATATCATGGCATGCCAATGCAAATATATGAAGCCCAATAGTATGGGTGCTTTAGTTCCTCTATTCGCTTTTCACTTAAACCTAGTAAATTCCCTTTGATGAAGTCTCTTTGAGTCAGAGCTAATGCATGCCCTGGGTTTCTATGTTGGAAATAGTGTTTATAGAATATTTTGGAAAAGATTGCAGCTGCCTCATCCTCAATCCGCCATAGCGTAGCTATAACATTTTGAGCGCCACACGCAAGGAATGCAGATGCCAGGCTATACAGTCCCAGATCATCCTGCCCAGGCAAAGCAGTCTGGCAACCATTGAGAAACACCAGATCCCAATCGTGATGGGGGATTCGCCCGATCAGTGCATCTTCTACCAATAATCTTGACTGTCCAAGATCCAGATAGCTAAGCCAGGGCTTTTGACTATCCACATGCCCGTGACCACTGAAGTGTAAAATATCTGCTTCCATAGCTTGAGTTATGAAATCGTTTAACGCTAGACCTTTGGATAATCCCCCTTTTATCATGAATTTGGAACTCCCTGCCATCTCACATAAAGACTTAAATTCATCAACTACATGATTCCCACTTCCTTCCATACCTATGAATGAGATTATATTGTCCTCTTCCTTTTGCTGTTTCGTGGTCATTAATCTGCTCAGACTCAAAACTGGAAGGTAGTTTATGACCTTTTGCTCTACCAAGTAATGTTCTGCAGGCAATCTCAAGGAAGCCAAATTCACAGCAGATAAATCACGGTATGGAATGACAATCAGTTTTTTAACTTTCTTGAATCTTCTACTGCCACTGACTGAATCAAATAAAGTATTACTTAGTTCTCTAAGTCTTCTCTGATGTTGTCCTATTACCGAAGTCGAACTTAATCCACCGAATGGTGCCTTTCCTCGGATAAGACGGGTGGATATTTCATCATATTTTTCTCGGAGAGCCTTCAACGCCCTATTTAGATCAGATCTGTTAGTTGATTGCTTAAAATCCTCAACCTTCAGGTCTGTTTTTTCCACAGATACTAAAAAAGCTATCAGGTCATTCTGCTCTGAATAGTAGTACTCCAGCACTGCTGTATCTGATGAAAGCTTACAATTCTGTAAAACCTGCTTGAAAGCCTGTTCAAAGTTAACCTCTAGTTCTGTGGTCTTTAAAAACTTTTTCTTCTGTGAAACTCTCTTTTTCAGTTTTGAATATCGGCTGATTAACTCAGCGCGTAAAGATTGACTTTCTTCACGATACTTGGTAAAGGTGGCACTTCTAACAGCAGTCAGTTGAGGATCTGATGAAGAATCCAATGAATTAAGTGAGCTTTCCAGAATTCGTATCTCTCGTAATTTTGCTGCAAATTCCTTATCTGCCAATATGTTGGCGCTGAAAAGATCAGTTGACGCCATAATATCGGAGAAATAAGTTTCTTTAACCGCCGTAAGTATACTAAGTGCTTTGTAATAGTCATTTTTTCCCAAATAGCAATCAACCAGTAGCTCCAGAAATGGGAGATTAGTATTTATTAGCTCGGTCTTTCGCAAACCAGGGATGGTTCCAACTGTTTTAGTGTTGATTAGGTAATCAAGAGAAGGGATATCACCAAAACTCGCTAAAAAACTGCTTGCCATAGGTTCTATAATTGTCACAGCTTCAGAAAAAGATTTCATTTCATAGAGGATTTTGGCATTACGATATAGGATTTCTTGTAGAAGGAGGTTGTTTCCTTTAGAAGACATCTCCTTAATCTGTTTACTTGTTTGTAAAGCCTTCTCCCAATCTTTTTCCTTGTAATATAGCTCAGCAAGGCAGTTCATAGCCATTAACTTATAGTGGTCTAATCCTCTAACCTCCACTTTATCAATCAGTGCTTTAAGATCACTTTCTACCTTTTTGAAATCGTTTCGCTTTAGTTTCAATCTTAGATAAGCAATCATTGCATTGAAATAACCCGTATTTTCTGTCTGATTCAGGTCTCTCAACCTAGATAATGCAGTCAAATAACAATCCTCCGCTCTATCCAGTTGATTTAGTTCTGTATAAATTGTCCCTTCATGTTGCACAGACTCTGCCCAATGAATGATCAGATTATCATGAGCAAATGATTGTTCCTGGGCAAGGTGATTCTGTTCCAATGCTAACTCATAACTATGTTGTGCTCGATAAACTTCTGCCAGAACCTTGTGGATAGCCACTTCATATTCAAGATTGGCGGTTTTTTGCTCATTAATTTCCAATGCTTTTTGGAGGCTTTCAATACTCTCCTCAATCATACCCATTTCGTTTAGGAAGATGCCCCTGTTGATATAATTTCTGACTATCTGCTCTGTATTCCCAGTCTTCCGAGCTAGTTCATCACTCTTCACTAACACCGATAACGCGGATTTCATATCGCCCGCATCATAGTAATAAAGCCCTGAATTTCCATAAGCGACCGCTAGAGTATCCAGAAGAAGAGGGTGGTTGTTATCGGAAGAGATTTTGAAGATTTCATCTAGGATTCTAAAGCTTTCAGCAGGATTCCCACTATAGAAATAGAATGTAGCCATGTTATTGAGGATGCTGGCTTGGTATCGGAGCTGATCCATCTTATTCTCTACATGTTCAGAAGCGGAAAGAGCTTCTTTGAATAAACTTTCCGTTTTTGTGGCATTGACTCGTTTATCTCTCTCAATGAAACTCCATATATGAAGAGCATTTGTTAGACGAACTGGATCATCTATTTCTTTTGCAATTTTCACGGCATCTCTGATAAGCAATTCGGCACTTTCCAAATCACCAGCAGATCTTTCTATTTGCGCTTTGGTTGTTAATATATTACATCGGAGTTGTTGGCTGAGTTGAGGGAAACGCTCATGGACAAATTGAACCAACTCCTCTAGCGTAGCGATAGTTTTTTGTTGATATGGACGTGCTTGCTTGGGATTATGCTTTTGCAGAAGTATGTTGGCTTCCAAATAAACGCTTGCCAGCTCTTTGATCCTATCTTCTGTGAGTGATGGAATTTGAGTTTTAAACTCGTGAAGAAACTTATCTAAAAGATCTGGAGTCAGAAGCTCGATTTTACCTATTAAAAGCCACAGTTTTTCAGGGAGATCTCCACTGCAGAGCAATTTTTTAAGTATTGTAGCCTCGTTTTGCATTTGATCCCTCCAATCATCAAAACTTGATTCGGAATATTAAAACCTTGACTTTGTTCAGCTACTATTCTTTATAGCTTATACCATATTCCAGCCAATATTTATTGATAAAAAATGATTCGCAGGAGATAAAGATAAATGAGAACCCAAAACAACAAACGTTTTTCAACCAATAACTAAGGAGGAAAAGTGGAAAAATTTTTTTTAATGGTCGGCATAATAATGACCTTGTTCAGCCTCACCTCTGCTTATGATGGTCTTGTTGTAGGTCCTGCTAACGATTATAGAGCAGATGTTGTTGCATATCTAACTTCATTGGGTTATTCAGTAAATACCGCTACAAGTTTCCCTTCTTCTGTGCCAAACTACGACTTTGTGGTGAATAGCGGTGTTGTGGGAAGTAGTCAAGCGAGCACCTTTCTGGGATACCTCAATAGCGGAAAAGGACTATTATTACAAGGAGGGGATCCTTATTTCCTTGGCATGCCATCCTGGATAGGTATGTCGACCTATACGAACGAATTTGGAACTAATCGGGAGATAGTGGCAAGTTACAATTACCCACTTGGTGCTCCTGGCGTATTACAAGGGGATCTTTTCTATCATCGGACTACATATATGGATGGTGGTGCAGTGTTAACTAATCCAACAACAGCAACGATAGATGGTAACTTTACCAGTGGTTCTGGGCGAGCAGGCTGTATCCATAATTCTTATGGAACAGGTCGACTTGGTTGGGTTAGTACTTTTGAATGCCCTTATGATTTAGGTCCTGATGGCTATACGACTGCTGATTATGCTTCTTATCTAGGAGCTTTGTATCAGTGGCTCGATGGTAATGGTTTTAACCCAGTCGAGCCAATTTCTGTCGGCTTGATTAAATCTAGCTACAGATAGCACGACAGAGTAACATGAAAGGGCGAGTTAAAAACTCGCCCTTTGCTTTTTCTTTAAGCTCAGTACACTACAAAAGTTACATCAGGAGCTCGGAATGTGCCAATGCTTGTATAAATGTATAGATCGTGGTTGAAGAAGTTTCCTGCCTGATAAGTAACGCCAGAACCTGATTTGATTGCCATTGTGCTTCCTGCAGGCACTACTTGGTTTATCTGGGTCTTTTCACCCTGAGCAGTGATGTAATAGACCGTGATATCGCTTTTACTACCATTTTTAACCATCCAACTGACAGTGTAATTCTCTGGGATTTTAGCAGGATTTGGTGAAATCTGTAGCCAGCATTTGATCAGAGATGCAATATCGGTACTTGAAGATGAGCCCGAGCCAATTATAGTCCCAGTTGTACTACTGGCACTACCGCTAGAGGTCCCTTTTGCGAGATGGAACTTTAATCCATGTCCCCGCAAAGCGTTACCTTCAACAAATCCAAAGCTATTTCGTGGTGTTAAACCTTTACTCGGATTTACAACAACGGTATCGTAACCAGATGCGCTGCAACTGACTTCTTGAACAAGTAAGCCGGGTGATCCATAAGGACCAAAACGGTTGTAACTGATGTCAAATAAACCGCTGGATTGCAGATCAAAGAGGTTGATTAAAGCGACACCCGAAGAATCAGTCCTACCTTGAACTACTTTGCCACTCCAAGCCTGGATATTGGGATCTTTGCTGCCATTGGAACTGTAAGTTACTGTGATCACTGCATTTGGCACTGGGACTGTGTTTTTAGCCGCTTTATCATAAGCATCAACTGTAAAGGTGTAATCTGCGCTGTTGCTAGAGTAGCAAAAGGAAATGAACGACAGCACCAAAATTATGAGAAGAATTGCTGATTTCATAAACCCTCCTTGTTGTTTATAAAACTCTTTTCTCTTTTATCTTTATCCAACAATGACTGCGTTTTAGCGAATGTCTTTTCATTGAGATATTAAACGCAAATCCAGCGCTAATCTCTCAACTCGAACGGCAGCTTATCACAAGGGGCATTATGAAGGTTCTGCTTAACTCCTAAATAACGTTCTGTGGTTTGGATGCTTGAGTGCCCTAAGGTCAATTGGATTTGATCTAGGGCTGCTTTATTCTCAAATGCCAAATGTGCGAAAGTCCGGCGCAGATCATGTGGCGAAATATCAATCCCAATCTTTTTCCCATAATCCGCTACAACATCCCTTATTGCCTGGGCTGACATTCCCTTATCTTGCAAATGCCCACCCTTGCGGATCTCCCGGCATAATAATCCTTCAGTGACCCCGGAGAATACTAACCAAGAATCAACTGCCGTTTTCGCCCAAGCTGGTATAGGAACAGTTCTGATGCGTCCATGCTTGCCTTTTAAATCCAATATAACCCAACGTCCAGCCCGTTGCTGGATCATTTGCAAGGTCAATCTAGATAGTTCCTCACGTCTGAGTCCTGCTCCAAGTAAAAGTGCAATTATCATCCTGTCTCTAATTCCTTTGAGCTTCTTGATATCAGGTGTATTTATCAATGCTTGGGCTTGTTCGGTGGTAAGCCAATTCCCTAACCTTCTACCAAGTTGTTTAACTCCTCTAGTCTTTTCGATTCCCAGCACGACTTCATAAGGTACAGCACCACTATAAGCTGTTTCTCTAGCCATCTTCCTTATAACAGCCAGGCGCTGATTAATAGTGCTAGAAGATAATCCCCGGCTCTTTAAAGTTTCAAGCCACTCTAAAATGATCTCACGATTTAGGGGGCGAGGATTCGATTGCCACCAGGTTACAAAGTCATCAAATGCTTTGCTGTAAACCCTCACGCTGTTATCGCTTCTCAATCCTTGCAGGACTAGAGTTTTTGTTTTAGTGATGGTGTCAATTAGTTCAAGCTTTGCTAGCATCTTTTACCGGTTCCTTTCTAAATAATAGCTTTTTATAATTTATATTATCATAAGCTATATTATGAGAAAAATCAAGTCTTTTTTAGCGATTTTCCGTGCTACTCTCATAAGAAAATGACACCATGAAGAAATGATTTGTAATATACACTCAATCGCTTAGTATCCGTTTATTCTATAATCAAACTTCAGGAAACAATTTGGGGTGATAAAAATGGTTGATAGAGTCTTTACTCCAGACTTAAAAAAATCTTTTGCAGGACACGAAACTTTCACTTTTCGTTTATTCTGGCTTAAAAAGGGGTTCGACCAAAATGCCATTTTCCCTGAAATCTTTCAATCTGATGAAGCAGTTGTCAAACTTGGTGTTGGAAAAAACATGGTCAGATCAATCCGCCATTGGTGTTTAGCAACAGGTATCCTCTCTGAAGATAATCCTTCAACCTCAAAGAATCTATCACCTACTTGGTTAGGAAGCTGCCTACTTAAAGACGACGGGTGGGATCCTTATCTCGAAGATGAAGCGACACTATGGTTGCTCCATTGGATTTTAGTCTCTCTTGGTTCAAGAGTACCAACTTGGTTTTGGAGTTTTAACGAGATGCACAGCTTCTCATTTAGTAAAAAATCTCTACACGAACTTGTAAGCGAAGAGATCAAAAAGAGCGGGTGGAACGAGATATCTCCAGTTTCTATTTCTCATGATGTTGATTGCTTTATTCATACGTACTGCCAAGGTGAGAAAGAGTCCGATATTACAATTACTTGCCCGTTGATAAGCCTGGAGCTAATTGAGTCAAATGAGCTTGGGGATTATCGGTTTCGTGTTGGTTCAAAACCATCACTTCCCAAAGCAATTTTCGCTTACGCACTCGCAGATTTCTGGAATAAAAGATTTCTTGGCAACCAAGTTTTAGATTACCAAGAGATTCAATCACAGGCAGGTAGTCCAGCCCTGTGCTTTAAGCTAGATAATGAAACAATCCTGGAAAATCTTGATCAAATAGAAAAATCTAGTTGCGGGCAGATGATCTTTCAAGACACAGCTTTGGTTCGGCAGGTCATTAAGAAAGTGGATGGGTTAATTAACACACAAGCAATTCTGGAGTCTTATTATGTCAGAAGGTAGACCCAGCCTATCTGAATTAATAACAGTTCAAAAGCACTTCTTGCGCTCAGTGAATCTGGAAAGAGATTTCTTTCTTAATTCTTTTGAGGGTAATTTCCTGTTTACCGCTGGCTTTAATGAGGCTCTAAAACAACTATCTAAGGGTATTTCAGATCCAGCATATCGTGCTCTTTGTATTTCTGGACCTTATGGTTCGGGCAAATCAGCATTGGCACTGTATTTTACCCGACAGTTACGACGATTCTCTGAAACATCAGATCTGATGGGTGAAGAATCACTATCCAATGTAATACATTCCGTTGATGCAAAGGATAACAAAGGGTGGATTCCCATCGTATTGACGGGTAAACGAGAGCCAATTCACGAGTCTATTTATTCTGGTTTTATTAGGGCATTAGGGAATCTGAACGATCCAGCCTTATCTGAACAGCTACAATTAATGATCAGATCTATATCATCAAATGATAAGGCAAAAACCAGTAAACTCACTGAAATCATAGAAACGACCTCAAAGATAGTTTTAGAGAGTGGATATTCTGGGACTTGTCTGGTTATAGATGAATTAGGAAAGCTTCTGGAATTTGCTGCACTGAAACCTGAACAGAGCGATATCCATACACTTCAAGAGTTGGCAGAACTCGCTTGTCGAAGTAACCAAGCTCCTTTTTTCATAGTTACTATTCTCCATCAGCAATTAACTAGTTATGCCTCAAAGCTCGGAAAACACCATCAACTCGCCTGGGCAAAAATACAACAGCGGTTTTTAGATGTCCCATGTGCCTTGAACGATTTTGATTCTATCCAGCTGGTTGCAAATGCTCTTAAGGCGGAATGCAAGAAGGAAGTTTTCGGCAACTCCCAAATCACAGCAGAGATTGAGCAATCCAGAGAAATAATGTCTAAAGGTTATGAGGATGAATTCAGCAGACTTTGTCTCAACTGCTACCCTATCCACCCAACAGTCTTGCTTGTTCTGTCTTCATTATTTAAACGATTTGGGCAGAACGAAAGATCATTATTCTCGTTTCTATCTGTTGATGAACCATTCTCGCTTATTGAATGGAGCAAATCAAAGGTATTTGATCCAGGTGCTCCTGTTTTTTATCGCTTACCACAGCTATATGATTATGTAAGAAACACACTGTTAAGTGGAGCTACTCCCGCTTACCTTCTCCGCCCTTGGCTTGAAATTGAGGATGCTCTTGATAGAGTCAGCGGTATTAATCCAATCGCTCAAGATTTAGTCAAAACCATAGGTCTTCTCAATATAATCGGCAGCAAGGCAAACCTAGGTGCGAATCTTGAAAACCTTTTAATCGCTCTACCAAGCGACAAAATCGACCGAACGGGTCTGGAGACTTTGATTAGTACCTTGGTAGATAAGCGTATTATTACTTTCCGCCGATATTTGAATGCTTATCGTTTATGGGAAGGAAGCGACATCAATTTTGAAGAACTCATTCCCTTCGCCGTACAAAATCTAGCTCTTAAGCCAGATATTATTTATATCGCCAAAGAACTATGCCCTTCTCCACCGATGATCGCAAGGCGACACTCATATCAAAAAGGGATGATCCGCTCATTCTCAATCATCCCAATCACTGTACAAAAGTTAAAAGCCGAGATTCTCAATGATTCCTCCCAGTGTGTCATTTACCAGTGTTTGCTTGAAAATGAAGAGGAGAGGGAAGATATTTCGGCGGAACTAGCATCGTTCAAAAACAAGTCAGTGATTGTTCTTCTGGGTATGTCAAATGAAGATTTGAAGGAAGCGACTAGAGACATTGAAGCTTTGAACTGGATTAAACAAAACACTCCGGAATTGGCAGGAGATCGAATAGCCCGTGAGGAACTAAGTGAAAGGCTATTGGATGCAAAATCGGCTTTCCAAAACTCGTGGGATAAGATATTTAACCCTGGCATTTCTGACACTCTCGCTTATTGGAATGGTGAGCAAATTGCTATCCGATCGATGCGAGATTTGACATCATTACTCTCTGATGCTTGCGATGCACTCTATTCACTTGCTCCTAAAGTCCAAAATGAACTGATCAACAGAGAAAAGCTTTCCTCTTCTGTTGCTGCTGCTAGGAATAACCTAATAGAAGCCATGATTAAATCCGAGGAATTACCAGAACTGGGCATTGAAGGGTACCCACCAGAGCGTAGTATATATCAGTCGGTGCTTCGCAATTGTCAAATACATCACATTAACCCATTTGGCACTTGGGAGTTTGGTCCACCAGATGAAACCGATCCAGGCTTGCTTGCTGCATGGAATTTTATTGATTCAAGTGCAAAGGCAGATGTGTCTCATCCAAAACCAGTTGAAGAGCTTTTTATTGAACTTACAGAACCTCCCTATGGTTTAGCCATAGGTTTCACTCCCATTCTATTCTGTGCCTATTTGCTTGTTAATCGTTCCCGCATAGCTATCTACGAAGATAAAAGCTTTGCACCAGAACTGACAGTCCCCCTCATGGAAAGATTGATAACTCACCCAGCAAATTTCAATTTCATCTTGGTCGAAATTTCTGGGGAGCGAGCTTTAGTCATAGAACGCTTCTCTCGTGGTTTCAATGTTGAACCCTCTGTGCTCCTCGTCGTACAATCTCTATTTACTAGGATGAGCTCGCTTCCAGATTACACAAAATCGACTGCAAACCTGCCTTTAAAAGTTAAAGAAGTGAGAGAGGCAATCATTCGCGCCAAATCACCAGAGAAACTCCTATTTGTGGATCTTCCAAAAGTCTTCCACATAGCTGAATTTAAGTCTATAAAGCAAGGGGAAGAAAGCCAGAAAAAGGTTGATGAATTCTTTCAACATCTAAACAATGCTTTTCAAACACTGCTAGATTGCTATCCCAAAGTCTTGGAAAAAATAAAGTCTGGTATTAAAAAGATATTTAGTTTAACCGAAGAATCAGAATATTTTCAGGATAAGGTTGCAAAAAGAGCCACAAGCATTTATAGTAATATTATAGATAAGCAGCTTCGTGTTTTAGCTCTTCGGGCTAGGAATTCAAGTTTAGCTGAAACTGAATATCTTGAATCCCTGGGGGCAGCAATACTGGGACAACCACCCAGCCGCTGGAATCAGCAGGATGAAGAGAGATTTATGTCCTTAGTGCCACAGTTGACTAGACAAGTAAAAACAGCTGAAGTCTATTCAAGACTTAAGCAGTCACTGCTTGATGACGAAGATGGCTTCCTGCTTTCTCTAACAACTAAAGATGGTGAACAACTAGATCGTTTAGTACGCTTTGAGAGTTTAGCCAAGACATCAGTTCGTGAAGAAGCTACTAAACTTCTGCACTACCTAGACAAAGAGAATACTAAGTTGAACCTGGCAGCTCTAATCGAAGCGTTAAGGATGATGTTAAAAGCCCATGATTACTCAAATAAGCACAGTCAAGGACATGTTTTAGATGATGAAGAAAGGGTGCAATAGTGAGCACTGGGCGAGTTAGACATATTCTATCTATTTCTGGCGGTAAGGATAGCGCAGCTTTAGCTATCTATATGAGGGATAAAGTCCCCGAGATGGAATATGTGTTTTGTGATACTGAAAAAGAACTTCCTGAGACTTATGAGTACCTAGCGCAGATTGAAGCTGTTTTGGGAAAGAAGATAACTGTGCTGAAGCATGATGGAAGAGGATTTGATCATTGGTTAAACGTTTTTGGTGGTTATCTGCCAACAAGTAACATGAGATGGTGTACTAAGTATTTAAAAATAAAACCCTTCGAAAGTTATGTTGGACAATCGGAAGTCATTAGCTATTTGGGGATAAGAGCTGATGAAGATAGACTAGGATATATCACCAAGAGAAGCAATATTAAAGCCAAATACCCTTTTAAAGAAGATGGATTAGTCTTTAAGGATATAGAAGCAATACTAACTGAAGCAGGTATAGGATTGCCTAGCTATCGTAGCTGGAGGTCTAGATCGGGCTGCTATTTCTGTTTTTTCCAACAAAATATCGAATGGGTAGGTCTTCTAGAACAACATCCTGATCTTTTCAAAAAAGCATGCGAGTATGAAAAGGTTGAAAGTAATGGCGGTAGAAAGTTTACTTGGTGCGGCAAAGAGAGCTTGCAAGAGCTCTCTAAACCAGAAAGAATAGAGCAGATAAAAAAAGAGTATTCTCAACGGAATAATGAACTTATCGGGAAAAAAGAATTACTTCTTGATATCTTCAATGAAACCGACGAAGACAAGCCATGTCTTATCTGTACTCTTTAATAAGAGGAGATATAATCGCTAAAAGAGATTATACCAAGGATGCGTAAAATGAAAGAATCCATTGATACTCATTTCCAGCTAGATAATGTTACTCCTAAAGAATTTCTTGCGGTTATAAAAGCACTGAGAGATGACTGTTTCTATTCTCCTGATGAGATAGCAGTGGAATTGGAAAAAAAATATATGTTCAAGATGCAAGACGATCATACATATACCCCAAGAAGATTATTTGATTTAGATTTGGTCACTAGAGAAAAGAACAATAATAAGATATCTTATAGAATAAACGAAAGAGGAGTTAAGATAAAAAAAATAATAGACTTCAAACAAAATCTCATATATGATGTATTGCACTATCTTCATTATACTAGTTATGACAAAAATAATCCAATAAGCAGAAAGCTTCTTTGGTCATATTATAAAGGGTGTTACTTTATCTGGAGTAAGAAAAAAAAAATAGAGGATAAAGAAATGTCAAGCCATATACAGTCAGAAATAAGGTTGGAATTCAATCAGTTAGAACATACAAGTCGAATTGGAGCCAGATTTTCCTCTAAAGCTTCTAGTAGTATTAAATGCTGGATTAATGTTTTAGACCCCTGCCCTTTCTCTCCGAACAAAAAAGACAGAAGTATTTACCCAAGAATAGTCCAAAATTATGAATTAGCTCTTCTTGCATTAGATGACCTGTATCGCAGGAATGAGTTCAGTTACGGAACCCCTGTGTTATTAAATGAAGACATCGTAAACCAACTTGCTGGAGTCTTTTTCCTGGATTTAACATGTTTTCGTGAGCTATTACGAATCGCAAGCAAAGTGACTACTTACATAAAGTTAGATGATGCTCGGGCTGGTGGTCAAAAGATCACGCTTTTGCGTCCTTACACCATTATGGATATCAGGTGACTCAGGTGAGCCTCTTCGTTCGTTGGATAAACCAGATTAAAGAGAAGTGCACTTCTGAATGGCTCACTGATGCCCAACAAGAGGTTTATCGTAAGGTACTCGGGCTTTGGAAGCACGAGCGTTATATGTGTGTCTATGGAGCAACTGGGTGTGGCAAATCCTTTATAGCAAGGTTGCTTCATAAGGAAAACGGCTTCTACTACACAAATGACCTTAAAGAAGTTCCTACTGGTACTCCGAAAGTAGTACTGGATGGCGTTGAATACAACCGCTTAATGTTGATGGAGAGAACAAAGCTTGGTATTAACACTCTGCTGATCCTTTGTCGAAAACGACCAAGAGATGTAATGCCTAGTATGGAGTTGGTTTTAACTGAACGAGATGTTCGTCAATTTATACATCGTCTCAGGGAAAACAACATCATCACTGAATTTAGAGCTTCAATAGAAGGTCAGCTAGATTTGAACCGTATCCTTTGTGAAGAAGCAATGAAAAGAGGAGAGGAATATGTCTCTAGCCAATCTGGATCAGATACTTAATAAAGAACCGATCATTCCGACTTTTCCTTGGGAATTCTTGCACAAGACACCCGATGATGTCGAACGAGTATATAAAACCCACGCAAGAACTCATATTCCTTTAGGAGATACCAGCCAGCAATTAGACACGATATTTAAATGGGTGAGTGGTGTTAACAAAGGTGCGTTTATTGGTGCAGTTGTGGGAGATTATGGTCACGGCAAAACCAGCTATCAAATACATATATGGGATAAGAGCACAGATCGCGATATCTTCACAGTCCCACCTTTCAGTTGGGATAAAACCTCGGATTGGCTGGAAGGAACAGCAGCCTGGTTGGATTTCATCCTATCAAAGACTCATGCTGATAAAGCCCGAAAAGCAAAAGATATCTATCATCAATACAGGCAGAAATCCTTGGAAGAGAATGCAACTGAGCTCGCAACAAAACAGAAGAAGACTGTGGAAGAGGTTATTGAAACACTTGAAGAGCTATTAAAAGAAGGAAAGCTTGATTTAGAGATGAAAGCGATCACTTTCCTGGATTATTGTGACGAAGCGTCTGAGTTACTCAAGGAATGCGGCTACAAAGGTCTGCTTGTTCTGCTGGATGAACCCGAAGGTGCGGAAAAGGTCATGGGATTCAACACGACTACCCAACACCTTTTTGATCTGGCTAATGGACTTTTACAGCGAGAAGGTGAATATGGGGTGTTTCTTTCCATTCCAGAAGATTTTCTCAGTAGAATTCGTTCAAGAATGACAGCATTGGACGCAAGACTTCAAGGTCGCAGCAGTATGACTGTCCTTAGAGATCTTTATGGTTCTGATTTCGCATCGAATCTATGGAATCGGTACGGTATTGAATTTAAGCTGGATGATGATATTAAGAAGATAGTAACTCCTGAAACACTTGAAGCCATTGGGCAGGTAGGATCATCATCGCGAAGAGATCTTGGATATGGTCCCAGAACTATAGTATCTGCTTTCTCTCGGATGGTAAGGCATTTTATCGATATAGAGCAATCTTATCAACCACGGGATTTTGTAGATGATTGCTTAAACCGATTAATCGCCGTATCAAACTATCCTAGTAAAATTCAGGACATACTTGATAATC
>Ga0315280_10002222_pt1 | contig 31735 bp, 27 predicted proteins | sample YL17G06_40_MG_FD_203697 | JGI IMG/M metagenome (GOLD analysis project Ga0315280, IMG submission 203697) | Sediment microbial communities from Yellowstone Lake, YNP, Wyoming, USA - YL17G06_40 | ecosystem: Environmental > Aquatic > Freshwater > Lake > Sediment | place: USA: Wyoming | collected... | reverse complement strand
GTCGTCGGCCAGGCGGCGCTCAACATGGCGGTGGTGAGCGGCCTGCTGCCGACGACGGGGGTGCCGCTGCCGTTCGTGAGTTTCGGCGGGTCGTCGCTCACCCTCACACTGTTCGGGGTGGGTATCCTCCTGAATGTGTCGCGCCGCTCCGCGGGGGCGGCGCCGGGACAGGTCCGTGTTCGTCCGTAACCTCTGGTGGGCGGCCGCGGCCACGGGTTGAGAGTGCCTATGCCGGGTTGGGCAGAGGAAGCGGCACGGCAATGGAAAATGCAAAACGGACAATTGACAACGGACAACCGAACAACGTGGATGACCGGTTTTTCCGCCAGAGGCGGATCGGTTTCCAGTTTTTCATTGGCAGGGATGAGGGAGAGCGGTGCGGATAGTGATCACCGGTGGGGGAACGGGGGGCCACCTCTTCCCCGCGCTCTCGGTGCGGGCCGCCCTTGCAACGCGGCGACCGGAGGCGCAGGTCCTCTTCGTGGGGGCGTCGGAAGGGGTGGAGTCCACCGTCCTGCCTCGCCTGGGGCACGCCTTCCGCGGCCTCGAGGTGCGCCAGATCAAGGGGAAGGGATGGCGCGGCCAGGTGGCGGCGCTGCTCCTGCTGCCCGCGGCCGTGCGCCAGGCCGCCCGCCTCTTGCGGGAGTATGGTGGCCAGGTCGTCCTGGGGGTGGGAGGCTACGCCTCGTTTCCCACGGTCCTGGCGGCGCGCATCCTGCGCATCCCGGCCGTGATCCACGAGCAGAATGCGTACCCGGGGCTGGCCAACCGCTGGCTGGGCAGGATGGCCTCGGCCGTGGCGGTTTCCTTCGAGGCGGCGGCGGCCTTCTTTCCGGCCGGCCGGGTCACCGTCACGGGCAATCCGGTGCGACCCGAGATCCGTCCCGGCGACGCGGCCGAGGCGCGCCGGCGGTTGCACCTCTTGCCCGAGCGGTTCACGGTCCTGATCTTCGGAGGGAGCCAGGGGGCCCACCGCATCAACGTGGGAACCATGGAGGCGCTGCCTCGCCTGGCAGGGCAGCGGGGCCACATTCAGTTCCTGCACGGCACCGGAGAGCGTGACCTCGCCCGGGTGCGGCAGGCGTACGAGGAGGGCGGCTTTCAGGTACGAGTGGAGGCGTTCTTTCAGGACATGGCCATGGCGTATGCGGCGGCCGACTTTGTCATTGCGCGGGCAGGGGCCAGCACGATCTTCGAGCTGGCCGCGGTGGGGAAGCCAGCGCTTCTGGTGCCCTACCCCTACGCGGCCAACGACCACCAGCGGCTGAACGCCGACGTCATGGTCAGGGCCGGGGCGGCCTGGACCGTCCCGGACGCGTACTGCGACGGCCAGCGCATCGCCGCCAGCGTGCAGGCGGCCCTGGAGAAGCCGGAGCTGCTGGCGCGCATGGGCGAGCAGGCCCGGAGCCTGGCGCGGCCGGACGCCGCCCTGCGGATCGTGGACTTGTTGGAGTGGGTCGCATTGCGGGAGTAACCGAGAGGTCGGGCGGGAGTAAGGCGAAGTCATGTTCAAACGGGTCCGGCGGATTCATTTCGTGGGCATCGGCGGCATCGGGATGAGCGGCATCGCCGAAGTCCTGCACAACCTGGGCTATGCGGTCAGCGGCTCCGACAGCCGGGAGTCCGAGAATACGCGGCGTCTCGTGTCGCTGGGGATCCGGGTGGCCATCGGCCATTCCGCCGAGAACGTGGGCGAGGCCGACGTGGTGGTCCGCTCGTCGGCGGTCACCCCGGACAACGAGGAGCTGGCGGCGGCCCGGCAGCGCCTCATCCCCGTGATCCAGCGGGCCGAGATGCTGGCCGAGCTCATGCGGATGAAGTACGGCGTGGCCGTGGCCGGGACCCACGGGAAGACGACCACCACCTCCATGGTGGCGAGCGTCCTGGCGCGGGGCGGGCTGGACCCCACCATCGTCATCGGCGGGCGCCTGAACGTCCTGGGGACCAACGCCAGGCTCGGCCAGGGGGACTTCCTGGTGGCGGAGGCGGACGAGAGTGACGGGTCGTTCCTGAAGCTCTCGCCCACGATTGCGGTGGTGACGACCATTGACGCCGAGCACCTGGACTACTACCGGGACCTCACCCACATCCAGGATACCTTCGTCGAGTTCATCAACAAGATCCCGTTCTACGGCCTGGCGGTCCTGTGCCTGGACCAGGAGAACATCCAGAGCCTGCTTCCCCGGGTGGAGAAGCGGTACGTGACCTACGGCCTGCGGACCCAAGCGGACTTCCTGGCCCAGGACATCGCGTTCAAGGGGATGACGTCGGAGTTCCTGGTGTCCCGGAAGGGCCGGTCCCTCGGCCGGATCCAGTTGCGGGTGCCGGGGCTGCACAACGTCTACAACGCCCTGGCGGCCACGGCCGTGGGGTTGGACCTGCAGATCGACTTCGCCACCATCCAGGAGGCCCTGGGCGAGTTCGCGGGAGTCGCCCGGCGGTTCCAGATCCTGGGAGAGCCGAACGGCATCCTGGTGGTGGACGACTACGCGCACCACCCGGCGGAGATCCAGGCCACGCTGAACGCCGCCAAGTCCGGATTCGGGCGGAATGTCATCGCCGTCTTCCAGCCGCACCGGTACACGCGGACCCAGGCCCTGGCCCACGAGTTCGCCACGGCCTTCTACCAGGCGGACCGGCTGTTTGTCACCGAGATTTACCCTGCGAGCGAGCGGCCGATCCCGGGAGTCCACGGCGGCCAGATCGCCGACGGGGTCAAGGAACACGGCCACAAGAACGTCAGCTATGTTCCGGTGAAGGAAGACCTGGTGGACGCCGTGGCCGCGGTCGCGCGACCCGGCGACATCGTGCTGATCATGGGGGCGGGAGATATCTGGAGGATCGGGGAGGAGATCGTCCGGCGGCTCGAGACGGAAGGCCGGTGAGATGGCCGTGGTGGCGAGCGAGGATCTGGCCAAGGAGCTCTGCGCCCGGATGCGGGGGACGGTGCTCACCCGCGAGCCGATGGCGCGGCATACGACCTTCAAGATCGGGGGCCCCGCCGACCTGGCGGTGGTCCCCGAGGATGCGGACGACCTGAAGGCGGCGCTCCACTTCGCCCGATCCAGAAGACTTCCCGTGTTCGTCCTGGGCAGCGGTAGCAACACCCTGGTGCGAGACGGGGGGATCCGGGGGGTGGTGATCCTGCCCGAGAAATTCCAGCACCTCTCGCGCGAGGACGATGAGGTGACGGCCGGGGCGGGGGTCCGGATCAGCCGCCTGCTGGCCTTCTGCTGCAAGCAGGGCCTCGCCGGCCTGGAATTTCTCAGCGGCGTCCCCGGGACCGTCGGCGGCGCCGTCTGGGGGAACGCCGGGGCGTGGGGCGGGGCGACGGCCGAACGCCTGGCCCACGTGCACCTGGTCACGGAGGAGGGCGACGATCTTTTCCTCGGGCGGGACGTGATTCCCTTTGCGTACCGGTTCTCCGGTTTCCCCAAAGGGGCGGTGATCGTCCGGGCGACCTTCGCCCTGCAGCCGGGGGACCCGACCGCCATCCGGCAGCGGATCTCCCGATGGCTGGTCCAGCGGAATGCCAGCCAGCCGGTGGAGTTCCGGTCGGCGGGCTCCATCTTCAAGAATCCGCCCGGCGAGTATGCGGGACGGCTGGTGGATGCGGCGGGCGTGAAGGGCATCCGGATCGGCGGGGCCAAGATCTCGGAGAAGCACGGGAACTTCTTCGTGAACCTGGGCGAGGCCCGGGCGGCCGATGTCCTGGCGCTGGTCGAGCTGGCGCGCGAGCGCGTCCGGGCGACGGCGGGGATCGAGTTGGAGCTGGAGATTCGGCTCGTCGGAGAAGACTAGGAGCGTTCGACGGTTCGGCGGTTCGACACTTCCCGAACAGCCGGACACTGTGAAGATGGTGGAAGCATGATCCACGACTACAAGACGCCCAGATGGCGGACAGGCATGGTGGCGCGACGCCGCGAGCGGCTGCCGCGTCTCACGCGCCTGCTCAAGATCCTGAGCGTGTTGCTCCTCCTCGGGGGAACCGGCGTGGGTCTCTGGGAAGCCTACCGGGCGATGGTGCGCCTGCCGTATTTCCGGGTGACCGAGGTCCAGGTTGAGGGCAACCTGCAGGTGGCGGCCCAAGACATCATCAACAACCTGGGGCTCGCCCCCGAGACCAGCATCCTGCAGGTGGATCTCAAGGCCCTGGCCCGACGCGTGCTGGAGAATCCCTGGATCAAGGAGGCGACGGTGCAACGCCGGCTGCCGCTCTCCCTCACGATCCAGGTCGTGGAGCGGATTCCGGAGGCGGTCTTCATCGCGGACCGGCGCTACCTGCTCAGCGCCGACGGGGTGATCCTGGCGGAGCTGGGAGAGGGTGAGCTGCCCTCGCTGCCGGTGCTCCGCGCGACCGCGCCGCGCCACGTCGGCGTCGGCGAGCGCATTCTCACCTCGGAGATGGTCCAGGGACTGTCCGTCTGGCGCCAGTTCCAGCTGGCCAATGCCCTGCAGGGCGAGCGGGCGCACGAGATCGTCATGGCGAATGACGGGAGCTACGTGGTGAACCTGGGGCAGGGGATGCCGGCCATCCGGCTCCATGCCAAAGAGCTGGAGGGGCAACTGCGGCGGCTGGGAAAGGCCCTGGCGGCCAGCCATCAAAGCCTGGACCGGTTCGCCGACGTGGATCTCCGTTTCCGCGAGCGGGTGGTCTTCAGGCTGGCCGCGACGACCCCGGGTCGTCCGTAATCCCGGCGGACCCGGGGCCGCGCCGGGGGGCCGGTCGTTCGGATGGATTGACAAAGGAGGTGGCACGGATGGCCAAGGAGGGTAACCTGGTTGTTGGCCTGGATATCGGCACGACGAAGGTGTGCGGCATCGTGGCCGAGATGAACGGGGACGGCGTCGTGGACGTCATCGGCGTCGGCCACAGCCCGTCCCGGGGCCTTCGCAAGGGCGTCGTGGTAAACATCGAGGCCACCGTGGATTCGATCCGGCGGGCCGTGGAGGACGCCGAGCTGATGGCCGGCGTGGAGATCCGGTCGGCCTTCGTCGGGATCGCCGGCGGGCACATCAAGGGGATCAACAGCCGCGGCGTCATCGCCGTCTCGGGCAAGAACCGCGAGGTCACCCAGCAGGACATCGACCGGGTCATCGACGCGGCCAAGGCGGTCGCCCTGCCGGTGGATCGCGAGGTGATCCACGTCCTGCCGCAGGAGTTCATGATCGACGACCAGGGCGGCATCAAGGAGCCGCTGGGGATGTGCGGGATCCGCCTGGAGGCGGAGGTGCACATCGTGACCGGCGCCGTGGCCTCGGCCCAGAACATCATCAAGTGCGCCAACAAGGCCGGGCTCGAGGTCCAGGACATCGTGCTGCAGCAGCTGGCCAGCTCCGAGGCTACCCTCACCCCCGAGGAAAAGGAGCTGGGCTGCATCCTGGTGGACGTGGGCGGCGGCACCACGGACGTGGCGGTGTTCGTGGAGGGGAGCATCTACCACACGGCGGTCCTGGCGGTGGGCGGGGACATGCTCACCAACGACATCGCCATCGGCCTCCGGACGCCGCACCCCGAGGCCGAGTCCCTCAAACGGAAGTACGGCTGCGCCCTCGTCAGCATGACCCGGCCGGAGCAGAAGATCGAGGTCCCCAGCGTGGGCGGCCGCCGCCCCCGGGTCCTGACGCGCCAGACCCTGTGCGAGATCATCCAGCCGCGCCTGGAGGAGCTGTTCATGCTGGTGGACCGCGAGGTGCGGCGGGCCGGGTACACCGGGCGGGTGAACGGGGGCGTGGTGGTGACGGGCGGCTCCTCCATCATGGAGGGCGTGCCCGAACTGGCGGAACAGATCTTTGACATGCCGGTGCGCCGCGGCATCCCGCGAGGGGTGGGGGGCCTCACGGACGTGATCAGCAGCCCGATGTATGCCACCGGGGTGGGGCTGGGGATCTACGGCGCCGCCCACCGGGACCGGCGCAAGTTCCGGCAGGTCACGGACCGGAACATCTTCGACAAGGTGGTCGCCCGGATGACGGAGTGGTTCGGGGAGATCTTTTAGGCCGATGGGCGACAGCGATACGGACAGCGACAGGGAATCGAGAGCCGAGACGGACAGAGACGGGTCGGGGCCGGGTGTCGGGTGCGATCCGGATCCCGCACGGATGATGGGTGTGGTCTTGAGAAGGGAGGACGGCGCATGACGATCAAGCTGGAGGTGGATTCCGATCCGATGGCGAACATCAAGGTGATCGGCGTCGGCGGCGGTGGATCCAACGCGGTGAGCCGCATGGCGACCTCCACCATGACGGGGGTGGAGTTCATCGTCGTGAACACCGACGTCCAGGCGCTGCGCCATTCGCCGATTGAGGTCAGGCTCCAGATCGGGGAGAAGCTGACGAAGGGGCTGGGCGTGGGCGCGGACCCGGAGAAGGGCCGCAAGGCGGCCATCGAGGACACCGACAAGATCCTCCAGCACCTGCAGGGGGCCGACATGGTCTTCATCACGGCCGGCCTGGGAGGTGGCACGGGCGGAGGCGCGGCGCCCATCATCGCTAACCTGGCGAAGGAGATGGAGATCCTGACGGTGGGCGTCGTCACGAAGCCCTTCGTCTTCGAGGGGAAGCGGCGGGCCGAGCAGGCGGAGCGAAGCCTGGAAGAACTCAGGGTCTCCGTGGACAGCCTGATCATCATCCCGAACCAGCGGCTGATCAACCATGCCTCCAAGAACACCGGCGTGAAGGAGGCCTTCGCCATGGCGGACAACGTCCTCCGCCAGGCGGTGCAGGGCATCGCCGATATCATCGTGAAGCCCGGCTACATCAACGTGGACTTTGCGGACGTCCGGACCGTGATGTCGGAGCGGGGGATGGCCATGATGGGAATCGGCGAGGCCACGGGGGACAATGCCGCCGTGGACGCGGTCCAGAAGGCGATCAACAGCCCGCTCTTGGAGAACGTCTCCATCAAGGGAGCGCGCGGGGTGCTCCTGAATTTCGCCCACGCCTCGACGATGCCGATCTATCAGTTGAACGAGGCCTCCAAGATCGTCCACGACATGGTGGACCGGGACGCCAACATCATCTTCGGGGACGTCCTGGAGGACGAGATGGGCGAGGCGGTCCGCGTGACGGTCATCGCCACGGGCTTCGACGAGACGGACGCCGCGCCGGCGGAGGAGGCGCCGCGGGTCACGGAGCTTCGGTCCTATGCGCCGAAGGCCGCGGCAGCAGCATCCGCGGTCGCATCCGGGGCGGATCGCGGGGTCTTCCTGCGCAAGGGGAAGAAGGCCGTCGGATCTCAGCTGGTGATCGAGGAAATCAACGAGGAGGTCCTGGACATCCCGACGTTCCTCCGCCGCCAGGCCGACTGACGCGATACGGCCGTTGCCGCCGGCGCCGGCGATTGACGGACGGCAAGAACTGCGGGCAATGCCGGCGCGCTCCGATGGAGAGGGCAGAGCAGTGGTGCCAGTACCAGGGATTTCCCCGGAGATCTTCAGGTCGTTAGGAATCCGGCTCGCGTATCTCTTCGGGCCGCTGGCAGCCGGACGACTGGCGGAGCAGAGTGACACCGACGTGGCGATCGTGTTGCGCGAGCCGCATGTCCCGGGAGATCTCTGCCAGGCTGTGGCCGACCTTGAGTCGGAGGTGGCTAAGACCCTGAGGTCCGCGGCCCATGTCATCCCCCTGAATGGGGCATCGGCCTTACTGCGCTTCGAGGCGATTCGACATGGCCGGGTGCTCTTTGCGGCCGACGAGGCGGAACGAATTCAGTTCGAGGTTTGCACCCTGAAAGAGTACGAAGAGTTTTGCCATCGGCAGGCTTTCTACTATCGCGAGATGCTCTCACGACTCGGCGACGTGGCCGCATGATCGCAGCCACACCGATCGGGGAATGTTTGTTGGAGACTGAACCGAACGCTCGGCTACTGGAGAAAACGGGGTGATTGGAAGCCAATAGTATCCCCTCCTTCCGGTGAGCGTAGAGGTTCGAAACCTCCGCCAGGATGTCCTGGCCCTCGGTGATACGCGTTTCGACGGCTTCTTGATCCTTCCTGCCACCTACCTACCCCAGCTCGACCCTCCAGATTTCGTCAGTCGTTGGACTCTAGCGGAGGATTCAATGCAAGTGGAAGCGGGTTTGGCGTTTGCAGTGAGTGCTTCAGCGCTTGTTGGCTGAAGGACGCAGTGACCTGCGTACTCCGAACAACTTTCAGATCTCTCTCATACCCTCAGTCGTGGATCCAGGGCGTCGCGCAGGCCGTCGCCCAGCAGGTTGAAGGAGAGGACCGTGATCAGGATGGCCAGGCCGGGGATCGTGGCCACGTGCGGGGCGATGGTCAGGTAGGCCCGTCCGTCGCTGAGCATGGCGCCCCACTCGGGGGTGGGCGGCTGCGCCCCCAGTCCCAGGAAGCTCAGGCTGGCCGCTGTGAGGATGGCCGTGGCGATGCGCAGGGTGCATAGGACCAGGATGGGCGCCACGGCGTTGGGCAGCAAGTGAGTCAGCATGATGCGGCCATCCTGAGCGCCCATCATTCGCGCCGCCAGGATGAATTCCTGCTCCTTCAGGGAGAGCACCTGCCCACGCGTCACCCGGGCGAACAAGGGCACAGAGAAGATGCCCACGGCCACGATGACGTTCTCTAGCCCCGGCCCGATGATGGCGATGATGCAGATGGCCACGAGCAGCCCAGGGAAGGCCAGTTGCACGTCCAGGAGGCGCATGATGATCGTGTCCGCCCAGCCGCCGTAATACCCGGCGACCAGCCCCAGAATCACCCCCACCACGCACCCGAGCAACATCCCCAGAAAGCCGATCCGCAGCGAGATCCGTGTCCCGTAGATGATGCGGCTGAATATATCTCGCCCGTGCACGTCCGTCCCAGCCAGGTGGGCCATCGAGGGTCCGGCCAGCGAGTTGGCCAAATCCTGCGCCGCGGGATCATAGGGGGTGATGCAGGGCGCTGCCATCGCCACGAGGATGAGCAAGATCGCGACGGCGCCACCGGCCATGGCCACAGGGTTGCGCAGCAGGCGCGACCGGGCGTCAGTCCACAGGCTCCGCGGCTCGCGAGCGCAACCGGGCGCAACCCGCAGGGTCTCTGCAGTCGTCCGATTCCCTGGTCCCCGATTCTGTGATTCCTGATCCTCATCCATAGGAGATGCGCGGGTCGAAGAAGGCGTACAGCACATCCACGACCAGATTCACCAGGGCAAACTGCAAGGCCAGCACGAGGAGCGCACCCTGGATCACCGGATAGTCGCGAAAGCCAATCGCCTCGACCAGGAGCCACCCCACACCGGGATAGGCAAAGACGGTCTCTGTGACCACTGCCCCGGCCAGCAGGTAGCCGAACTCCAGGCCGATGACTGTGATGACGGGGATGAAGGCGTTCTTCACTGCATGACGCAGCACCACTGCCTGCGCCGAGAGGCCCTTGGCGTGTGCCGTGCGAATGTAGTCCGTACCCAGCACTTCCAGCATGGAGGAGCGGGTCACCCTCGCGATGATCGCCGCCGCGCCGGCCCCCAGCGTCACGGCGGGCAGAACCAGATTCTCCAGGCCGCCACGACCGGTGGTGGGGAGGAGGTCGAGTTTCACGGCAAAGAGGAGCATGAGCATCAGGCCCAGCCAGAAGGAAGGGGTGCAGACTCCCAGCAGGGCGACCACCATGCTGGTGTAATCGAAGACGGAGTTGCGCCGCACGGCCGCGATCGTTCCTGCCCCCACGCCGAGGAGGACGGCAATGGCGGTGGCGCTCAGGGTTAGCTCCACCGTTGCCGGAATGGTGAGTTGCAGCTCGTGCGTCACCGGTCGGTGCGTCCTCGCCGAGCGTCCCAGATCGCCAAAAAACACGTTGCCCAGCCAGGAGAGGTACTGCACCGGCAGCGGGCGATCCAGGCCCAGGCTGGAGCGGATGATCTTCACATCCTCCTGCGTGGCATCGGGGCCGGCTACCAGACGCGCCGGATCGCCGGGGACCAGGTGGAGGATGAGGAAGATCACAATGGAGACCCCGAAGAGGATGGGGGTCATATAGAGCAGGCGGTGGAGGATGTAGCGTGTCATAGGGGAGGAGCAGACGCGCAGGAAGCAGCCAGGGCTCCGCTTCCTGAGCCCTGGCTGCTTGCCTACCTGCCTGCTTTTTTCCTCGTCTACGGGTGTACCCGCTACTTGTAGTACACGGACCTGTAGAACCCGATGCCGTCGGGCTGGATGGAGATGCCGCCCACGTTGGCGCGGGTGCCGCCCAGGAGGTAGTTCACCCAGAGGAAGATCCAGGGGCAATCCTCCATGATGATCCGCTGGGCCTCGGCGTAGGCGGCCTTGCGCTTGGCCCCGTCCGACGTCTGGAGGGCGGCCTTCACCAGCTCCTCCACTTTGGGGTTGGAGTAGAAGCCGATGGTGAAGTTGCTGGGCGGCCAGTTGTCCTTGGTCAGCAAGGGGCGAATCCCCCAGTCGGCATCGCCGGTGGAAGGGGACCAACCGGCGTAATCCATCTCCCCCTTGTTCTCGGCCGGGGGCAGGAACCGCTCCGCCGTGAGGGTGGCCGAGGGCAGGGAGAGGATCTCGGCGTCCACGCCCACCTGCTTGAGCTGGCCCTGGATGGCCACCATGACTTCTTTGGGATCCGTTTGGGCGACCCCGCGTAGGAGTGTCTTGAACCCGTTGGGGTAACCCGCCTCAGCCAGGAGGGCCCTGGCCTTGGCCGGATCGTAGGGGTAGGTCTTCACCGGGGTGTACCCCCAGACTTGGGGGGCCAGAGGAGAATCGGCCAGCTTCCCATGACCCCGCAGCACCGCCTTGATGATGGCCTCCTTGTTTATGGCATGGTTCATCGCCTGGCGCACCCGCAGGTCGCTGAAGGGCTTCTTCTGGACATTCATCGCCACCCAGAAGGTGTAGATGGACTCGGAGGCCGCAACGCTGAGGTTCTTGTCAGCCTTGACGACCTCGGCTTGGATATAGGGGACGGGATTGATGAATTGGGCGTCACCCTTCTGGAGCATGGCAATGCGCGTCCCGTCCTCTGGCACCGGCTTGACCATGATCTTGTCTACCTTGGCCGCGTTATTCTTGTCCCAGTAGTCCGGGTTCTTGACCATGGTGATGTGATCGTTGGGGACCCACTCCACGAACTTGTAGGGGCCCGTCCCCACGGGGTTCTTGCCGTACTCCTTACCGTACTTCTGCACGGCAGTGGGGCTGTTGATGCCGCCGGCCGGGTGCGCGAAGGTGGCGATCATGGCCCCGAACGGCTCGGAGAGGGTGAAGCGGACCGTGGAGTCGTCGATCACGTCGATCTGGCTGATGATCTTGTAGAGGGTGTAGCGCTTCAACTTGTTGTCGGGGTTTCGGATGCGGTCGAAGTTGGCCTTGACCGCTGCGGCATTGAAGGGGGTGCCGTCGTGGAACTTGACACCCTTGCGCAGGTGGAAGGTGAAAACCCGGGCATCGGGAGAGGCATCCCATTTTTCAGCGAGCTGAGGGATCTGCTCCATCTTCTCGTTGAAGCCGATGAGACCCTCCAGCATGGGCTTCTCGATGCTGTACGAGGCATTGTCGTTGGTGTCCTGCGGATCCAGGCTAATCGCATCGGCGTACTGGGCGACGGTGATGACCTTCTCCGCCTGGGCCGCTAGGACGAGGGATGAAAAGCCTACTACCGAGAGCAACGATCCCAAGAGCAAGACACCCAAGAGCTTGAGCCCTTTCATGTTCCTCCTCCTTGTTCGAGCCAATCCCGCCTGCTATCCCTGCCCCCAGCGCCTGCCGCGGCAAGGCGAAAGCGCGATGTCCGCGGATCCGGTGGGCGCGCCGTTCAAACTCCAAGAGCGCCGCGGCCAGCCACCGCCGCTTCTGGTCGGAGGTCCGTCAGCGCTCCACTCTGTCCATCCGCGAGGGGTATCAGATGGGCGTGATAGAAACTTGCTCTGGGGCTGCGCCGGCCGGGGACGCCCCCGAGGCCAGGCAACCCGGACGCTGGCCCAAAACGATGGAAGGCTCCCATAGGCAAAGGAGCGCTGTCAAGCCAAAAGCGTTGCGGACAAACTCCTTGATGCCGCATCCTTGCGCTGGTAGCATGCTGTCGATGTCCGGCGCGGGGAGTCGGACAACCTTTCCAAGATGGAATCATGACCTGGCAATTCAAGGAAAAAGCGCGCCAGCGCCTGGCCGAGGAGACGGGGACAGTCCTCAAGGACTGGGGTGGCCGCGTCCGCATCGCCCTGGTGTTTCCCAACACCTACTACGTCGGGATGTCCAACCTCGGGTTCCAGACCATCTACTGGCACCTGAACCAGCGTCCAGATATCGTGTGCGAGCGGGCCTTCTTTCCCGATCCTGAGGATCTGCCCGAGCACGAGCGGCTGCGGGTCCCCATCCTCAGCCTGGAGTCGCAGCGACCGCTCTCCGAGTTCGACTGCGTGGCCTTCTCCACGACCTACGAAAATGACTACCTCAACATGCTCCGGATCCTCGAGATGTCTGGCGTCCCGGTCCGGGCGGCCGACCGGGGACCGGCCGATCCTTTCGTCACCACGGGGGGTGTGTGCGCCTGGTCCAATCCGGAGCCCCTGGCGGCCTTCGTGGACTGGTTCTTCCTGGGCGAGGGGGAGGACTCCGGCCACGAGGTCTTCGAGCTGTTACAGCGGGTGCGCGAGGCAGAGCGGCGGCCGGCGGAAGCGCGCGAGCAATTCCTCCGGGCACTCTGCGGGATCGAGGGAATCTACGTCCCGCGGTGCTACGACGTGAAGTACCACGAGGATGAGACCGTGGCGGATGTCGTGGCGTATGAGGGGGCGCCGCTCCCCGTGCGAAAGCGGCGCCTGCTTCGGGCCGACGATTACGACACCGTGTCCATGGTCCGGACGGCCAACACCGAGTTCGGCGAGATGGCCCTCCTGGAGGTGGGGAAGGGGTGCGGCCGGGGCTGTCGCTTCTGCATGGAAGGCGAGATCTACCGCCCGGTGAGGCACCGGCACATTGACGCCATCCTGCGCGCCGCAGAGACGGCCCTCCAACGTGGCCGGCGGATCGGCCTGGTGGGGGCATGCGTCTCCGACTATCCTTGGATCGACGACTTGATGGCAGCCCTGCGGGCCAGGGGGGTCGAGGTCTCGCTCTCGTCGGTCCGCGCCGATAGCCTCAGCCCCGGCTTGGTCAAGGGGCTCCTGGAGAGCGGCAGGCGCACGCTGACCATTGCTCCCGAGGCCGGAACGGAGCGGTTGCGCACCGTGATCCAGAAGGGCTTGAGCGACCAGCGCCTGTTCGAGGCGGTGGACCTCATCGCCGAGTCCGGCGTCCCCAGCGTGAAAATGTACTTCATGATCGGCCAGCCGACGGAGGCGCCCGAGGATGTCGAGGGCATCATCCGCCTGGCCAAGACGGCCCGGCACCGCATCCTGCAGAAGCGGCACGATCCCAAGAGCCTGGCGGAGCTGACCGTGGGGGTGAGCAGCTTCGTCCCCAAGCCCTGGACCGCCTTCCAGTGGTGCGCCATGGCCGAGGTGCGGGCGCTGGATGAGAAGGTGGATCGTCTCCGCCGAGAGCTGCGGCCGGTCGGCATCCACTTCACCCACGACGTGCCCAAGTGGGCCTACCTCCAGGCGGTGCTGTCGAGGGGCGACCGCCGCGTCGCCGACCTCTTGCAGTTGGCCCTCAAGCACCGGGGCGACTGGAAGCGCGCCTTCAGGGGGTGGCCGCGGAACCCCGACTTCTATGCCTGCCGGGAACGGCCGCTTTCGGAGCGGTTCCCGTGGGACCACTTCGAGGTGGGCACCAAGCGTGAGCGCCTGGAGACCGAGTATCGTCGCGCCATGGGCGAATTGCCCGAGCGGGTGGTGAGGTGGAAGGCCCCACTCGCATGACCAGTTCAGCGAGCCCCCAGTTCACCGATTCACCGATGCTCCTTCAATCCGACATTCTCGCGGACTTGAATCGGGTCATCCATGCCTTCGGCACCCGGCGGGGCGGGGTGAGCCGGGCCCCCTACGCAACCCTCAATCTTGGGATGAGCGTCGGCGACGATCCCCAGGCGGTCGAGGAGAACCGCCGCCGATTCTTCGGGACGTTCGACCTTCACCCCTCGCAGGTGGTCCGGGTCAAGCAGGTGCACGGCGACGGGGTGTTGATCGTGGACGAATCGCTGGTTTCCCGCGAGGGATTCCCTCGCCTTCTTCTGGACGAGGCATACAAGTACGATGGCCTGGTCACGAACCTGCCCAACTTGGCCCTGGTGGTCACCACCGCCGACTGCCTGCCGCTCCTGATCCACGACCCGGTTCGCGGCGCGGTCGCGGCCGTGCACGCGGGATGGCGGAGCACGGCGAAAGGCATCGTGGCTCGGGCGATCGAGACCATGGCCGCCGCCTACGGGACGGACCCTGGGGATTGCCGGGTGGCCATCGGTCCCGGCATCCGGCGGTGCTGCTACGAGGTGGACGCAGCGGTCACGGATGCCATGAGGGCCGCCCTGCCTACCTGGGCAGAGCACACCGTGGCGACGCGGCCCGACCACGTTCACCTGGATCTTGCCGGGGTGAATCGGGCCATCCTCATGCGGGCGGGCGTCCGCCCGGACCGAATCGCTGATGTGGGATTGTGCACGGCCTGCCGGAGGGACCTCTTCTTCTCGCATCGGGCAGAGAAACCGCGAACCGGCCGCATGATGAATCTCATCTTGCTGAGGGCCGAGAGCCAAAGAGCGTGAAACGTGGGGCGTGAAACGTAAGGGGACTCACGAATATGGAGGGGGAGACATGCTGATCAAGCGTGCGCCGATGTTCAAGGCGTCCGAGATAACCGATCCCAAGCTCTATTTCAGCCGAAGAGAGTTCATCGCCGGGGCGGCGGCGCTGGCCCTCCTGCCGCGGGAGGCCGAGGCAGCCGCGGCGCCTGCCGGCCCGCCTCTCAAGGCGACCCGGAACGAGACGTTCGGCGTCAAGGAAGCGGCGACGAAGTTCGAGAGTGCCACGACCTACAACAACTTCTACGAGTTCGGCCCGGACAAGGACGATCCGGCCCGCCTCGCCCGCACCCTCAGGCCGCGGCCGTGGACGGTCCAGGTGGACGGCCACGTGGCTAAGCCGAAGACGTACGACATCGACGAACTGCTCAAGCTGTTCCCGCTGGAGGAGCGGGTCTATCCCCTTCGCTGCGTGGAAGGCTGGTCCATGGTGATCCCCTGGATCGGGTTCCCGCTCCACTCGCTGCTCAAGCGGGTCGAACCCACCGGGCAAGCCAAGTTCGTCGAGTTCACCACGCTCCTCGACCCCGAGCAGTTCCCGGGGCAGAAGCCGAGCCTGTTCGGCCTCTCGGGCATCGAATGGCCGTACATCGAGGGGCTGCGGCTGGATGAGGCGATGCACCCGCTCACGCTCCTCACCTTCGGGATGTACGGACAGGTGCTGCCCAACCAGAACGGCGCGCCCATCCGCGTGGTCGTGCCGTGGAAGTACGGGTTCAAGAGCGCGAAGTCCATCGTGCGCATCCGCCTGGTGAGCCAGGAGCCCAAGACGACTTGGGAGAAGGCCGCGCCGGACGAGTACGGTTTTTACTCCAACGTCAACCCCGAGGTGGATCATCCCCGCTGGAGCCAGGCCACCGAGCGCCGGATCGGCGAGTTCCTGCGGCGAAAGACGCAGAAGTTCAACGGCTTCGGCGACCAGGTCGCCCCACTCTACGCGGGGATGGACCTGCGCAAAAACTACTGAGGAATGCCCAATGACCAATGCGCTCTTGGCCCATAGCTCATAGTGCGTTCCGGGGGTGCCATGAGCCATCAGCCATGCGCGGAGTCCCGCCAGGATGACTCGGACTTTTCGCATCCAGCTTAAGATGGCCGCCTGGATCCTCTGCCTGCTTCCGCTGGCGGTCCTCGCCTACCGGGCGGCCATGGGAGACCTCAGCGCCAACCCCATCGGCTTCGTCACCAACTGGCTGGGGCAGTGGACGTTTCGGCTCCTCCTGGCCGGCCTGGCGCTCACGCCTCTCCGCGTGCTACTCGGGATCTCGTGGCAGATCAGCCTGCGGCGCCTGCTGGGGCTGTTCGCCTTCTTCTACGCGAGCCTGCATTTCTCCGTCTGGATCCTGCTGGATCATTTCTTCAACTGGAATCAGATGCTGGCCGACCTCGTGAAGCGACGGTACATCAGCGTCGGCATGCTGGCGCTGGCGCTGCTTGTGCCCCTCGCCGTCACCTCCACAAGCGGCATGGTGAAGCGGCTGGGCGGCACCAACTGGCGACGCCTGCATCGGCTGGTGTACGTCATCGGCATGCTGGCGGCACTGCATTTCCTGTGGCTGGCCAAGAAGGGCCGGACCGATCAGTACGCGTACGCTGCCATCCTGGTCCTGCTCCTGGGCATCCGGGCCTGGGACGCGCTCCGGCGCGCGGTCAGGAAGCGCCGGCAAGGGCAGGCCGCGAGGGCCCCCCTCCCCGCATAGCACCGCGGGAGAGCCCAAGGTGGCTGCGTCTCCCGCCGTGCCCATTCTGTCCAGGATGTCCTGAACCTGCCGCGTCATGCGCGAGCCTGCCACGGTGTCCTGTGTGTCGCCAATTGTATCGGAAAGCAAACCGCGCGCGCCGGTGGGCTGTTGGGGCTTGATTCTCGCGACCCTCCCTCGCAGAATATGCTACACTACCTGCGTGTGTCGCCGCGTCAATTCACCGCGCAATCATCATCGAATGGAGGCAGGGGAATCGTGAAGTCCTGGCAGCGTTGGGCGGGGGTGTTCTTCCTTCTTCTCGCTGCGGTGGTAATCCAGCAGTCGGTGTGGGTGTTGCGGCTGTTTGACCACGGGCAGCCCGGCTCCGGCTTCATGCCGTTTGGCCTGGGGGTCGCCCTGGCCATTCTGGCCCTCCTGATCATCCTCACGAACCGGGGGGGGGACGAAAAGCAAGTGCCCTTCTGGGCGCCCAAGGCCTGGTTTCACCCGCTGCTGGCAATCGTGATCACCGCTGTGTACATCGTGGTGTTCGACGATATCGGGGCGATCACGAGCGTGGTGATCCTCGTTGTGGGCTGGCTTTTCTTTGTCGAGCGGAAATCCGTGGTCGTGTCGGTGACCACGGGTGTCCTGACCGGCCTCGCGGTCTACTTGCTCTTCGACCTGCTGTTGCAGACCCCATTTCCAAGAGGGGTGCTCTTTTGATGGGTTCATATATCCTATTCAGGACACACCCAGGACATCGCATCCATGTTTGACGTCGCGGGGCTCTGGCAAGGATTCCAGATCGCGTTCAGCCCGGTCAATTTCTTCTGGTGCTTCATCGGGTGCATCCTCGGCACCGCGGTCGGAGTCCTGCCGGGGCTCGGCCCGGCGGCCACCATCGCGCTCCTGCTGCCGATCAGCATGAAGATGGGGTCACCGATCACCGCCATCATCCTCATGTCCGGCATCTTCTACGGGGCGATGTACGGCGGGTCCACGACCTCCATCCTGCTGAACATCCCCGGCGAGGCGGCGTCGGTGGTCACCTGCATCGACGGGTACCAGATGGCCAGGAAGGGGCGCGCCGGCCCGGCCCTGGGGGTCGCCGCCATCGGCTCGTTCATCGCCGGGACCTTCGGAGTGGTCGGCCTGACCATGATGGCCCCGCCGCTGGCCGAGTTCGCGTTGAAGTTTGGCCCGCCGGAATACTTTTCGCTCACGGTGCTCGGGCTGCTCCTGGCCACCTATCTCACCGGCGACTCGCCCATCAAAGGCCTGACTATGGCGATCCTGGGGTTGATCCTGGGATCGGTCGGCCTGGATCCGCTCTCCGGGGCGGTCCGCTTCGATTTCGGCATCGTCGACCTGCAGAGCAACATCGATTTCGTGACCATCGCGATGGGGTTGTTCGGCGTCGGCGAGATCCTGATCAGCCTGGAAGAGTCCGGGGCCGCGAGCATCCTGACCACGAAGATCAAGAACGTGTTCCCGACGATCGCCGATCTGGTGCAGAGCGGTTGGGCCATGGTGCGCGGGTCGGTGATCGGTTTCGTGATCGGAATCCTCCCGGGCGGCGGTGCGGTCCTATCCTCGCTCGTGTCCTACGCCGTTGAAAAGCGGTGCTCCAAGCACCCCGAGGAGTTTGGCCACGGGGCCATCGAGGGAGTTGCCGGTCCCGAGTCGGCGAACAACTCGGCGGCCTCCTCGTCCTTCATCCCGCTGCTCACCCTGGGGATTCCGGGGAATGCCTCCACCGCCATGATCTTCGCGGCGCTCTTGATCCACGGCATCACGCCGGGACCCTTCCTGCTCAAAGAGCACGCGGATGTCTTCTGGGGCGTCGTGGCGTCCATGTACATCGGGAACACGATGCTCTTGATTCTGAATCTGCCTCTCGTCGGGATGTGGGCTCAGCTCCTGCGCGTGCCGTACGCCTTCATGGCGCCGATGATCATGGTCCTCACGCTGGTCGGTGTGTACAGCGTCAACAACAGCGTGTTCGACATCTGGGTCATGCTGGTCATGGGGATCTTCGGCTATCTGGCCCGGAAGCTCAAGTTCGACCTGGGGCCGCTCCTGCTGGCGTTCGTCCTCGGGCCCATCATGGAACGCTCCCTCCGCCAGGCCTTGCTCATGGGCCACGGCTCGTTCAGTATCTTCTTCACGCGGGGCCTCTCGGCTGCCCTGATGGGGATCGCCGTCTTGTTTGTCCTGGGCAACATCGTCGCGGCCCGCCGGCCTCGTCGGTCGCGACCGGCTGACGCGGCGTGAGCGTAGCGAGGAAGGGATGTGCGAAGGGGGTGGGAAGCCAGCAGATTGCAGCAGTGCGGCACACGCACGGATGACGTATGACTCTTTGAAGAAGGGAGTGCGATCATGCGAGCAAGATTGAGTCTGGTGGTTCTCCTGGTGGGCGTCCTTATTGCTGCCGCGACGGCGACCGCGCTGGCCGGGGAGGCCTATCCGACCAAGCCCATCCAACTCATCGTCCCATACGCGGCCGGCGGATCCACGGACGTCCTGGCGCGGGCGATCAGCCAAGTCGCGCCGAAGCACTTTCCGGTGCCCGTCGCGGTGGTGAACAAGGCCGGTGGTGGCGGCATCCCCGGCCGGGTGGACGTAGTCCGCTCCAAGCCGGATGGATACAACTTGCTGTTCGGTTACGGATCCGGTGAAGACCTGGTCGTTCCATTCCAGCGACCGCTGCCGTATGACGTCTTCAAGGATCTGGAACCCGTGTGTCGGATCTCGGTGCATTCCATCGTGCTCGCCGTGCCGACGGATTCGCCGGCCAAAGACCTGGCCCAGCTTGTGAAATGGGCGAAGGAAAAGGGGATCGTGACCGCCTCGGTCTCGACCAAGGGCGCATCGGTTGACATCACCTTCCAGTTGTTTGCCAAGGCGGCGGGTCTGAAGCTGACGACCATTCCGGGGACCGGCGGCGCCGACTCCATCACGAAGCTGGTCGGAGGACACGTGGACTTCGGCGGTGGGCATCCCAGTGAGGTGCTCCCACACATCAAGGCCGGCCGGCTTCGCGCCCTGGCGGTGGCGTTCGAGAAGCGCGATCCGTCCATCGACGCCCCCACGTTCCGGGAGTTTGGATACGACGTTGTGACGGCCGGGTCGGTGAAGGGCGTGGCCGTGCCGAAGGGAACCTCGAAGGAGATCATCGCCTACCTGGCCAGGAAGTTCCAGGAGGTCGCTGGTGACATCGAATTCCAGAAGATCATGAAGGACATCGGCCAGCCCGTCATGTACCAGGGGCCGGAGGAGTACCGCGTCTGGTTCAAGCAGGCCTACGACCAGTTCGGCCAGCTCATCAAGACGCTGGGAATCGAAACGAAGTAGCTGCCAGAGACCCGCTCCGGGACCGATACGCCTGGGCCACCTCTGTAGGTGGCCTAGGCTGTTTCGGGGTCGGGTGGCCGTCCGCCAGGGGTCGGCCTCCTGCGCGACGCCCTTTACATGACGAACCGACATGGCTAGCATGGGGGCCGTCATGCGGAGAAGGACATCCTGCCGCGGGGGTAGAGAAAGAGAATCAAAGTGGAGTACGTCGCGCTGGGGATGGCCGGACTCAAGGTGTCCCGCATTTGCTTGGGCACGATGACTTTCGGCTCGCGGAAGTGGCGCGACTGGGTCCTGGATGAGCGGGAGTCGCGACGAGTTCGTGCTGGCCACGAGGGTCCACCAACCCATGGGGGACAAGCCCAACCAGCAGGGGCTCTCGCGGAAACACATCCTGCACGACGTGATCCGGGCGGGCAAGGCGCGCTACATCGACGCCTCCAGCATGTACGCCTGGCAATTCGCCAAGGCCCTCTTCACCGCGGACCTGCACGGCTGGACGCGCTTCGTCCCGATGCAGAACCACTATAACCTGATCTATCGCGAAGAGGAGCGGGAGATGATCCCGCTCTGCGTGGACCAGGGGATCGGGATCATCCCGCGGGCCACGCTGGCCCTGGCGTGGATGCTGCACAAGCCCGGGCTCACCTGCCCCATTGTCGGGACGTCAAAGGCCCAGCACCTGGAGGAGGCGGTCGCCGCCGTTGGCGTCAAGCTGGGCCAGGAGGACATCGCCTCTCTCGAAGAACCCTACCGGCCGAAGCGCGTCCTCGGGTTTTCGTAACCGGCGCCTGGCGCCAGTTTCCAAAAGGGGTGAACATGCCCAGGCGCGACGACATCCAGAAGATCCTGATCATCGGCTCCGGCCCGATCATCATCGGCCAGGCCTGTGAGTTCGACTACTCCGGCACGCAGGCCTGCAAGGCCCTGAGGAAGCTGGGCTATCAGATCGTGCTCGTCAACTCCAATCCCGCCACCATCATGACCGACCCTGCCATGGCGGACGTCACGTACATCGAGCCGCTCAACACGGCATCCCTGACGGAGATCATCGCCAAGGAGCGACCCGACGCCCTGCTGCCAAACCTGGGAGGCCAGACGGGCCTCAACCTGTCCTCCGCCCTGGCCCGCGAAGGCGTCCTCGAGGAGTACGGAGTCAAAGTGATCGGCGTCAACGTCGACGCCATCAAGCGCGGCGAGGACCGGCAGGAGTTCAAGAACACCATGGCGCGCCTCGGGATCGACATGCCCAGGAGCGACATCGCGCACAGCCTGGAGGGAGCGCAGGCGGTCGTCAAGCGGATCGGCTTCCCGGTGGTGATCCGGCCCGCCTACACCCTCGGAGGGACCGGCGGAGGGTTCGCCTACAACATGGAGGAATTCGAGACCATCGTCAGCCGCGGGCTATCCATGAGCCTCGTCGGCCAGGTCTTGGTGGAAGAATCGGTGCTCGGATGGGAAGAGCTTGAGCTGGAGGTCGTGCGCGACGCCAAGGGGCAGAAGATCACGGTCTGCTTCATCGAGAACGTGGACGCCATGGGAGTGCACACCGGCGATTCGTTCTGCACGGCGCCCATGCTGACCATCGCGCCGGAGCTGCAGCAGCGCTTACAGGAGTACTCCTACGATATCGTGGACGCCATCGAGGTGATCGGGGGCACCAACATCCAGTTCGCCCACGACCCGGAGACCGGCCGGGTGGTGGTCATCGAGATCAACCCCCGCACCTCGCGCTCCTCCGCCTTGGCCTCGAAGGCGACCGGCTTCCCCATCGCGTTCGTGTCGTCGCTGCTGGCCTGCGGCCTGACGCTGGATGAGATCCCGTATTGGCGCGATGGGACGCTGGAAAAGTACACGCCCTCCGGGGACTACGTGGTGGTCAAGTTCGCCCGCTGGGCCTTCGAGAAGTTCAAGGGGGTCCAGGACAAGCTCGGCACACAGATGCGGGCCGTCGGCGAGGTGATGAGCATCGGGAAGACCTACAAGGAGGCGTTGCAGAAGGCGATCCGCTCCCTGGAGATCGGCCGCTACGGGCTCGGCTTCGCCAAAGACTTCCACTGCCGGACGCTGGCGGAACTGCTGGACCTGCTGGCCGAGCCCTCCAGCGAGCGCCAGTTCGTCATGTATGAGGCCTTGCGCAAGGGGGCGGCGGTCGAGGAGCTCTACCGCCGTACATACATCAAGCCGTGGTTCATCGAGCAGATGCGGCAGCTGGTCGAATTGGAGGAGCGGCTCCTGGCATACAAGGGACAGATGCCCCCCGACGATCTGCTGGTCCAGGCCAAGAAGGATGGGTTCGCGGACAAGTACCTGGCCCAAATCCTGGGCCTACCCGAACCCGGCATCCGGGCTCGGCGCACGGCCCTGGGCGCGGTCGAGGCGTGGGACGCCGTGCCGGTCAGCGGCGTGGAGAGCGCCGCCTATTACTATTCGACCTACAACGGACCCGACCGGGTCTCCGCCAGCCGCCGGCGCAAGGTGCTCGTGTTGGGGGGAGGCCCCAACCGGATCGGGCAGGGGATCGAGTTCGACTACTGCTGCGTGCATGCGGCCTTCGCCCTGCGCGAGGTGGGCTACGAGTCGATCATGATCAACTGCAACCCGGAGACCGTGTCCACGGACTACGACACCTCGGACAAGCTGTACTTCGAGCCGCTGACCGTCGAAGACGTCCTGGCAATTCATGAGAAGGAGCGGCCGGAAGGCGTCATCGTCCAGTTCGGCGGCCAGACCCCCCTCAACATCGCTGCGGAGCTGGAAGTGGCGGGGGTCAAGATCATCGGCACGTCCCCGGCCGTGATCGATCTCGCCGAGGACCGCGACCGCTTCCGCCGCGTCATCGACGAGTTGGGGATCCCCCAAACGGAATCGGGCATGGCCAGCACGCTGGAGGAGGCGCTGGCCATCGCCGAGCGGATCGGCTACCCGTTGATGGTGCGCCCCTCCTACGTGCTCGGCGGCCGGGCCATGGAGAAGGTGCACGACGAGGGGATGCTGCGCGAGTACGTGGCCAAGGCTGTGGAGATCTCCCCGGAGCGGCCTATCCTCATCGATCGCTTCCTGGAAAACGCCATCGAGGCCGAGGCGGACGCCATCGCCGACGGCAGCGGCGCCTTCGTCCCTGCGGTGATGGAGCACATCGAGCTGGCCGGCGTTCACTCGGGGGACTCGGCTTGCGTGATCCCGCCGGTCAGCATCCCGCGCGAGCACCTGGACACCATCGAGGAGTACACCCGGAAGATTGCCGTGGAGTTCGGGGTGGTGGGGCTGATGAACGTCCAGTACGCCATCGCCAACGATACCGTCCACATCCTGGAGGCCAACCCCCGCGCCAGCCGGACGGTGCCACTGGTCAGCAAGGTCTGCAACATCCCGATGGCGCGCTTGGCCACGCAAGTGATGCTGGGCAAGACGCTCTCCGACCTCGGCCTCAAGCGCCGACCGATCCCCCATTTCGGCGTCAAAGAGGCGGTCTTCCCGTTCAACATGCTGCCCGAGGTGGACCCCCTGCTCGGACCGGAGATGCGCTCGACCGGCGAGGTGCTGGGGATGGCGGACAGTTACGGCGAGGCCTTCTTCAAGGCGGAGGAGGCGGCCGGCCAATTCCTGCCGCTTACGGGGACGGTCCTCATCACCGTGGCGGAGTACGACCGGCTCGGCGCCCTCGAGGCCGCGCGCCGCTTCGCAGAACTGGGGTTTTGCATCGTTGCCACCACTGGCACGCGGAGTTTTCTGCAAGCGAACGGCATCGCGGCGCAGCCAATACTCAAGCTGCACGAGGGTCGCCCCAACATCGCCGACGCTATCAAGAATGGGGAGATTCACCTGGTGGTCAACACCCCCGCCGGCAAGCTGAGCATCTACGACGACTCCTACATCCGGAAGGCGGCCATCAAGTACAAGGTCCCATACATCACCACGACCACTGCCGCCGTCGCCACCGCTCGGGGAATCGCGGCGGTCCGCCAGGGACGCGGCGGCGTCAGGAGCCTGCAGCAGTATCACGCAGAGATCGGCGCGTGAGTGTCCGACGGCCGCGAGAGATGGCGGGCGGCGACACGGGATGGATTACGAATACAGCGGGCGGGGAAGGCGATGGCGGATTCCGCGACTTCGCATGTGACCGGAGGGCGAGGATCAGGGCGCGGGCCCGGCCGGGCCCTGCCCCGCGTCACTCGGCCAGGTATTTGCGGTCCGAGGCCACGCCGGGGCGCTGGTTGAGGAGTCTGGCGCCGCGACTCATGAAGACGGCGCCGGTCCGGGCCTGCTCCTTGATGCCGAAGGGGCGGAGCACCTCGAGCAGCTTGTCCAGCTTGTCCGGCTCGCCCGTGGCCTCCAGCATCAGGGTGGTCGTGGAGACATCCACGATGCGCGCCTTGAACAGGTCGGCGAGGCTAACCACTTCCTGCCGCGTCTTGGCGGTCACCCCCACCTTGACCAGCAGCATCTCATGGGCGAGCTGTTCCGCATCCCCGGTCACGTCCGCCACCTTCACCGCGCCGATGAGCTTGCGGAACTGCTTGGCCACCTGATCCAGCGCCGTGGTCTGGCCCTCCACGACGATGGTGATGCGGGTGAGGCCCGGCAGCTCGGACGCGCCGGCCGTGAAACTCTCCACGTTGTAGCCGCGTCGGGCAAAGAGGTTCCCCATCCGGGCCAGCATGCCGGGCTCGTCCTGCACCAGCGCCACCAAGACGTGTCTCATGACTCCCGGGTCCTCCCCCTCGGATCCACCATGAAGTCGGCGTTGCTGGTCCCCGGCCGGACCATGGGATAGACGTTCTCGTCCCCGTCCACCTTGCAGTCCAGGAGGTACGGACCGTCGGCCTCCCGCGCGGCGGCGAAGGCGGCTGGGAGATCGGCCGTACGTTCCACGTGCCGGCCCGGGATGCCGAAGCTGGCGGCGAGCTGGACATAGTCGGGGCCAGTGATGGGCGTGCCGATGTAGCGGGCCCCGTGGAAGAGTTCCTGCCACTGCCGGACCATGCCCAGGTAGCCGTTGTTCATGATCACAATCTTGATGGGAAGCCGCTCCTGCGAAACCGTCGCCAGCTCCTGCAGGTTCATCTGGAAGCTGCCGTCGCCGGCGACGACCCAGACCGGCTCCTTGGGGTGGGCGGCCTGCACACCCAGGGAGGCCGGCAGCGAGTAACCCATTGTCCCTAGGCCGCCGGACGTGAAGAAGCTGTTCAGGCGCCGGAAGCGGTAGTACTGGGCCACCCACATCTGGTGCTGGCCGACGTCGCTCACGACGACGGCGTCTCCCCCCGTGGTCCGGTGGAGCGCCCGGATGACCTCCTGCGGGGGAAGGGGGCCCTGGCCGTGGACCTCCAGGGGATGGCGCTCGCGATACGTTTCGATCTGGGCCAGCCAGTCCCGATGGTCCAGCTCGGGCACCGCCGCCGAAAGGGCCTCCAGGACGAGGCGGACGTCGCCGACCATCGGCTGGTACGCGGGGACACGTTTGCCGATCTCGGCGGGATCGATGTCCACGTGGAGCAGCTTTGCCTGGGGCGCAAAGTGCGGCAGGCTTCCGGTGAACCGATCGTCCATGCGCATGCCCAGGGCGATGAGCAGGTCGGCGTTCTGCACGGCCAGGTTGGCCCATGCCACGCCGTGCATCCCCGCCATGCCGAGGCAGAGCGGATGGTCCGCCGACAGGGCACTCAGGCCGAGGAGGGTGCTCACCACCGGGGCGTTGATCCGCTCGGCGAAAAGCCGCAGCTCCTCCCAGGCCGTGGCGACATGGACGCCGTGTCCGGCGAGCACCACGGGACGCTTGGCGTCGGCGATCAATTGCGCAGCACGCTGGATCTGGTAGGGCGCGGAGCGCACGACCGGGCGGTAGCCCGGGCGTGAAACCCGCTCCGGGTAGTGGAACTCGCAGGGGGCGGTGAGGATGTCCCGGGGAACGTCCACCAGCACCGGGCCGGGCCGGCCGGTCCGGGCCAGGAAGAAGGCCTCGCGCAGGATCCGCGCCAGGTCCCGGCCCTGCCGCACGAGGTAGTTGTGCTTGGTAATGGGCAGGGTGATGCCGGTGATGTTGATCTCCTGGAAGGCATCGGTGCCGATCACCGAGTCGGCGACCTGCGCCGTCAGGGCCACGATCGGGACGGAATCCATGATGGCTGTGGCGATCCCGGTGACCAGGTTCGTGGCCCCCGGCCCGGAGGTGGCCACGCAGACCCCCACCTTGCCCGTGGCGCGGGCATAGCCGTCCGCCGCGTGGGCGGCGGCCTGCTCGTGCCGCACCAGGACGTGGTGGATCTGCGGGTACTTGCCGAGGGCGTCGAACATCGGCAGGGCGGCGCCGCCCGGAAAGCCCCAGATGACGTCCACCCCCTCGCGGATGACGCATTCCCAGAGGACTTCGGCACCGGTGTATTTCATGGTTGGATGCTGCCCTTCCTCCTTCGATCCCCCACGACTGCCCGGGGGGAGACCCGAGATGTCACCTCCTGCGCCGGTCGCGGAACGGCAGGACCTCGCCGACTCAACTGTGGCGACGGGGACAATACCAGCAGCCGCCAGGCCGGTCAAGACGCTTTTGGCCGCCGGCCTGTTTGCCGTTGACACGCGTCAGCCCCTTGGCCAAGCTGCCGCGCGATCCTCCCGGTGCCTTATTTCGATTCCCCGGGAGTCCCGTCCCACTCGATCCCCTGCCGAACGGAACGGGCGTTCAGGCTTTTGAGTCGGCAGGCTCCCCGCAAGCGCACGCCGGGTCTCTCCCGATTCCGCCCCGAGGAACCCAGGGGTGTCATGCGGAAACCGTGTAAGCACAGTTGGGCTGCTTCGAGACAAGGCGACGGAGGCTTACAGTGGGACACTCGGTGGGCATCGGCGTGATCGGCGACTTCGATCCTCAATTTGTCTCCCACGTCTCGACGAATGCCGCGCTCCACCATGCAGCCGCGACGCTGGACTTGACGTTGAACGTGCGGTGGGTGCCGACACCGGAACTGGATCAGGGCTCGGCCCCGGCACGGCTCGGTCCGTTCCACGGGGTCTTGTGTTCACCGGGGAGCCCCTACCGGAGCATGAATGGCGCCCTGGCCGGTATCACTTTCGCCAGGGAGCGCGGCTGGCCGTTCTTTGCAACGTGAGGCGGGTTTCAACATACTCTGGTAGAGTATGCGCGAAACGTCCTTGGAGTCGCCGATGCGGAGCACGAGGAAACATCGCCGGAGGCATCACTGCTTCTGATCAGCCGCCTGGAGTGCGCGGTTGCAGGGCAACGGCGCGGCGTGCGACTTCTCCCGGGAACGATCACGGCCAGCGCCTATGGCAGCCAGGAATCTGCCGAAGAGTTCCGCTGCAACTTCGGCTTGAACCCGGAATACCGGGAGCAAGTCGAGAAGGGCGGCCTTCAGGTAACGGGCCTGGATGAAAACGGGGAGGTGCGGATTGTCGAACTGCAGGGTCACCCGTTCTTTGTGGCCACGCTGTTCTTGCCTCAGCTTTCGTCCCAGCCGGGGGCGCCGCATCCTCTCTTCCTTGCATTTCTCAAGGCGGCCGCGGCCTTTCGTCCCACCCGTGCTTCCCGGATCGGCGCAGCCTAGTCGGCCGCATGATTTCGAGGCGCGCTTCGCTGACTGATTGACCTTTGCCGGGACTCTCTTCTCCTCGGGTCAATCGCCTTCGTCATCGATTCTCGGATCCCCCGTGGTGCCTCTGCCGGGGGGAGCTTTGCCCTTGACAGTCGACACACCCTTGGCTACGCTCCCCTCAGCCTCCCGGCGCCTCCCCACGTTTCCCGGGAGTGCTACTGCACCACATTCCGTCCAGCACAGAACGGGCCTTCGGGCCGTTGGTTCGTGACGTGCCCGTGTTGTGCACTCTGATCCAGCATTGGCGTCACGTTCCACACACGACCACGCCTCGCCTTCCAGAGCCGGCAAAGGATCAGTCGAGGGCCTGCGTGAGGCGGCAGGAGACCAGAGGTCTTACGCGGAAACCATCTAAGACCCTGGGCAACAAGCGCGCTGGAATCTAAGCTCTTGCCCAGGCTGCCTTTCTCCTCGTTTCCCAACAGACGTCTTAGGCTGACAGGCGGGCAAGCGCAGGGCCTTAGGCTGAAACCATCTACTCATTGTTGGGCAGTGACTGAATCTATTCACGCCCGCAAGGAAAACTTCTGCAATGGATATTCCACGAATTTTCAACATCACCGAAAGTGCTCATCGCATCCATAACCCGTTCACACCGGAAAAGCTTGCAACTCTCGGCGCGGCGTTGCGCCTGGAACCTGGGACCCGTGTGCTCGATCTTGGCAGCGGTTCGGGGGAGATGCTGTGCACCTGGGCACGCGATTACGGAGTTATCGGCACCGGCATCGACATGAGCCAGTTGTTCACCAGGCAAGCGAAACTCCGCGCTAAAGAACTCAGCGTCGCCGATCAAGTCAAGTTCATCCATGGCGATGCTACCGGCTACGTCGCCGACGAGAAGGTCGATGTGGCAGCCTGTGTCGGTGCCACGTGGATCGGTGGAGGAGTAGCCGGCACTATTGAACTTCTGGCGCAGAGCCTCTGCACCGGAGGGATCATCCTCATCGGCGAGCCATACTGGCGGAAGTTACCACCGACGGAAGACGTTGCCAAAGGGTGCCTTGCCAACTCAATCTCCGACTTTCTCATGCTTCCGGAACTTCTCGCGTCCTTCGGCCGCCTTGGCTACGACGTCGTTGAAATGGTTCTGTCTGACCAAGATAGCTGGGACAGATATGAAGCGGCCAAGTGGCTCACCATGCGGCGATGGCTTGAGGCCAATCCCGACGACGAGTTTGCGAAAGATGTTCGAGCCAAATTGACCTCGGAACCCGAGCGCTACGCCACTTACACGCGTGAATACTTAGGCTGGGGCGTGTTCGCACTGATGAGGCGGTGATGATGGAGTACCGGGTGAATCAGAAAGTGGCGAAAATCCAATCATGCCTAACAACAGATTCAAGCCGACGCCGCTTCGCGGCGCGGCTGAACCGCAGTCCGTTAGACAAACACCAGCCGGGGGAACGGTATGGCTCTCTGGAAGGTGAGTTGCCTTGAGAACGAATATCCTGGTATGTGGCAGTGCTGGTTCCGTCACCAATGCGTCGGCATCGGATGGCCACCTGCGGACGGGTACCGTCTGAACGGTCGGACGGAAGGCGGACAGGGGTGGAGTCGAGGGTGAGAAGCACTGTAGAGGGGACGTAGGGCGCCTACGAAACATATTTGTCATGTCCCCACATACGCTATGACCAGAAAGAGGGGGGGGTAGCCTCCTGCGAACAACTGCGATAACTGCGCCATGTTCCTTTCATAGGGGCTCAATCATGTCCGGCATCTTTCCCTCGAGGCGGGCGTCAGCACTTTCACTTGACCATTTCGCATTGCCTGAAGTAAGGTCACATTCCGGATGCGGGAGGATGGCGCGCGGGGTTGCCCCCCATGGCGGGTCGTGGGTTGGGACAGCCACGTAGGATGCGCCAAACGGTAATGGCACAGCCCAAAGTCTCCGATCCGAAGCTCAGGGAAATGGTCAGGCGTCTGGTGGACTCGTTCCAGCCGGAGGCCATCTATCTCTTTGGGTCGGTTGCCCGAGGGGCCGGAGGCCCGGACAGCGATTACGACCTTCTCGTTGTGGTAAAGGCCTCGGACCTTCCCACCTACCAGCGAAACAAGAGAGCCTTCAGGGCCTTGTGCGGCGTGGGGGCCGCAAAAGACGTGATCGTTTTGACTCGCGACCAGTTCGACAGGAAGCTGAAGGTCGCCAGCTCCCTCGCGGCAACGGTGGCGCGTGAGGGTCGCCTCCTCTATGCGGCCTGAGAACGCTGAATAAGAAGCGGAGGAGGCACTCGTCATCGCGGGGAGAGTATTCCAGGCTGTCCTGCGCCGCCTGCCGACAGAGGCTCATCCCTGATCCGAGGCTTCTGACGTTTGCTCACCCTGCGGATTCTCTTTCTGCTCCCCTCGGTATGAGAATTGTCTTGGGGGTCCTCAATGCCTGAGCGGGATCTGTGCTTCACGCCGGCGACCGAACTGGTAAGGCTGTACCGGGCGCGGAAGGTGTCGCCCCTGGAGGTGATGCAGGCCGTCCTGGCGCGGGTTGACCAGGTCAATCCACAGGTCAACGCCTACGTCACGGTGGCGCAGGAGTCTGCGCTCAAGGCGGCGCGGGCGGCGACCAGGGCGCTCAAGCGGGGGGCGAAGCTCCCGCCGCTTCACGGGGTGCCGGTCTCCATCAAGGATCTCACGCCCACGAAAGGCATCCGGACCACCTGGGGCTCGAAGATCTTCGAGCATCAGGTCCCGGACGAGGACGCGCTGGTCGTGCAGCGTCTGAAGGCAGCCGGAGCCATCGTGGTGGGCAAGACCAACACGCCCGAGTTCGGCGCGGGCGCCAATACGTTCAACGCGGTTTTCGGTGCCACCCGCAATCCCTGGAACTTGGCCCTCACCTGCGGCGGGTCGAGCGGCGGCGCCGCCGTCGCACTGGCGACTGGGATGGGGCCGATTGCCCAGGGTTCCGATCTTGGCGGTTCGTTGCGAATTCCCGCTGCCTTCTGCGGCGTCGTCGGCTTCCGAACCACCCCGGGCCTCGTCCCGGTCTACCCGAGGGAGTTGGCCTGGGACTCCCTATCCGTCAGCGGACCCATGGCGAGGACAGTCGTGGACACGGCGCTGATGCTTTCGGTGATGGCGGGTCCCGACGATAGGGCGCCCCTCTCGTACGCCGTGGACACTCGGGAGTTCCTGGGGGCCGTCAGGAATCCGTCGGTGAAAGGCTGGCGGGTCGCCTGGACGCCGGATCTGAACGGCCTGATCCCGGTGGATGCGGAGGTGGCCAACGTTGCGGAGGGTGTCATCAAGGTCTTTAGGTCCCTCGGCGCCAAAGTCGAAGCCGCCTGCCCCGACTTCAGCGAGGTGAACGAGATTGTCCTGGCGACGCGCGGGCTCTCCATGGTGGCGCTGCACGCCGACAAGCTCGCCCGATGGAAAAGTGAAATGCAGAAGGGGCTGGTCTGGAACATCGAGCAGGGCCTGCGGCTCACCCCCCAGGAGATTGCTCGCGGAGAAAAGCTGCGCACGGCGCTCTGGCACCGGGTCCGGACGTTCATGGAGACGCGCGACCTCTTGATCCTGCCGACGGTGGCGGTGCCGCCGTTCCCGGTCGAGCAGCCGTACCCCACCGAGATCAACGGGAAGCCGCTGGACAACTACACGCAGTGGTTCTTCCTGACCTACGGGATCAGCGTGACGGGCCTGCCGGCAATCTCGATCCCGTGCGGCTTCACGCAAGACGGCCTGCCGGTCGGACTGCAGATCGTCGGTCGGCGGCGGCAAGAGGCGGCGGTCCTCACCGCGGCGGCGGCGTTCGAGCGGGCCGCCCCGTGGTCGGATCGGATTCCGCCGGTCGTCGGAGAGGAAAACGGCGCCTAATCGATCGCGCTATGCTCCAGGACGAAATCTATGAGTGCGGTACCTGATGCGATCGACAAGATCCTCCGCCACCTGGCTTCTGGTTCACCACAAGGCAGCCTGCCAACGTCCGTGAGCCCTGAATCGCCCACGGACGCTGTGGCCGCGTAGGGCCGCTGCCGCGTGAATCTTGGTTGCGGGACGCCACCCCCGGGGTGGATCTGTTCGCCTCGGCCGCCCGCAGCAGATTCCCCGCCGGGATCCGCCTCATTCATTCTCAGGATTCGCTGCCAGCATCATCTCGGGGCTCCCGTGGTGTTCTGGGAGAGGTGAGTTGTGCACCGGTCGGTCGTAGACAGGGCCGAGGGGCCGCGCTATGATCTCCTGCCTGCGGCCGGATATCTGCGCCGCATCACCGAACATGCGAGGAGGTGGGTATGGGCAGACTAGAAGGGCAGATCGCAATCATCGTCGGCGCGAGCGGCGGCATGGGCCGAGCCGCCGCGCTCGCTTTCGTGGCAGAGGGGGCGAAGGTCGCGGTTTCCGCCCGCCGGGGAGCGGAGCTCCGGGCGCTCGTCGCGGAGATCACGAAATCCGGCGGGGAGGCCAT